>Ga0105239_10003594_pt1 | contig 18939 bp, 19 predicted proteins | sample KBSC44metaG_FD_92761 | JGI IMG/M metagenome (GOLD analysis project Ga0105239, IMG submission 92761) | Corn rhizosphere microbial communities from Kellogg Biological Station, Michigan, USA - KBS C4-4 metaG | ecosystem: Host-associated > Plants > Roots > Rhizosphere > Soil | place: Michigan, USA...
CATGCATCCGCTCGTCGGCTTCGAGGAAGAGCTGCGCCGGCTGCGCGAGTTGACCGTGCGCGTTGCGGAGGAGGAGGCATCGGAGGTCGAGTACCTCTGCGGGACGATGATCGAGCTCCCACGCGCCTGCATCCGCGCCGACGAGATCGCCGGGCAGGCCGACTTCTTCTCCTTCGGAACGAACGACCTGACACAAACCGCTCTCGGTTTCTCCCGCGACGATGCGGAGGGGAAGTTCCTCACGTACTACCTCGAGGACGGCGTTCTGGAGCAGAACCCGTTCGAGACGATCGACATCGGCGGCGTCGGCGACCTGATGCGGATCGCGGTCGACCGTGGACGCGGCGTCAAGCCGGACTTGAAGCTCGGCATCTGCGGGGAGCACGGGGGAGAGCCGAAGTCCGTGGCGTTCTGCCATGAACTCGGTCTCGACTACGTCTCGTGCTCGCCCTACCGCGTGCCCGTGGCGCGGCTCGCCGCCGCGCAGGCCGCGTTGGCCTCGAGCGGGACGGCGGCGTATGCGGCGGCGGGCGGCTGATGAACTACGCGATCCTCGTCGACGGCGAGCGCGTGGCGCGGGTCAAGTCCGATGACGAGGTGCGGACCTGGATCTCGGAGTACCGCGAGGAGCACACCGCGGACGACCCCGCAGCGGCGCATGTCCAGATACTCCAGCAGGGTGCCTTCTGGTTCATCAACGGCGGCAAGCTCATCGACCGTGAGCGGTTCTTCTAGCTGAAGAGCATCACCTGGAACGAGGTTCGTGCGCGGCGACTCGCCAGGAGCTTCGTGACGGAACGGGCAGGGCCGGAAGGCGTCGTCGAGGTTGCGCACAACACGTGCGGGATCCACGCGCAGGTTCAGGCCGCGGCCGAGCTCTCCCTGAACGCCCGCGTCGACGGGATCGTCCAGCAGGACCTGCGCGACGCGTTGTGGCGCGATCGCACGCTGGTCAAGGCGTGGACGGTCCGCGGGACGCTCCACCTGCATCCTGCCGCTGAACTTGCGCTTTGGTACGCGGCGCGGAGCGCGATGGACACCGGCGACCGGGAAGGCCTACAGCCGTGGCGCGATCCGGCGGGCGCCCTTCACCCGGCGCTGTCACGGAAGGAGGTCGACAGTGTCTCGGCTGCGGTCCGCGAGGCGCTCGACGGGCGCTGCCTGTCGCGCGAGGAGCTCATCGAGGAGGTGGCCGGGCGAACGGGGCCTGCCGCGCGCGAGCGACTGCGCTCCGGCTTCGCCTTTTTCCTGAGCGACGTCTGCCAGGGCCCGCCACAGGGAAACAAGGTCACGTTCGCGCGGCCGGACCAGTGGGTCAAGGACTGGCAGGAAGTCGACCCCGTGGAAGCGCTCGGCGAAGTCTGCCGCCGCTATCTCCACACCTACGGCCCGGCTCGGCCCAATGAGTTCCGCGAGTGGTTCGGCTCCGCAACCTTCAAGACCGCGGACGCGCGCATGCTCTTCGAGTCGCTCGGCGACCTCGAGGAGGTCGAGGTCGAAGGACACCACGCGTACGTCGTCGCGGGAGACACCCATTTTCCCGAGCCGGTGGCGAGTGTCCGGCTTTTGCCCGAATACGACGTGTACATCATGGGCTTCCGTGAGCGCGACCACCTTGTGCCCGACGAGACGCGAGCCCAGGTTGCAGCACACGGTCGCGGGAAGTACGAGGGACCGGCGGGCGTTCGCTTTCTCCTGATCGACGGCGTCGCAGCCGGGCTCTGGGAGCGTAAGAAGAAGGCGAGGGAGGTCGAGGTACGCGCGACCCCGGTGCGACCGCTCGACAAGGGCGAGCGCATGGCACTGGCCGCAGAGGCGGAACGCATCGGTTCGTTCCTCGGCCTCGAGCCGGTGCTTATGGTCGAATGACGACCGGGGTGCCGAGCGGAACTGCGCGCATCAGGTAGCGCAGGTCGGCGTCGCGCGCGTGCACGCAGCCGGCGGAGACCGCACGGCCGAAGTCGTCGGCCGAAAGCGTGCCGTGGATGGCGATGCGGTTGCCACCGCTCCAGCCCGCAGGAAGGTTGGGCTGGGTTGCGGAAAGCGCGAGGATGCAACAGCCGTACGCCGCGCTGTACGCGCCGCCTCTCAGCTTGTCGGTCACGGCGAACCGGCCGGTCGGTGTCGGCGATCCTGCGCGGCCGACTCCGACGCTGAGCCGGCGCAGGGTGGCTCCGTCACGCGTGACTGTGAGCGTCCGAGCAGAAAGATCGACGTCGAGCTCCAGTCGTGTGCGCTGGTAGCGCAGGCCGCTCGAGAGTGCATCGATCCAGACGACACGGTTGTCGCCTACGCCTGCCTCGGTGACCGCGAGCCAGCGGCCGCGTTGCGTGCCGACGACGCTGAACGACTGCGGCGAGCCGAACTGGGTCGTCGAGCCCACACGGGCAACCACGGGGCCGAAAGGCCGGCTGCGCAATGCCAATGCGTGACCGGGCCGGACCTGCACGATTACGTGACCGCGTGGCCTGGGCCGCTGAGGTTGTACCTGCGCCCAACCGCCGCTCTTCGCGGGTGCGTCGAGCTGAACATGCCCGACGGCTGTCGTCGGCGCCAACGCGGTTGCGCCTGCTGCGACACAGACGACGGCAATGAGGGCAAAGAGCGATCGACCCACTCAAGGTGGATCGGCAGAGTCCCTCGATCAAGGCTCCCTCGAACGAGTTCCCTCGAACGAGGGAGGGCGCCAGAGGGTTGATGCGAAATTGGGCCGACGTCGGGGGCGCTCCAGATCAAGCCGGGCAGTGCGGTCGTTCGCGGTGCGTAGCGGCGCTACGTGCCGCGGGCGGGCGTGCTGATCCGGCGCCGTGTCTGGTGCGTCATCCGGCCCGGCCGAATTTCACATCAGGCCTCTAGTCCGCGGCCAGCTCTCTCGCGAACGAGCCGCCGCCGATGATGCGTTCCGCGTGATCGTGCACGCGTTCGCGGAGCCCGCGGTCAGAAGTTACGACCCAGACGGGCGGGTCGAGCTCGCGAACGAGACGTGCGATCTGATCGTCTCCGGACTCGCTGCCTTCCCAGATGACCCGCACCTCATGACCCTCCTGCTCGCCCCAGGCCTTACTTCGCTCGACGAGCTCGTCACCGGGCATGTTGGGCCAGAGCGACCGGCGCACGTTCTCTGCGTCGACGAGGACTGTCGCCATGCCGGAGTTGTATCCCGACTCTTAGATGCTGTAGCTCTTCACCCGCCAATAGGCGATTGCGATCGACACGACTCCGACGAGCACGATCGTCACCACGCCAAGCAGGCCAGGACGACCATAGGCGGCATGGCCCCGCCCGAAGCGCGTGAAGCCTAGAGCGCACACGATTCCTCCGATCAGACCGCCGATGTGTCCACCTTTGGAGATCCCGCTAATCGAGAATGTGAACACGAAATTGATGAGGATCACGCCGAGCGCGCTCCCCCCGAAAACGTAGTCGCGCTGGCGTTCCAGAACGAGCCCCGCTCCAAGGATCCCGAATATCGCGCCGGAGGCGCCCACGGTCGGGGCGCTGAAACCATTCGGCCACAACAGGGCGCCGGCAGAGCCGGCGAGCCCGGAGACGAGATAGACCAAGAGGAAGCGACCCGAGCCGATCCGTTCTTCCAGAAGAGACCCGAACCAGTAGAGAGCGACCATGTTCAGGATCAGGTGGAGTGGCCCGTAGTGCAGAAACGCCGCCGTCATCAATCTCCACCACTCACCCTGCTCGAGGAAAGGACCGAACAGCACACCCTTCACGTAGATGGTGCTACCGGTGCCGTTCACTCCCCCGCCGGTCAGGAGCTCCGCGAGGTAGACCGCCACGTTGATTGCGATCAGCGCCTTCGTCGCCTTTGCGCCCGTGCCCTCGAAGCTCGCGCGCTGGATTCCGCGCGTCATCCGCTGAACGCCCTGCGGCTTGCCGGAGTGGTCGGGACAGCGAATCCCGACGGGCGCCATCGTCATGCACTCCGTGCAAATGGGGCGTCCGCACTCGGAGCAGGAGAGCCCCGTGGCCCGGTCAGGGTGGCGGTAGCAGGTCCGCTCGACGGGTTCAGCCATGGCAGAAGTAGCGTAGTTGGATGCACATCGACGTCGCCTTCACTCCGGTCGAGACGGCTCCTGCCCCACTGGGGATCGTGGTGGATGTGATCCGCGCCACCTCGACGATTGCGCAGGCGCTTGCGGCGGGGTACGAGCGCGTCCTCTGCTGCGCCGAGATCGAGGAGGCGCGGGCGCTCAGGGCGGAGCTCCCGAGCTCGCTCGTCGGCGGCGAGCGCAAGGCGGTCCGGATCGAGGGCTTCGACGTCGGCGCCTCACCCCGCGAGTTCCTGGAGGCACGCGCCGAGACGCTGATCTTGACGACGACGAACGGGACGCGCGCGATCCTCGAGACGGCGAAGCACTGCGACGACGTCGTGCTCGGCAGCCTGCTCAACCTCGACGCAGTTGCTGCGGAGGTGGGCAGGCGCGACACGGTGATCGCCTGCGCGGGATTTCAGGGCGCGTTCGCGCTCGACGACGTGTATTGCGCCGGGCGTATCGTCCAGCTCGTGAGGGGCTCCCGAACCGACGCCGCGATCGGGTCTGAGCTCATCGCACGCGCGTTTCCGACAGCGCTCGAGGCGTTCAACGCTCGCACCTATGGACCGCCCGGTCTCGAGGAGGACATTGCCTTCTGCGCGCGCGAGAACGTCCTTGACGTCGTCCCCCGGCTCGTCGGGATGGTCGGACCCGCCGCGGAGATCCGCGACTCGTGAAACTCGCACTCGTCATGGCCGGCCTCGTAGCCCTCCTGATCGTGCCAGGGAGAGCGGGCAGCACGGCCGGCAAGCCCTGGCTCTGGCAGTGCACGCAGATCCACAACGTCGAGGCGCAGTACAACTGCTACGTCAGGCTTCTTCGCAACGACATCGAAGCGTCGGGCAATGCTGCGCGCGAGGTGCCGCGCATCGACCGTCGCGTCGCCGCCATCGGGGGGCCAGCCGAAGCAGGCTGTCACGTGCTCATGCACCAGGTGGGGAGGGAGTTTGCGCGTGACCATCACGTCACGCTCGGCGACCTGCAGCGCTACGTGCCTCGTTCGAACAATCCCAACTGCTCGGCCGGCTTCGGCATGGGGCTCGTGATGTACCTCGGGCCGCAGATCATCCGCTCGGGCGGCGCTTCCGCGGTACGCACGTGCGCCGGGCTGCCGACGAGGTACCGGCAGTACACGTGCGTGCACGGTCTCGGTCATGCGTTGCTGCGGGCGTATCACGGCGATCTCAGCCAGGCGGTTCGCGCTTGCCGGGCGTTGCAACGCAATTACGCACCTGATTGTGCGCAGGGCGTCTTCCACGACTACTGGATCTCGCTTCGGGGCGCCGACGGCACGACCGCGCCGAAGCAGATGATCTCGCCGCGGAAGCTCTGCGATGGTCGCCTCACGTACATCAGGCCCTGCTGGTACCGGTACTTCCTGGAGCAGCCGCTCGCGCTGCCGGTGCGCGACGCCGCGGACCTCCGGCGTGATTGCCGCGGGTTGCACACGCTCGAGCGCTTCGGCTGCATCAGCGCCGCGGCTCTGACGATCTCGTCGAATCCCTTCGACCAGATGCATGTCTGCGAACGACTCGGCGCTGCCGACGCGTCAGCGTGTCTTCGGGGCGTTCCCGACCAGGCACTGGCGGGTCGCGCGTCGGCGCAGCTGCGGCTGATCCGGGCGTGCGCACGAATAACGGTAGACGCGCGGGCGGGATGTTACGAGTGGCTTGGACGAACGCTGTCAGTCGTCACGAACGGCGCGTTCCGCGAGCGAGGGTGCACGAAGCTGAGCCCGGAGCCGGCGCGGCGGGCATGCACGGCAGGGGCAGCGCGGATGCGCGCGGCTCTAGTGACCTTCTCCTAGAGGGAGCGCGCGCAACGGATCGACCGAGGCGCCGCGGATGCGGACTTCGAAATGCAGGTGCGGCCCGGTCGCGTCACCCGTCGCGCCGATGAGGCCGACGCGGACTCCCTGGCTGATCCACACACCGAGCCGGACGTCGATGCGGGAGAGGTGCGCGTACATCGACCGCTCACCGTGTCCGTGGGCGACGATCACGAGGAAGCCCCAGCCGCCGCCCCGCCAGCCGGCCCACACGACCTGACCCGACCGGGCCGCGTAGACAGGCGTACCGAGTGGGGCGGGCAGGTCGATGCCGGAATGCCATCGATCGCCCCGCGGGCCGAAGCGATCTCCTAGCACCGGCGCCGCCAGCGGCCAGGCGAGCGGCAGCGGGATCGTGGGTGGCGGAGCGGTGAGCGCGCCGAGCGTCGCGGAGCCGGCGACGCCGTCCGTCTTCAGCCCGGCCCACTCCTGGAAGCGCCGCAACGCCGTGTCGATGTGCGGACCGAAGATCCCGTCGAAGGAACCCGAGGGAAAGCCGTGCTCTGCGAGTTGGAACTGGAGCGACGCCACGTCCCAACCTCTGTTCCCGATCAGAAGCTTGCGGCTGCCGAGCCGATGCTTGGCGAAGCGGCCGAGGGCTCGTCTCGTCTTCGGCCCGACGACGCCGTCGACGGTGAGATGCGCACGCTTCTGCAGGAGCCGGATCGCCTTGGCCGTCCCCGGGCCGGTGATGCCGTCGATCGGACCCTTGTAGAGCCCATGCGAGTGCAGGCCGACCTGAAGGGCGGCAACGCCCGCATCGGCCGCCGTGGCGCTGGGGGTGATGGCCGCGGCGGCAAGGAGCAGGGGCAGAGCAAGGAGCGCTCTGGCACGCATGGGGTGATCGTCTTCGACGGGGCTCGAGAGAACCCTTGACAGGGGAACAGGTGTTCGTGTAGAACATACGTTCCCATGATCGCCTGCCTCCTCATCCCCGGCTTCGAGTTGCGGGCAGCGCTGCGCAAGCAGCCGGGGCTCGCGCTGCGGCCTGCGGCGCTCTCGCCGGTGGCCGGAACGGAGCCCCTCATCGGTCCGGTGACGGCCCAGGCGGAACGGCTCGGGGTCCGGCCGGGCATGCGGCTCGGTGAGGCACTCGCGACCAGCCCCGAGCTCGTGCTCGTGGAGCAGGACCCTGCGGCTGCCGAGCAGGCGTGGGAAGACATCTTGCGTGCCCTCGAAGACTCGGGGTTCTCGGTCGAGCCGGCCGGAGTCGGCTCCGTCTATTTCGAGACGCGCGGGGTGGAGAGGTTGTACGGCGGCCTGGAGCCTGCGCTCAAGCGCGCCCTCGCTGCCGTCGGGACTGCCTGGGATCCACGTGCGGGCGCAGCGCAGCGCCGGTTCGCAGCTTTGGCCGCGGCGAACGTCGCGCGCCCCGGGCAGATTTTGGTCGTCTCCGACGAGCGTCTGAGCGACTTTCTCGCACCGCTGCCGCTCGAGCTGGTGCCGATGGAGCCCCGCCGCCGCGCGGAGCTGCACGAGCTCGGGGTGAAGCGCGTCGGACAGCTTGCTGGGCTCCCGGGTGGCGCCGTGGCCGAACGATTGGGGCCGGACGGCCGGCGCGCCTGGGGCCTGGCGAGAGGCGGCAAGTCGTCGCGGGTCCGCGGGCGACGCCCCCCGGCAGAGATCGTCGAGGCGCTCGAGTTTCCGGAGGCGATCGGCAACGAACTCACACTGCGGCGTGCATTCGGTGCGCTTGTCGAGACGCTGATGGCCCGGCCAGAACGTGGAGCGCGCTTCGTGCGGAAGCTCGCCCTCTCTGCTCGGCTCGTCGGTGGCGGTTCGTGGCGGCGCAGCGCGACGCTGCGAGATCCAACCACCGAGCTCGACCGCATCAAGGCTGCGCTCGGGCCGAAGCTCGCGGAGCTCCCGGCCCCGGTGGTCGAGCTTCGCCTCGAGCTCGTCGAGCTGACGGAGCACGACGGCGAGCAGCTCGAGCTCCTGCCCGCTGCCGGCGGCGAGGTGGACGTTCGGTTACGGGAGGGCCTGCGCCAGGTGCGTGCGAGCACCGGCTCGGGATCGGTCAACCAGGTCGTGGAGGTCGCGCCGTGGTCGCGCATCCCGGAAGCGCGCGCGTTGTTCGTGCCGCGGGACGACTAAACGAGCCGCGCGCGGCGGTCGTGGAAGCTCGTGTCGACGGAACGCCTACACGAGTGAACCGTTTACCGGTCGAGCTCGTGCGTGAGGAATGGCGCGTCGTCGATCGGTGGTGGACGGAGGAGCCGGTGTCCCGGCGTTACTTCGAAGTGGTGTTGCAGTCAGGGGAGAACGCCGTTGTCTTTCGCGACGAGGAGCGCAGCTGCTGGTTCACCCAGCGGGGAGCCTAGAGAACGACTAGTCGGCGCCAGACGCCGCCAGAAGTTCCTGGGCTCTTGCGAGGTCCTGCTCCGCAACGAAGATCTCCAGTGGGCCACCGCCCGGCATGCCGTCCATCGTGCCGACACCGAGGTTGGTTCGACGCTGCTCGCACTCGATTCCTTCGGTTCGAAGGAGCGCGCAAAGGATGTTCGCCTCGTATTCGGTCGGCACAAGTGTGAGGTAGACGGCCTCGGCCACTTAGCTCACCGTCCGAAGCCACTCGTGGAAGCCGACGCTCGGCGCATGGATGTTGAGCAGTCGTGCGCGGTCCGGCCCGGGGTTCGAAAACGCGTGCACGGCTCCGATCGGCGCGGCGACGAAAGAGCCGGAACCGAGACGGAACGTTTCGCCGCCGACGAAGAACTCGGGCTCGCCGTCGAGCACGTAGAAGGAGTCGATGTGGTCGTCGTGGCTATGCGGGTCCGGCCCGACGAAGCCCGGCTCGAGCTCGAACTCGATCAGGGCGAGCTCTTCGCGCCCGACCTTGATGGTCGCAATCCGCGTGTTCCCCTCGAGCCGTTCCCCTTCGCCCGGGCCGAGGAAGACGGCGTCGGTTCCCGGGGGGCCGCTTCCGGCCGTCGCGTCGAAGCTGTCGAAGCCTCCCTGCTCTCCGCGATCTCGTGCCTGCAGATTTCCTGCGAATCCGCCGTCCGGAGTGTGGAAGTTGAGGAAGCGAGCAGGAGACGTGGTCCTGAAGCCGTGCACGACCTCGGGCGGTGCAGACGCGAAAGCGTTCGCCGAGAGCAGCTTTTCCTCGTCCACGACCAGAACTGCGAGCCCGCCCTCGAGGACGTAGAACGAATCCGCGTGCTGCCGGTGGAAGTGCGGGCTCGCTCCGTCTCTCGCGGAGTCGAAATGCGATTCGGTGATGCAGAGCTGGTCGAAGTCGGCCTTGATCACGATCCGACCGTTGAACAACGACTCGCCCTCGCCCGGCCTGAGCACGACTGCGTCCATCACGGCCGAGTATGACGATCGAGCTCCAGCCCGAGTTTCCACATCGAACCCGCAAAAAAGAGCGCTTCCCTCTCGAGGGCAGCCGCTCGGAGCGCGCGCCTGCCGCTCGGGCCCGACGAGAGCGAGCGTCGGCGGTGCCGTACATCGAGCTGCACGCACACTCGTCGTATTCGTTCCTGGACGGCGCCTCGTTGCCGGAGGAGCTGGCGATCCGCGCGGCGGAGCTCGGCTATCCGGCATTGGCGGTTACGGACCACGACGGGGTCTACGGCTCTCTCGAGTTCGCGCACGCAGCGAAGCACTTCGGCGTGCGTCCCATCACCGGTGCCGAACTGACGCTCGCCGACCGTTCGCACGTGACGGTCCTCGTCGAGACGGCGAAGGGCTACGCGAATCTCTGCCGGCTGATCACCACCGCGCATGCTCACACGCGGCCGGAAGGAAAGGAGACGCAGCCGCCGGCCGATCCCGCCCTCGAGCAGAAGCTGTTGGAGGAGCTGAACGAGGGGCTCGTCTGCCTGTCCGGCTGCGCGCGCCACGGCCTCGCGGTACGCAACCCGAACGGCGCTGCGCGGCTCGCAGAGGCGTTCGGCCGTGAACGGTTCTTCGTCGAGCTACAACGCCCCTATGCACGCGGTGACGCGCGCAGGAACGCCGGACTTCGCGACCTGGCGTCGTCACTCGGCGTCCGGACGATCGTCACGGGAGACGTGCACGCGCACAATCTGCGCCGCGCTGCGCTCCAGGACGTTCTCGTCGCCGTCCGCCACAGGAGCTCGCTCGACGGCTGCGAGGCCGAGCGTCGTGGCAACCACGAGAGCGTCTTGCTCTCACCGGCGGAGACAGTCGAACGCTTCCCGGAGGATCGTGCTGCAGTCGCGCTCACGGTCGAGCTCGCCGACCGGCTGCGGTTCGACCTCACCGAGGAGCTCGGCTACCGGTACCCCGACTTCTCCGACAGTCCCGAGCCCGCCATCTTGCAGCTCTCGCACGTCTGCAATCGCACGTTCGAGGACCGCTACCCGAGAGGTCACAAGCTCCGCCGCGAAGCGCGCACGCGACTCGAAGAGGAGCTGAAGCTGATCGATGAGCTCGGGCTCGCCGGTTTCTTCCTGCTGCACTGGGACGTGCTCGAGCTTGCGCGCGAATGCGCGCTTGACGTGCGCGGGCGCAACTCCCCGCGACACTCACTGCCCCCAGGGCGTGGGCGCGGCTCTTCCGTCGGCTCGCTCGTCTGCTACCTCACCGGCCTCTCACACGTCGACCCGGTCGGCGCTGAGCTCTCCCTCGGCCGCTTCCTGAACCGTGAGCTCGACTCCGTTCCGGACATCGACCTCGACTTTCCGCGCGACATTCGCGAGAAGCTGATCGTGGCCGTCACTGAGCGCTACGGGCGCGAGCACGCGGCACTCGTCGCATCGTTCTCGACGTACCGCTCGCGCGGCGCGATCCGCGACGTCGGCAAGGCGCTCGGTCTTCCCTACGCGGAGCTCGAGCGGATCGCCCGCGTCTCGGAAGGCTGGAACGCGAAGCGCGTTGCCGAGGAGCTGCAGCAGCTCCCCGACGCAGACCGGAAGCTGCTCTCTCCGCGCTGGCGCGCCTTCGGTGAGCTCTGCCATGAGATCGCCGGCCTGCCGCGTCATATCTCTCAGCATCCGGGCGGGATGGTGATCTCCTCGCGGCCGCTCGTGGAGCTCGTCCCCGTGCAGCCCGCCGCAATGGCCGGACGGCAGATGTGCCAGTGGGACAAGGACTCGTGCGCGGATGCCGGCTTCCTGAAGATCGACCTGCTCGGGCTCGGGATGCTCTCGGCGGTCGAGGACTGCGTCGACCAGATCGCAAGGCTGCAGGGCACGCCGATCGACCTCTCGCGGATCCCGCTCGACGACAAGGCCGTCTACGAGGAGATCCAGCGCGCCGACACGATCGGCGACTTCCAGATCGAGAGCCGCGCTCAGATGCAGAGCCTGCTGCGCACCCGTCCAGAGAACATGGACGACCTGACCGTGCAGGTCGCTCTCGTGCGTCCCGGGCCGATCCAGGGCAAGGCCGTCCACCCGTACATCGAGCATCGCCAGCGACTTCGCGAGGATGCGGCGTTCGTTCCCCCGGTCGACCACCCGCTGCTGGCGGACTGCCTGCGCTCGACGCTCGGCGTCGTCGTTTTCCAGGATCAGGTGCTCGACGTGGCGATCGCGCTCGCCGGCTTCAGCGTGGGGGAGGCCGAAGGTCTACGCCGCGCGATGAGCCGCAAGCGCTCCCACGACGCACTCGAGGCGTACCGCGAGCGCTTCGTCGATGGTGCCCTCCGCCAAGGCGTCGACCCAGAGACGGCCGACATGGTCTACGACAAGCTCGTCGGCTTCTCCGGCTTCGGCTTTCCGAAGTCACATGCCGCAGCGTTTGGACTGCTCGCGTACCAGTCGGCGTGGCTGAGACACCACCACCCGGCGGAGTTCCTGTGCGCGCTCCTGAACGCTCAACCGATGGGCTTCTACCCACCCGCGACGCTCGTCCGCGACGGCCAGCGGCGCGGAGTCGAGACGCGCCCGCCGGACGTAAATGTCAGCGCCGCGAAGTGCGCGCTCGAAAATGGCGCAGTTCGCATCGGCATCGACTACGTGAACGGGATCGGTGCAGAAGATGCGGCTGCTGTCGTGGTCGAGCGAGAACAGGGGGAACCGTTCGCCAGCGTCCGCGACCTGGCTCAGCGCACGCAGCTCTCCGCACATGGGCTCGAGACGCTGATCGTTGCGGGGGCCTGCGACTGCTTCGAGCTGCCCCGCCGCCAGCTCCTCTGGCAGCTCGGTCTCGTGCCGCGCTCGCAGACCGTGCCCGGCTCGGGTGGAGAGGAGAAGCAGCTTGCTCTGCCGCTGGATCCCACCACGGCGACGCCCGAGCTGCCGGAACCGACGGTTTGGGAACGCATGCTCGCCGACTACCGCACGACGAACCTCTCCGTCGGCGTACATCCCATGGAACTACTTCGTGCGCATTTACCGGCTGGGGTGATCTCCTCTCGCGACCTCGAGAACGCGCCGGACCGCGCGCAGGTGGCGATCGCGGGAATGGCTGTCGCACGTCAGCGGCCTGCGACTGCGAACGGCGTCGTCTTCATGCTGATCGAGGACGAGTTCGGCCCGGTCAACCTGATCGTGCCGCCGTCGGTCTACGACAAGCATCGAGCCGTCGTCCGCAGCGAGCCGCTCGTCCTCGCGCGAGGACGCTTCGAGCGGATCGAGCGCAACCAGAACGTCCTCGTTCGCTCGCTCGAGACACTCGGGCCGCTCGCGCGTCGAATCTCGGAGGAGTCCGAAGTGGGGGCGAGCCTGCCCAGTGCCCACCACTTCGGCCACCGCTGACTCAGTAGGCCTCCGTCGGCTTCTCATCGGGAGCCCGCTGATCGATCGAGCGTCCATCGTGTGCGCTGAGGTTGAAGGCGGTGTTGACCAACGCGACATGGGTGAACGCCTGCGGGAAGTTTCCGAGCTGGCGTCGCGTCTCAGGGTCCCATTCCTCCGCGATCAGACCGAGGTCGTTGCGGAGGTCGAGGAGCCGCTGGAAGATCTCCTCGGCCTCGTTCTGCCGTCCCTGCAGAGCAAGATTGTCGGCGAGCCAGAAGGTGCACGGAAGAAACGCACCCTCGCCGGGCGGCAGCCCGTCGATGGCCCGTGTCTCGTCGTCATGCATGTATCGGTACACGAGCCTGTCGCGCACGAGGAATCGCTCGATTGCCGCGACGGTCCCGACCATGCGCGAATCGTCCGCCGGGAGAAATCCGACGAGCGGGATCATCAGCAAACTCGCATCCAGCCGTTTCGAGCCGTACGACTGCGTGAACGAGTTGAGCTCTCCGTCGAAACCCTTTTCACAAACCTCGCGGTGGATCGCGGTGCGGATCTTGCGCCAGCGCTCGACGGGACCGGAACGGCCGAAGCGCTCGACGGCCTGTACGCCGCGGTCGAACGCTACCCACGCCATCACCTTCGAGTGCGTGAAGTGCCGCCGCGGCCCGCGCACCTCCCAGATGCCTTCGTCGGGCTCCTTCCACGCATGCTCGAGAAAGCCGAGCAGCCGGCGCTGCAACGACCACGCCTCCTTGGACATCTCCAGGTTGTTGACGCGGGCCTGGTGCAACGCGTCGAGGACCTCGCCGTAGACGTCCAGCTGAAACTGTCCTGCGGCGGCGTTTCCGACGCGTACCGGCTGCGAGCTCTCGTAGCCCGGCAGCCACGGGAGCGTGAGCTCGGACAATCGCCGCTCGCCGGCGACGCCGTACATGATCTGAAGCGCAGATGGATCTCCCGCGGCTGCGCGCAACAGCCAGACGCGCCAGGCACGCGCCTCCTCGAGATAGCCGGCGTTGATGAAGGCGAGGAGCGTCAGAGTCGCGTCGCGGAGCCAGCAGTAGCGGTAGTCCCAGTTGCGCTCCCCGCCGATTTTTTCCGGCAACGACGTGGTTGGTGCGGCGACGATGCCTCCGGTCGGCGCGTACGTGAGCGCCTTCAGGACTGCCAGCGAGCCCTGAACCTCCTCCTTCCACTTGCCGCGGTAGCGGCACCGGTTCGCCCAGTCCTCCCAGTAGCTCAGCGTCTCCTCCAGCGCATGCTCGGCATCGATCGCGCGGGGCGGTCGCTCGTTGGATGGGTACCACGTCAGCGTGAACGGGATGCGGTCGCCCTTCCGCACGGTGAACTCTCCGATCGTGCGCATGTTCTCGCCGCGGTGCTCGACCGGTGTTCGGAAGGACAGCGCGTCCGGGCCTGCAACCGCGATGCGGGCGTCCGCGATCCGCCTCACCCAGGGAATCGTCCCGCCGTAGTCGAATCGAACGACGAGCTCCGAGACCATGTCGACGTGGCCGCGCACGCCCTCGACGATGCGCACGATGTCCGGCGCTTTCCCACGCGGCGGCATGAAGTCGAGCACACGAACCACGCCCGTATCCGCCTCCCATTCGGTTTCGAGCACGAGCGTGTGTGGGCGGTAGCGGCGGCCGCCCTCCCAGGCATCAACGCGCGGAGCGACGATCCACCGGCCATGGTCGGAGTCACCGAGAATGGCGGCGAAGCAGGCGCCGGAGTCGAACCGCGGAAAGCACGCCCAGTCGATCGAGCCGTTGCGTCCGACGAGTGCCGCCGTCTGCAGGTCACCGATCAAACCGTAGTCCTCGATCCTCGGCATCAGCGATCCTCGATCTCGAGCGCGAAACGGCGGAAGCGCCGGAGGACCTCGCGGTTGAACGCCTGCTCGTACTCCTCAGCCGCATCCTCGTCGAGGGTCGACGCGAAGTTGTCGCGAAGGTCGGCAAGCACCTCGGTAGCAGTCTCGACGAGGTCGACGTAGTCGCCGTAGCGTTCTTCCGCCTCGCCGCGCTCGGCCCGGTTGTAGGAACGCTCGGCGGCGATGCAGTCCTCGATGAGACCGCGTTGCTCGCGCTCGAACAGATCGAGCTGCCGCTCGATCAGGTCGGCGAAACGCACGCGCCTGAGCCTCATGTCAGCTCACGGTAGAGCTCGAGGTGTGCCGTGGCTGCTGCGTCCCAGGTCAGGGCCTCGCGCGCACGCCGCGCCCCGGCTCGTGCGGCTTCGAGCGCGATGGAGCTCTCCAGCAGTTCACGCGCGGCAGCCGCGAGCGCCTCGACGTCGCCCGCCGGGACGACGCGGCCGGCGCCGAATCGCTCGATCGGCTCCGCGATGCCCGCGACGTCGTAGGCCACTGCGGGCACCCCAGCGCCGAGCGTCTGCAGGAGCGCGCCGCTCTGGTCGAGCTCGGGTCGATACGGGAAGAGTGCGACGGTCGCTTGCCCGAGCGCCCGCTCGAGCTCCGCGCGCGAGAGATACCCGAGACGCCATTCGGCGAGCTCGCCCGCAGCGCTGCGATAACCGTTCACGGCCTCGATCGGGTCGCCCGCGACGAGGAGATGGGCGCCGTCGATCAGCTTCGTCGCCGCAATCGCGTCGCCGAGACCCTTGTATGGACGGATCGTTCCGAGGCACAGCAGCGTCCGTCCGTCGTCGTCGCGTGGCGGATCGCTCGGAAAGACAGGATGGGGGATCACCACCGCTTCGACGCCGAGCGCGCTGAGGCTCTGCCGGCCGTGGTCGCTGTGGACGATGACTCGGTCGAAGCGTGCGAGCAGCTTGCGCCAGAGCGCGCTCTTCGCCGCCGTGCGGCGTGGCAAGAGGTCATGGGCCGTGAACACCGCCGGGACGCGCGGCCTGAAGAGCGCACGGTCGAGCTCGGGTGCCGCGAGCCATTGCATGTGCAAGACGTCGGGCCGGCGCCGCAGAAGAGCTGCCGTGCCCGGGACATGCTCTGCGGCCTTCACCGGTAGCCGGAGCCGTGACCGCTTGAAGACTCGCGACGACAACGGATAGAAGGGCTCGCTCCGGCGGTAGCCGTCCGGCTCCGGCGTCACGCCGAAGCGGAAGCGCGACGTGACGAGCTCGACGTCCACGCCCCGCCGGGCGAGAGACGCGGCGAGCTCATGGTCGTAGGCCGGCGTGAAGGCCGGAGGGTCGGAGATGACGACGCGCATCCGCAGTACAGTAGAACGCCTGCTTGTCCGGACCTGGAACCTCTTCCACGGGAACACGCTGCCGCCGGGCAGGAAGGCGTTCCTCAGGGAGATGGTGCGGCTCGCGAGCAGCGACCGCCCCGACGTGCTCTGCCTGCAAGAGGTCCCAGTCTGGGCTCTCGACGAGCTCGACGACTGGAGTGGGCTGACGGCTGTCGGCATGGTCGCCCAGCGCCCGACCTTCGGGCCGTTCCCCTCGACCGCCGAGGTGGGAAGGATCGTCACCGAGCTCGACCACGGGCTGCTGCGCTCTGCCTTCACGGGACAGGCGAACGCGATCCTGCTCGGGCCGGCGCTCCGTTTGGTGGAGTCCCGGCACGTGATCCTGAACCCGTTTCGCTTCCGCCGTGCGCAGGCCCGCCGCCTCGGCCTTGGTCTCGTCTCGAGGCTGGCGTGGGGGAAGGAACGCCGCGTCCTTCAGGCCGTGCGTGTTCGCAGGGGCGACGAGACCCTCGTGATCGCGAACACGCACGTGACCGGATCGCGCGACAAGCGCATCCCCGACACCGAGCTCCTGCGCGGGGCGGTGTTCGCCGACGGGTTGGCACGACCAGACGAACCGGTGCTCCTGTGCGGGGACTTCAACCTCAGCGTGCGCAACTCCAGGATGTTGGTGGATCTGACCGCCCCGGAGTGGGGGTTCGACGGCGCGACTCCAAGCGGGATCGATCATGTTCTGGTTCGCGGGCTCGAAGCGGGCGCGCCGAGCGTTTGGCCGAGAGAACGGCGCGTGCTCGACGGCAAGGTGCTCTCGGATCACGCACCGGTCGAACGGGAGGTTGCATGACCTTCGAGGAGGCCCGCGCCGAGTTCCCGGTGCTCGAGCGCTTCGCCTATCTGAACGCGGGCACGCTCGGCCCACTGTCACGTTCCACCCTCGCTGCGTTGGAGGATCGCCTGCGGTTCGACCAGAGCCAGGGGCGAGGCGGAAAAGCCTGGTTCGAGAGCGTGCTCGCACTTCGCGCCGCGGTCCGCGAGCAGCTGGCAACCCTGGTCGTCACCACGCCGGACCGCATCGCGCTTACCAGCTCGACGACCGACGCGTGCAACATCGTTGCGTCGGGGCTCGAGCTCGGTCCCGGAGACGAGATCGTCACGACCGACTCCGAGCATCCGGGCCTGCTCCTGCCGCTCAATGTCTCGGGCGCGGAGGTGCGGGTCGCCGAGGTTGCAGGACGGCCGACCGCGGACGCGCTCGACAGGATCATGTCCTCCGTCACACCGCGCACGAAGCTGATCGCCCTCTCGCACGTCCTCTGGACGACCGGGCAGGTGATGCCGGTGGACGAGCTGAAGCGCGAGAGCGGGCTGCCTTTACTTGTCGACGGTGCGCAGTCGGTGGGCGCAATTCCCGTCGACGTCGGCGACCTCGACTACTACACGGTCTCCTGTCAGAAGTGGCTCTGCGGCCCCGAGCCGCTCGGGGCGTTGTTCGTGCGCGACCACGAGGGCCTCGACGTAGCGATCCCGAGCGCTTTCGCCCAGAAGTCGATCGAACCCGACGGAACGTTCGTCCCCGCGGAGGGTGCCGGGCGCTTCGACTCCGGCTGGCTCGCGACACCGTCGCTCGCGGGGCTTCGGGCAGCGCTCGAAGGCGCGCCGGACTGGCGCCACGACCGCGCGGCCGAGATCGCCGAGCTCTGCCGCAGCGCGCTGCGTGAGCGCTACGACGTGGTGGGGGACGGAACCGCGTCGCTGGTCTCGTTCGTTCCGGCCGGCGACGCGTCCGCGGAGGCAGCGCGGCTCTACGAGGCCGGCGTCATCGTGCGCGACCTCCCGGGAACCGGGTGGCTCCGCGCGTCGTGCGGGTGGTGGAACAACGACGAGGACGTCGAGCGCCTCGTCGACGCTTTGTCGAGCTGAACGTCAGGCAGCCGAGTCGGCGGTGCGCAGACCGAGCTGGGAAGCGATCGGCTGCATCGCCTCGACGACGTTCCGAATGTGGTCGTCGAGCTCGAGCCCGAGACCTTCAGCGCCTGCGTACACCTCGTCCCTGTGCACGCCGGCCGCGAACGACGGTTGCTTCAACTTCTTCTTGACCGACTTCGGCTCGAGGCCGTCGATCCCGGTCGGACGCACGAGACCACAGGCATGCACGAATCCGGACAGCTCGTCGCAGGCGAACAGCGTCTTCTTCAGCTGGGTATCCCGCGGCAGCTCGAGATGCTCGGCGTGGGAGAGCACCGCCTCGATCACCTCGTCGGGATAGCCCTCTTCGCGGAGGATCGGCGCTCCGTTCTGCGGGTGCTTGTCGAGCGTGGGATGGATCTCGTAGTCGAAGTCGTGCAGGAGGGCGACGACCCGCCAGAGCTCCTCGTCCTCGCCGAAGTGCCTCGCATACCACGCCGTCGAAGCCTCGACCGCGAGGGCATGACGCAGAAGCGCCTCGCTCTGCGTGTGCTTGGTGAGCGTCTCCCAGGCCCGTTCGCGTGTCGCTTCCACGGCGTGGGTAGGCTACCGCGATGTCTCAGACCGCCGTCATCGGTCGCGCGGCAGAGTGCTTCGCCATCGAAGGCGGACGGCCGCTTCAAGGCCGCATTCGGGCCGCCGGGAACAAGAACGGAGCGCTGCCCATCCTGGCCGCGTGCCTGCTCACATCCCAGCCGGTCGTGCTCCACAACGTTCCGCGCATCGCCGACGTCGAGACGATGCTGGAGCTCCTGAACGACGTCGGCGCCGAGGTGGACTGGACCGGACCGAACGACGTTCAGGTTCACGCCGCAGACGTGACGAAGCACGAGCTCGACGAGGAGCTCTGCAGCAGGATGCGCGCCTCGTTCCTGCTGGCAGGCCCGTTGCTCGCGCGTCTCGGGACCGTCAGCGTCCCACCTCCTGGCGGGGACGTCATCGGGCGGCGGCGGCTCGACCCGCACATTCATGCCTTCAGGGAGATGGGCGCGGAAATCGAGGTCGGCCGACGTTACGAGATGCGAGGCGGCTCGCTCAAGGGCCACCACATCTTCCTCGACGAGGCGAGCGTGATGGCGACCGAGAACGCCGTCATGGCCGCCGCGATCACTCCGGGCGAGACGGTGATCGGCAACGCAGCGTGTGAGCCGCACATTCAGGACCTCTGCCGGTTTCTCCGGTCGCTCGGAGCACAGATCGAAGGGATCGAATCGAATGTCCTCCGCATCAAGGGCGTCGACTCGTTGCTAGGCGGTGAA
>Ga0105239_10003595_pt1 | contig 18931 bp, 17 predicted proteins | sample KBSC44metaG_FD_92761 | JGI IMG/M metagenome (GOLD analysis project Ga0105239, IMG submission 92761) | Corn rhizosphere microbial communities from Kellogg Biological Station, Michigan, USA - KBS C4-4 metaG | ecosystem: Host-associated > Plants > Roots > Rhizosphere > Soil | place: Michigan, USA...
CACGCCCACAGACGGACTCGGACTTCTGACTCTCCCAGGCTGAAACTGAGGATCCGGCTGCCTGAGACCCCTGTAGCGCGAATACGAATCCAGAGGACAACGAAGGCGACAACCGCAACGGCGCATAGGACCGCGACGACTGACCGTCTGGCCCGGCCAGAGCGCAAGATCACAAAGAGCGCAAGCCCCGCCAAGGCTGCGAGGAGACCGAACAATCCGGCACGGGTGCCGGTGAGAAAGAGAAACGCGAGCAAAAACAGAACAACGGTCGAATAACCCAGAATCGTTCGCCATGCCGTAGGTCGTGGCACCCGTACCCAGAGATATAGCGCATAGAGAATGGAAAACATGAGATACGATCCCGCAGGGGATGCGTTCCCAAGTGATCCTTGAAACCGGTATCCGGAAGTAACCAAGCGCTTCCAAAAACCAAACTCCGCGGGTATACCTTCAATCCACAGAAAACCGGGTACGGGCACGGCAGCCGCCACTCCGTAGAGGACCACGAGCACTGCAGCGCCGAGACTCGCCCGCAACATCCACTTCCAATCGTTTTCAGTGGCCAGCAGGAGCGAGCACAAAACAAAGAAGAGATAATAATGAAGCATTTGAAATGCCCCCTCGTTACGCATATAACCGGACCAGAATGACACGTGCGTGTCGTACGCAAAAAAACTCGAGAGGACAAAGAAGAAAACGAAAGCAGTAGCAGTGAGAAAGAGCGGGTGGCGCACCAGTTTTGCGACTCTGACGTCAAGTGAGCTTTCCTGATCCCGCCAGGCCCAGTGAATGAGAAGTGCTATCAGCGAGAACTCCGTGGTTACACGGAAGGAGACGGCTTCACGTTCGGGATACCCGAGGACAACTGAGAAGATTGAGAGGAACAGGAAGAGCCTGGAGACTTTAAGAAGCAAGAGGTGTGGAAGAGCGCCAGGAGTTGATAGCCGGACATTGGAGGGAAGCGTTGACGCCAGATCGAGGGAGTGGACCGTGGAAGATGGGGGCGTCCGGGCTTTGCGCGATGCATGGCGACCCATTGGATCTAGTATGGCAAGAATTTGTCACGGATCAACGTTGGTGCGGCTCCATGTGCCGGTTGGTGCGTGGCCATCGGGGGCCAGGATGGCTCATATACGTCACTCGCGGATGGTTAGGCTCTGTTCGCAGGCCGAATGGCATCCTGCCGGGAGTTAGCGCCGTCCCTGCAAGCGCCTCCGAAATGTTATTTGAACGGAATCGGATGGCGACGTCGACGCGAAAACGGCGATTACGTGCGCGGCGGCCCGCGGGCTTTGGCTTAAATCGCATGGGCTGGCGTCCCCGTCGCATGGGAGGAGCCACCCATATAGGGATCTCCAGGCTGACGGGTCCGAACAACCTTGGCGGGCGACCCGTAGGCGACAACGAACGCTGGGAGGTCCTTCAACACAAGCGATCCCGCACCCACCACACTGTGCTCCCCAATACACACCGAGTGGCTAATATTGACCCCAAGCATCACCGCCGCGAACTGTTTGATCACCACCATACCTCCTGTCGTTACGGCTGGGGCGATGCTCGAAAAATCCTCCATTCTCCCGTCATGATCGAGGGAGGCCCTTGTATTTACTATGCAGAACTCGCCGATTACCCCGTTGGCACACACGATAGCGCCAGGGAGGATAACGGAGCCCGCCCCTACTCGTGCGCTGCGAGCAATCTGAGCAGATGGGTGAATCGCAGTCAGAAAGGGGAGATCGGGTACGATGGAACGGATCCGCTCAACGAAGAGGTGACGAACCCAGTTATCGCCGATGGCGACAACCGCCCCGGATATTTCGTACTGCCGGATGAGGTCGGGCAGCAGCGCTTCGCCGCCCAAAACTGCGTGTCCAAGGCAGATATGGCCGACGGGCTTAAAGGTGTCAATGACGCCGACTATCCGATATTTACCTTCCCGTTCGACAGCTTCGATCACAGCGTGCGCGTGACCGGAAGCGCCAACCAACACGATATTCTTCACGTTACGAGGCCTTTGGCAAGACTGTTTTACATTCCCACTTCTCGCGTTTTCAGATATAGTAACAGCTTCCTAGCCTCTCTTTAGCGACCCACACTTTTAACCAAATAGTAACTGGCAGGCTCCAGCAATGCGCGAGAAGCGCGTGGAATGGCAGCGAGAATCGGTAGGCCAGTTGGGGCACGCGGCGATCTCTAAGACTGAACTGTCCACTGTGAGCCGTTATAAACTGAGTTGCAGGGCCGATCTGCCGGAAGCTCTTGTTGTCTGCCTGGAAATCGTGAAGAAAGCACCAGGCGCGGTGCCGTGCGAGTTGATTTTTTCCGTGAGAGCGTTTATGCTCAGGGGCTAGCTCAGGACAGTAAATGCTATTCCCCCAGGCCCGCTCGAGTCGGATCGCTGGCAGTCTTTTTGTGATTCTAGCCCGCGAGTACGTTGGATATCTGATTGCGGTTATAGCCGCATTTCTCCTTCGTTTCGATTTCGCGATCCCCTCCAACTACATGCCTCACCTGTGGTTTGCCTGTCTGGCAACGCCGCTCCTCAAGGTGTTTGTATTCAAGGCGATCGGGCTCGAACGCTGCCGGTGGCGCTATTTTTCGCTGGAGGATCTGGAACGTTTATTATTTGGAAACTTCGCGGCCAGTTTGCTGTGCGGCCTTGTGATTTTGGCATTTGGCCCAGCTGGATTTCCGAGATCGATCTACATCCTCGACTTGGTTTTGGCAACCGCAGTGAGTGCGGGCGGCCGCGCCGCGATGCGAAGGTTCGACGAATTGAGCAGGCGCGCCCCCGGAGCAAATCCGAAACGAGTGCTAATTTATGGAGCGGGTAGCGCGGGCGTGATTCTACTGCGAGAAATCCGGCAGAATACCGGACTCGGATATAAATTGGTTGGGTTCGTTGACGACGACCCCACAAAAACTGGCTTGAGGCTTTCCGGTGTGAAGGTTCTGGGCGAGGGCTCCTTGCTGCCAGAGCTGGTGGAGTCGCTCAACGTTGATGAGGTGTTAGTTGCAATCCCGTCAGCTACCGGTGCGCAGATGACCCAAATCCTGAGCCACTGCCAGAATGTCAACATCAAATACAAGACCGTTCCGGGTTTAGCCGAGTTGATCGAGCAAACGAATTTAGAACCGCAGATTCGTCCGGTCGAATTGAACGATCTCCTGGGCCGGCAGCCGGCCCAGCTCGAACACCAAAGGATTGCCGATCAGCTAAGAGAGCAGGTCATCCTGGTCAGCGGGGCTGCGGGTTCCATCGGTTCGGAATTGTGCCGGCAGATTGCCCGGTTTAATCCGCGGCAAGTAGTGGCATTCGACATCGCGGAGACCGGTCTGTTCGAGTTGGAGAGAAGCCTTCACGCAAAGTTTCCCGGAATCAGCGTGATTCCGGAAGTGGGGTCGGTGCAGGATCGCCAGCGCTTGGACGAGTTGATGAAGCGCCATTCGCCCAAGGCCGTTTTCCACGCGGCGGCTTTCAAGCATGTTCCCATGATGGAGAAGCACCCGTTTGAAGCGCTGCAGAACAATCTTTTGGGGACATACTATCTGGCTACGGCGGCGCAGGAGCACCAGGTGGATTCTTTCGTTTTGATCTCCACCGACAAGGCCGTGCAGCCCCAGAGCGTCATGGGAGCGACTAAGCGGCTGGCCGAGCTCGTTACCAGTGGATTGCAGGATGGTAAGACGAGGTTCGTGGCCACGCGCTTTGGCAATGTCTTGGGTAGCAATGGCAGCGTGGTCCCGATCTTTCAGCAGCAAATCCGCGAGGGCGGTCCGATCAGAGTGACACACCCAGACATGACCCGCTATTTCATGACCATTCCAGAGGCCGCACAACTCGTGCTGCAAACCTCTGTGATGGGACGTGGCGGTGAAATATTCGTGCTGGACATGGGCGAGGCAGTGCGTATTGTGGACTTGGCAACAAATCTGATACGGCTGTCAGGGCTGAGGCCGGGAGTCGACATCCAGGTCGAGTTCAGCGGATTACGGCCCGGGGAGAAGCTGTCCGAGGATTTGCATCGCGACACCGAGAACCTGATGCCGACGCACCACCCCCGCATTACAATCTATCGTGGAAGCCAGTTATCGCTGGGCCAGACAAGTGACTTGATTCGCGCGAGCCAGCGGATTGTGCGGGAACGCGACATCGAGGCCTTCGTGGAATTCTGCCAGGAGTACCTTCCCGACTATCAGCCGAGCAGTTTCCTGCTGGACGGCGGCCATCGTGAGCCCCGGGCGGCGCACGTCTAGAGCGCTCCAGTATTTAGCTTGTACACCGGCTTCTCCATATCGGCTGCAGGGAGATCTTATGCCACGTCTGGGTACCTGATGAGGTTGCGGAACCGAACCAGTGTCCTCCGACTGACTTGGCCGATTCTTGCTATTCTGCTGGCGTGTTTGGCGCGGGGACACGCCGATGCGGCTGACTTGACCTTCGAAACCAGCCTCGCGCGTCTGGTAATCCGTTCAAATGGAGTAGCGGCCAGCTTGCGGGACAAGCAAACCGGCAAAGAGCGGTTGCTCCCGGACCTCAAGGCCTTCTCGGCTGTCAAAAAACGCGGACAGGTATTCCCGGCCTCCGAGGTTGAGCAACGCGGCGACTTGCTACATATGAAGTTCGGGGCTTCAGCCGTGGACGCGGAATACCGGGTCACGGTACGACCTGAATATATCGTTGTTGAACTGACAGCGATCTCGGGAGATGGGGTTGAAGAAGTCTGGTTGGCTCAATTCAGCACACAGTCATCCCACTCAGGCGAGACACTGGCAGTTCAATGGGACGACGAATTTGCCCTGTGCCTCCTAGCCCTTAGCGAGCGAGTGGAATCGCGCGCGGATAGTCACTATGCGCAGGCTTCCGTCCATCCCGAGTACGGCATGCTGGGCGAACGTATTGCGATCGTTGCCGTGCCCACATCCCAGTTACTGGACCAAATCCGCAAGGTAGAACAGGATTTCCATATTCCATCGGCCTCCATAGGCGGGCAATGGGCGAAACACTCCGACGCGGTGAACACGAGCTATCTTTTCGTCGATCTTACAGAAGCCAACGCGGACAAAATGATCGCGTATGCGAAACAGGCTGGTTTAGGCTACATCCTGGTATACAGCGATACCTGGTCTTCATCGGCCGGGTCGTATCCCGTCAATCTCAAAAATTTTCCGCGGGGGGAGGCGAGCCTCAAGAACGTGATCGAGAGGTGCCATGCCGCGGGCCTCAAGGTTGGAATGCATATGATGACCAGCGCGGTGGCGAAAAATGATCCGCTGGCAGGTCCAAGGCCGGATCCGCGTTTACTCAAGGATGCCGAGGCGACCTTGGCGGTAGATCTCAGCGCGAGGGCGACTGCAGTTGAGGCAGGCTCTGCGCTGGCGGACTTTCCCCGGGAGGGCGTTTACTCCGGAAACAAGGGCGGGCTGGAAATCGTGATTGATGACGAAATCATTCACTACGCAGCCATTGAGGGCACTAAATTTGTAGGGTGCACGCGCGGTTTTGCCGGCACCGTTCCGGCCGCCCACCAGGCGAGAGCCAAAATCCAACACCTTGCCGAGCGATTCGGCAACTACGTCGCTGATCTCAGGACTTCGCTCAAAGAGGCGATTGCCGACCGTGTTGCCGGCGTTATCAATCGTTGTGGTTTTGACATGATCTATTTCGATGGCAGCGAAGCGGCCATCGCGAATGGGCCGTTCTGGTACTGGGCCGGTCTTGAGCCATCCGCCATCTGGGCGAGGTCAAAACGCGAACTGCTGGTGCAAGGGTCGGGCATGACTCAGTGGACGTGGCACATCTATGGGCGGGGAACCTGCGACGACTACTCAGCGGTGGCTGTGAAGCAGTACCTCGACCACCATAAAATCGCGGTTCTGCGGCCGTATTATCGGAACAACTTTGTACCCGCCGAGTTGGGCTGGTGGGGCTTCCTGGCTCGTGCTCCCGATCACCATGCCACTACCCCAGATGAGGCTGAATACTACGGGGTTCGAATGCTGTCTCTGAACATGCCCATTGGGCTGGAGACCAGCCTGGCCGTGCTCCAGGCCAACGGCCGGACCGACGAAATGCTGAGCATCCTGGGACGATATGAACGCCTCCGGCGGTCCGGTGGTCCAGGCGACGCCCTCCGCGGCGAGTTGGCAACCGGCGAGTGGCACATGTCCGAGCAGGGAAGGTTCGAGCCGATACGGTACGACACGCAGCGCGCACAGCTTGACGGGCAGATCACGGTGCGGAACGAGTTTGCCGCACAGCCTCTGAAGTTTCGCGTTCAAATGACTGCGCCCCCGAAGCACGCGGACCATTCATCGAGCGGGATCTTACTCAAAGGGGAGCGGCCTATCGAGTTAGAGGCCCCGAATCCCGGAGCAGTGATGCCGGGAGTGCTGATCCGGCGAATCGACTTTACCAAGAGGGCACCGGCCGAGCCGGGTGTATTTGTGGCGAGAAGGACGGTCAGGGCTTCGTACGACGCGCCGCTTCGGCTGGGGAGTCGCCACGCCGTGGCAGTCCGGCTGGAGGTCGACGGGGCATCCTCACGGGCTGACGAACAAGCCATTCTCGACGTTCAATTTGAATCAAGTGACGGGATCTATCGGGACTACTACATCGAGCTGAACTTCACCGGCAGCAAGACGGTCGTGCTGCCGGAACCTTCTCCTGAACGAACGCTCGTCGAGTTGCGCCCCCCCATGCAGAACTTCTACTACAAATCGTCGCTACAGCAGTTCAACTACAACGGGCTGATCGCAGTCAATCTTCGCTGGGCGCGCTTTCCAAAAGCTCAGGGACCGAAATGCCGCATCAGCTTGATCGAAGCGCTCGCGGATCGGAGGGGCAAGCTGAAGAAACTTCAAGTCTTGGCTGGCGGCGCTTCCATCAGGATCCCCGGCAAGCTTTCAGCCGGTGATTACGTCGAATTCTGGGCTGACGGCTGGGTTCGAATCTTCAACGGGAACGGCATGTTGCTCAGGAAGGAAGTTACAAAAGATTCGATTTGGCTGGCCAAGGGACAGAATAACGTTTCGATCAGGGGGGCCGGATCTGGGAATCTGATGTTCACGACGATTACCTTCGGCCCTGAGCAAAAGGACAGGGTTTTGGCTCCCGCACAGGAACTTCTCTGAATTGCGCGCCCGAATTTGCTCCAGCCGTTGTTCGCCGAAAACAAGTAGTCGAATACGGACCCCGCCAGTGCTGGCTTGAGTGAAACGCGAGGTTTAGTCTTGATTTTTGCGTCACAATGTTATGCTGACTGGTAACCCTGTACGAATCCAGCATTCTCGCCGAAGTCGAAAACTGGCCGTGCAGATTTTAATCGCGGGAGCCTGCACAGATTTCCGCGGGAAATGGGTTCTGCCGGGCCCTACGAATTCGTCTGCAAGGTGGTGGCGACTTAGCGCAGCCTTCCGAACGCAAAGCGCGCACCAATGCCGGGAGTATCGCGACTCGTGAGAATTCTCTTCCTGAGCCAGTTTTTCAGCCCCGAACCTTTTTTCAAGGCACTCCCGTTCGCCACTGCATTAGCAAACCGTGGCCATTCCGTGGAAGCCCTTACCGGCTTCCCGAACTATCCCGGAGGGCGTTTATATTCTGGTTACCGCGTCCGCGCGTGGCAGAGGGAGACACTCGAAGGCATTCCCATCACCCGAGTGCCGCTGTACCCAAGTCATGATCGCTCCATCATCCGGAGAACGCTGAACTATACCAGCTTCGCGGTCAGCGCCTCCCTGCTAGGTCCGTTTCTTGTAGGCCGTCCAGATGTCGCCTATGTCTACCATCCCCCTGCAACCGTCGGATTGCCCGCCTGGGTGCTCAAGACGCTCAAGGGAATTCCGTTCGTGTATGACATCCAGGATCTGTGGCCGGACACGATTGACGCTTCGGAGATGATGACTGGTTCGCTGCCTTTGGCGGCGATTCGCCGATGGTGCTCATTTATCTACAGGCAGGCAGACCATCTGACCGTGATCTCCCCCGGATTTCGAAAGATCCTGGTTTCACGCGGCGTGCCGGAGGACAAGATCAGTGTGATCTATAACTGGTGCGATGAAGCAAACATTCACCCCGTTGAACCCGACGAAGGCCTCCGAATGAGGCTCGGACTCAGCGGGTCGTTTGTCGTGATGTTTGCCGGCACAATGGGTTTGGCACAGGGACTCGACGTAATCCTGGACGTGGCGGCGCTGTGCGCAACGGTCAATCGGTCGATCCGTTTTGTGTTTGTAGGGGGCGGCGTCGAAAGGTCGCGACTGGAGGCCAAAGCCGCCGGCAGGTCCAATGTCCAATTCCTGCCCCCGTGCCCGATGGAAGAAGTGTCTCGGCTACTAGCTCTGGCAGATGTACAATTGGTCCACTTAAAGGACAAACCGCTGTTTCGAATTACGATCCCGTCGAAGACCCAGGCTTCGATGGCGGCAGCCAAACCGTTGCTGATGGCGGTCTCCGGTGAAGCGGCGGAACTGGTGCGTCGATCCGGGGCTGGCCTTACAGCCCAGCCGGACAACGCTCCGGATATTGCGCGTGCGATTATAGAGATGGCGAGTCTCAGCCCGGAACGCCTCCGCGAAATGGGTTCGCGAGGCCGGTCGTTTTATCTTCAGGAGATGTCGATGGAAGTTGGCATCAGCCGTTATGAGCAATTGTTCCAGAGTGTGATTGCGTTAGCGAGAAGGAATGGGGAGGCGGTGCGCAGCGGTCCCGGACTGGTTCCATGAATCAACCTCGCAAGAGAATCTACGTTTCCGTGCCCCACATGGGGAGCAACGAGCTTCGTTACGTCCAGGAGGCTTTTGAAACCAACTGGATCTCCACAGTGGGACCGAATATAACGGCCTTCGAAAAAGCCATTCAAGACCGTGTCGGCCTGCCGGCGGTGGCTCTGTCGAGTTGCACTGCTGCGATTCACCTGGCACTCCGCCTGGTGGGGGTGGCAGAAGGCGATGAGGTTTTTTCGCCCAGCCTGACATTTATTGGCGGCGTAAACCCGATTCTGTACCTAGGGGCCAAGCCGGTCTTTCTCGACTGCGATGCCGGTTCGTGGAATCTGGACCCGAATGTCTTACAAGATGCGCTGAAGACGAAAGCCGAGCGTAAGTGCCTGCCGCGCGCCGTGATTGTGACGCACCTGTTTGGCCGATGCGCCGATATGGATCCGATCCTTGAGGTCTGCGGCCGCTACGGAATTCCCGTGGTCGAAGACGCCGCTGAGGCCCTCGGCTCTCTGTATCGAGGCCGTTCGGCGGGAGTTTTCGGTGCAGTAGGCACGTTTTCGTTCAACGGAAACAAGATCCTGACCACGAGCGGCGGCGGCGTACTGGTCTCGCAGAACGAAGAGTGGGTTTCCCAAGCGCGCTACTGGTCACGTCAGGCGCGTGATGTAGGGGGCGCTTTTGAGCATTCCGATCTCGGCTATAACTACGCGATGAGCAACGTTCTGGCTGGCATCGGTCGAGGTCAGATGGAAATTCTCGACCAGCGCGTTCAGCAACGCCGGGATGTCGCTTTGCGCTACCGTTCCGCCCTCGCCGATATTCAAGGAGTCGAGTTCCCTCGGGAAACACCCGGGGACTTCGAGACGTATTGGCTCAGCAGGATTTTGATCGATGAGGCGCGGCTCGGGGTGACTCGCGATTCCATCCTCCAGGTTTTGGAGGCTTACAACATCGAGGCGCGGCCGGTGTTCCATCCGATGCATTTGCAGAAGCCGTTTCTGCGGGCAGAACGCTTTGGCGGCGCCGTGTCGGAAGACATCTCCCGCCGTGGGATCTGCCTGCCTAGCTCAAGTTCTCTTTCTGCGGAAGAACAAGATCTGGTCATCGCAGTGGTACGAGAGACCATTGGAGCAAGCAGAGAAACCCAGACCGCGAACCGAGGCTGCCTCGATGCCTAGCCGGATCGCGAAGGCGTACCAAACCACGCTTTAGTTTCGGTGCTGAGGTCATGCAACTGTTCCTGAAACGCGCGGCGGATCTGGCTGTGTCGGTACCCATGTTGCTGGTCGCGGCACCCATCATGGCGGTTTGCGCCTTGGCTATCCGGATGTCCATGGGAAGTCCCGTGCTGTTTCGGCAATTGCGAATCGGATACCAGGAGCGGCCGTTCACCTTATTCAAATTCCGCACGATGTGCGCCGCGACGGACCCGTCGAACGCATTGAGCACGGACGGGGAACGCCTCACGCCGCTGGGACGCTGGCTACGACGCACGAGTGTCGATGAGCTACCGCAATTGTGGCACGTGATCACGGGTGAGATGAGCTTGGTGGGGCCTCGGCCGCTGCTACCGCAATACCTCGATCGCTACTCACAGGTGCAGCGCCGGCGCCATGAACGTAAGCCCGGCATCACGGGCTGGGCCCAGATAAAGGGCCGAAACTCTCTCTCTTGGGAGCGCAAATTCGAGCTCGATGTCTGGTACGTGGACCATCAAGACTTCTGGTTGGATCTGCGCATCCTGTTTGCGACAGCAGCTACGGTCTTCCGCGCCCGCCACACCAGCCAGGCCGGTCACGCCACTGCCTCTGAGTTCATGGGATCCAAGCCTGAGTCACCGGAATGAGCCTGATGCCAACACCGTAAGCCCCTCCTGGACACGGATCGAACCGGATCTCCTTTGGAGTCGCGCAGTCGTGACGGCCCGATTAGGGTGAATCCTTGTGCCACACCGAGCGATTCACGTAATCGGTGTAGCTCAAAATAATCCGGGCGACTTTTTCGGACACATTCGGAACGTTATAGTCCTTAGCCAGGTGTATCGTCCTGCTTTCCTCGCGGCCCTGAGATTCAAGCAGCCGGAGGCCTTCGAAAACCCGATCGGGATTGAGTCCGGTCAAAACCACCGAACCTTCTTCCATCCCTTCCGGCCTCTCGTGGGCTTCCCGAATGTTGAGCGCCGGGAAATTCAAGATTGAGGACTCTTCCGTAATTGTGCCGCTATCGGAAAGCGTGGCTCTCGCGTTTCTCTGAAGGTGCACGTAGTCCGTAAATGCGAGCGGTTTGAGAAGGCGGACCTCCGGCCGGAACTCTAAGCCGTTGGCTTCGATTCGCTTCCGGGTTCGCGGATGGGTCGAAACAATAACCGGGAGTTGGAAGCGCTCCGCAATGCCGTTGAGGATCTTGCCGATTTTGGAGAAATGGGATGGGTCATCCACGTTCTCCTCACGATGAGAGCTGAAAACGAAATAACCGAAACGTTGAAGCCCGAGACGTTGCAGAACGTCGGACCGATCGAATTTGGGCCGATAGTAGGTAAGCACCTCGCACATAGGGCTGCCCGTCTTGATAATGCGGTCTGGCGGAATTCCCTCACGGAGAAGGTACTCTCGCGAGATATCGCTGTACGGCATGTTGATATCGCTGACGTGGTCAATGATCCGGCGATTGATCTCCTCCGGCACTCTCTCATCGAAACATCGGTTCCCCGCCTCCATGTGAAAGATCGGGATCTTGCGCCGTTTCGCAGCGATTGCGGCGAGACAACTGTTCGTATCCCCGAGCACGAGCAGGGCTTGGGGCTGAACCTTGACCAGCATTGCGTCCGTTTTGGAGATTACAGCCGCAATCGTTTCCGCGGCAGAACCACCCGCAACTTCCAGAAAATGATCTGGTGCGCGAAGTCCCATGTCATCGAAAAAGATGCCGTTCAGCTCGTAATCATAATTTTGGCCGGTGTGGATCAGAACATGTTCCAGGTACCGGTCAAGAGTCGGAATCACCCGGGAAAGCCGGATAATCTCCGGCCGAGTACCGACGATGGTGGCGACCTTCATAGGGAAACCGCGTTGGCACTCGCAACGTCCGCAAATACGGGAAGAAAGTAGGTATCGGGACGATCCGGATCGAAGATTTCGCTGGACCAGAACAGCGTGATCATCTCGCCGGCCCCGATATTTTCGATGGAGTGTGTAAACCCGGGCGGGATATCGATAACCTGGAAGTCCTCACCGCGAACCTTATATTCTATGACCTCTGGACTGTCGATGGGGCGCATCCGGATGACGCCTTCGCCTTCGACCACGAAGAACTTTTCGGCCTTCGTGTGGTGATAATGATTGCCGCGCGTAATGCCGGGCCGGGTGCGCGAAACAAAAAGCTGGCCGCAATGCGAGGATTTGAGGAACTCGGCCAATCCTCCGCGCTGGTCCATGCGGATATCCAATTGCATACGATGGCTGTCTGGCGGCACGTACGACAGATAAGTGGCGTACAGTTGCTGGTTGAACCGCACCGAAAAATCAGGCAGCCGCAGGTGCTCGCGCATGTCATGGAACGACTGGATACGCCCCGCCAGATCGCCTAGCGTCAGCGAATAGGAAGGAATGTCGCGACGGCTGTCGACCGCTCTGCCCGGCAGGTCGGATAGAAACGTCTCGACAACATCGTCTACATAAACGAGTTCCACCTCGCGACCCGCGTCGGAGATCTGTATCGACAGGTCGTGCGCGATGTTGTGGCAGAAGGTTGCCACCACGGAATTGTAGTTGGGCTGGCACCACTTTCCGAAAACATTTTTTAAACGATAGATGGAGACGGCAGCTCCGGTGGCGGCCGCAAACTCCTGCAGCGCCTCCTCCGCGCGACGCTTACTGGCTCCATAGGGATTCTCGAGTGCGGCTTGCACCGAAGACGACATGACGATTATCGGCCGACGGCCCAGTTCGTGCAGGATCGCGCATATCGAGCGCGTCAAGCCGGCGTTCGCTGTTTCAAAATCGTGAACGTCAGCGGGCCGGTTCACTCCCGCCAGATGATAAATGATGTCCGCTGTTGCCAGACCCGCTCGCAGGTCGTCCAGCGAGTCGTCCGAGTCGAACGGGACAATAACGTTGCCACCGAGGGCCCGCAGTCGCGCCATGAGATTGCGCCCGATGAAGCCCCGGGATCCGGTCACCACAACTTTCATACTGCTCCGCTCCTAGGCCGGAGGGCCTCCTGCACGCAGTCTAGCGTTAGCAGCAGTTCGATCATTTCAGCCTGGCCCAGGCGATGAGTGTTGTGTGAGTTATAGTCCTCCGCGAACGAAACCTCTTCCTGTCCTTCCGTGAAATAGAGTGAGTAGTTCAGATCGCGAGAGTCGGCGGGAATCCGGTAATATCCGCCCAAGTCATCCGCCCTGGCCATTTCTTCGCGGTTTAGGAGGGTCTCAAAGAGCTTTTCCCCATGACGGGTTCCGAGAATCCGGATCTCATTGTTGGCATTGAAGATCTTTTTTAACGCTTCCGCCAGCGTGAGAATGTTAGCGGCTGGAGCCTTTTGAACGAAGATATCGCCGGGACCACCATGATTGAACGCATACACAACCAGGTCCACCGCATCCTCGATCGTCATCATGAAGCGCGTCATACTGGGGTCGGTAACAGTCAACGGCTTCCCTGCCAAAATCTGGCCGATAAACAACGGGATCACCGAGCCCCGAGAGGCCATGACATTCCCGTAGCGAGTGCCGCAGAAAATCGTGCTGCGGTCCCCATGCACGCGCGCCTTAGCGATCATCAGTTTTTCCATGAGCGCTTTGGACATTCCCATGGCATTGATGGGATAGACGGCCTTATCGGTGCTGAGGACGATAACCTTCTTTACGCCGCACGAGAGCGCAGTGTTAAGGACGTTCTCGGCCCCGAGAGTGTTGGTGCGAACGGCTTCGAGGGGAAAGAACTCGCAGGAGGGTACCTGTTTGAGCGCAGCGGCATGGAAGATGTAGTCGGCGCCGCTCATCGCGGCCACCAGACTGCTCGGCTCCCGCACGTCGCCCAGGAAGAATTTCACACGGTCGCTGCGTAGCAGGTTCCGCATGTCGTCCTGCTTCTTTTCATCGCGGCTCAAGATCCGGATTTCGGAGATTTCGCTCGCGAGAAAGCGCCGCAGAACGGCATTGCCGAACGTCCCGGTACCACCGGTAATTAAAACAATCTTGTTGTGGAACATGCACCCTTCTTATCATCGTTCATTTTCGTGAAACTCGAGCGGCCGGGGCTGCTGGACGGCGACAGTTCCGGCCCGATCGCCCCGCGATCACTCCCCACCGCGATCCAGGTTCCCGAGATATCCGCGGAATAAGCTGCGCTCAGCCCCGCGAAAGTAAGAGCTAGAACGGACGACGCGATCCGTGCAATCCACATAGTCGTTCCCCTTTCGAACACCCCGGCGCCTAGCCGATGTCGTTCAAAGTAGCCCCGAAGAATTCGATTCGGACATTAAGTTTTGTAAGGTTAATGCGACGCCGTTGAGGAGTCTTTCCTGGCCACCAGATCGTTCCGTCCCAGCTGCGGCCCGAAGGCTTTGGACAGGCCGATGAGGACGATGTCCACGCCGGCGCGGTTCTGGACTAGCGAATCTTCCGCCTTGTACCAGGAGCGATGGACGTCGAGGACATCAAGCAAGTGGATCAGGCTCTGCGTGCAAGCGCGTCAGCGCAACGCCCACAGCGGTCCGGGATTGATGGACCTGCTCTTCGCAGGAAAACTGGCGCTCGCGGCACCTCGTTTTCTGACAGGTCGGGGACTGGCGTTCCCGCTCCCTACAACTGAAGGGGTCTATTTTGCTCTCTTCAGCGTGACCCCGCCCGGCCCATCGCCAACCGGACCACCATCCATCTTGATATTCAGCTTGATTTAATCGCCCTTGATCGTTCCCTCGTGAAGGATCTTCATGTCGCCTCCCCCGCCATCGAAGCTGACGGTGAAGGAGATCTTATCGCCCTCGACTTTTCCGTCTTTGAGCTGGAGTGTCTGGCCGCCAGGCCCATCGGCCGTGCCCGTCAGCTTGGTTCCGTCTTGCTTGAAATCGAACGTAATGGACATACCATCGCCGTTCGGGCCACCCATCTGGCCGGTCCACTTACCGGTCACGTCCGCAGCGAAGGCTCCCGCGAATGAAATCGCCAACAGAACGATAAGCCGAATCGAAACGTTCATCTTCATGGTTGACAGCTCCTCGATCAGAATCCGAATCGCAGTTGAAAATCGATTTTGCGGTTGTAAGTCCCGGCACCGCCGATGGGGCCACCCGAGAGACTCCGGGATTCACCGAAAAAGGTCGAGGACAAGTCGCCGCTCGGAGCCGCGTAGTTTGCATGGTTCAAGGCATTCATGGCGTTTGCGCCAAAGGTCAGAGTTTGCGCCGACCGCTGTTGAAACCCATCCCGGGAGGGGCGTCACCCGGAGGACGTCCGCCGAATTCCCCGCCGGTAATTGCTCCGAGCGGCCTTTAGAGGGTCTCTGCCACTGCCAGCCCTTTGCAGCCTGCCGAAGCAATTCCTTTTCCGCGGCTCATGCTGCGCCAGGCTGACCTCGTTGCCGGCGTCTCTTGATTTCGTCTGCCGAATACGGAATTAAGCTCATGTGCCCGTCCGCCTCAAGCATGGCCAGCTTTACCGCCTTTGGTCCCTCTATCCCAGCCTCCCGGATCTGACTGGCAAGTTCCTCCTCCGTGACCATTTCACGCTGCAAATTTGTGTACAGAATACGGCCGTGCCGGATCAGAGGTATAACTCGCGCCTCGGCAAAACGTGCGAACCAAGGATAACGGAAGCTCATCCAATCAATCCAATAGTCCCAGGCAGCGATTGTCCCGATCAGGACGAATGCTTCACCGACGGACTTATATTCGCCGGACATTCCATTTTGAGACGCGTCGGCAATGAGAACGATTACTAGGATGTCGGCAAGCCCCAGTGACCCGGGGTCCCGGCGGAGCACGAAGCGAAACAACAAGAATAAAAACCAGAAGATGAGGCTTCCCCTTAATACGAGCTCCCAGGGCGATATTGCAAATTTGAAAACGCTGTCCATGTTTGTAGTATGTCTCCGGCTTCCGGGTCGAAACCGGTATAGCGTTCGAGCGGCGGGTCGCAGCGCACAAGAGCATTCTCGTTACACAGCGCCAGGCGGCGGCGTGGGCGAAGGAACTCAATCCCGATGACCGCCCAGATGTCGAGCGCGTCCGCGATACCAAAACTGACGAATGGGACCAATGGCGTTCCAAAAATGCTCAAGCCATGTTTCCGGCCATAGCACCAGTCCTTAGCGATATTGAATAAATAACGCTCCCGAGTCGCGGTCGGAATACCTTCATTCTGCCCATTACGGTGAGGGAACGGGCGGCAACCCCTGTGCGGCAAGGCACTGCTCAGAAGGCGGTTAGCGTATCGGACCGAGGGACTACTGCTCAATTCAGTTATTCTGGGCAGTAATCGGCCAGGGCAATTCCTCACGCGGAGCCGACGAAACCTTCTGGAAAAGGAGCTACAGTCAGCCGGCAGCGGGGCGGCCATGAAGGCGAGGCCGCCACATCAACCGTCATGCTATTCCTGTGCTGCGCGGGATCATCGGGTGTTTTCTGTGCCATACGGCCGGGATGCCAGCCCGGGGACTTCGCCCAAGCGTGCCTGGGCAAGTCTCACCCGGGTGAACTCGACGATCTTTCAGCTGGAAGACCGGATTCTACTGCGAGCAGGGCGACATTGACCGGCCAACTGTGGCCAAAGGGCTCGGGCGCGGCTGGGCGGCCGGTTGCCATCGACCGCTACGGCGGGGCCTCGAAACCGATCATTCAGGGAGCAGGAACTGCCGAAGACGCGGTTTCACGTCGACTTCAACCACGTCCTTGGGCGTTCCCTCCTGCGCCAGCACTTTGTGTGCTTGTAATCGATACGATTCCAAGCACCTGACGCGACCTGCACCTGGCGGACGATCCGATCAGATGAGAGCGACATCCTACGTGAAATGGTCGCTACCGTTTTTGCTGTTTTTTGGCTGGGGCTTTGGCGCGCACGAAGACATCCTTAGCCTTCCCCACATTATTGTTGTTTGCGCCGGGCGATTGGTAACCGTGTTGGACGGTGAGAGTCCTGTCGACAGTTAGCTCTTTGCCGCCCGCGTCAAGGCTGAAGACGTCCATTGTGGAGACGGTCGCAGACTGAATGTCTCGTACAGTCTCCGCGACCAGCTTCGGCCCATCCCAGTGCGCTTGGGTTTTTACCTGCGCGCCGTGGGCACTCACCGTCAAACTCTCGACACCGTTGAGCTTGAAGGTCAGCGTCTCCGCCGAAATTACGGAACCGCCTTTTTCACGCCGGCGTGTTTCGATGCTCAGGTTCCCCTCTGTCTGCGTGATCACTAGGGTGACCGGACCAATGGCGACGGCCTGGTGGGCAGATTCGCTCCGTGAGGCATCCATCTGCCAAGTGCCGGACAGATCAATGCCTCCCTGAGCAAAGATCAAAATCGCAGAGGCCAGCGCAGTGGTGGCAATCGCACGAATGAAGTGCCGCATGGGTTCCTCCCGGTCAAAGGATATCAGAGTGATTCGGCAATGATTGTTCGAAAGCGCCCTGGCGGACACGCCATCGATGTGCTGGAGAGCCGGTACCTGGAATCGCAAAGGCAAAATGATCGGAAGGGGCCCCCAATCGCGGACTTAGGAGACCGGAAATCGCGCTGGCTCAGCCTTCACTAATCTCTGAAGCGAAGCCCGTTCGTGTCTTTGCTCGAAACGCCGTTGTGACCCTCGTCAAGCCTCAGTTATCGCGATTCAGGGAGGCGCGCCGCGAATTGCCGGCAGGCCTGTAGAACGGGCTTGGCTAAGGTAATGTACTGATTGTGCCGGGCTAAAACGGTCTTCATAATATGCCGAATGGTACCGCCCCGCGAACGCAACCATGAGGAACGAGAACAGGGCAAGAGTAAGGTTCTCTGGGCCGCCGTTGAGGACACTAAGGCCGCACATGGAGCGGCCCACAACGTACTAATAACTCTCATTTCAGACCTCGCTTCCGACTCCCCAACGCAGGCACCCTTACTGCTGGAAGCAGCACTCGCAAATCGCCGCTTCACTCGTGAAGCCTACATGCATGCGCTCCATAACTTCTTGGGCCACCCACTGGCCACAGCCCGCCGCCATTGAATCGTTATGGCCCACCCCAAACCAGCACTCACCCACCAAGGCCTCTTGGACTTGTGGCGCGGCCGCCTGCTCGAAGCCCTGAAAAACTACAATTCGGGCGCGGTGAAACTCCAAAATACCCGGCCGGTTCGTGGCAGGCGTTGAGGAGAAGATTGACCAGTTCTTCCCATCGGGCCGAACCGATTCCTTCGCCTTGGTAATTTTCTTTTAGGCGTTTTCCACGGCTCAGTAAGACCTCGCACTCGAGCAGTATGGAATTACAACCCTCAGCCAGCAACGCCTCGCAATTCTGCTCTCGGTTGCTGGCGATGCTCCTGGACAGACCCGATTGCGGCTTCAGAAGTATCGCAATGGCCACGGTAGTTTAGAATAGGGAGCTGTAACAGTCCAGGTGTTCGAGAAACCCACAACGCGCATTGCACTTCGCTTCTGCTGCGCATTCGCTCTTTTCGCTTGCCCGCAACTACCTGCGGCTACTCAAATTCCCCAAATTGCGGTGGATTTGTGGACTGCGGACAATGGATTGCCCCAAAACATTATTCGAGGGATCTGTCAAACTCCGGACGGCTATCTTTGGCTCGCTACTTTCGATGGTCTCGTGCGCTTCGATGGCGTCCGCTTCACGACCTATAACAGGAGCAACACACCTGGCATTGCGGCCAACCGCTTCGGCTCGCTCTTCTGCGGCTCCGATGGCGACATTTGGGCCGCCACGGAGCTGGCGGGAGTCACTCAATATCACCGTGGCCAGTTCGCCACCTACACTATGCAAGACGGATTGCCATCCAACGAAGTGCAAGGGATTTCGGGCGACGATCGGGGCAACGTGTGGGTGCTGGCGCACGGATTGCTTACCCAATGGAGTGCAACTGCCCGCCGATTTGTCGTATCTCCATCGCCGGAAGACAGGTACTCGAACTTCCTGAGTCCGGACGGGCGCACTGGATTCTGGAGGTTCGAGGGAACTGTTTTGCACCTGTTTGTGGGCGGCCGGAAATCGAGCTACCCGCTGCCGCCTGGA
>Ga0105239_10003596_pt1 | contig 18930 bp, 19 predicted proteins | sample KBSC44metaG_FD_92761 | JGI IMG/M metagenome (GOLD analysis project Ga0105239, IMG submission 92761) | Corn rhizosphere microbial communities from Kellogg Biological Station, Michigan, USA - KBS C4-4 metaG | ecosystem: Host-associated > Plants > Roots > Rhizosphere > Soil | place: Michigan, USA...
GGCCGGCGGCGACAGCGACGGTGATCATGTCCTCGTCCGGGCCTAGCACACGACTGCGGCCGTCGATCCATGCCGGTTGGTACGTTCCGAACGCAGTGATATCTGTCATTTCCGCGCCGCCTCCGGGCTCAGCAGATCGCGCGCGATCAGAGTCCGGTGCAACTCATTTGAACCTTCAACGATCTGGAACACCTTCGCGTCGCGGTAGGCGCGTCCAACCGGAAACTCGTCGGAGACTCCATAAGCCCCGTGAATCTGGACCGCCTCGGTGGCCGCCCGCTGAAAGACATCGGAGGCGTACATTTTCGCCATACTCGTCTCCTGGCGGGCGCGTTCACCACGATCTAGTGCGTCCGCACACGCCTGCACGAGCAGACGCGCGGCACGGATCTCGGTCGCCATGTCGGCGATCTTCTTCTGGATTAGTTGGTGTTCGGCGATCGGCCGGTTGCGGATGACCCGCTGACGGGCATATTGGATCGAGGCGTCGAGGCAACTCTGAGCAGCACCCACTGCGCGCGACGCGACCGAGAGTCGCCCCTTTTCGACCGCGGTCATCGCGACAGCAAAACCGCCACCGATCTCGCCGAGCAGCGCTTCGGGGCCAACACGTACCTGGTCCAGCGCAAGCTCGCCCGTGCACATCGGGCGGAAGCCCATCTTGTTCTTGAACGGGTGGACCGAGAGCCCGGGGGTGTCCTTCGGGACGATGAAAGCCGTTATTCCCGCCTGCCGCAACGACGGATCGGTGGTGGCGAAGGTGACGAAGAAGGACGCTATATCGAGGTTGGAGATCCATGTCTTCGACCCGCTCAGCACGTAGCTACCATCGGTGTCGCGCGAATACGTGGTGCGCAGCCCAGCCACATCGGTACCCGACTGCGGCTCCGTTACACCAGCGCCCCCAAAAATCTGGCCCTGCGCCAGCGGACGCAACCAGCGCTCCTTCTGAGCATCGGTACCGAACCTGTCGATACCCGCGCCGACAAGCGCCGAGGGCATGCTCACCAGCACACCCAGACAATGGTCGGCCCGCGAGATCTCCTCGATGACGGCGGCATAAGTTCGATGGTCGAGTGACATCCCGCCCCACCGTTCGTCGATGGTGCCACCAAAGAAGCCCAGACCGGCCATCTTGGCAAGGATATCTAGAGGGATATGCTCCTCTCGATCATACTCACGCACCCGCGGAGCCACCTCGGATGCCGCGAAATCTCTTACCAGCGTGACCAATTGGTCACGGTCGACATCAGTCAACGTCATGTCGAAACTCCTTGACATTTGCGCGAGCACCAGCAGCCCGCGTCATAACTATACTATTTATATGTATAAATAAAAGCTGCGGTCGAGCCGCGTTCTACTGCCAGGTCACGCCGAGACGGCACGCTCGATCAGCGGATAACGCCCGCCCGGATTCCGGCGGCCATGCAGCATGGCAAGCAGCTGGGCGCGCTCAAGGTAGAGATGGGCCGGATGCTCCCAAGTGAACCCCATCCCACCATGCAGCTGAACACAGTCCCGCGCTGCCCGTTGGAAGACTGCTGTAGCCAATTCCACTGCAACACAACCAGATAACTCGCTGGAATCGTCGCGTGCAGCCAATTCGCAAGCCGCCAGGTAAACCGCCGACGCAGCGAGTTCGGTCTCGACAAGCAGATCCGCGAGTCGGTGCTTGACGGACTGAAAGGCACCGATCGGTGTGCCGAACTGCTCGCGTTGCGTGGCGTAGAGCACGGTCATGTCCAGGCAGGCACGTGCTCCGCCGAGAGCCTCGGCAGCTGTTGCAACACGAGCCCGGCGACGTGCCCACGACCGCGCCTCGGAGACTCCATCCCGCACTACGATGGACGGCGAGGAACTGCGGAGTGTCACGTGGGCTGAGCCGGCCGTGGGGTCGATGCCATCAAGAGCAACGATCGCAGCGTCCGCAGCCTCGATGATCGCCAGCGCCGGACCATCACCCATAATCGCGACAGCCACAATGAGGTCCGCACCTTGCGCGCCGAAGGGGGCAACGAATTCCCCTGTCACACAGCCTTCTTCGTCGACAACCAGCTGATCCCAGCGACCTGCCGGTGTAGCACCCAATACCAACCGTGCCCCGCCAGCAGCATCGGCAAGTACCCGCGCAAGGTCCGAATCGGAGCTCGTCGCCCCCACCGCCTCGATCAGCAGCCCCTGGGCGAAGCCGACCCCGCCTGTGAACGCGGCCGGCGCTACGACGCGTCCGAGCTCTTCAGCAATCAACACAAGCTCCACCGCCGACAATCCGAGGCCACCTAGATGCTCCGGGACGTCGGGCGCAACCGCTTGCAAGCTGACCAGCAAATTCCAGGCCGGATCGCCAGCAACATCCGCCGCAGGATGCAACCACCGTGACGCGGGCGACCGATCGCGCAGCGCCTGCCTGAGCGTTGCTGCGAACTCTTGCTGATCGTCGCCGTAAGAGAACTTCATCGGTCTGACCTCCTGGGCTGGACTGCCCTTTCGCGCCCATCTATAGCGTGCGATTTATGCATATTGTTAGTCTTGAATATGGTTGAGATGATGATGCTTTCCCTCTCCACGGAAAGGTAAACCAAATGTCGAATAGGTTTCTGCACAACATAATCCGTTCCGGATGCACCGTCGCGCTCGCCGATGGAGCCGGTGCCCCCACGACTGTCTGCTCCGATCTCTCTGACCTGGCTCGGGAAGTCGGCGGCGTACGCTTGATCACCGGATGGCTGCTGAAGGAACCGCCGGGCTTGGATTTCAGCGCATTCGCCGATGTTCGTACCTTTATGGCGGGATACGGCAACGCGGCGGGCATCGACGCCGGTGTGGTTCGATACGTGCCGGCTACAGTTTCGCAGCTTCCGGCGCTGCTCGCCGGGCCTTGGCGGCCCGACGTAGTGATCATCAGCGCCCGACCGACCGCAAGGGGTCTGGCGTTCGGCAGCGAGGTGTCCTGGATCGCAACAGCTGTAGACAATGCCGAACATTGCCTCGTCGAAGTCAACGAGGCTTTGCCCGCGGCGGCGCGAATAGAGCTGACGAAATGCCGCGACACTACCGTGATTGCCGAAACCAACAGCAGCCCAATCTCTTTGGAACGACCCAGAAAAGACGAAATCATCGGCCGCATAGGAACTCATTTGGCTGGCCTCGTCCCTCCGGGCGCAGCGGTTCAGTTTGGCCCGGGCGCCGTCGGCGAGGCGCTCGTTACCGCCCTCGACGTGCCGGTCCAGATTGACTCCGGCATCGTCACTGACTCGGTCGTCGATCTCGACCAGCGGGGCTTGTTGCTCGGCGCTCCGCTCGGCACCTATTTGGTCGGCTCGCGACGGTTGTACGAATGGGCCGATGGCCGCCGGATCCTGGACCGCATCGAGGTGACTCATGACGCCAGCCGTCTCAGTCGGGGCAGATTGATCGCCGTCAACACCGCGCTCGAGATCGACCTCCTCGGACAAGTCAACGTGGAGTCGCTGGGCGCGCGGCGCCTTGCCGGAGCCGGCGGACACCCGGATTACGCCATGGCCGGCAGCCGGGCGGTGCACGGTCTGAGCATCATCGCCTTGCCGACCGTGCGACGTGGTCGCTCCACGCTGGTCGACCGCCTGCGCGCACCGGTTTCGACGCCGCGCTGGGCTGTCGACATCGTGGTCACCGAGCACGGAACGGCCGACCTGCGAGGGTTGACCGACGAAGAACGGACCGCGGCAATCAATGCACTCTATCGCTAGCACTTCTTGAAGACCGCAAATGCTTTGTTGGAGTTGAAGATCTCAGTTGTGACGAAGTCGCTCCACTGCAGCCTGAGCCCGAGTTGCGAGACAGCGCCGAGCAAGCAGAACCAGTTGAGGATTTCGTGCTGACCCGCGGTGACGATGTCTCGCGTGGTGACCTTCAGCCACGCGTCGAAGTCACCTGCCACCAGCGCGTCATATAGCACTTGATCGGCAGCGGTGTCGGGCCGTAAATGCCATTCCTTATCGTTGAGAAAAGCGTGCGACCAACTTGACGATGCCACCAGTGCAACGCGCTTGTCACTGTTTTGAACCGATTTCGCCACCGCCTCACCGAACTGGAAGCACCGCTGTGGCGTCGGACCGGGCGGATCTAGTACTTCATTCTTGATCGATGCGAACGGCGCAAATCCACCTCGACGGCCAATCACATGCTCTCCGTAGCAGTTCACCGCGAGTGCCACAATCGGATAGGGAAAACCCGCGCCGGCCGAGTCCCATTCGAGAAAGACCTGAGTATTGGCGAAGGCATGCGGGAAATTCAGACCCTGCCTCTTCTCGTACGAATACGCCACGTCGACACCAAGGTTCAACACATCTCGGGCCAATGACCTGGCGAAGTCTGGAGCACCTTTCATCTCAAGTTCAAGGTCGCGCGGCAGTCCCCAGTAGTTAGGAATGCCAAGATGATTCAAGGGCCCGAATGGCTTGAAATTCGTCTTTCCGTATACCAAGACACAGAACGAGGGAACGACCTCTTCCCGAAAGTTCTCGTACTGGTCGTCTCCCCAAACGAGCACTACATCGGGTTCAAACTCATCGAGCTCCTGGCGGCAGCGTCGCAAATCTGTCAGCAGTCGGTCTCGATGGATGTCGGCCGCCGTCGTCCCACCGTCCGTACCCCATTCCTGTTGCCCAAGCGGCCTCCAGTTGGCGCGGTCCTTGGCGGCTGCGGGGATATCCGGATCCTGCAACGTGACCTTCAAAAGGTCAGCCATGCGCTCGTTGGCTCCGGCCAACATTGGATAGTGAGTCAGGCCTAGGCCTATTACGTCGCCCATCAAAATCCCTTCAAAGTCGCTGTCAGGGATCGGCGAAGAGCACACTCCCGCGATACCCACTCGCCCGTAGTAGCAGCCCACATGTAGGGCCTCTAGGTGGCGTTCTAGCGGTCGGAATACCGGGGGCGATGCCCGGACACAGAGCCACCCGGTCGCCACTCCAGGCGGTTATGTCAGAAGGGCTCGCGCTCCCGCGACATCCGACATGATGGAACCTGGTCCGAACCGTCCTGAACCGGAAAGCACTAGAAGCCGGGCGCGTCGGTATTCCGCCAGCAAAGCCGCATGATATTCCCGCCGGGACAGGACATGGCGAGGCCGCACTCGGACCGACGAATATCGGCCGTCCAGTGCCTCTGCGACTACGTCGTCGATCCATCCGACGCTCCGGCACACCGCGACGACGTCCACCGCTGCGTGCTCTGCGCTGGACAATGCAGTGGCTAGAGCCGGCGCTGCGCGGCTCAATTGGCGGACGCCGACAACGACCGGCGTCCGTGGGTGGTGGGCCTTCAGCGGATCGGCCGGTACGACCGCTACGGGACAACCGGCGCGCCGTACAGTCGAGCGGACGACCGGGCTGGCCCATCGGTTCGAGCGGGTTCCTTCGTCTGCGAGCACGAGCAGTTGCGCTTCCCTCGACAAGTCGAGCAACGTCGGAACGATCGGCCCTTCGTAGAGCCGGGACTCGACGTTAACGGCAGGCACTGACGCCTCAATGAGGCTCAACGTGCGTTGGAGGGTCGCTTCGCCAACGGCGAGTGCGTCGATCTGTGTCTGTGGGACAAGCGATTCGGATGCCCACGCCAGGGCGGGCCAGGCGTCGACCGGATGGGCGATGTGGGCCACGACTAAGTCGCATCCACGACGCACCGCCTCGGTTAAGGCCATCTCAACCACCGTGCCCGCAATCGACCGAGTCCCGAGGCCCACGATGACGGGCGGTTTTGCCGATCCACGTCGTTCCGTTGACAGCCAGTGGTCAGCTTGAGCCGTCTGCGGCATGTAGTCGGGCCCGCCGAGTCTCACAGTTGACCGTCGAGAACGATGCGAACAACCAAGTTCGATGCACTACTGGGTAGCAGGTTCTCCCGCCAACCCGACGGAAACGACCGATACATTCCCGCAAAGCCCACAGCTACCGTCTCGCGATCCATCACACGCCTTTCCGAGCAGACCAATTCTCATTCGTATCGTCACCTCGGCCCGCATCGCCCCACCCACCACCATTCCGTTCCCCGGAACATTGGCCGCATCATCGGTACCCATCAGTCGCCCATTTAGTCCCGATTTCAGATGATGCCCGGCGCCTGCGAACCTTCCGTCGCATACACGTCTGCCTGCTCGCGGTGTTCCAACTGTCGGGACACGATGTTCTCGGACCCCTGCCCTGCATGCACGCTCAGATTCCAACCCGATCACGAATCCCGGCAACGGATCAACCCGATGCCGAAATCGGACATCGCAGCCCCGAGGGAGAACTCCAAGAGATGACGATTGAGACCACAGAGGAACTAGCGGCCGTCGCAGAACTGGCTCGCGAGATCGGCACCGAGATTCTGGCGCCTGCGGCCCGTCAGGCCGAGGCCGATTGTGCGGTACCAGAACTGGCGTGGAAGACACTTCTCGAAACCGGACTGATCGTCCCGCTGTCGGAAGAGAACGGTGGTGGAGGAATCCCCGACGCACGTACCCAGGTGGTCGCCCTGGAGCACCTCGCATATGGCGATGCCGGCATCACCGTGGCCGCCTTCTGGAGCGGTGCGGCAGCGCTACTGTTGTCGCGGCATGGCAGGAACGAACAAGTGCAGATGGCCATCGCACTTTCCAACAACCCGGTGGCCCGTGGGGCTGTCGCGCTTTATGAGGGCTACGGGCGCGCGCCTTCTGAATTCACCACATCCATATCCACTACTGCCGAAGGAACATTGCGGGTCCTCGGACGCAAGGTCGGAGTCGCCTTCGGTTCGATTGCCGAACCACTCATTGTGATCGGTGTCGCCGAAGATACACACACATTGCAGGCCGTATTGGTGCCGACTGATCACCCCGGCGTCACGGTCGATCACGCAGCGACGAATCTCGGGCTGAATGCATCATCGACCGTCACGTTGAACATCGATGTCACTGTGCCGGCCAGCAATTTGGTCGGAACGGGCGAGAATGCGTTATCAACCCGCCTCGAGACAACCGTCAGCCGCATCCGATTGGCTCTTGCGGCCGTTCAGATCGGCGCTGCTCAGCGGGCAATCGATTACGCGGCGAACTACGCCGTCGACCGGGTGGCTTTCGGCCGTCCCATCGCAAGCTTCCAGGGTGTATCTTTTCCGCTCGCCGAAGCACAGATGCGCATCGACCAGGCTCGGCTCGAAATCGCAGACGTAGCAGATGCTCTCGATTCGGACGAGACCACAAATTGTGAGAATGCGATCGGCTGGGCCGTCAATCACGCCAGCGAGGTCGCCGCTGAAGCGAGCCGCACGGGTGTCCAAACACTGGGAGGCCACGGGTTCATCACTGATCATCCTTCAGAGATGTGGTACCGGGTCACGGCGGCCTTGTCCACCCTTGATTTCGACCCCATCAAGTCCACCTTCCAGCCGGCCGTCTAAGAAAACGCAAGGAGCAAAACGTGCCCTCGATAACTGAAGTCAGCAAATCGCTTGCAGACCACGGTCAGACGCTCAAGGAATGGTCGACAGCGGTCGTCCGACCGCTGGCCCGAGCGGCCGATGAACAACACGCGCCACCCGCCAATTGGAAGGACATCGTAGCTAGCTGCCCTGTGCCGTTGAGCAGCCAGTCCGAAGAGAAAGCACCTTACAACGACGGCTACTGGGTCGGTCGTGGTGTCGAGTACGAGAACATCGCCTATGGCGATGTATGGCTGCAACCTCTACTCGGCGGCGGCCTCGGCTGCGTCGTCGTCGACTCCATGGGAACCGAAGCCCAAGTTGAGCGATGGGGCACAAAGAGCGTCGCCCGAAACGGTTGGATGTCCTCATTCGCCCTGACCGAACCAGGTTTCGGATCGGACACTTCACGCGTTTCCACCACCGCGACACAGGACGGTGACTCGTGGGTCCTGAAGGGAAACAAAATCTATTGCAGCGCCGGCGCCGACAGTGACTACGTCACGGTGTTCGCAACCCTCGACAAAAACCTGGGCCCAACAGGGATCACGGCCTTCGTCGTTCCCATTGACACTCCCGGCCTGATCATCGCGAAGGCCAACGAGGACAAGCTAGGTTTGCGCAGTTGGGTCACCTCGGAACTGCTGTTCGATGATTGCCGCGTGCCCCTCGACCACAGACTCGGCAGCGATTCAAACGGAACACTGCACGAAAGACGCAGCGGCAGATCGGGCGCGCTGGGGGCGCTGTCCTTCAACCGGCCCAGCATGTCCGCCTTCGCCATCGGAGTCGCGCAAGCAGCACTGGATACGACCACCGAATTGCTGCTCGAGAGTCGAACCGGGTTCGCTCCGCACCGCTGGCGCACCATTGAGGACGAAATCGCCACCATGAACGTCTCTCTCGAACGCGGCCGCCGCACCGTCTACCGGGCTCAGCGACTGGTAGACGCCGGTAATCCCGACAACGCTGCGGCGGCGACCGCCAAGGCGTATGCGCCTCGGACCTGCGAGCGGCTGGTTCGACGTTGTATGCAACTGCTCGGACCGGATGGTGCAAGTACCGAGTTACTGCTGGAGAAGTGGTATCGCGACCTCAAGATCTTCGACATATTCGAGGGCTCAGGAGAAATCCAACGCATCGTCGTCGGTCGCAAGTTGATGGGCAGGTTGGTGAGCTGAGCACACGCCCCTGAGGTGACAGGCACAGCCGCGATCCTCGGGGGCCAATTCAGGACACACCACGCAAGCACCTTCACCCGGCTTGCCGGACTCTAGCTACGACCACGGTTGCCGCAGGCGGCACGGGTCGTCCCGACGCGTTGCATCTGACCGGCGAGCTGCTGAGGTCGACGTCTCCGGCACCGACCTCCATTCGGATGCGGGCCGCGACAAGAAGCTCACGACGCCGGCAAGCTCAGCGAATGAATGCATCGGAAAACTACTGTGCTCCAGTCTGATTCGCGCTTCGTCAATTGCCCGTACGAAGCATCAGCTAATAAGAATCATCGTTGTCATGGTTGATTAAGGAAGTGACTTGTCGTGCCACTGCCTCCTGTTACCGACGAGTTGATCGAGGCGAATTACTCCGCCCGTTTGTGGCAGCCGCGGCCACTGTATGAGGTAATCGACCAGACGGCACTTGCCCGTCCCGATGCACCGGCGGTCTCCGACCAGCATGAACGCCTCAGCTATTCAGAGCTTGTCGGCCGCAGTCATGCCCTGGCAGATTTTCTCCTCAAATTGGGGTTGAAACCAGGTGCGGCTGTGGCACTTCAGACGCCCAATCGTACGGCGCTTGCCATCACCCACCTTGCCTGTGATCGCGCCGACCTGCTGTTCATACCGCTGTCCACTTCGTGGCGGCACAGCGAACTGAGCCATCTGCTAGCCACTGCCAACGCAGAGGTCGTGATCGTCCCACAAGCGAGCAAGGAGGCCGATTTCGTCGCCACGATCGCTGACTTACGTAGTCAACTGCCGATGCTCAAGCATCTCGGCACACTGGATGGCGACGCTCCTGACGCTGACTTCGACTTTGCCCAGGTCTCGCGACGTGGCAAGACAATTGCTGTGCGCCAACGGGACCCGAACATGCCCCGCTATGCGATGGTGTCGTCAGGGACGACGGAACTTCCCCGCATCTCGCTCTGGTCAGACAACAATCTATGGTGCTTCATGCAAGCGTTCATCAAAGATGTCCAATTGACTGCCGACGATGTCGCGATCAGCATCGGTCCGGCCAATACCGGCGCGCTTGGCTACGTTTTCGCGGTGCTCGGCCCACTGCTCGCCGGTGCATCGTCGGTTTTACTCGAAAACTGGTCACCAGAGGCAGCGCTGAAACTCATGGACCGGGAACGCGTGACCATGGCAACCGCCGTGCCGACGCAGGTGATAAAGATGCTCCAGTACGAAAAGGTCGCAGACTTCAATTACACATCGCTTCGCGTGTTCACCACCGCCGGCGCCCCGTTGCCCCCACACACCGCAGAAGCGATGGAGACCGTTTTCGGCTGTACTAATCACATTCTCTACGGCACCACAGATGGTGGTGCCGCAGCGTCCACCAGTGTCACTGATCCGACCGAAAAGCGGTACTCCACGGTCGGCCGTGTCCTCGACGGGAATGAAGTTCGCCTGTTAGATACCCGAGGCCGTCACGTTGCGCCCGGCGAGTCCGGCGAAATCTGTTGGCGCTCACCAACGAAGTCGTTTGGATACCTGAACGATCCGGAGCGCACCCAAGAGGCATTTGACGCTGAGGGCTTCTATCATTCTGGCGATCTCGGGCGAATCGACGATGACGGTTATCTCAGTATCGTTGGACGGGCCAAGGATATGATCATCCGAGGTGGACAGAACATCAGCCCACAGGAGCTGGAGAACTTACTGTCTCGCCACCCTGCGGTGGCCGAGGTGGCGATACTTGGGATGCCCGACCCGCTATATGGTGAACGCGTGTGCGCATGTGTCGCGTTGCGCCCAGGCGAGTCATTAGCACTTGAAGGCGTGACCGATTTTCTGCGCCGGGAGCAGGTCGCGACTTTCAAGCTGCCGGAACGCCTGGAGATTTTCGCGGAGATGCCGAAGAACGCTGGTGGAAAAATTCGAAAGGTGGATTTGCGTGCGACTGTCGAACAGCGCCGAAAGCAGGTCGAGACCACGGGGTAGTCTGGGCGCAGTCGCTCCTCCCGAGGACGGCACGCGGCCCCTTCCGAGCCAAGAGTCATCTGCTGGATCGGTTATCTCCAGGATGTTGCGAATCGGCGACGGATTGGCCGCCTGGATTGAAGTCGTGACGAAGACAACGCGGGCTAAGGCCGAGGACGGAATGGTGCGGTAGCGGTTGCGGAAGTCCTCCGCCTACTCGACCATCACATTGGCGAACTCGACTAGAGTGGTCAGCTGTCTGCGTTCGCAGATGAGTGGCTCATTTGAACCTTGCGCCGACATCGGCTTGTTGCACTATCTGGCAATTCTGACGGCAGGACTCGGCGCCGAACCCCCCGATCACATCGGGACACCATATCCAGCGGCCGATTTTCTTAACTGCCAAATCTGCGCTGGGCATAGAATTCCGACCGCATAGGACACAATGTAGTTGGCCGCTTGCTCATCGTTCGGCGACACATCGCGCTTTACAGCGGCCATCACCTCCGGATACGCAACTCCACGGGATACCTCGTCACAAATTCCACTGCCGTAGCCGAGAGCGTCATTGTGGGGGAAATCAAAATGTCGCCGCACCATCACATTGTAGGTGTACTCGACCTCGGGCGCAGGGACTGCGGCCGCCGGAGCGGCCCCGACGATGCTCAAAGAAAGCGTCAAGGTCGCAACAACGGCTATCGCAATGCGCCGACGTCGAATTTCCAACACACACTTAGCATCTCACATCTTTGCGAAACGAGACAGGTCAATGGCGTCTTCCTTTCAGGTCTGCGCGCGTGCCGCCGCGAGCCTCGCCGCGGCCAGGGACAATCACGCGTCCATTACGGCGAACAGTCTGGCGATGTTACTGACGCCACGAAACCTCCGCACACCAGCGAATTCGAACCGAAAATCAACAATGTCTCCTATGGCGTCACGGGTGGAGTCAGCTATCCATAATGCGCCAGGTGGCGTAGCGTCGGTGATCCGGCTGGCCAGGTTCACCGGGCTGCCATACCAGTCACCTGCACGGCTCATCGCCAACCCGCTGGCGATACCTGAACGCAACTGCAAATCACTTTCTCGCGCAGACCGTAGGAGGCTCTTCACAACACCGATCAATGGCACAGCGTCCGTGCTGACGAGCATGACAGCGTCACCGATCGTCTTAACGAAACGCACGGGTGCTGTGACAACGTCGAGTGTGATGTCAACCAAGCCGTCAACGAGACTGCGGAGCTCTTCTAATGGAAGCTCCTCACCCAGGCGGGTGAAACCGACGACATCTGCGAATGCCACGTTGATCATTCTGGCGCCTGGCAGCCTGCCGCTATTACGTTCAGCGAACGTAATAGCCTCTGTTTCAAACGATTGACGTAACGCTAGGAGAGAAATCTCCTTGATCATGGCATCGATAAGGGGGCGTGAAGCCGCTGTCAGGCGGCTCAATTCTTCGGCAAGTTCCTTTTCGCTAACGCCAGGATTGACGATCGTCTTCAGTCCCCCATATCGCATCGCCACAGACGCCTTGGTCAGACCATGCATAAGCAGGCGGACCACGAGAATCACGTGCTCGAGCTCGATACCCATCTCAACTAATCCGGCCGCCGGCAGTACTGCCTCGACATCTGCCCTGGAATAGACTGGCGCCGCGGCGTCGGGCGTCTGCGCCAGGCCCACCGCCTGATACAGCCTAGCTACAACATCTACAGAGACCCCGTTGCGCCGCGCTACATCCTCGATCGAGATTCTCACTCCGTCGTCACCGAGTACCCGGTTGGTGGCCAACAACATTGGGTTGACAGCGCTCGCGATGTCTTGCGGATCGAAGCCCTCATCGAGCAGCCAGCGCACTAATTCTGCTCGCTCGGCGCGCGCCTGCCCGTCCAACTCGGCGTAGAGGTCGCCGTCTTCAAATGGGGACGCCACCCGTCAACCTACAATTGCGCGACAGGGCCTACAGATACCTCTGCGATTTCCGACGTGTGTGATCGTCAACCTGTCACTCCTGCAGCGAGAATCGGTGAAATGATCAGCTCGACGTCGGTCGCTGCCCTGAAGGTCGTCACGCATCACTTCCGAGACTCGGGCGCCGGGTACCGATTGGTCGCGCGCCCGTGAGCCTCACGATGTGCGGACGCGGTGCACTCTGGCATCGTCGAGTCGTCCTTCTCGTCGGACATACCGACGGCGCCTACGCGGCCAGCACCGACGAATCTCTCGTCCGATGGGTCCTCCGCAGCCAACGGCACCTCGCGCAAGCACGGTTCGACACTCGCTTCCAGAGCGAGGCCTGCGTCCGATGGCGGGACGATTTGCGCGACCATCCGGCCCCGGCGTACGACATCAAAAGACTCGCCTGCGGCGACACGGTCGAAGTAGTACGCTGCGCTCTTTCTCAGTTGGCCCAAACCGATTCGAGCATTCATAACGTGATCCTTCGTTGCCATCGGAGAAGGCAAGTCTTTGCCTTGATATATCGGTTGCCCACAGCCGTTCGAAGAGATCCACGAGGCGTAGCGGCGGGCACAGGCAAGCAACACGAAATCGGCATCGGTGGGACAAGCCAGATCGCAACACTCGACGACACGCGAGAAACGCTCCCTGAACTGCTGAACATTCATGCCGAACTGAGGGAAAACGTCTTCATCATGAAAGGGGCCGTAGGGGTCTCCTAAAAACATGCATTCGAGAATCTCGCGATCGAACGAGTCGATACAGACTGACTGGTGTTGGTTGGCTGCATCGGACATGCTGTGTCACAGTCAGCGCGGTTGCCCGTACACGGCAACTACGACGGTTCGGTCGAGGCTGTTTTCAGACCACACGCCGATTTCCGAGTTCCCACAGTCGGACATTATCGTGAAGTATTGAGGGTTGTAATACCACTGATTGATCAACTCAATGCCACTGATGGCAAGCGCGGCATTGATGGCCACCGTTTCGGCCGTCCGACCCCGAAATCCCGCTGCAGCGGCGCGGTCCGGAGTGGTCGTCCCGTCGGATCCGAGGTCACCCTCCAGACTTCGATTGTTCAACAAGTCGATGGCATGCCATTGCGCAGCCAAACGGAGCTGGGGGTTGACGTGCAATTCCGTCTTGCAACCGGCCTGGTGCTGAACGGTATAGACGTTGGCAACTACTCCGTCGTTGAGCCGCTTATTATCTGCGTACGCGGCCGGTGCGGCGGCCGCAGCCGCTATGGCGACTACGGCGACCGTGGCCAGCGCCGATTTCCGATCAACCAAAGATTGACTCATGGCGAATATAGCTCCGGCGAGCGATGATATAGAGCTCAGCAATCTGCAGGTCAGCATTGTGCAATTTCGCTTTCTGAATCAGATTGGATCGAACTGTGAGATGAGCCAATGACCGCTGACGTTCTCGAGCGTCACACGTACCGACGAAGCGGTATCGGTGGGCGCGTCTGCTCCCACTGTTGTGGTTTGGTCTACGAAGACGAGGACCACCGCTCGCCTTGAGTCGGCCGAAAGAGACGCCGCCGCGGGAACTTTTGCTACTGCTGCAATCCGCTTTTGCTTGGCTCCGGGAATGACGACATCGTGAATGAGCGAGGTGTATGAATCCTTGAACGTTCCCGTCAACCGGTCGCGTGCTGCTTGGAGGTCTTTTTCCACGGTCTCCGGTCGGTACGACAGTATTGCAATGGTGTTCTCTTTGGCGGCTTCGACGGACTCGACGCTCCCAACGCGAGCGTCGCGCATCGAGCCGTCCTGCCACTTGAGCAAGGCAACGACCAAAGCCAGCACGATCGCGAGCCCTGGCAACACGCCGAAGACGAAGATGCGCGCAGCCTTCGGACGGTGAGCAGCGTCGATCTCGTCAGCACCTCCTTGTTCGTCTGGGACGGCTTCACCCTGAAGTTCTGATTCGTCGTCGCCGAGCAGAACGGACCGGTCACTAGCTAGCAGGTCGCGTCCGCGCTCGTCACGAGCGACCTCTGCCGATCGACGTTCCTCGTGGGTGACGTGGTCGACCTGCACCTCGGTATTGGTAGTCACGATTCGTTCCTCTCCCGCAGCCACGCTCACGGCACGAACTCGACGTTGGATACTTTGGCCTCGGCGCCGACCTTCGTTACTGCCAGCCGCATCCGCCAGGCTCGTGGCCTTTCATCTGATGAGCCTGCGTTGGTGGTCTTCACGGCCACGGCGACCAATATCTGTGCGGAGTCGGTGGTTTCGGACTCGACGCCTGCCTCAGTCACGGTTCCCACCGACTTGGACTTGGACTGCTTCACCACCTCGACGAACGGTTTCGCGCGGCTACTGAACTCGTTGCGGAAGTCGCCGGTAGCCGAGTCAAGAATCCGTTGTACGTCTCCGTCCACGTGTTCGTAGTCAATGGTCGTCAAATTGAGCGCACCCTGCCGACCGGCCTGCAGGAACAAATTCTTCTGCCTCTCATGCTGTCGCGCGTGGTAGGTATTCACGGCGAGGAAACTGCCGATCCCGGTCAGCGTGAGAATGATTACGATCCCCGCGATGGCGGCAAGCCGGACAGGCGACGCAGACTCTATTATCCGCGACTGGTGCCCCGCGCCAACGCTGGAGGCATCGGGGCGGCCCTCGGCATCTGCCATGTCCTCATCGAATGAACGGCCGTCAGCTTCACGAACATCCTGCGAGCCTGGTCCTCTCGTTCGAGGCTCCTCCACATCACCAGGTGCGTGCCCGTCAGGCCACGACTCCGTCGCATCGGGGTCGCGGCCGGCGAGTGGGACGCTAGGCCGGCTCAGCTCGCCGGCATCATCATCGACTGCCATGTGTGATCCTTTCCTGAATCCTGGGCCAAGTTGCTCTGGGTGTGCACGCGGCCGTCCGGTCCCACGTAAGTTCCGGTCGCGGGGTCGTATTCAGCGACCGCCAGCGGTGTAATGTCGGCCGGTGCAGGCGGCGGTGCCGCCCGGGTCGGGGATGGCGGGGACGCCGAGGGGATGCCCGGTGGAAGTTGGGGAACGGGCTGACCGGACAAGGTCGCGTTGGGGTCGCCCTTCCAGTTGAAGCCGTCGTTGAGCGGTTTGTAATCTTCGCTGCTTTCGCACATCTTCACGGTGGGGGCCCTCTTGCCCGGGACTGTGACGCACGGTGTGTTGCGTGCTCCTCGGACGTTGAACGGTGAATCCTGAGGTACCCGGCAATACAGGTCGCCAGCCGGCCTTGGTGGATAGTCCACGTCAGATGGAGCGCGTTGCTGCTGTGGTGGCAAGAAACCGGTTGAGCACACCGGCGGCAGGTTGAGGTTGAGGTTGAAGCTCAGGAACGCGCCCTTGTAGGCCTGTTTCGTGTTTCGGTTGGGAACGCCGATGGCCTGCATGCTGGCCGCACCCTGTGGCAGCAGCACCAGGAGTTGTTCGATGTTGTCCCGGTACGTAACCGCCACATCTCCGAGTCCGGCCAGGTTAGCCATCAGGACCGGCAGCGTCGGCTTCAATTTGTCAAACAGCTGGCGGCCCTGGTCGGCGGCTCCTGGACCCTTGGCCAGAATCCCTTGCACTGCAGTGTCGTTGGCCTTCAGCTGCCTTGTGATGGCTGCCAAATTGGCGGCCCATGCCTGAACTGAGCCCGACGTTTCCGTCTGAGAGTCGAGGACGGGTTTGACATTGTCGATCAACGAGGTGAGGTCGTCGAGGTGCGCCCGTCCGTCGATGGCAAGATTCGTCGATCCTTTGATCATTCGCGAGATGTCCGGCCCGAGCCCGCTTACGGCGATGTAGGACTGGTCGACCACCGTCGTGAGGTTGTCCTGTGGAATAGCCTCGAGCCCGCGGTTGGTCGCGTCGAGTAGCGAGCTGATGTCAGGAGGGACCGTGGTGCGGTCCAGCGGTATGACGTCGCCGTTTCTCAGTGGGGCAGAAGCGCTATTCCGTGGCAGCAAGGCGATGTACTGTTCGCCGATTGCGGTTTGGCTGTGCACCTGGGCGTCGAGGTCCGACGGGATCTTCGTCCCCGATTTAAGTGTAATTACCGCTTCCGCGCCGCGGTCGGTCAGTTTGACGGCCTTCACTTGTCCCACCTCGGTGCCGCGATATGTGACATTGCTGCGCTCGTAAAGTCCACCGGCGTTGGCCAATTCGACGGTGACCTGATAGTGCCCGACGTCGGCAATGAGCGTCGGCAGCTGGATGAAGTCAACGACCATGATCCAGCCGGTGACAACCGACACCACGACGAAGATTCCCAGCTGGATCGTGACCCGCCGTGTTAGCACCATGTCAATTTCCCTGGTTCATGTGGTAAGGCACGATCAACGGATTGCCCGCTGTATACGGACTTGGCATCTGACCGATGGTGCGGCCCCATTGCATCTCCAGCTCGGTCAAATTGCCTTCCCACCGGGTGCCTGTGAAGAATGCCGCGTCCAGTCGGCTTAGGGTTAGGTCGACGATTGCCGTGAGGTTGGCGTAGTCGCCTCGGAACCACTTGGTCAGCGTCTCTTTCGGAAAGGGAAATGTACTGTAGAAACTCAGGGACCGGGTCAGTGCCGGGCCAGCGTTGGCGAGTGATTCCAACACCGGGCCAAGGTCTTTGAGTTCCTTGACGAGTGCTTCCTTGGTTTGACTGGCCGACATGTTCACCAGCGCGGCGAACTTACCCAAAAGATCTAGCGCGTCGACGAGGTTTTGACGTTGTTCCTTAAGGGTGCTTAATGCGCTGGGGATCGTTTTTAACGCTCTATCCACCACTGGCTTTTGGTCCGCGAACTGGCTGACCAGATTGTTCAGGCTGTCAGTAGCGGCGATCACATCGTCGGTTTGGTTGTTGACATTTGCGATGAATTGGTCGAGCTGCTCGATTAGGCTTCGCAGATCGTTCTCTCGTCCTCCGAAGGCGACGCTGAGTTCAGTGGTGATCTCCTGGATGTGGCCAATTCCTCCACCGTTGAGAAGCATCGACAAGGCGGCCAAGGTCTGCTCGGTTGACGGGTAGGCGCCTCCAGCTGACAGGGGAATGACAGATCCCTGACGGAGCTTGCCCTCACCTGCCGCATTTTTCGGAGGCGCCAGCTCCACATGTAGCGAACCCAGAAGACTGGTCTGGCCGATCGTGGCGGTGGCGTTCTCAGGGAGCTTCACGTCGCCGTTGAGAACCATGGTCACCAAGGCGTGGTAGCCCTGCCGCTCGATCTTCGTCACGTTTCCCACGGTCACGTCCCCGATCTGAACACGCGAGTTCGGCTGGATGTTGGACACGTCCGGCAGTTGGGCCTGAATCGTGTACGACCCAGGACCGCCGCCTTCTGTGCCCGGCAACGGTAGGGAGTTCAACCCACGCCAGCCGCATCCCGAACTCCCGGCAACGAAGACACAGACCAGCATCCAGCGGGTGACCCTCTTGGTGTCCGGCAATCTCATGATCCCGCTCCGGCAGGCGTCATCATGCCAAGCAACCCCCGCGACGGATCGGAGGACTGTCTCTCGGCCGGCAGCGTTGGGCCTGCGTCGCCGGGAGCCACCGCTGGGCTTACCCCTGCGGGAGCGTTCGCGGAGGCTGCTGGGGCTGCCGTTGGCGGGGGCGGCACGTAATCCGGACGCATCCAGTCCTCGCTATAGGTCACCTCGTTGGGCCGGGCGGAGGCTCCTACGAACAGATTTTCACCGAGCGGGGGAAAGTTGTATTGGCGGTTTTTGATGATCGGCGCCAAGTACTGCACGCAGAGTTTTGACGACTGCTCGGCGCCTAGTCGCGAGGCCGCTTGAATTGCTCCGCACAGGAAGCTGATCGGGTTGGCGAAGTTGTTGATTGACAGCGCGCCTGACAGTGTGCCCTGCGCAGGCTGATAAATATTCACGAAGTTCTGCAACGTGCCGGGTGCGATGTGCAACGTCTGCTTGATGTCATCGAGGCTGTCCATCAATGCGGTTGTTACAGATGCCAGCTTGTCCGAAGTTGTACCGACGGATTCCTTATTCTCGGCAATGAAGCTCTGCACTTCGCCGATCGCCGCGTTGATAGTTGAGATCGCCTGGCCCACCTCGTCCGGACTGTCGCTCAGCAATCCCGTCGTCGCAGCTAGATTTTGGTTAAGCCGTCGCATCAGGTCCGCACTCGACTGCAGCGCCGATACCAGCGTCGCAAGGTTCTTCACGGTACTGAAGATGTCCGTACTGTGATCTCCGAGCGCCGAGAACGCATTCGATAGCTTGACGATGGTGTCGTGAACGGTTGCGCCCTGGCCACGGAGGTTGTCCGCGGCGGTATTCACGAACTCACCCAGAGTGCTGACGCCACCCGGTTGGGTCGGCTGAAGGGTATCCGTGAGTCTTTCTAGTTGTCGCCGAAGGTCGTCCCATTCCACCGGTACCGCTGTGCGATCTCGCGGGATGACGGCA
>Ga0105239_10003598_pt1 | contig 18924 bp, 14 predicted proteins | sample KBSC44metaG_FD_92761 | JGI IMG/M metagenome (GOLD analysis project Ga0105239, IMG submission 92761) | Corn rhizosphere microbial communities from Kellogg Biological Station, Michigan, USA - KBS C4-4 metaG | ecosystem: Host-associated > Plants > Roots > Rhizosphere > Soil | place: Michigan, USA...
AGGTCGATGGTCGGCCCGAACTGGGTGACGCGGCCCTCCGAAAGCGTGGCCGTGTTGCCACCCAGCAGCAACGCCTCATGCGGTTCGGTCGTGGCATAGACGAAGATGGTTCCGACCGCCGCGAAGATCTTCGGCAGTTCGGCCCGCAACTCCTCGCGCAGCTTGTAGTCGAGATTGGCTAAAGGCTCGTCGAGCAGAACAAGGCTGGCGTTCTTGACGATGGCGCGAGCAAGCGCGGTGCGCTGCTGCTGGCCACCGGACAGGCTGAGCGGGGTGCGGTCGAGATAGGGCGTCAGCTTCATCAGTTCGGCTGCCTTGCGCACCTCGCGATCGATATTCGACCTGTCGCGTCCCGATACCCGCATGGGTGAAGCGATGTTCTCATAGACCGTCATCGCCGGGTAATTGATGAACTGCTGGTAGACCATGGCAACCGACCGGTCCTGAACACGCGTCCCGGTGACATCCTTGCCATCGAAACGCACGGTCCCCTGGGTCGGCCTCTCGAGACCGGCCATCAGCCGCATGAGCGTCGTCTTGCCCGACAGGGTTGAGCCAAGAAGCACGTTCGGCGTGCCCCTCTCCAACACCAGATTTGTCGGATGGATGTGGGTCTCACCTGCGACGGTCTTGGTAGCGCCGATCAGTTCAAGCATGCGTCGCAGTACCTTCTGTTAAGACATCGAACGGCTCGTGAGCGACGCGTCAGACCACAGCAAGTGTCGGCCTGGGCCGACTGATTTCATGCTGAGCATCTTGGCTTTGAGCCTGCGACCAAAGAGGGGCGATGACGTCGATAGCGGCGCGGTAGATGTTGTACTTTGCCGTCAATACTTTCGCCCGCACGGGATCCGGCTCGAACCGCTGATCGATGCGAACCATGGCTGCGATCGCCGCCGGAATATCGGCATGGATACCAGTGGCCACGGAAGCGCAGATGGCAGCGCCCTTGGCCCCGAACTCGGTCCCGTTGGCGATCTCGATGGGAAGACCGAGGCCATCGGCGAACATCTGCGCCCAGACAGCGCTTCGCGACGGGCCGCCGGCGAGACGGATTACCTTGGGGTCGGCGGCATCCGCGCCGTTGAGCAGATAGGACATGTCGTAACGATGGGCGAAAACCACCCCCTCGTAGACCGCCCGCACGATATCGGCGAGCGAAACGCCCGCCTTCAGCCCGAGAAATCCCGCTGGGGCACCGTTAGGGCCATCATAAAGGAAGGGGAAGAAGAGAATTTTGTTGTCGCGCGCCAGCGCCCCTGCGACCAGATCGTTGCAGATATCGTAGACGCTACGGCCTTCGAGCAGCGCACGCTGCGCCTCGGCCGAAAGCATAGTCTTGCACAGCCATTCCAGATTGCTCGCGGAGGTCGGCGTCGCCGTGGTTGCCAAGACCTGGCCTGCAACCGGATAAGGCGTCTGGATCGTCGGCAGCGGGTTCAGCGACGGCCTGCCGTGAACGGTCGAGTGAATGCTGAACGTCCCCGCGACTGCTGCAAGCTGGTCCGGGTGCTCGACGCCCGAAGCGAGCGAACACCCGACAACGTCGTATACGCCTCGCACGACCGGCGTGCCGGCACGCAGGCCCGTCTGTCGTGCAGCTTCGTCGCTGACGCCGCCGACGATCTCTACTCCTGGACCGATCGACGGCAACTTGCCGAGCCATGAAGTGAGGCCAGCCTCCTCGAAGGCTTCCCGCGAAATTTCGGAACGGGAGACATTGATGATGCCAGCGCAGCCCGCATCCGTCGGGTCGGTCGAGATATCGCCGCAAAGGCGCATGCGCAGGAAGTCCTTGCACGACATGACATGCGCCGTGCGACGCAGCACATCCGGCTCGTTCTCCTGTATCCATGCAAGGATCGGCAATGTCTGACCGGGCCAGATCTGTTGCTGGATATGCCGAGAGACCGCGGCCGCGCGGCCAGTCGCCGTCCATCGCGCAATTAGCGGAATGGATCGGGTGTCGGTGGACACCAGCGCGTTTCGAACAGGAGTTCCCTGATCGTCGACCAGATAGACGCCGCCGCCATAACCGGAAGGCGTGACGGCGACTATGTCCTTGGGATCGGTGCCCGTCCTTTCCAGCAAGGTCCGGACGCACTCGCACGTTGCACGCCACATTCTATCCGCATCGCGCTCCGTCCAGCCCTCGTGCGGCAGCAACATCACATTGGCTCGCCGCTCACTGGCGACTTCATTTCCGTGGACGTCAAACAGAACGACTTTCGTCATCGTCCCACCGGCGTCGATGCCAACAAGGCGCTCGCGCATGGTTCCTCCTCCAGACCGGCACGCATCGTCTCCAACCGACGCGGAAGGAACGCGAATTCCTGCCCGGCATTCTCCTCTGCAGTGAAGCTATTTGACCGAGAAAAATTGTCAATCTAATTTGTAAGAAAATTTTTTACATATGTAACTATCAGATATATAATGATTTTTTCTATTTTCGTCGTGAAATTTCTCATAGTTTCGCTTCCAAAAGGAATAAACTGCCATTATGCAGAGACCCCGAATGTCAGACCCAGACGAGCCAGGAGAAGACGATGCGTAATCGCGAAGAGGTGTTGCGGCAACTCAGCGACTTGCCTGATGGGAGCGCGCCCATCCTGATCGTCGGTGGCGGCATCAACGGCATTGGCCTTTATCGCGATCTCGCCTTGCAGGGCGTGCCGGCCGTCCTGATCGACAAGTACGATTTTTGTTCGGGAACGAGTGCCGCACCCTCGCGTCTTATCCATGGCGGATTGCGCTATCTTGAAACGGGCGAGTTCGAGCTCGTGCGGGAGTCCGTCATCGAGCGCAATCATCTGCTCAGGAATGCGCCGCATCTGGTCAAGCCGATCCCGGTCTGGGTTCCGGCTTTCAGTTGGCTTGGCGGAATGTTCTCGGCGGGCCTCCGCTTCCTGAAGCTCAAGAAGACACCTGGCGCCAAGGGCATTCTCGTCGTCAAGCTCGGCCTCGTCTTCTTCGATCGCTTCGGCGGGACCAGCCAGACGATGCCGCGACACCGGCTCGTGCCGCGCTCGGAAAGCCGGCGCAGGATGCCTGGGCTGTCGGACAAGGTGCGTGCCGTGGCCGAGTATTTCGATGCGCGCCTTCTGCACCCGGAGCGCCTGGCCCTCGAACTGATCAAGGACGCCGAGCGGGACTGCCCGCAGTCCCTCGCCATTCCTTATGTTTCGCTCGAGGAAACCCGGGACGGCGTCGTTCGCCTGAAGGATGGCATCACCGGCGAGATGTTCGCAATGGCCCCGCGGCTTGTAATCAATTGCGCAGGCGCCTGGGTCGACGAGGTCAATCGCCGGCTGAACATTGACAAGCGCCTGATTGGCGGCACGCGCGGATCGCATCTCGTCATGCGCCGGCCCGATCTGGCACGGCAGTTGGGCGACGGGATGCTCTACTTCGAAACCAGGGATTTTCGCGCCTGTCTGGTCTACGCTCTCGACTCGCAAAACATCCTCCTCGGGACCACCGATATCCGCGCCGGCGACCCCGAAGCCGCCAGTTGCTCCGATGAAGAAATCGACTACCTCTTCGACGTCCTGGAACAGGTGCTGCCCGGCGCCAGGGGTCAAAGGTCGGAAATCGTCTTTGCCTATGCCGGCATTCGCCCTCTGCCCTGGAGCGGCGACGCCACCACCGGCGCGATCAGTCGTGACCATGCGCTGCATGAATTCGAACCACGGTCGGATCGCGCCTTTCCCGTTCTGACATTGGTCGGCGGAAAATGGACGACCTATCGCGCCTGCGCGGAACAGATATGCGATGCCGTCCTCAAACGCCTGGCCATCAGGAGATCCGGCAGCACGCTCTCGCAAGCCATCGGTGTCGCGCGGGATTTTCCCACGGACCAGGTCGGACAAGGCCGCGCTCTGGACGACATCGTCAACGCATCGGGACTGGAGCCCGCGCTTGTGGCGAGGCTCTTGCGCCGCTACGGCGGCACGGCCGGTCAGGTCGCCGCCATGGTGGCGGACGGCGGACGCCAGGCACTCGGGCGTGATGGCCAGTATCACGAAGGCGAAATTCGCTGGATCGCGCGGAACGAGCGCGTGAGCCGGCTTGCCGATATCGTTTTGCGCCGCACGCTTCTTCCATTCGAAAATGCGATCACGGCAGACACCATCACCGGCATCGCCACGATTGCCGCCAGCGAACTGGGTTGGGACGAGGCGCGGCGGGCTGAAGAGGTCGAGCTGACCACAGCCCTGCTGACCCAGCACCATAGGGTCAAGTCGCTGGTCGCGGCGTGAATGCTGCCCCCTTCCCGCAAACAGTATCTCCGCTTTGACGTTTCTTGAGACACGCGAAAGGCCCCCACGACCATGACACCCGGAACAAAGCCGCTGGTTGCCGGCAACTGGAAAATGAACGGCCTGCGCTCATCTCTCGACACATTGAAGACCATCGCCAGCGGAGCCGCGGCCTTTGTCGGCAAAACGGATGTGCTGGTTTGCCCTCCGGCAACCCTGCTTCGGGAGGCGACATCGCTGTGTTCGGGAACGGTTCTCCGGATTGGCGCACAGGATTGCCACTCCTTGCCGTCGGGTGCTCATACGGGGGAGATATCCGCGGCGATGGTCGCGGATTGCGGCGCTACCTTCGTCATGGTGGGGCATTCCGAGCGTCGTGATTTTCAAAACGAGACCGATGCCATGGTTCGCGCCAAGGCAGTGGCGGCGCACGGCGCAGGACTGGTCGCCATCGTGTGCGTCGGCGAAACCGGAGCGGAGCGGCAGTCAGGTGAAACCCTGAACGTCTTGAAGCGGCAGCTTGCCCGCTCGGTTCCCGATGGCGCCGCCGCTGCCAACACGGTCGTCGCCTATGAGCCGGTCTGGGCGATCGGAACAGGACTGACGCCGACGACGGACGACATTCGCGAAGCTCATGCTTTCATGCGCGCCGAGCTTGTGTCCCGTTTCGGAGGCGCCGGCGCGAACATGCGGATTCTCTACGGCGGTTCGGTCAAGGCCTCCAACGCCGCCGAACTGATGGCGATCGACAATGTGGACGGCGCGCTTGTCGGAGGCGCGAGCCTGAAGGCCGAGGATTTTCTCGCCATCGCCGCGATATACGAAACCCTTTGAAACCGGTCGCCAAGCGACGGCGGAGCAGGAACGAAGATGGTCACCATTCTCGACAGGACCAATCCGGCGGCGGCGACAGCCCGGCCCCGGCATCCTGAGAAGGCTCACAAGCCAGATACGGAGATGCTGAAGAAACCGGAGTGGATTCGCGTCAGGGCATCCATGTCGGCGAGTTACCAGGAGACCCGCTCGATCGTAAAGTCGCACAAGCTCGTGACCGTCTGCGAGGAGGCCGGTTGTCCCAACATCGGCGAGTGCTGGGACAAGAAGCACGCAACCTTCATGATCATGGGCGAGATCTGCACCCGCGCCTGCGCCTTCTGCAACGTCGCAACGGGGCGGCCGAACGTGCTGGACATGGCCGAGCCGCAAAAAGTCGCGCATGCGGTCAAGCAGATGGGCCTCAGCCATGTCGTCATCACCTCGGTCGACCGCGACGATCTGGACGATGGCGGAGCAGAGCATTTCGAGAAGGTTATCTTCGCGATCCGCGCGGCGTCGCCGCAGACGACCATCGAGATCCTGACACCGGATTTTCTGAGAAAGCCCGGGGCGCTGGAGCGCGTCGTCGCGGCCAGGCCGGACGTCTTCAACCACAATATGGAAACCGTGGCGTCCAACTATCTGACCGTTCGTCCGGGCGCGCGCTACTTCCACTCCGTCCGGCTTCTGCAGCGGGTGAAGGAACTCGACCCCACCATGTTCACCAAGTCCGGCATCATGCTGGGTCTGGGCGAGGCGCGCAACGAAGTGCTGCAGTTGATGGACGACCTGCGCATCGCCGACGTCGATTTCCTGACCATCGGCCAATACCTCCAGCCGACGCGCAAGCACCACAAGGTAGAGGCCTTCGTGACGCCGGAAGAGTTCAAATCCTACGAAACAGTTGCCTATAGCAAGGGTTTCTTGATGGTGGCTTCGAGTCCCCTGACCCGCTCCTCCCACCATGCCGGCGACGATTTCACCCGGCTGAGGGCGGTGCGCGAGAAGAAGGTGCTGGCTGCGGGGATCGCGGCCTGGGAAACGGCCTGATCAGCCGTTACCGGATCGTCCGCCGCTCCCTCACAGGGCCGCCCGCCCTGGCTTTATATCCGTGACCGGCACCCGCGGGGAAGCGGCCGCTTCCATGCCCGGTTTCCTTTCACCACGCCGCGCCATGCGATGCATCAATGGTGCGAGCGCTGCGTGCGTATCGCAGTAGAAACCGAAAACCTCGCTATACTGCTCGTTGCGGCGCATGTCGGGTTCGACGATATGATCTTCGGCGACCATGGCTGCGGCGGCCTCCGCGAGACTGTCATAGAAGCCGGCGCCAACGGCTGCGGCAATTGCCGATCCAAAAGCGGTCGCTTCCAGAACCCTCGGAACGATGATCGGAATGCCGCAGACATCGGCATGCATCTGCATCAGGAACGGGGTGCGCGTCGCGCCGCCGCAGATCACCATGGTTTGGACGGCGACATCATGACGGGCGAGCGTGCGCAGAATGTTTTCGGTGCCATAGGCGATGGACTCCAGCAGCGCCCGCAGCATATGGGACGGAGTATGTTTCAGGGTGATGCCCCAGAGTGCGCCCTGAAGATCGTAGTCGATATAGGGGTTTCGGTTGCCCTGCCAGAAATCGAGCGCGATCAGGCCGTCGGCGCCAATGGGAATATCCCCTGCCTCCCGCAACATCCGCGCATAGGTGTCGGGCCCCGAACCCACGAGCTTTCCCAGGTGATCGTGCCACCAGCGGATGATCGAGCCGGACGAAACCTGCCCGCCCTCCATGACAAAGAGGTTCGGCACGACGCAATCAGGATGCGGTCCGAAGATGCCGGGGACCTCGATGTCCTGATCCGTCATGGGCAGGACGAGGTGGGACGAACCGGTGATGAAGGCGGTCCTGCCCGGCTCGCACACGTTGAGGCCCACCATCGCCACATAGGCATCCGTTCCGCCGCAGACCACCGTCGTGCCGGGGGCAAGGCCCATGGCTTCGGCCGCCTCCCGCGCGATCGGGCCGAGAGAGGCGCCCAATGGCTGGATCTCGTCGGGGAAACGCCCGGTGATATCGTCAAGTCCGATCTTGGCGTAGAACTCTTCCGGCCAGCCGCCACGACGGCCGTCGTAGAACCAGCGGTTGGTAATCTGGTTGAGGCCAAGGGTCAGCCTGCCGGTCATGCGGAAGGCGAGATAGTCGGCCATCTCGACGAACCAGCGCGAGCGATCATAGATCTCCGGCCGGTTTTCCTTGATCCACAGGATTTTGGGAATCATCCATTCCGAACTGACGCCCAGTCGCGAACGTCGGAGCGCTGCGTCGTTTGTCTCCATCATCCGCCGCGCCTGGGGCGACGCCCGATTGTCCATCCAAAGGATCGCCGGCATGGTTGGCGTGCCATCTCGATCGAGCGCCACCAGCGTGCTCGACGTGCCGTCGGCCGAGATGGCCGAGATGTCGGCCGGGTTGATGCCCGACAAATGGACGGCCTGACGCACCGCAAGGCAGGCGGCGTGCCACCAGCCGGCCGGCGTTTGCTCGGCCCAGCCGGCGCGGGGAAACGTCGTCTCGTATTCGTGGGTCGCCATGGCGACGACCTTGCCATCGAGATCGGCAACGATCGCCCGCGCACCTCCCGTGCCACCGTCGAGGCCAATGAAGTAAGCAGACTTCTTCATCGGCTTCTAAGCTCCCTGGATCGGCGACGACGACCGATGCCCAAACTGCATCGCCACGGCGACGCCAACCAGCAATAGTACACCCTTGACGATCTGGCGCTGATAGTCGGCCCAACCTACCATGGCGCTGCCGCTGACGAGAACCGACAGCAACAGCACGGCTGTCGTCGTGCCGAGCACATTCGGCTTGCCGATGCGCAGCATCAAGCCGCCCAGCAGCACCGCCGTCAGCCCGTCGATGAAATAGGAAGAGCCGATCATGGGCTGGCCGGACGACAGGCTTGCCGCAAGCAGGACACCGGCGATCGCCGAACAGATGCCTGAGAAGACGAAGAGAAAGAGAAGGAGGCTGCGGGCTGCGATCCCAGCCTCGTTGACCGCTTTCTCATTCTGCGCCAAGGCGAAGATATAGTGTCCGAAGGTGAGCTTCTCCTGCGCGTACCAGGAGATCAGGTAGAACAGCGCGGCAATGACCGCGATCACCGGCACCGGCCCCCAATTCGTGAAAAGCAGGTCGCCGAGAAGCCCCGCATCCGCAATGCGGATCGACGTTCCCTTGCCAAGTGCCGCCGCGATCGAGGCGCAGATGCCGCCGGTGGCGATGGTGACGATCAGCGGTGGAATCCCGAGGATCGCGATCAGGGTGCCATTGAGCAGACCGGCCACCGCGCCGACGGCGACGCCGCAGGTCGCCGCCAAGGCCCAGCCGCTTCCGCTCGCCAAAAGCCAGGCCGTCGTCATGTTGCCGAGGGCCGCGATCTGCATGAAGCTGACGTCGATCTTGCCGGCGGCAATGACCCATGTGAGCCCGAGGATCATGATCGCCATCAACGCTGAGGAGCGCAGTATCGTCGCGATATTGGAGTTATCGAGCAACTGCGGTTTGAGGAAAGCGAAGACGGCGATCATGACAAGTAAGGTCGCAACCAGCCAGTAGCGCCCTATAATGCGATTGATTGCTTTCGAGTGCCGGCGTTCCGCCACGGCATGCGTGGAAATGACATCCGTCATGAACGTTTCTCACTGGCTGATGTGACCGGCTGGATGAACGAGGCCAGATCGCTGAAAAGCTGGCGGACCCTGGCATCGAACAGCACCACGCCGGTGAGCAGGATCGCGCTGACGACACCGTCGCTGTAGTAATAGGGCACGCCGAGAAGCGAGAAACCGTCCAGCAGCATGGTGATGAGCAAAGTGCCGGCCAGCGTCGCCAGAACCGAGGTGCCGCCTAGAAGCGCGGCGCCGAGGAAGACACCGGCATAGGCAGGCATCAAGAGGGTCGCGCCCTTGTTCGTGTCGGCAGTTCCCGATTCGGCAAGAATGAGCACAACGGCGAAGACCGAAGTGATGGCGCAGATGATGAAGGCCATCATCGTGTAGGTCCTGGTGGGGACGCCTGAGAAATAGGCCGAGACAGGGTTCTCGCCGGTTGCATGGAACGAAGCGCCGTAGCGCGTGCGGTGCATGAACACCCAGGCAACGGCGTAGAGCGCGATCAGGAAGAAGAACGAGGCGCTGTAGCCGAAAAGGCGAGCATCGTTGAGGTCCAGAATGCCCGAGGTGACGAAATTCCGGAAGATCGTCCGCCCCTGGGAATAGAGGAACGCCAAGCCTCCGGCGATCGAACCGGTGGCAATGGTGGTGACTATGTCGGGCAAGCCGAAATAGCTGATCGCTATGCCGTTGAAAGCGCCGACGATGGCGGCAGCCAGGACGCCCGCCATAATGCAGAGCCAGAGGTCATGGCCCCCGGCAATCATGAAGCCGATGGTCATGGCCGAGAAGCAGGCAGTGCCGGCAAAGGAAAGATCGAACTTTCGCACGATGACCACGAGGGTGAGGCCGAGGGCGGCCAGCCCGTTTGCGGCCATGTGCCGGGTGACGGCCGATATGTTCTGGGTGGACAGAAATCGCGGCTCGACCGCCGTGAAGGCGGCGCCGATTATGAAAACCAGTGCGGCGAAAGCCAGGAACCGGACAGTCCCCGCGGGCACGATCCCGTGTTTAGGCATGAGTTGCATCTCCTATGATGCCGGCCATCAGGAGTTCGTTGCGGGTGAAGACCCCGCCGGCCGGGACGACCTGCCGCCCTTTGTAAAGTGCGAAGGCGCGATCGGAGATACCATGCGCCTCGTCGCAATCCGTCGACATGACGATCACGCCCGACGTCATGGCGAGTTCGCGCATCAGCCCATAGAGCTTCGCCCTCGCACCGATATCCACGCCGACCGTCGGCTCGACGAAAATATAGACATCAGCGTCGGCGAAGAGGCCTTTCGCCACCACGATCTTCTGCTGGTTGCCGCCACTGAACCCGCTTACCGGCATGGTCACATTTGCCGGGCTGAGCGCGACCCGGGCGGCGAATTCCTCGCTCTCGCGCCGATTGGCCGAACGCTTCAGAAAGCCGGCAAAGCTCGAAGCGCGGCCGAGATTGGCAAGCGTGATGTTGAAGATCGAGGATTGCTGCAGCGCCAACCCTTCAACACGGCGATCGCCCGGAACAAGGAAGATCCCCGCCTTCAGGGCTTCAGCCGGTGACTTCGGGCTGACCTTCCTGCCGTTCAGTTCGACCGACCCCGCATCAGTCGCGAGCGCGCCATAGAGCACCTTCGACAACTCGTCGATACCGGAACCGACGAGGCCGAAAACACCGAGAATTTCGCCCCGTCTCAACTGGAAGCTGACGTTGGAGAACAGCCGCTGATGCCGCAGATTGCGGACGTCCAGTACCAGTTCGCCCAATTGCGCCGGGTCGGCCTTGTCCGGAAACACGGCACCGAGCGTTTCGCCGAGCATCAACTCCGCAAGCGACAGGTTCTTGTCGCGAACCTGCTGCGGCGTCATCGTCGAAATCATCCGCCCGCCCCGAAACACGGAAAACCGGTCCGCGATTTCCATGACCTCTTCAAGCCGGTGCGTGATGTAGAGAATTGAGATGCCGCTGGCGCGCAGCGTGTTCATAAGGCGGAAAAGCACTTCCTTTTCCACTTCCGTCAGCGTCGACGTCGGTTCGTCGAGAATGAGAATGCGGATGTGATCGCCGCCGATCGCCTGCAGGATCGCGATGATCTCGCGTTCCACGGCCGACATGTCCTCGATCCGGCGCGAAAGATCAATCTCGACCGGAAAACGCGACAGAAGCTCGTCACCTCGGCGTTTCAGGACACTCCGGTCGATGCCGGAAAGGAAACCCGCGCGTGCGGATTCGCGGCCGAGAAATATGTTTTCATAACCGGTGAAATCGGCGACCAGTTCGGGATGCTGCTGCACGGTGGCGATGCCGCACCGAATGGCATCCTTGGGGTTGTGGCAATCGATCTCGCGACCATCGACTTCGATCACGCCCTTATCCTTGATGTAAACCCCGGAGAGGATCTTGATGAATGTCGATTTTCCAGCACCGTTGACGCCGAGCAGCGCGTGGACCTCGCCCTTCTCCAGCACGAAATCGACATCGTCGAGCGCGTTGATCCGTCCGAACCGCTTCGAAACCGCTTTGGCGCATAGTGCGGGAACCGTCATCGCCCCCTCCTGAGCTTGCATTGTCACATCCCGTCGAGGGACCGGCCCGACCCTTTCGAGCCGCGCCGGTCTTTCGCCATCAGACCGCGCGAACCCATCCGAGTTCGGCGCCACGGCCGGGAACGTCGAAGTCGTCCGGAATGCTGTCCTTCAGCATCGACTGATCGACGGCATAAGTCGGCGTCACGACCAGTCGCGGCGTCTTTTTGCCTTCCAGATGCTGATGCGCGTAGAACACCGAGAGGTAGGCCATTTCGTAGAAGCTCTGCGCCATAGAAAGCTTCAACTGCGAGGGAGCAGCGATATAGTTGAAGGCCTGCGAGCCGCCGTCGATGCCGGTGATGATGAGGTTCGGCCGATCCGCGGCGCGGGCGGCCAGCGTGCCTTCGACGGCCGCGCCATCCCAGGCGCACCAGATTGCGTCGATATCGGGATTCGCCGTCAGAATGTTATCGACGGCCTGGCGTGGGGTCACGTTTCCGGCAAGCGCAAAGGCCCAGTCGGTGACGATCTTGATGTCTGGATAGCGGCGCAGCGTCCATTCCATGCCGAGTGTACGCTGGTCCCAACTTTCGTTTTGCGGCAGGAGAACGCGCGCGATGCGACCCTTGCCCTTCAGTTGCTTGGCGATGTACTCGCAGGAGTATTCGCCCATGCCGAAATTGTTCGACATCGAGGTGGTGTTCACGGCCACGCCCGGTACGGCGCTGTCCGCACAGAAGACCGGGATACCGGCGGCAATGGCGCGCTGGACGGCAGGCGCGATCGCGACAGCGTCCGCCGGCGTGATGAACAGCGCTTCCGGCTTCGATGCGATCAGCGAGTCGATCTGGTCGGTCTGGGTCTTGGCGTCGAAGCCGGCATCCGTGGTGGTCAGCGTGCCACCGAGTTCCTTGACAGCGGCGTTGAAGCCGTCCTGGAGATGGCGGCCGGAATCGTAGGTCGTCCAGCCGAGCGCTGCCGCGAACTTGCGGTCCGCCGCCTGCGCCCGAGCGCCAGTCGAACCAAGATATTGCGCGGCGATGAGCGCTGCCGTTCCGCCGAGCATTGCGCGACGGGAAATTCCAAAGTTCAGATCATCGAAATTCATGTCTATCCTCCCATGTGAGCAACATTTGCCGTTGAATCCCGGACATCGTCCTGATGCCCGCGGACAGTCTTCGCCTTCGCCACCTTCAGTGCCGAAGGACGTTCCTTGCAGGCCCCTCCACGCGTGTCGCCACCGACACGCGTCGAACCTCTGGCAGCACCGAAAGCCACGTCCGATAGGCATCCGAATATGCGGGGGCGAGGTTCTGCACCGGATAGATCGTCCGGTTGATTTTCGGCGGCCTCAGCACATCGCCGATGCTGGCACCGGTGGCGGCGATCATGCCCAGACGCGCCGCGCCGAAAGCGGCGCCAAGCTCGCTTGCTTCCGGCACCCTGAGCTCGACGCCAAGACATGTGGAAACCATCGACAGCCAGATGTCGGACCGCGAACCACCACCGATCGCCAGCAGCCTGTCGATCGAGGTGCCGGTCGATCGGAAGGCTTCGGCACATTCCAGAAGCGCAAAGGCGACACCCTGCAGCACCGCACGGGTCAACTCTTCGTCGCCTGACGAATGCTGCAGGCCGATCAGCGCACCACGAATCTCCGCATCGCTGCGCGGCGACCAGCACCCGTCGAGGAAGGGTGCGAACACGACAGGGCTCGGCGCATTGAGGACCGTGCCCAGTTCGGCGATCAACTCCGCCGCTGGGCGTTTGACCAGCCGCGACAGCCAATTGACGCAGGACGTCGCGGAGAGGATGACCGACATCTGGTGCCAGACCCCGGGAACGGAATGGCAAAGCGTTTCGATGGCGTGCTCGTGGCTCGGTCGCGCATCGTGCATGGCAACGAAAAGAACGCCGGAGGTTCCCAGTGATACCGTGCCCTCGCCCTCATGGACGACGCCCGTCCCGCAGGCACCGCACGCATTGTCGCCACCTCCGGCGGCGATCACCGGGCGTCCCGAGATGCCCCATCGATCCGCCAGTTCGCGGCGCAATTGCCCGGTCGCTTCGGTTCCTTCGTAAAGTCGCGGCATCTGCCTGCGCTGCATGTTGGTTGCGTCGAGCAGACGATCGGACCAGTCGCGCGCGGCGACATTCATCCACATCGTGCCGCTTGAGTCGGCCATGTCAGAGGCCTTGTCGCCGGACAGCTGCAGACGGATGTAGTCCTTGGGCAGCAGCACATGCTCGACCTGCCTGAAAACCTCCGGCTCGTTGTCGCGTATCCAGGCAAGCTTTGTCGCGGTGACGCCCGGCGTCGGCTTTCGTCCGGCGATGCTGCGCACATCGGGCACACGCATTTCAAGGTCGGCGCACTGCCGTTCGGTCCGGGTGTCGTTCCACAAGATTGCGGGACGCAAGGGCCTGTCGGACGCATCCAGCACCGTCGCGCCATACATTTGACCCGACAGGCCGATGCCATGGACGCTGGCCAGGGCGGGTCCATGCAGTGCGGCAAGGCCATCCAGACTCTCGCAGACCGCATTCCACCACAGATCGGGTTGCTGTTCCGACCAGCCGCGATGCGGTCGCGATATTTCGAGCGGCCGTGAACTTTGCTCCCCTACGAGCTTCTGATCGTCATCGATCAGAACAGATTTCACGCCCGATGTACCCAGATCGATCCCGAGATACATGACATTCTCCTCCCTTGCCGGTCTTTGAGGCGCCCTGCATTCCCCTGCCCTTCCTACCCGTCACGTTCTGTCAGCGATGGCGGCGTCAGCCCGCCATCTGCATTCGCTTTCCCTCCAGGAAGCGATCGATTGCGTCTATTTCGGATTGCGTCAGCCTGAGGCCGAGCTTGCTCCTGCGGAAAACGATATCGCTCGCCGACCGCGCCCATTCCTCGCGAACCATGTAGTCCACTTCTGCTTCGGTCAGTCCCATCCCGAAGCCGATGCCCAGATCGGCCCAGGATCGCGCCTGCCCGAGAACCTTGTCGGCGCGCGTTCCGTAATAGCGGAACAGCCGGGTCGCATCGCGCTTGCCAAGAAACGGATAGGCCACACGAAGGGCCTTGACCCTTTCGTCGAAAGCATCGATCGGGAAATCGCCACCAGGCAGCGGCTCTCGCCCGGTCCAGCTAGCTTTGGCCGCGACGGCCCTTGCCTTGTCCGCCGGGAGATGGGCGACCAGTTTCTCCATGACGGATTCGGCAAGCCGTCGATATGTGGTGATCTTGCCGCCGAACACCGACACCAGGGCGACGCCGTCCGCGTCGTCGACCTCCAGCACATAGTCGCGTGTCGCCTTTTGCGCGGCGCCTCCGCCGTCATCGTAGAGCGGCCTGACGCCGGAATAGCTCCAGACCACGTCGGAAACGAGAACCGGGCGCTGGAAATAGCGACTGGCGGCCTGGCACAGATATTTGATCTCAGCGTCGGTGGCCCCGACATTCGCCAAGTCACCGCAGAAATCGCAATCGGTGGTGCCGATCAAGGTGTAATCGTCCTCATAGGGGATGGCGAAGACGATACGGTCGTCGCCGTTCTGAAAAATGAAGCAGCGATCATGCGTGTAGAGCTTCGGCACGACGATGTGGGAGCCCTGGACCAGGCGAACCTTGCCCCTGGCGGGGCGCCTTGCGCACAATTCGACGATGTCATTGGCCCAGGGACCGGCGGCATTGACCACCACGCGTGCCCTTACGGTCTTCTGAAGATCGCCGGCGGCGATCTTCAACGACCAGCCGTCCGCCGTTCGCGAAGCGGCGACGCAGGACGAATGCGTATCGATGACGGCGCCCAGTTCCTCGGCGGACCTGGCATTCATGATGACGAGTCGATTGTCCTCGACCCAGCAGTCCGAATACTCATAGCCGACCGAAAGTGATGGAATGAGACCTTCACCGACGCAACTCTGCTGAAACCTTACGACGGACGTCGGCGGCAGGCGCTTGCGGCCGCCGATGTGGTCATAGATGAACAGACCGAGCCTAAGCAGCCATTTGGGCCGCATCCCCGGCATGTGTGGCAGGACGAACCTCAGCGGACGCACGAAGTGCGGGGCGACGCTCCACAGCGTCTCGCGCTCCCGCAGGGCCTCGCGAACAAGACGAAACTCATAGTGTTCGAGGTAGCGCAGACCACCATGCAGAAGCTTTGTCGATGACGACGATGTCGCGCCGCCCAGATCGCCCTTTTCGCAGAGATAGACCTTGAGGCCACGCCCTGCCGCGTCGCGCGCAATGCCGCAGCCGTTGACGCCGCCGCCGATGATGGCCAGGTCGAAAACCTCAGCCATGCGCCTGCTCCGGTCCATGCACGGATCTGGCGGCAAGCAGACGCCCGGCAATTTCGACGAAGCCGCCGCCGCCACGGCGGCCGGCGACGAAGGCAGGCAATGCGGTGCCGTTGTCGCTGAAGTCGCGGACATTGGCAACGCCGCAGGAATTGGGAAAGAACGAAAACATCGGCCCGTCGTTCGGGCTGTCGCCGGCAAATACGACGCGCTCCTTTTGGGCATCGAGATCGAAGCCCAGAATGTCGGCGGCGAAAATGCGGCTCATGGACAGCTTGTCATAGTCGCCGAACCAGCCGTTCACATGGATGGACGAGAGTTTCGCCACTGCACCTTCTTCCTCGAAGATTTCGAGGATGCGGTCGACGTCACGGGGGTGAAGCGGCTTGACGTCCTCGCACACATCGATGGCGAGATCCGCCTCGCGGTAGAGCTGGTCCGAGGCGATGCCGGCTCCGGGCACCTCGCGCAGAATGCGCTCCCTCAACCGGTCGAGCTTCGCACGGTTCGCCTTGCGTTCGGCATCCGTTGCAAAGAACCGCTGACGCATTTTCCGGGCCGAACGGTCATAGGAGAAATAGAGGGCGCCATTCTCGCCAACGATCCCGGCAACTGGCCAGAAACGGGCGATCATATCGCACCAGCCGGCGGGGCGGCCGGTGATCGGCACCACGTCGAAACCAGCCTGCGCCAGTTGTTCGAGTGCCGCGTAGGCATCGGCCAGAAGCTGGCCCTCGGTGGTCAGCGTGTCGTCGATGTCGGTGAACACCGTCGTCACCTTCGACAGCGTTGCGTCGGAAAGCTCACTGAGGGGCCGCATCAGCACTCCTCCTCGATGAACTGTTCGAGAATGCCCATGTCGGCGGCAAGGTCGAGCATCGAATAGCGGTTTCGCATCTCCTTCGAATAGCGCACGGCATCGCGGTACAGGTCCCGGTCCATGCCGATCTCAGAAGCCGTCGCACCGCCGCCGGCGGCGCGAAGGTGTGCAGCAAGGGTGGCGGAGGGAACGGCCATTGCCTTGAGCCGGGCGCGCAGAACAGGCCACAGCCTTTCGAGGTCGGCATTGAACCGGTCGACCCGCGCGGCGTCCATCACCTTGGCACGCGACGCCTGGAGACAATCGTCGACGGCGGCTGCGGGGTAGCGGGCCCGGATATCCATCTCATCGAACAGGCTCGGGCGCACTGTCGGCGCGGTCTCTCTGCCGAGGATGATCTCCTGCAGCCGTGCCATCGTAACCGAGGAAACGCCGACCTGCTGGCCGTGAACGGTTCCGGGGTGGCGCTCGCCGGCGAAGCTGTCAATCCAGTGCGAAATCTGGTGTTCGCCCATGGAGCCCGGATGGCTCATGCCCGTGATGCTGATGCCGAAGCCGCCGAGCGTCAGGATGCGATGCAGATATCCGATCGCTTCATGGTCCCGGCGCCCCAGGCCTTGCGAACGTGCCAGGATCGCCTCTTCATCGTCGGCCTGCAGCACATAGGGCGACGTGGCGTATTCGGTGCCCAGCAACATATGGGAAAAATACCAGTCCACCTGCGCCGTGGAGCGGCACAAACTGTCGCCGAATCCGGCCGCGATCAGATATTGCGGCGCGGCGGCGCTTACCGCGACATCCAGGAAAACGCCCTTGGCCGCGTGCGCCGGCTTGGTCGTCTTCAGGCCGCTGTCGAGCGTGATCGAAGCGGTGGTCGATGTGTAGCCGTTCATCGACGGAGCCGTGCCAAAGACGCTGTAGGAGCGGCCGTCGCATGCGGTGGCGTATTTGCAGAGATCGTTGATGGTGCCCGAGCCGACCGCGATCAGCGCATCGACATGGCGCGTCCGGTCGCACAACGCTCTGACCTGCCCCTCATCGGCATGAGGATGGTCGAGAACGAAGATCGAGACCCGGCCGCCGAGGCTCTGGGCAATGGTATGGCCGTAAGCGTCGTATGTGTCCGGGTCCGCCACCACGCCATAGGTTCCGGCGGGCATGGTTCGCTCAATGAGATCTGCTTCCGCGCCAAGGAGGCTGTCCTCGATGACCACCGTCTTGAACGGTATCTCCGCCTTCAGGCCGGTGTCCGGGTTGACCCAGCGGCCGGCGGTCACATCCTCGATCAGATGGTTCCATCCGCGCCGCGTCAAAGGGCTGGGAACAGCGCCCGCCGAATTGTGCATTTTCCCCTCCCAAGGCAATGGTGGCAATTTTCACGCGCCAGTGCAAAATGTCAATGTCTTTTTTTATGATGCTTTGGCAAATGCCAAAATCGTGATGTGCGAGAATTTCCGCGGCTGGACTTGCCGGCAAAAAACTGGCAATCATCCGCGCGGGGAGACTTATCGAATTCAATGCGCGCGCCTAGGGCTGCCGACAAAACCGAGAGGCGGAAGCCATCGCCGCCCATGCAGTTCGGCGCGGATCAGGCGCTGTGGGCGGCATGGCTCTACTACGAAGAAGGTCTGAAACAGGACGAGATCGCCGAACGCCTCGGCATTTCTCGCGCCTCGGTGTTCAACCTGCTGCAAAAAGCGCGCGAAGAACGCATCGTCACGATCACCATCGATCCGACGCGCCTGGAGCGCGCGGATCTTTCCGTTGAGCTGAAGGAAAAAGGCGGCTTGCTCGAATGCTACGTGCTTCCGGCAGGCGGGTCGGCCGCAGCATTGTACGATCGGATCGGCCTGCTCGGCGCACGTATCCTTGAACATAAGATCGAGGATGACGACGTCATTGGCGTCGCATGGGGACGCACGGTCATGTCCCTTTCAAAGGCGCTTTCGCCCGCCAACAAGCCCGGCGTTACCGTGGCGCAAGTGACCGGGAGTTCGATCGCGACCTACGACTTCTCCCCGGAACTGTGCACCTCCAACATTGCGGCCCGGCTCAACGCGCGATGCGTCAATCTCCACGCACCGGGCGTCGTCTCCAATTCGAGGATGAAGACGCTCTTGATGCAGGAGCCCATCATCGATCAGCATTTCAACTTGCTGCGCCAATGCACCAAGACGCTGTTCGGCGTCACCCATCTGAGCGGGCCTACGCTTCTCGAGGACAGTGGGGTAATGACCGAGGAGTTGCTGATGCAATATCAGAACAGCGGCGCGGTCGGGTTTGCTTCGGGTTACTTCTTCGACCTCGACGGCAGGATTGTTCGGACGGGGTTCGACGACCGCCACATCGTCATGCCGATCGAGGACTTCATAAAGGTGCCGCAGCGCATCTGCATCGGCGGTGGCATCGAGAAGGTAGCGGCAATCCAGGGAATGCTGAAAGCCGCGCTCGCAAATGTGCTGATCACCGATCAGGAGACCGCCCGCAGCCTGTGTGCCGGCCTGCGCTGAGACCTATGCGCAGGCCGCGTTCCCACCA
>Ga0105239_10003600_pt1 | contig 18923 bp, 16 predicted proteins | sample KBSC44metaG_FD_92761 | JGI IMG/M metagenome (GOLD analysis project Ga0105239, IMG submission 92761) | Corn rhizosphere microbial communities from Kellogg Biological Station, Michigan, USA - KBS C4-4 metaG | ecosystem: Host-associated > Plants > Roots > Rhizosphere > Soil | place: Michigan, USA...
AGAAACCGTTTCAAATATGCGAGGTTCGAATAGCCCGTCCCGAAATCGTCGATAGAGAGGGAAATGCCAAGTCTCTTGAGTTCGCGCAGGGTCGCGTTTGTCGACTCTCCATGCGCCATGAGCGTGCTCTCGGTAATTTCGAATTCCAGCTGGTTGGGATCCACGCCGTGCTCGCGCATCGTTCTGGCCACGTCCGGCACAAATCGCTCTTCACGCAACTGCATGGACGACACGTTCACCGCGACGCGAACTTTACCGAGACCGGCGCGCTCCCATTCGCGCATCTGGCTGCAGGCCGCTCCGATCACCCATGCGCCCACGGGTACGATGAGGCCCGTTTCCTCGAGCACAGGAATAAAATGGCCAGGCGAAACCAGACCATGGCCAGGACGAGCCCAGCGGATAAGAGCCTCTACGCTCGTCCATTGCCCGCTGTCGATATTCATTTTTGGCTGATAGTGCAGGACGAATTCCCCGCGTCCCTGTGCGAGTCGCAACGCTCCCTGGACGTCCGCCTTCTCCATTGCGCCGGTGCTCATTTCCGCGGTGTAACGGCAAAAACTGTTTCGACCGGACGCTTTGGCCACATACATGGCGGCGTCGGCATGCCGTATGAGCGTTTCGATATCGGACGCGTCGTTTGGATAGCTCGCGATTCCAATGCTGGCCGTCACAGGAACAGTCTGGCTTTCGAGAACGAGGGGTGCTTGGAGCGCGTTTTGCAGCCTGTCGGCCACATCCAGGGCGCCATGGGAATTTTTGGGCGTCAGAACAACAACAGCGAATTCGTCACCGCCGAGACGCCCGACAGTATCGCCCGGTCGAACGCAATTGACCAAACGTGCGGCAAATTCCGTCAGCAACGTATCCCCGATCGCGTGCCCGTGAGTATCGTTCACCGTCTTGAAGTGATCGATATCGAGAATCAGAATGGAGAGGGTGAGATCGAGTTCTTCGGCGCGCATGAGCGCTTCGTGCACTGCTTCGTATATCAGGCTCCTGTTGGGTAACCCTGTCAGCGCATCGTGACCGGCAAGGTGCACCAGACGCCGCTGCGCCTCGCGGCGCTGGGTGATGTCTTCGATGATCTCCGCAACCCATGGCGTCTTCCCCGATGGGTTGGCTATCGGAAACGCACGCGCGTGAACCCACCTTATGCTTTGGTCGGGACGCACGACCCGATATTCGTGACTTTCCCCGTCACCGGAGGTTTTGCGTCGCTCGTGCGCAACCCACTGCAGATCGTCCGGATGGACCGTCTGATAGGCGTCGGCAACCGGAGCGCCGGAGATGGCGCTCAGGCCACTCAAATGTTCCCAGGCGGGATTTGCATATTGAATGGTACCCAGTTCGGCATCCCTGATCCAAAGCGCTTCGGGAATATTGGCTGCAAGATCGCGAAACATCTTCTCGCTCCGGCGCAGCTCGACAGTGCGGTCCTGCACCAGGCCCTCCAGAAGTTTTCCATGCGCCGTCACTTGCTTGTGCAGAAGCCTGACTTCCAGCAAATTTTGGATGCGTGTCAGAACTTCGGAGCGGTCGAATGGTTTGCTGATGAAATCCTTGGCGCCGGCTTGGAGAGCTCGCAACTTTTCCGTGGGCTGTGCCGTAATAACCAAGACCGACAAATAGCTGTCCAGCTCGATTCTCTTCAACGCCTCCATGACGTCGAAACCGTCCATGACCGGCATTTGCAGATCGAGCAGGATGAGATCGTAGCGGTTCGCGAAGTGTAGTGCGCAGACCTCCGCCGAATCCATCGTGGACGAAACGTGCAGATATCCTGCGCGCTGCAGCATCAATTCCAGCAATTGAACGTTGGCCGGCTGGTCGTCGACGATGAGGATTTTTCCATCGAAGACAGATTCTGCGCTCGCCATCGCTCACGCAGCCCTTGTGTTGAATGTCTTGTTGGCGGCCGCCAGCGCCAGTCCCAGATCCAAAGTCTCCATGAGGACATCGACTTTTATCGGCTTGGTGAGGTACCGCAGGAAGCCCGCCTCCAGACCGCGCTCGATGTCGCGCGGCCCGGCATTGGCGCTGAGCGCAATGATCGGGATTGCCGCAGTGGCTTCGTCCGTACTCAGGATCGACATGACTTTGATGCCGCTGATCCCCGGAAGATTGATGTCCATCAGGATCACGTCGGGCTGATGAGCTTGCGCGAGTTCGACGCCCAAATTGCCGTTTTCGGCCGTCAAAAGACGCAGATCCTTGCGGCGCGCGATGAGCATCGTGACAAGCTTCAGATTCGCCGGGTTGTCCTCGACATAGAGCACGGTGCGGATCGGCCCGGCGTCTCTTGCCAGGGTTTCTGCGGTGGTCGCTGTATGCCCCTGCGTAAAATCGTGCCGCGGCGCAGTCGTGGCGACGAGATCGATCCAGAACTCGGTGCCCGATCCGACCGTGCTGTTCACCCCGATCGAGCCTTTCATGACCTCGACCAGTCGTTTGGTGACGACCAAGCCGATGCCCGTCCCCTGTTCGGCGCCGTCCTCCTGACCCAGGCGATTGAAGGGCTGGAAAAGTTGCGTCAGCTTTTCCGGTGTCAGGCCTTGTCCGGTGTCGGCAACGCACAAGCGGATATAACCTAACGGCCGAGCGGTGCATTGCACGACGATCGAACCGTTGGTGCGGTTGTACTTGATGGCATTGGAAAGCAGGTTGACGAGGATCTGACGTACGCGCGTCCGGTCCGCCATTACAAAGCACGGTCCGTCGAACGTCGGAAACGTCATCTCGATTCCGCGTTTCAACGCCAGCGGCTCCATCATCGCGCGGCAATCGGAAAGAACATCCTCAAGTGAGACTTTTTCGGTGGAGAGGGACAGTCTCCCGGATTCGATCAGCGAGAGATCCAGAACTTCATTGATCAGGGCAAGCAAATACCAGCCTGCCTGTAGTATCTGGTCGATGCTGACCTTTTGGGCAGGTGAAGGCGAGGGGACATCGGATTCCATGAGCTGCGCGAAGCCGAGGATGGCGTTGAGGGGGGTGCGCAATTCGTGGCTCATGCTCGAAAGGAATTCCGACTTGGCCAAGTTTGCCGCTTCGGCGGTAGCTTTGGCCTGGTTCAACTCGCCCTCGACACGCCGGCGCTCGGACATGTCGCGTTCCAGCGTCGCATAACCGCGCAGCGTTCCGCCGGAATCGCGGATCGCGGTCATGACAACATTGGCCCAGAACGCCGACCCGTCCTTGCGGACCCGCCAGCCATTGTCTTCCGACCGGCCGGCCGATTCCGCCTCGCGCAATGCACGCTCCGGCTTGTTGATATCGATGTCTTCGTTCGAAAAGAAGCGCGAATTGTGCTGGCCGATGATCTCCTTTGCGTCGTAACCCTGAATGCGCTGCGCGCCCGCGTTCCAACTTTTCACACGGCCCGCCTGGTCGAGCATGATGATGGCGCAATCGGTGACGCTTTCGACCATGAGCTGGAAACTTTCCTCGGCCCACAGCCTCTTGTCCTCGACGTCCTTGCGCGCGGTGTTGTCGGTGGCGATGAGCAGATAGCCGATGATCGGGCCCTGATCCGTGCGCAGCGCGGTGACCGAGACGATCGCGGGGAACCGGCTCTTGTCCTTGCGGATATAAGTCAGTTCGTAAATGTCTTCGATGCCGCGGGCCGCCTTGAAGATCAGGGCCTCGAAGCCGGGTGTGATCGCGGCACCGTGTTCCTTGCTCAATGCGGTTGCGCGCATCCGCAGTTCGTGCGGGTCGGATATTTCCGCGGGGGTTATGCGGTCGACGACGTCGGCAGCTTCGTAGCCCAGCATGAGTTCTGCACCCGCGTTGAAAAGCTGGACGATGCCCTTCTCGTCGGTGGCTATAACCGAGAAGTTCGCGCTGTTCAGGATCGCCTGCTGCAACGCCCCTGATTTTACGATGAGTTCATCGACGCGAACTTTCGCGCGCCCAACTTGTTCCGCATCGGGCGCAACGGCAGAGACGGGACTCGTGGTAGGCATGTTCTCTCAATCCCCCATCTTGCGGCGAAGCCGCGCAACACCCACTTGCATCTGCTATTTCATTCCGGCGGGTTGCGATTGTCGCGAGCACTACGATCGAGCTGCAGAACCTGCTTTGCAAAAAGCGTCGAAGCGTCGATCAGGCCGACAGACTCGATGGACGACGAGTCAAGAGGAATGGTCATGGCCAGTTCCGCCAGCTTTCTCGAGATCTCCAATATTGCGGCGCTGCTCGGTGCTTCCGCGGAGAAAGCGAAGAAATGCATTTCACGTGCGGCGCGGGCGAGGCGTTGACGCAGTTCGATCCAGCCAAGATCGCGCGGCGCCAATGGCTGTGCGAGTTTGAGCATCGGATCGGTCAGCCTGCGCTTTTCGCTGGGCGCTGTCGCGCCTTGCGGCGCACACGCGATTTTTGGCCGCTTTCGACAGGCGCTGTCTCGCCGTTGCGCGTCTGAATCCCGTACACGCGCAGCCCGGCCAATCCGAACAGATCGATTCTGTGTTGCCAGGCGAGAAATTCTTCGATCGACAACGCATAACGCTTGCACGCTTCGTCGAGCGAGATAAAACCGCAACGCACCGCGTCCACGACCTCCGCTTTGCGCTGGGGAACCCAACGCCCGGGAGGAGGAAACAGTGTTGGTTCGCTGGATGGAAGGTCGGAATTTAGACCGTCGTTCTGGGTCGGCTTTACGCTTTCCCCGTCGCCGGCGTCACTCTGTCCGGGCGCTTTATGCCCTGATCTATGTTGAACGGTTCGCATGGCCCACTCCGCAGATCGGGCCGTACGCTAGGCTTTTGAGAGGTGTTCGGTAGGTTCGGAATGTACTCAAGGAATTGACTAATATCCGTTCATTGTCGCTGTGGCGTGCGTATTGTTTACGATTTGTTACTCGGATAGCGCGTGTTTGCGCGGTAGTCCGACAGAGCTCTTGCCGCCCATTTTGTCGACGGTCGTTTTCGGCAAGCTGAAGCGCGACGACGGCACGGACGAAACCGAACAGAAAGACATCCCTCTCGGATAGCTCTCACGGGGAACGTCGAGTGCGTTTATTGTTCGGTTGTAAAGCGATAGAAAAAGCGTCCAGCAGACTTCGACGCGTGCCAGCTATCTGTCAAAAAGCCGGCCCCGGCTCGGTGATTTAGTCGTCGGAGTGGAATGGAACAAGGGAGAACGGAGTCGATTTAAACTGCTCTCTCGTCCCGTGTCGTCCATTCAAGGCTTCAGTTCGAAGACCTCTCCGCCGCTCGGATCGTGGACGCCGCCAGACTCGGTTACGCCAAAAAGGTTGCCCGCTCCGTCTTCAAGGAGCGGCGCATAAGGTGACTTACCGTCCGTGCAATTCGGAGGGTTCTGGCTGCAAAACGAATAAAGCACCGACACAACTCCGGGGTATAGCTGAAACACGACACCACCGTTGTTGCCGCTAAAGCCGCCGTAATAGGCCGTGCCATAGAGATTGCCGGAAGCGTCGATCACGAGACTGTTCGGAGCGCTTCCGTCATGGCACGCGGTTGTATCCGAACAGAAATTATAGATCACACTGAAGGTGCCGTCGGCTGTGCGCCGGAACGCCACGCCGCAACCTGGAAACTGGTTAGACTGACAATTGGAACCGCCGTTGTAAGTGACGCCGTACAAATTGCCGGCGGCGTCGAGCACCAGACCTCCGATAGGATCGTTTCCGTCTGTGCAATTGGCAGAACTGCAGAAAGCGTGAAGCGTCGTTTCCTTCCACGAGCCGGCCTTGAGCTCGTACAGCGTGCCAGCACCGTATTTTCCGCCCCCGCGCGTCTCACCAAACAAATTGAAGGAGGAATCCACTAGCAGAGCTTGAGGAAAGCTGCCGGAAGAAAATTGGTGAATGACGGAAACATTCCACGTATCGCCGTCATGGTTCAACACATAGACAATGCCACCCTTACCGTAAACGTCTTTATCTGTTGTCCCAAACAGCGGCGAGGAGCCGTCCCACGGAGCCCCTAACTGCTGACCGTAATAGGCCAGCCCCGTGGATGGGACACTATTTCCCCCGATGCCGGTAAAGTTGTAGATCGTTCTATACGTCCAGCCGTTTGCGGTCTTGCTCAGTTCGTAAATCACGCCGTTATGGTTGCTGCCGCCCCGCATGGTCGTGCCATAGAGATTGCCAGCCGCGTCGATGATAAGTCCGCCATTGGGCGCCCAACCGTCCTTGCAGGAGACTTGGTCTTCGCAGAAGCTATGAAGGCGGTGATAGGCCCACTTGGTCCTCAGGGCGTTCGGCACCAACTCATATACGGTCCCCGAATAGGACAATCCCCCATCATATGTGGCGCCGTACAGGTCTCCGCTCGTGTCCGAAACGAGTCGGCCGCCAGGTCCCTTGCCATCATGGCAATTGTTCTCAGCGCAGAACGAGTGTGGTCTGTGCAGCGTATAGGCCGACGCGTGGCTGAACGAAGCGAGTTCGAGCACCGCAACCACCGCGACGATCGCTGCCAGACGCAAGCTGGAATTCCGCAAATGAAATCGATCGTGCATGACATCCTCCATCTGCACTGTTGACCAGTTCCTCAACCGCTAGGGCTTCAGCACGAACACCGTGCCGCCATTAAGGGCGTTCGCGCCGCCGGAATATGTTGTCCCGAAGAGATTGCCCTGGCCGTCCAGAAGCAAAGGTCCGCCGGGTCCGGTGCCGTCGGTGCAGGATCCTCCCTGCGGACAGAATGTATAGAGGACTGATTCATCTTCGAGGGAAGCGAGTTCGAACACAACGCCACTGTTAGAATTTCCGCCGCCTTGAAACGTCGTGCCGTAGAGGTGGCCGGCGCTATCCATGGTCAGTCCGCCAGATGGAACCGAACCGTCGCTGCAGCTCGCCAGCGAACAGAAATCGTAGAACAAAGTGTAGCCGAATACGGTCGAGTACTCGAAGGCGACGCCGCTGTCAGAATTCACCAAACCGCCACCTAACGTCGTGCCAAAAAGATCGCCGGCGGCGTTCATCACCAGACGCCCGCTGCCCCAACTGCCGTCGGTGCCATTTTGCTCTGAGGCGAAATTGTGAAGCGTCGTCTCCGTCCAGCTACCGGCGGCCAGCTTGTAAAGTGCGCCGTAGTCGTATTTTCCCCCATAGTAGGTGACGCCATAGAGAATTCCGGATTGATCCACGAGAAGTGGGCTTGGGTAGGCGCTGTGTTCGCCCCCTGTATGGAAGCTGTGAATAATCTCATATGTCGCGAGCACGCCGTCGAAAGTGAAGCGATATGCGACGCCGACGCCATTCGACCCGCCATAATCGGTGGTGCCGAAGAGGGGTGAAGTCTCATCCCAAAGCTCGCCCGAGGCCTGACCGGAATAAGCGAGCCCGGGTTCGGGTCTTTTTCCACGCGAATTGAACGAGTAAATCACGCTAAGGGTCCAGCCGCCCGTCTTGTGAGTCAGCTTGTAAATCTCGCCGCTCGTGTATTGGCCGCCGCTATAAGTCGTGCCGTAGAGATTGCCATCGACATCCATGATGAGATTGCCTAAGGGCTCATATCCATCTGCACAATTAACCTTCGCGCAGAAATTTTTCAGGATGTATTCCTTGTATTTAGTCTTCTTCGCGTTCGGGACCAGCTTGAACACGACGCCGCCGCCGTATTTGCCACCAGTTTGCGTCGTGCCATAGAGATTGCCGGATAAGTCCATCAGCAGACCGCCGTTCGCTCCTTCGCCATCTGCGCAATTGGCCAGACTGCAAAAGGAATGCAGTATCTCGTGTGTATAGGCCGACGCACTGTTCAGCGGCGCCAGCGCCAGCAAGGTTGCCGCGGCTGCCATCGCCAATATTGGACGCGCGTTCAAGGATTTCGGGCGAGATAGTGGGCACATGGAAATCTCCTCCAGACCCGGATTGGAAACCGGCGTCCAAAGCCTAAGGTTCTTTTCCCCTTAACTTCTTGGACAGAAGCGAAGGCTTGAGACGGAAACGACGTATTCTGGTAGTCTCCGCGGCACTGCGGGGGGAAGGTGTTGGTGCCGAAGGTCACGGACCGCTCAGATGCTTCGGGAGACCAGGGCCCGGCAGGGTTTCGGTTCTCCACCGATACTTTGCCGAGTTCGGACCGCGTTGGAATGTTTCGCGAAGTCTTCGGGCAGAAAATGCTCCGCCTCGACATGGAAGCGCTCACCGATCGGCAATTCCATACCGATGCGACTGTGCGATCGCTGCCCGGCCTAGATGCGGTGTGGTCTGCAAGCTCTCCCGTCCGCGTCAGCCGAACGAAGCAACTCCTCTCGGACGGCAGCGACAATCTTGTGTTTCAGTGGGCGGACACCGCCGGATATTGCAAACATCTGGGGCGCGAGTTCGTGCTTGGCCCGCGAGACGCAGTGGTTCTGTCGTGCTGCGATCCGGGCAGCGTGATGTTCGGCTCCATTGTCAATCTCATGAGTTTCAGCATTCCGCGAAATGTTCTCGGATCTTTGCTGCGCGATACAAATTCCTGTTTCGCCCGCCCCCTTCCCGCCACCTCGACCGCGTTACGGCTGCTGGTGGGCTATCTCGAATTCATGCGCCAGGAATGCGCGGTGGCAACGCCCGAATTGCAAAGTCTTGCGGTTGCGCATGTCTGCGATCTTCTGGCCGTCGCCCTCGGCGCGACACGGGATGCCACCGAGATCGCAAAGGGGAGGGGGCTGCGCGCGGCGCGGCTGCATGCGATCAAGGCGGACATTGTTGGCAATCTGGCGGACGGAGATTTCTCGATTTCCGATCTGTCCATGCGCCACCGCTTGACGTCACGCTATGTGCAGATGCTGTTCGCGTTCGAAGGAACGACTTTCACGGAGTTCGTTCGCGAGCAACGGCTTGCGCGCGCGCATCAAATGCTGACGAGTGTGCGTTTCGACGACCGGCGGATTAGCGATATCGCGCTGGCTTGCGGCTTCGAAGATATTTCCTACTTCAACCGTTCCTTCCGCGCGCGCTATGGCGCCACGCCGTCGGATGTAAAACATCACAGTCTTGAGCAGAAAATCCGAGCGACCGATTCTCCACGTTGAGACTCGCGTCACTGACCCGTAATCGCATTTTTTCAGATGGCCTCCGCCGTCAGATCGACAGCTTGGCGTCGCCTTCGACGACGGTTTGCTCGAGAACCGGGCGTTCGCCTTTGGCCCACAGTTTGGCAGAATGCACCACGCGATACCGCAACGGTCCGCCATCTTCGGTCGTTGCCCGCTCGATGGGGCGCGGGATGCAAACGAACTCGGTATCCATGCGATCCAAGCCTGCGCGCACCACGCCGTAGCCATGGCCGCCCATGTCGACGAACGACACATGCGGTGCGCTCTCGGGATTGCGCAGCGCACGTGCTTTCGCAATATCGCCGCTTTTGGCGTATTCCAGCGCCGCGCGCACGCCGTGATGAACGGTGAGGTTCACGGTGGTTTCAAATTTTCCGTCCGCGCGATCCGCCAGGAACAGCGGCCGCAGCGGATCGTCTTTCGGGAATTTGTGCTCCTGCGACTCTGCCATACCAGGGGCCGATATCGAGCCTGTCACAAAGGCGATCCCCACGGGCTCGAAGCCGCGGGGCGGCAGCGATTTCGTCGCCACACCAGCCCAAAAACTATGACGATCGCCAGCGACCGCGGCAAAACCGGTGATGCCTTCTTTCGCGATCACGTCATAGATCTCGCTGCGTTCGAAATAGGCGGTGCACGGCTCGCCGCCGCCAAAGCCGCCATAGTCTTCGCCGGGCCATTTCTTGCGCAGGTCGCCCGGCAAGTTTTGAGGATCGGTGCGCATATCGAGCGTGGCCTGCGTGTTGCCCCAGATTTTCCACGTCGCCTGCGACGCCTTTAGCCTGCCGACGAACCACGCCTTCTGCGTCGCGCCGAGCATGGTCTGCGGCGGTTGATCTTTCTGGAAGTTCGCGATCTCGACTGTGCCGAATTTGATGGTCGCCGGTGGCTTGCCACTATTTGCCTCGCGGCCGGCGTCCAGAACAATCTGGGCATCCTCCGGGAAGAATGCGAGATCCTGCAGTGGCGCCGTCGCCGGATTGTCCGTAGGCTCCTTCGAACGATAAGAGCGCTGGTCGGTCAGGATAAGTTCGACATTCTTTCCGAACCGCAACGCGCGATAGCCGATGAGACTGTTCACCGCGACGATATTGTTCGGCTCAGTGCCCAACCCGTTTTCGTCAAACGCCGTGATTGGGGCATCCGTCACCGCCGGCGGATCGAATTTTTCCAGCGACGGGTTTTTCTTCGTCACGCGCGCTGGGTGAATCTCGAACCAGACCTGCATGGCGTCAACTTTGCGTGTCTGCGCCGGGATATCCCCTTTGCCGAAGTTTTGCAGCGATTGCCAGCCCTGCCACGAGAATTCGTGATTGTCCCACATCGCAACGAACGGGAAGTAGGCGCGCGCGTCCTGGATGTCCGGATCGTGCAGATAAGCCTTATAGACGGCGCGATAGTCCGACACCGTCGTCGGAACATAAAAGTCCGAGTGTTTTTCGCCGTGTTCGTAACGCACGATGTCGCGGACTTTGCGGTCGTAATACATCGGGCGTTCTTCGGGATACCAGACGAGCTCGTAGATGAAATCGCCCAGATGCAGCACGAAGGCAAGCTTGTCTGCCGGAGCGGCGCCTCGATCTTCATAGATCATACGACGATACGCGTTCTGCGCGCCGTAATTCGCATTCTGGCAGGAGACGAAGGCGAAGTTTACGCGGCGCGGATCGTCATCAGCGGGTGCAGTGATGGTGCGGCCGATGCGGCTACCGTTTCCTTCGCTGTCGGTGAAACGATACCAGTATTCCGTCGCCGGCTTCAGTCCACCAACAAGAACGCGCGCGGTCCAATCGGATTCTTCGGGTGCATTTGCCTTCGCGGTGGCGACAACGTGCTCAAACGCGTGATCTTCCGCGACTTCGACGATCAGCTGGGGCGTTTTGTGTCCGGCGGCATAAGGCCGGCGTGTCCACAGAATGACGCTCGTGCTGTCGGGATCGCCGGACGCCACGCCTTCCGGAAAAAACTGCCGCGCTTCGCGCCAGCCGCTGCGCGATACCGCCGGAGCTTTCGCGAACGCTGCGGTCGCGCCGAGGGCCGCCGCAGTCGCCAGCAACGCCCGGCGGGAAATTTTCGTCATGGGATGGCTCGCGCGAAAAATTGGCAAACGCTACCACGCGGAAACGAGGCGCAAAGCCACGACTTCGTGAAGCTGGGTCGCAGGAGTCCTGCCGGGCCTACCAGATTGCCAGCCCTTCGGATCGCCTCTCTTCAGTCCCGCGCACCGGCGCGCTTCAGGCCGTCGAGGTAGAATTCGAGCTGTTCGGAGCGCTTGAGGAAATACATCTTCTTGCGTGCGAAGCTGACACTGAGGTCCGGCTGTTCGGCGATAGCGGCGTCGAGCGCGTGTTTGGCTTCCGCACCCCGGCCGAGATAGGCTAGCGCGACCGCTTTGTGGGCCAGCGTCCAGTACTGGCGATTGGGGATTTCACTTGCTCGTTCGGTCCATTCGAGGGCGCGCTCGAAATCCTTCTTCAGGATCAGCGCAAGCGCACCATAAGTGAAGAATGCCCAGCGCTGCGGGTCGTTGGTGCTAAGCCCGATCGCCTTCTCGAACCGCACGATAGCTTCGTCATAGCGGCCGAGATAGGTGAGCGAGTCGGCGAAGCCGCAATGTGCGGCGGCAAAGGAAGGGTTGAGCTCCACCGCGATCTTGTTGCCTTCGATGGCGCTCTCATATTCGCCGCGCGCAAGCTGCACGCGCGCTTTCAGCGCATAGAAGACCGCGTTCTGGCCGTCGGTCTCCAGCGCCCGCAGCGTGGCAGCGAGTGCGTTTTCGAGGATCTCGGGCGACGGCTCGGTGTTCCAGTAGACCGTGCCGAGGACCACGGCATAGGCCCACCACGCATGAGCATCGCCGAAAGCGGGATCGGCCTCGCGCGCTTTCTGCAGAAGCTCTTGGGCTTTAAGATTGTCGGGGCCGGTGAATTTGAAGAAATGCGAGACGCCGAGATGGTAGTATTCCCAGGCCTGCAGATCGCGTGAGCCGCTTACGCCGGTTACGATCCTGCGGCGCTCTTCGTTGCCGATCTCCGGCTCGATGCGCGCCGCGATCGTCTGGGTGATGTCGTCCTGGACGTCGAAGATGTCGCGCAACTCCCGTTCGTAGCGTTCGGTCCAGAGACAGCTGCCGCTTTGCGCATCGATGAGCGCGACATTGACGCGGACGCGATCGCTCGAGCGCCGCGCACTGCCTTCGACCACGTAATTGGCCCCGGTCTCGCGTGCGAGATCGGCGATGCCGATGGCGCGGCCCTTGAACTGCGCCATGGTGTTGCGCGCGACAAGGCTCAGCCATCTGTGCTGTGCGAGCCGCGCCACGATGTCGGCTGCCAGCCCGTCGGAGAAATATTCCTCACGCGGATCGCCCGAGAGATTCTCGAATGGCAACACGGCCACGATGGGGCGTTCGCGCGGATGCCGCTCCGCCGTCGCAGGCGTGGCGTGAGCCTGATCCGTCGCGACGGGTGCGATGAAGCGGAATCCGCGGCCATGCACGGTCTGAATGACCGCCTGATGTTTGCCGTCGTCGCCGATGACCTGCCTGACCGAACTGATGCGGCTCGACAACGCCGCCTCGGAGACGATGCGCCCGCCCCAGATGGCGATGTTGATCTCATCCTTGGTCACGACCCGGTCGCGGTGCGTGACCAGATAGGCGAGCAGATCGAAAACCTGTGGCTCCAGCGCAGCGACCACGCCCGCCCGGCGCAGTTCACGTCTTTCAATATCGAGTTCGCAATCGGCAAAACGAAAGATCATTGCGCGGGCCCCCGAACCCGGGCGGATATCTCGGGGATTCTCCAGACATTCTCAAGCCCTTCTCCAGCCCCCGTTCAAGCGAGGCCGGCCGGGCGGGCGTATCTCTTGACCATGACGCGGGGCGAACCGCTGCCGCAAACCAGGAGAAGAAAGACAATGTCTTTGCGCATCAACGATATGGCCCCCGATTTCGAAGCCGAAACCACCCAAGGCCGCATCCGCTTTCACGACTGGCTTGGCCAGTCCTGGGGGGTCTTGTTCTCGCACCCAAAGGATTTCACCCCGATCTGCACCACCGAGCTCGGCTACATGGCCCGGATGAAGTCCGAATTCGACAAGCGTGGGGTCAAGATCATCGGCCTCAGCGTCGATCCGGTGGACCGCCACGAGATGTGGGCCAGGGACATCGAAGAGACCCAAGGCCACATGCCCAATTTTCCGATGATCGCCGACACCAACCTGATGGTGTCCAAGCTGTACGACATGCTGCCGGCGAGCGCGGGCGACACCTCGGAAGGCCGCACGGCTGCGGACAACCAGACGGTCCGCAACGTCTACGTCATCGGGCCCGACAAGAAGATCAAGCTTGTCCTCGTTTACCCCATGACGACGGGCAGAAATTTCGACGAGGTCCTGCGCGTGATCGACTCGATGCAGCTCACCGCCAAATACCGCGTGGCGACTCCGGTCAACTGGATGCCCGGCCAGGACGTCATCATCGCCGGCTCCGTGTCGAACGAAGAAGCGATGAAAATCTACCCGAACGGCTGGAAGGAGCCGAAGCCCTATATCCGCATCGTCTCCCTGCCGATGAGCAATTAGCCGACCGACGCGGCCGGCCGGGACTTCGTGTCCCGGCCGCGCCTTAGAGGAGCCGCACCCCGACGCGCTTTGCGCTTACTTCAGTGCGGCAGCAAGGGCTGCTTCTGGCCGAGGTCCAACGTTCCCAAGCCGGTGGTGAAATCGTAATAGGGCAGGGAGGCGTAAAGGCCATTTGCCCCGGTCAGCACATCGTTGAAACCGTCGATCTTCTGCGTCAGGCCGGTCGGATTTCCCGGCGGCGTGCCGAATGCGGGATAGCCCGCATAGAGCCGCGGGGCTGCGAAGCCCAGCGTGTTCGCATAGGAGGTTTGCAGCCGCGCCCAGGCGCCTGCGGCGAGCGGTGACGACAGGCTTGTGCCGCCGATATATTCCACCTGACCGCCGACATAGACGATGGCGCCCGTATTGGGATCGGCATCCATCGAGAAGTCCGGGATCGCGCGGAACGTCGCGGGAAGACCGTCGTTGGTCGGTACCACTGGCGATTGCCACGCGGGCGAATACTCGAACTGGCTGATGCCGCCGCCGCCCGCGTACCATGCGACTTCGCCGTTGTAGGTGCCATTGCTGTTTGTCAGCAGCGTCGTGCCGCCGACGCCGACCACGTAGGGCGACGTCGCGGGATAACCCACGAACGGGGCACCGGCGGGCAGGCCGTTCGTGCCAACCGAGCAGAACGAGCCCGTATCGCCGGTGGAGGAGAACATCGTCCGGCCCTGTGCGGCCGCTTCCAGGAACACCTGATCGTCCGCCACCATGGTGCCGTCGAGATACGGGAAGAACTCGCAGATCCCGAACGATGCGTTGGCGACCTGGGCAAGATTGTCCGTGGCCCAACGGTTGAACTCGAGCGTGGTGTCCTGATCGGTGAGCGATGTCGTGTCGTAGATGTAAAGGTTCTTCACCCGTCCGGCCATGCCGGTCGTGTACTGCGTGTCGAGATCCCATTCGTCGACGCCCGCCGTGTCCGAACTCGGAAGCCCGACCGGCACGACCGTGACCTTCGCCTGGGGAAGGCCCATCGCCGACTCGAAGGTGCGCAAATCCGGTGTTACCTGGCTCACATCGCCTTCCGCCATGACGGCGATCGAGGTTCCGCCGCCCCAGCTCACATGCGTCGCGTCATAGGCTCTCCAATAGGTCTGGGGATTGTAGGTGAAGCGCAGGCATTGCGGTGATTTGATATCGCACTTGGTGATCGGCGTCGTCGCCACCACGTTGTTGAGGCCGAGTACGGATAGGACCACACCGTCGAGTGCCTGGGGCACCTGCGCCGGCAATGTGTTGACGAACACTTCCTTGCCCTTCTGCCAGAAGCGGGTGAGGCTCGTGTTGAACGCCGCCTCGATCTGGCCGGCGGTGCCCGTTGCGGTGAGGAAGAGCCTGTTGCGCTCCATGGCAATGTTGCTTAGCCCGGCGCGGAGGAGGTAATTCCGAACAGCTTTCACGGAATCGATGCTCGGCGCATAGCTAGCGTTGAACTGCGCCAGCGTGATGTATTTGCCGAAATTGGGCGAGTCGGGAGTCGCCTGTTGCTGGACGAGTGTCTGCAGGCTTTGCGCGTTCTGCATCTGCAGAGCAACGGTGATGCGCAGGGGCGTTGACGGATCGAGCGCACCAAGCGATTTCGCCTCTACAAGCGTTATCGCCTGTGTGTGGGTATTCACCCAACCCGTTGAAGCATTGGCAGAATGCGTGGACGCGAGGCACAACGAAACTGATGCGACGCCCATCAAAAGGCGCCGCTTGGAGATAGCCATGGTGCAGGAACCCTCTCAAAATCCTGCAGACAACAATGTCAGTAGTGGATAGTTCCCGACGAAACCAAATTTTTTTTAGGGCGTCGGGGTTAGCCCTGTCTGACAATCGCGGTCAAATGTGCCGCTCACTCACTAACAGGCGGGCTTCTGTCGTTCGGCTCATGGAAATAGAAGGCGCATAGCCTGAGGCCATCAGGCTGGTTCGAAAAAAAACCGGATAGGCGCGAAGTCGCACCGATCCGGCTCCAAGGCCAATAGGCCGCGCGTTAGTGCTTTTTCGCGTCGTCGGCCGTATCTGTGACTGCGTGACCGGCAGTCGACACGTCCTTGCCCGCTCCTGCGACCGTGTTGCAGGACGCCAGAAAAGTGGATGTGCCAATCAAGAGCACTGCGCCCATCAATACCTTAGAAATGTTCTTCCGCATGATATTCTCCTTCAGTTATGAACGACAACGAAACCGGACCACCAATGTTCCGAGCGCACGGGTTTCTTACGCGCTTCCGCCGATAAGCAACGGTCCTGGTCGCGCAAGGCACGAAATCGGCGCCTGAACGCGATTGGTTGTCAGCGCGATCTATTCGCAAGCCGAATGGGTGCGTCGCGCGTTACTCCCGTGCTGATAGTTGGGTTTGGGATGCTACGCGTCGTTAAAGCGTTGACCACACACGGAAAGCACATGGAAAAGGCAGTTGTTCTCGTTGTCGAGGACGAAGCACTTATTCGGATCAGCACGCGCCACATGGTAGAGGACGCTGGCTTCGGCGTCGTGGAAGCGTCCAACGCGGACGAAGCTATTGGGATATTGCAAAATCGCGCCGATATCCGGGCTGTTTTCACCGATATCAGAATGCCAGGCTCGATGGACGGATGGAAATTGGCGCGTGCGATAAAGAGGCGTTGGCCTCCGATCCATTTGATTTTGGCTTCGGCACTTGCCCCCAATTTGAGTGATTTGCCAGCAAATGGGCTCTTCATCCAAAAGCCTTACACCGCCGAACAGGTGTCATCGGCGCTTTATGAACTTTTCAACCACGATCCCGCCTCCGGTCCGGTTATGCAGGACTCGAGGCGGAACTGTGCTAAAGTAGCTTGACGACGGGCGGCTGTTCTCAAGCAGCGCTCACTCGTTTTTTTTTCAAAAAGTTTTATTCGGGTACGGCTTTCGCTTTGCGAGTCTCCGATTTTCCAGAAAGGGGCAGCTATGGCTCCCCAACCGACGCATCCAGATGTAGCACTTGATCTCGCGCTGGCGGTCGTCGCCTCCTCGACTGCGCCACTGCTTCTGCTCAACGAAGATCTCACCCTGGTCGCCGCAAGCAAGTCGTTCTGCAACGCATTTCAGATCGAACCAGCCAAAGTGGCTGGTCTCCAGTTTCGCATGCTGGGATCGGGCGAGTGGGACATACCGCAACTGACCTCGCTTCTCGAAGCGACGGCGACCGGGTATGCCTCCGTCGAGAGCTACGAGATCGATCTCAAGCATCGCGGCCGCGAACTTCGCCGTCTCGTCGTGAACGCCCAGAAGCTCGAATACGGCAATGGGAAAAACGTCCGGCTGCTCGTATCGGTGTCCGATGTCACCGAGGCGCGCATCGCTCAGAGACTGAAAGACGACATGCTGAACGAGAAGGCGGTTCTTCTCCAGGAGCTTCAGCACCGGGTCGCCAACAGTCTTCAGATCATTGCCAGCGTGCTGCTGCAAAGCGCGCGCAAGGTGCAATCCGAGGAAACCAGAAGCCACCTCAACGACGCCCACAAGCGGGTCATGTCGGTCGCGGCGCTGCAGAAGCAACTTTCTGCCTCCAGTGTGTCTGATGTTCAGCTGCGGCCGTATTTCATCACGCTCTGCAATAGTATCGGCGCATCGATGATCCGCGATCACAATCAGCTGTCGCTGGATGTGAGCGTGGACGACAGCGTGACGACTGCGGATGTCTCCGTGAGCTTGGGACTGATCGTCACCGAACTGGTGATCAACGCCCTCAAGCATGCCTTTCCGGAAGATCGCGACGGCAAGATCAAAGTGGACTATCGGTCACACGGGCCCAATTGGACATTATCGGTAACTGATAACGGCGTGGGAATGCCTTCCGGCGATGTCAAGGCCAAACCGGGGCTAGGCACAAACATCGTTCAAGCTCTGACCAGCCAGTTGCAGGCAGACATCAAGATATCCGACGCCCATCCGGGGACGATCGTATCCATCGCCCATACCCAGATCGCGGCCGTGCAATCCGCCGTAAATACCGCCAGCCCGATCTAGATCTCAAGAGCTATCGCCACGGCTCTCTCAACTCAAAGGAACATGCCATGCCAAGAACACCAGACGGTCCCAAGATACCCCGCGCGCCAGGATCGGTGGCGAAAGAATCTAAGGACGCATCGAAGCAGCTCCAGAAGGGGCACGACTCCGCGGGTCGCGCCATGGCCGCCAAGGCCAAAACGGGTAAGCATCGCTAAGTTGCCCCCGGGTAACGCGCCAGCTGCCGGTCCTGCGGCAGGATATCCGCGACGTACTATCTAAACAGCCGATCGCGGTTAGCCGTGTTGAGCATCCATGCGTTTACATGGATTGAACAAGGAGAAATCAAAATGAGCATGGACGACGCGATGAATGACGCACGCAAGACGGCGAAAGACGTAAAGAATGCCGCTGGTGCGCAGCTTGCGGCGACGCAGGACGATTTGATCACATTTGCGCAACAGAAGCCGCTGGTCGCGCTATTGTCGGCGTTTGCCGTCGGCATCGTCGTGGGAAAGACAATCCTTTAGCGTTGGCTGGCGATCCAGTGCGAGAGAGCCCCATTCCCCGCGTTTGGGGTTTTTTTGTTTGTGGTTGAGGCGGTGCTTATGCGGTCCCCGAACTTCGCTTCACTGCGGTTCGTGGATGATCCATGTCAAAACCGCCGTACTGTCGCGCTTGGCCCGCAGTTTTCCGGTAATTCCGATCGATTTGCCCGGGACTGCTTTCGCGTAGGCTTCAACGATACCGCGCCGGGCTGCATTCAGGGTGTCGCGCGAAAGGGTATCGCCCGGTTTGAGGCCAGTGGCCTTCGAGAGTGCATCGGCGGAAACGCGCGTGGCACCGTCGAAGTGCTGCGCTTCGAGTTGGCGCCGCTGTGCGAAGGCCTTGGCGGGATTGTTGAGCAGATCGAAGATGATCCAGACCAACGCCCAGAATGGTGGTGTCTACGAAATCATCCCGCTGCGAAACGCTGAGGCGAAAGCTGTGCGGCGATCTCGATCATGTCGCGGGGCGGTTGTTCGCCGCGCAGCAATGCGGCCGCAAAGCGGGATGCTGCGGGCGCGGTCTGGATTCCGTAGCCGCCTTGGCCCGCAAGCCAGAAGAAGCCCGGCAGCGCGCCGTCAAACCCGATCACGGGGGAGCGGTCCGGCGCAAAGGAACGCAGGCCCGCCCAGCGTTTGCGGATGCGCGTGACGTTGAGCGTCGTCGCCTGCTCGACACGGTCGATGGCGACAGCGACATCGTACTCTTCGGGTTGCACGTCGCAGGGTGCGACGGGGGTCTCGTCGGCGGGCGAGATGAGCAGCAG
>Ga0105239_10003603_pt1 | contig 18920 bp, 11 predicted proteins | sample KBSC44metaG_FD_92761 | JGI IMG/M metagenome (GOLD analysis project Ga0105239, IMG submission 92761) | Corn rhizosphere microbial communities from Kellogg Biological Station, Michigan, USA - KBS C4-4 metaG | ecosystem: Host-associated > Plants > Roots > Rhizosphere > Soil | place: Michigan, USA...
AGGGGGGGGGAAAAAAATTTTACCCACACCCTTTCCTCCCCTTTTTCCCTCATTTTTTTCCCCTCCCCCCCCCCCCCCCCCTTTTCCTGCTCACAATCCCTTTTCTAACAAGTCCCTGACTCCTCCTAGTATTTGCAAGTACAACAAGAGCACTCACGCATCATTGACGGGGACGCCCATCAGAAGAATGTCAAATAAGGCTGTGTTGGTGATAACCCAACTATATTAGTAACTATGCATTGTTACAAGAACCCTTGAGAGAGACTTTGCCGCTGTGCCCTTATCATCTCAGCGCTTTCGATCGTCAGAATCATCAAAGGTGTTTGCTGATGTGTCCTGTCACCATGTATATCAGAAAGTCCGTTGGCAAAAAAAAAAGAATGACAGGGAAAGTGCAAGTGAAAGCATGGTATTGCGGAAAGGGAAATGGGCAAAGGGTAATTGGAATCGGATCTCTTTTTTTTATCAATTCTCTCTAGCTTGGATGGGATGATTCTCCTTGATTCATGATCATATATCATGTCATGACAGGAAGCCTTTGGCTAGAAGAAAAGAAAGGTAGTCATAGTTGATAGGTGGGCACGAATGACCATCTCCATGCGTTCACATGTTTCCATTGACCACCGTCCACTGCTCATGATCATGTTTCATGTTTTCACCATGGCTGTCATAACGTGTCCGCCCCACAGATTGAGCTTTGCTTTGCTTGACCAAGTTCCCATGACAAGAAGAACTCCTCTGGACCATGTAATCACGCCTACCCTTGTGGGCTCTCTGTCTCTCGCACAACACCTTGACGACCTCAACCTTACTTCCTAATGGCTCTCTGGTAGAAGGCCAATTCGTCACCCTCGAGAATGTAACCATCAACACGACCGCTCTGGCCCGGTCTCGAGCTGATGACAGCAAACAGTCTTCCGGCCTCAAATTGTCTCTCCAAAGCAGGCTCGATCTTTCCGCTCTTCTTCAATCGGTCCTCACGCTTGGATGTGACGGACTTGCTGACCTTCTTGTCCTCGACGGCCTCGCCCTTCTGACCCGGTCGCTTTCGGCCAATGGTGGTGCCGTAGTGGGCCTCGTACCAGGTACGGAAAGGTGCAGCGTCGACCTGGACGACGGCCGAGCGGGTGAGGGTGTTGGTGCGGACGAGTTCGTTGTTGGAGGGGTGGAAAGCGACGACAATCACACGGACCTTGCGGGCGATGCCCTCAGATCCCCAAGAGAAGTTGCCGCTTTCGATTCTCAAGGCTCGGTACTTGGTGTTTCCGCCACGGGTGCGTACGAGATGGATTCTCTTGTTGCCGATACGGGTGTTGGCTGGCTGACGGCCCTTCTCGAAAGCTCTGTATAGAAGAAAAAAAAGATGTCAGAATTTTTTGCTCTTCATTTCCAATTCTCATCCTTCAATGGTGTGTATTTACCTCTTCTTTCGGTAGTATGCGCGCTTTGCACCGGTTGCGGACCGCTTGTGGCGGCTGTCTCGTGAGATACCCATGATTGCGAAACTGAAGAGGACTGCAAAGCAATTGAGACGTTAGCTATAGACGCTTCGATGGTAATCCTTCGAATGCGGTGTCGTGTGCGTTAATTCTTGCGTGCAGAACAAATTGTCGATGAAGGTTTGACTGCGCCATTCGACCATTTGCGACCACACAAAAATGCCAGGGATAATGCTTGAGACTGACCTGACGAAGTACCGGCTCTTCAGCGAGCAATAAGAGTATACAGATCTCGAGAGGTGGGTGTTGTGGTGAGGTTTAAACTTGACCAACAAAAAATCCAGGTGGTGTAGCGGCTGGTGGTAGAGTGAGGGCAACTTCGATGTGCGCGCGCCAAGAAAAACCCGCACCTTGCCAAGTTTGCTCACCCACTAAAAGTTTCCCCTTCGACTTTTGGCCGAATTGGTCAATTGATTGAATTCAGACCTCACCTCAACCACCACATTTCTCTATCTCCCCCAAAAATCCAGCATCGTGTGCGATTCCCCGAAGAGCGCAAGGAACTCGCAACAATGTACGATCTTCCACCGACACCAGTTGTTGCATGACCAAATCACTGACCCAACCCGCAGGCTTATCCCCAAGGCCGATCGCAAGAAGATCCACGAGTACCTCTTTAAGGAGGGAGTACTCGTGGCTAAGAAGGACTACAATCTTCCCAAGCACGGCGACATTGACACCAAGAACCTTTATGTAAGATTATACCGTTGAGAAATTACCCCTCCCGACCTGCATAATTGACCCGGTTTCGAAACAAACAGGTCATCAAGGCTCTGCAGTCCCTCACCTCCCGCGGCTATGTGAAGACTCAGTTCTCGTGGCAATACTACTACTACACCCTAACCCCAGAGGGACTCGACTACCTGCGCGAATGGCTCCACCTGCCCGCCGAGATTGTTCCCGCAACTCACATCAAGCAGCAACGCTCGCACGCTCCCCCTCGCGGTATGATGGGTGGTGAAGACCGTGAACGCCGTGGTGGTGGCCGTGGTGGTCCCCGACGTGATGGTGAGGGTGGTTATCGTCGCCGTGATGCCGGTGAGGGCAAGGAAGGTGGCGCCCCTGGCGACTACACTCCTCAGTTCCGTGGTGGCTTCGGCCGTGGCCGTGGTGCTCCCCCTGCTGCCAGTTAAATGGTTCGCAATACATTGAACGAAAGGGACGCACTAGTCTACAAATGACGGGTTGACATGGATATGCATACAGTTATGGATGTCTCTAGCAAGGCCTTCAGTGGTTCGGACTCCTAGACCAATCAGTATTGAAGGCTGGCAGGTACGAACGTTCATGACCTGTGGTCAATTTTCAAATACCAAAAAGAATCAACTCATCCAGCCATTTCCAACCAACTCCCAGCAGTTCATTCCGTGATTGCATATGAATCCCAAGCCAAAATCATCCACTTCAGCCACTTTTGTCCAGTTCCCAGTACTCGGTAGTTCATGATCGAGATTCTTTCCTGTGTCCCTCTCTCACTAACGAACCGACTAATCAAAATCCCCTCTCCCCTTCCTTGCCCGATCCATCCTGAGTACCGCATGCATCAAGACATTAGCACCGACAGCACAATCCTCCTGCTCACACCACTCCGCAGGATTATGGCTCACCCCATCTTTACATGGCACGAAGATCATGGCGGTCGGGCAATGCATATTCGTGCAAACACTATCATGTCCCGCACCACTCGTCATCCTCCTTACTTTCCGCTTCACCAGTTCAGCATCACCATCCAGCACGCCCGCGGCAGCCTGCTCGACGCAGTTGACTGCGTCAGTGTGGAATTTAACCTCTGCGCTGGCGAAGTCCTCCCGCATGTCGAAGGTGATTTCCGTGAGGTGGCTTTTCCTGCCGTCGGCGGTCGTGAGGCTGGCGATCTGGTGGCTTGATGCGGTGATCATGTGCAGCATCTGCGCAAGGCCGGCGTCTGATGGATGCCGGATATCCAGGCTGAGCTTCACCTCCCCGGGAACTGTGTTCACGCTGCCGGGTGTCAAGCTGAGCATCCCCACCGTTGAGAGCCCGCCGACGCTCTTGGCGACTTCTCGAACTGTTGCGATGAATAGCGAGGCCGAGTACAGGGCGTCTGCGCGATGGTCGAAGTCCGTTGTCCCGGCGTGCGATTCTCGTCCTTTGATGGTCACTGTGAACCACTTGTATGCCTGGACGCCCTCCACGACGCCGATGCACTGGTGCGCGGCTTCCAGTTTCGGGCCTTGCTCGATGTGGAGTTCGAAGTGTGCGCCGATGGGCATGCCTTGAGGGCTCGCCGGGGTGCTGCCCAGATATCCGATCATTTCCAGCTCCTCCTTGACTGTGGCGATCGGCCCAGCAGAACTCACGCTTTTCAAATCCCACGCATTCTGCAGCCCGACTCGTCCAGACCAGACGCCACTCCCCATCATGCTGATGGGATACTTCGCGCCCTCCTCGTTCGTCCAATTCACCACCCCCACCGGCCCCTCAGTCTCAATCCAGTTATCATTCAACGTCCTCAACATCTCCACGCCCGCCGCAACGCCCAAAATCCCATCAAACCTGCCTCCGGAGGGCTGGGAATCCAAATGACTGCCAACGAACGTGGCAGGGGCATCGTTGGCCAGACCGGGCCGCACCGCGAAGATATTCCCGATCTGGTCGACGTGCGTCTTGCAGCCCAGCGCCTCGGTCGTGCTAACGAACCAGTCACGCGCTTCCTTGTCTTCTTTGCTGAGTGTGAGGCGCTTGAGCCCGACATGCTTGATGTCGCTTGGGTCGACGCCCGTCGGCTCTGTCCACCGTGCTGTGGAGTGGATCGTGTCCCATAGTCGGTCACGGTCGACCTGGAGCCCGGATAGCGCAGGCCCGTCGAGCTCTGTTGTTCGTAGAAACGCGGGTGCTGATTTTGTGAAGGTCCGATGGATAATAGAGCTATAGAGGAGTGTCGTCACCTTGGGTTGCTTTGAGAACACCGACCTTGATGCGGCCCGCTGTGTAGATATATTTGCGAGCACAGTAAACGACATATTTAGCGGCTAGCTAGGAAGCTGTTCGGATGTAGAATTGAATCCAGCGACACACTCAAAGCGGCATGGACGTCAATATTGAAATCCAACACGGTGACGAGGATGAATTTTGGTCAGTTAGCAAGCCAGGCCTTCCAGCTATTCACTATCTTGACCATGAAGCGTGTGCATTGGCTAGAAGCCTTGCGAACCGCATGCGTGTCCTGAGTTCTGAGGAGACAAGCTGCTTTCCTTTACATACCGTCTGAAGGAATCAGCTAGCAAGTGCTACGCTCAACTCACAGGGCGTAGGCATTGTGAGCATACCAGTATCTTAGGGGTGGAGGAAGGACTCAAGGAGGGTTGAAGTGGGCAAGTCCGATATTTTGGAAATATATTTACCCGGCATCACGGTCAGACTAGCACTTTTGACGATTGATAAAGATGCTCACCAGCATCATTTTTAAAAATCCATTATGCTTTCTAAGCGCAGTTTTAAGATTTCGAGATTTGTGAGATAAAGTAGATAACTACCTAGATCTGGGTCTCCAGATATAAATGCCTGAAATGCAGTTATATCAATCACCAGGTCTTCCAAGCGATGCCATTGCCACACTGCTTAAGTAATTCCCTCCTCTCCTTCACTGATCCTTCGCCAACTCAAATAGCGCAATGGTCTCACAGAAATTCGCCCTATTGACCGAATACGGCACGATGCTGGTGCCCTCATAGCTGACCATGAACTGCGAGCCCTTCGTACTCATCGCCCACAGATAGATATCCGTCGAGTTCCTAAAATCCACCATGCGCTCCTGGCAGCTCTCGGTGCCCAGGCAGGCTTGGGTGTTCCAGTTTTCGAAGAAGTTGTACGCGCCGCCAGCGTACATGAAGATCTGCGACGAGTTGATGAACCGCAAGGCCCATGTACGCGCGCAGTTGGCTTGCACGCAGTCTTCAAATGTTGGGTCGTGCCAGTTTGCTTGCGGTGTGAAGGGGAGGAGGGCGTTCGGGTTGCCCTGGTAATATGCCGTTTCGTGCTGGATGTGGCCCATGAAGACGTTCTTTGCGTTCGTGAATTGATAGTCGTAGAAGACGGAGTGTTCGGACGCTGTGCCGTACATCCAGACGGGGCCTTCCTCGCTTTCTATCAGGAAGCCCCTGAGAGGTTGTCAGCCTTGCGTATTTCTTTCAAAATGGATGCCACAAGCCAGGCATCTGGCTTGGGAAGGATTTTGTACTCACGCCTTGTTGAAAATGTATATCTGTTCTCTGGTATCCATGTCCAGCTCGTGATCTGCGACCCAGCCCCAGGTATTTTCAAAGTACCCGTCAGCTTGGGGCGTGACGTGCAGCAGAAGGAATGCCCCAATGCAAGCCGAAAGTTTCGGGTGGCCAGGCGCTATAGGAACGGCAGGTGTCTTGATACAGGTATTTTGCTGTAGCTGTGTGCCAGCACTCCCGCCTATACGCCAGTGCGCATCCCACATGCCAGCCATTGCGGGTCCGGCAGCCTTGATATTCCATTCGATCATGATCGCACCAGCACATGGGCCCTGCGTCTCAAAGATTAAGTCGGACAACTCTACTGTACCGACCTCGCCTGGGTTGCCGATCTTCCACATCACTTTGGGATTAAATTCGTCCTGGAAATACGGCCCTCGGCACATGATGATGCTGAGCAATTCACCGGTTATCTTGAGGTCCTTTGGCACGAAGATGGTGGTCGTGACCACGTAAGCACCTTTGTCGAAATAGACGATTTTCCCCTGCTGCGCAGCCGTATCGAAGAGATTCTGCATTGCGACCGATTCGTCCGCGACGCCATCTCCGATGAGACCGAAGGCTTTGGCGCTGAGGAATTTGTCCGCCCAGCTATATTGCTCGTACTGCGGCTTGACACGATAGATATAGGCGCCCGAGCTGTCAACTAGATTCGATGGTCGAGGAATTGGTGCGAGTTTCCTTTGAACCGTGGTCTCTTGGGCAGAATAGACCGTTTGGCTGGCATTCTGATAAACACAAGCGGTGCCGTTGAAGACCTGTCCGTTAAGGGCCTGTCCAGCTGTTGTCCAGATATTGCCTTGCGCGAAGAGCTCGACGAACTGACCACCGGCTAATATAGTGCGTGCATTTAAGCCACCTGCTGCCGCGACTGCTGTCATGCTGGCTGTGAAATCAACTCTTTCAATCACCAGGGTACCAGCCGCCTGTGGAGAACTGTAACCCGGTATATATGCAGTGATGATCCCCTGCGAAGCGGCAATATTACTGTCGATGATCACTAGCGAGCCGACTGCCTGATTTGTAACACCTCCATTGGTCATGTCAATACCGATGTCGCAGTTGACGATCGTGATTTGTGTAAACAACCACAACCAGTCGAAGTTCATTTTGATAGCCGTCAGACAACCGTCGAATCTGATTGACCGTGTAGTGAATTGTTGGTTTCCTAGGTATGCTCCTTGGTAGCCACCAGTGATGACCATGTCAGAGAAAAAGCCCCCGGAACCGTTCTCCATATTGATGCCTATCTGCCTATTGTTCGCGACGTCCTTCGGGATCATGTTTATCACAATATTCTGCATACTAGTCGCTTGAGCTACCTGCCAGTGAATGCCAGAGCAGGACAAAGGCCCGCCAGTCATATCAATAACGAAGTTTCGCAACTGACGAAAGAAGTTGTTCTGGTTTGCATGCCATTGGTTACCACTACCGGAGGGAATGTAGGGAAGTGAATCGAAGACGGCCAGGCCCAGTTGACCGTTGGTATAGTTTGCTTGCACCTTGATGGTGGGCGGAGTGACAGCGTCGCCCACGATTTGTGAGGCGTAGTACATGATCAAAGGTCTTGAGACTAGATATGTGCCCGGAGGGAAGTATACCAGTGCTGGGGTGATGGTAGAGGACTCGCAGAATCTACCATAGGTTGCGTTGCCACCGCCGCATCGATTTCCAGGTGCTTGGATCGCACGGTTTATGGCATCGGTGTCATCCATGACGCCTCCCCCTAATCACAGAGCTACTATTCAGCTTCCACTTGTCAAAGAGCTTTGATTAAGACCCACCCGTGGCACCATAGTCTTTCACATTTCGGAAAACAGGATAGTTAGGGTCTTGAAACGCAACTTTCCCAACATTCGGCTTGTTAGCCAGCCAGTAGGTAGATTGTTGTATTGACGAAGGTATGAGAGAGAAAAAATATAGTAGGGTCAGCACCAGTGTCGACCACATCTTGCCAAAACAGTCCAATCAACACAAGTAGAGGAGGATAGAGTGCCGTTGACTGAGACTCATGTCCTGCTTCGAGGAAGATGTAGCAAAATGAGAATCTCATTTGAAGACGCGTCATGATGGCTGGGAAGACGCGCCTGGCGTTCACACCCCCTTAGAGCATTTCAATATAGGAATGTATGCTTGGCTGGAATGTGTATACGTACCAAACACAAAATTCTTGTGGCAGCCACCCTGAAAAAGCCTTTGTCTGCCATTAAATTCCGTCATTGAGCGCTTGTGCACTCTCACACCACACCAACACATCAAATAACCCTCGAGTCACAAGCATGAAGGCTTCAACGATCATTGTGCTGGCAGTCAACTTCCTAGCCCTAGGCACGAATGGACTTGGGATAGATAGAAGGAATGCCATGTAAGCGAACCCAGGAGAACATAGTACAATCTTCGTGCTGAAACAATGACATAGCAACGAGCGTTCTGATGGGGTTTCCGAATTTTCGGAAGTCCCATGCAAGCAGTGTCTGCCAATTGACCCGGGAATTTGCTGCTGGGGTTATTGCCAAAAGAATACCGCTGGCGAAGAGTATTGCCCCATGGAGATTAAGAAGAATGTCAATATGGTGATGAATGGGGAGAACATCGCCAGGAAGCGTGGTATCGACGCTACCGTTTGAGGAAATATGGCAGACTATTACCGCAATGTCGACTCAATGCTTCGGGCTGCTTTGGTAGTATAGATAGCAGGTTAGCCCGGGAACGAAGCTGCATGTAATGCTTTGGATGTGCTCACCATTACTAGCCATCGCAATGTAAGTTTTTCTTTCCCAGTCATCATGTGTGAGAAATATATTGAAGCCCAACATCTCTGCCACAAGCCTGCCAACTGAACATGCGCATTGGATTGTCGTGGGGAAGTTGCACTAGGTAGAACACACATATTTGTATTAAGCTATGGTGGGGGATATCAACCGTGAAAGACCGCTCAAAGACCCAGTTCCCTTCCTGACTGCCTGGGATTTATACATTGCCTCCTTCCTTTTTTTACTGGCGTCTGGCAAGCTTGCAACGCGAGTACAAGATGTCGCTGCCAGCAGTCGTCAATTTAGTGTCATGGCGATCTCAATTACCACCGTACGCTTGCTTTATCTCCTTTTCAAATCTTGCCTGTATCTTCTTTCGCTGAAGCTTCTGGGCAGGGGAGATGAAACCCTATTCAAACAATTAGTTTCACCGAGACATGAAAGTGAATTCACTTACATTTTGTGGGGTCCATTCCTCGTCAGCAATCACAAGACCCTCGATCAGTTCGATACCCGACAGACCAACAGCACGCCCCGCCTTCTGAAGCTCCTTCAACACCAGAGCGTTGACTTTCTTGTCGTGGGCCATTTCTTCTACCGACTCGCCCTTGATGCCATTCGCAGCAGCAAGCTTCTGCAAGACCGCTTCAACGGGGACAATGATTGCAATTGGCTTGGCTTTGTCCTCTTGGGCAAACACGCAAATGTTTCCGACGACAGGGGCAGTGCGATAGGAGGATTCAAGCTTCTCAATGGCAATATATTCACCATTTAGTGTCTTGACTAGGTTCTTCTTGCGGTCGATGATGCGGAGATGCCCATTTGCATTGAATTCGCCGATATCGCCGGTCTTGAACCACTTGTCTTCTGTTATGGCTTCCTTGGTTTCCTTTTCATTGTCCCAATATCCTTCGGTCACAGAAGGACCTCGAATCCAGATCTCGCCTTGAGGGGGCTTGTTTGTAGAGTAATATCCAGCGTCTGGGAAGTCAACGAGCTTGATCTCGACACACCCAGGAATGTCGCCCAAAGCGGTTGGATCCCAAGCTAGTGGATCTTGAATACATCCCATTGCTGATGTCTCAGTTAGACCATAACCAGAAATCATCGGGGTGATTGCGTAGCTGATAAATTTGATGGTTTCTTGTGAAATTGGGCCACCTCCGTTGAAGGCGATGCGAAGTCTGCCTCCAGTTGCGTCCTTCAGTTTCTTGAAGACCACGGCATCGAGAACTGCGGTACCAGGAATTCCATTGGTAAGGAGGGTTTGTTTGAGCGCCAGGGCCCCCCAGAATAGATTTTTGGTGATAAAGGAGCCACTGTTGACCTTGGCAATGATTCCCTTCTTGACACTTTCCCAAACAGCGGGAACTCCAATCAAGATGGTTGGTCTGAACTCCCTGATGTCTCCTTTGCAATTGCGTACAGATGAATCTGACAATGTCTTTGGGTTTCCATATCCCATGGTACCTCCCCAGAAGAGAGTGACATTCTCAAACATGTATTCGAAAATGTGGGACTGTGGCAAGTATGTGAGTAGCGCATCGGCCGGGGAAATGTATGGAGCCACCACACTTTGCACACCAGCCATTGCGGCAACAACGGCTTTGTGCTTGATGGTTACACCCTTTGGTGGACCTGTGGAACCGGAGGTGTACATGATACACGCAAGGTCCTCCGCATCAGGTGGAACTGGATCAAAGGGCTTATCAGACCCCAATTTCCTCAACTCGTCTACACTAAGGACTTTGAGTTGGGGATGTGATGACTTCAGCTTCTCCAGGTCCGCCTCCTTGACCTCGGGTTCGGTATTGTAGATGACGGCTTGCAGTGATTTGGTATCTTTCACGACATTGAGGAAGGTAGGGATCAAATTGGGATCAAGGAAAATGGCCTTGGACCCGGTCTGGACCAGGGAGTGCCTCAGACCTTCTTCTCCGAGGGAATCGTAGGCGGTAACCACGGGTATCGATTGGGAAGCAGCGGCATGCGACATGGCAAGCCAGTGGGCACTAAGAGGGTCAGAGATGGGCGAGCAGGGTAAGTGTTGTATGCCTACCTGGTGGCACCATAAAGGTGCATTTTATCGTCTTTCGCAAGGCCGAGATTGCGCAGACCGGAGCCAAAGTCAAGAGCTAGCTTCTCGTACTCAACAAAGGTCATATAGGTGTAGCCGCTCAATTCGTAGTAGGTCCATTTCTTGTCTACCTCCTGCTCAACGCCGTCGACCATTTTCTTAACCTTTTTGTTTTCGACGTGGGTCTTGATGATCTTCCTGGAGCCCATTGCTTTGGCATTGCCGAATTTTGCAGCAGCACGTTTGAGATTGTCATAGATGGTTTTGACCTCGTCGGACGGCCGGACAATGAGCTGGTCTTTTGCTAGCGGATGACGTCGGGGAATGGTTTCGCCCTCGACTTTCTCATAGCCTGATGCCTCGACGGAAAAGGGAGGCTTCTTGTGCATCTGTGGAGAGACATGACCATCTACCCTCGGCCGGGTGTCATTGTCCAGGGACGCCATATTTGGTTGGATTCGAAGGGGGGTTGAGGTGAGAGGTGAGAGGGCGTCGACTTGGTGGAGATGGAGAAAGTGGGTGGGAGGACAGAGGGAAGAGGGCGTCGGAGTACTGAGTAGAGGAGAAGGAAGTCAGAAGGCAAAAGGGGAAAGGAATGGAAGAATGCGCCTGGTGAGAGTGATGTGAGGATTGTGAGTTGTGACCAGTTTGGCCAGGCAATGCTGTTCTCTTGTCGAGTCTTGAGTCTTGGATCGGACTTGGAACTCAACCCCAACGTGTCTGGACTCTGGTGTAAGGCACAATGTGAATGGTGATGGAGGAGTTATGAGTTATGAGCTAGCTCTTTACGTCAGAGACGGGGCAGTGTTGATGCGAGCCTAGACATCCGCCTAGACAACCCGCCTAGCCGGTTACGAGTACCAAGTAACTCGTAGTGTGAGAGGGACGCCAACAGCCTTGGTCGGGCATGGATGGATGGGGGTCTGGCTAGTGGGAGAGGCAGCTGGAGAGGTACGAAACCTAGGTACCTGGGTATGTACCTATGTACCTAGGTATGTAGGTACTCCGTAGTTAGGTCGGAAGAGTGCTAACTTAGAGCCTTAAGGGCCTTACGAGTAGAGGGACATCGAGGCATGCGTGCGTGACAGAATTCAGGATGAGAGAAGAGGGGTTCCCAGGCAATCTTGAACTATCATCATAATCTGAATAGTAATACGAAGGTTGAGATTTCATATCTGCCTGTTAAGATTACTATAAGTCATTTGATACGAGCTACGTGTCCCCTGGTAGGTATTCCGTGCTCCGTCCTTTGTGTGCAGGAGATTTCTCCCCTTGTCATCATAGGGGGAGTCATGGGGGAGCCGTAGGAGGATTGAGTACGGAGAGTTGGCACTTAGCTGGTGCCTACGAGGAGTAGGTGGACATGAGGGGAGTCACCCCCAACCCCTCGCAAGCCAAGCGCTTTCAGTTAAGGCCCAAGGACTCCCTGGGCGGTCACCCCGCCAACCTCAAGCCTCATGGCTCAGCTTTTCTTGGTTTTGTGCTTGGGACTTCCGTGCCACCAACAGATGACCTGTGACACAAGACGAAGAGATTTTGGACATACCAACAAAGGTAAGCTCTAACATATCCATCCTCGTGTCCGCCAACCCCCATGCTCCATGTCAAGGAGGCCTGCGTCATACGAGTACGAGGCCCAGGTTCACATATGCTGCCGCTGCTGCTATTGAGCAGTATCATTCCAGCAAATAAACCCGTCATTTGCATCAACAAGATTTAACTCAGTCCGTCACAGAACCACGATGGGAGTTCCCTGACAAGGTACCAAGACAGGCAAAAATGCGATACTAATTACGATTTGCAAGGCTCCGTCTGTTGAGGCTCATCCCTGAAAGTGTCATAAGAACGCACTCAACATGGCTCAATCCATGGTCTCAACATCAGAGACATTCCACGCCCTTCTTGGGCCCCCGATACAAGATGCTGAAGAAGGTAGGAAAAGGGGTATTGACCTTTCTGGGTCTTTCATCTAACCGCTTGGACCAGAAACATTTCTGTTGTTCAGTCAGGACATCCCCAGCAGTAATCTTGGCTTTGTCGATGCCGCCGCAGACAGCATTGAGATCGAGATAGCAGGACATGATTATACTATTCACCAGTCTCCTGGCCTTCTCCATTCTAACAACGCCGGGGGTACGACGGGGGCAGTGTTATGGAAAGTTACACCTCTTGTGGCGGCTTGGTTGGCCTCATTCCCTTCAATACTTGCCGACCTACATGCCCTTCATCCAAGCTCAGTGGTGGTTGAGCTTGGATGCGGCTTGACCGGCCTGATTGGGCAAGTCTTGTCCCAGTCTGTCCAGCGCTACATCTTGACCGATCAGCCTTCCATTGTGAGACACCTCAAAGCTTCCATAGGGCTCTTGGATGGGCCACTCCATGGAAAAACCAGAAAGCCCAAAAGTAAGGAGAGGAGTACCCCTGGGAGACAGGATGTTCTGGAAGTCATGGCTCTGGACTGGGAGAAGGATGATGCGACGAATCTGGCCGCTGGCCTCCCAGGAAATGGCCAGATTGACCTCTTGCTCTTGTGTGATTGCGTCTACAACGAGTATTTAGTCAAGCCACTTGTCCAGACCTGTGTGGACGCTTGTGGCCTGGCACATGGGGATGGGGACGAAGAGGTGGATGGAAGTCCCACAGTGGTGGTGGTGGCACAACAACTACGGTCTGATAGTATCTTGGAACTGTTCCTGGAAACCCTGATTGAGGAGTTTGATGTTTGGCGGGTACCCGAAGATCGGATTCCCGCAGACTTGGGCACGAATTCAGGCTATGTTGTACATCTTGCAATATTGAGGGAGGGGAGGGCAAGAAGGTAAGCCTGGGATGATTCGCTGTTATTGCTTCTACACGCAGAGAGTAGCCCTAGGTCAAGGCCTAAATCCACACACCGCATCAGCATGCAAAATTCATATTATACCAGAAGGATGCCTAGGTATATTAAGTTCGAATCGCTAACAGCTCACGTCGTCGATCTGGCAATGTGTGCATGGTCTTGGCATTGCGGTGAGGGAAGTTTTTGCCCACTGGCACCGCACCGCATGGCTGCCACGGCCCCTCGGGCCCTACCCTCGACCTATCCTTGCCCTAAGCTTGCCCTATCGTGCTCCGTACCCTACCTGCATTGATCCAGACAAAGCATGCCAGTAGGGCACAGATTGAAGCACTGGGTGCCTGCTATAGACGAACAGAGTATAGTACGGATTCGTAGGTTGGCACAGATTATGTCTTATTGCACTGCAACGCACTTGCTGAAAGAGCCTGCCAGTTTCTGCGACAGAATGGCCACATATTAGTTAGGGAGAACTACGGAGTACTACGCACACCATCCACCACCACCACCCACCTTTTGCACCACAAACATCCCTGTTCTGCCTTGTCCTGTCCTATCCTTTATTCTGCCCCCCAATTGTACTTCGGACTGACTTCACATCTGCCTCACATCTTTTTTTAATTCTCCGCAACCTCGACAAAGCATTCACCCATGTCCTATTGCCCTCCCGCTTGCTCTGCGCTGTTTTGTTGAGTCTAAGTATTGGCCCTTCCAAGGGCAAATTCAGTCATCATGGATCTGCGCAATACCATTCAGTCCACCCTGTCAGCAGATGCCGCAGTCCGCTCACAGGCTGAGGCCACCCTCAGGGCTGCTGAACAGCATCCTGGCTTTATCACAGCTCTCCTAGACATTATCCAGGCTGAGCAAGACCCTGCTGTCCGGCTTTCCACCGCCGTCTATCTCAAAAATCGCATATCGCGGGGCTGGGCCACCGAGAACACACCTCATCAACCCATCGCCGCGCCTGAGCGAAAACCATTCAGGGACCGTATCCTGCCTGCCCTGTCCACTTCTCCTCCGCTTGTTCGAGCCCAACTCATTCCAATTCTCCAGACCATCCTGCAATACGATTTTCCTGCACAATGGCCGGAGTTGATGGATATCACCATGCAATTGCTGAATACCCAGGATGCGAATTCTGTCTACGCCGGTCTGCAATGTCTTTTAGCTGTCTGTCGCACATATCGTTATCGTGCAGGAGAAGAGAGGGCCAATCTTGACAAGGTCGTCGTGGTTTCTTTCCCAACTGTACTGGGAATTGGCAATAAATTGGTCAATGACACCAGCATCGAGGCTGGTGAGATGTTGCGGCTGGTGGTTAAATGTTACAAACATGCCATCTACTATGCTCTCCCCCAGCCGCTGCAATCGCACCAGGCCACCGTTGATTGGTGTACCTTGTTTCTGACCATCATCTCCAAACAACCACCCGACTGTGCAATGGATGAGGATACAGATGATCGAGAACGAAACCATTGGTGGAAAGCCCGGAAATGGTCCTACGCCAATTTGAACAGGCTATTTGTGAGATACGGCAACCCCTCTGGCCTTTCTTCCCAGCAGGAAAAGGAATATGGTGAATTTTCCAAGAGTTTTATCACAAACTTCGCTCCCGAGATCCTCAAAGGCTATCTCCAGGAGGTCGAGAAATGGGTGGGTGGTAATCATTGGCTCAGCAAACCTTCACTGTCGTATACCCTGATCTTCCTGGAAGAATGTGTCAAGCCAAAAGTGATGTGGGACAAATTGAAGCCTCACATGGATATCCTGATCAAGCATCTCATCTTTCCTGTCCTATGTCAGTCTGATGAGGATCTCGAGCTCTTCACGGACAATCCTCCCGATTATCTGCATCGTAAATTGAACTTCTTCGAAGAGGTCTCCGCCCCTGACATGGCTGCCACCAATTTTTTGATTGCCTTGACCAAGTCGCGCAAGCAGCAGACCATGGGCATCTTATCTTATGTGAATGAGGTTGTCACACGATACGAGGCCGCTTCAGATGATCAGAAGAACCCGCGGGAAAAGGAAGGCGCTCTTCGTATGATCGGTTCTCTCGCCATTGTAATCCTTGGCAAGAAAAGCCCAATTGCTGATCAGGTCGAATACTTCTTTGTCCGCCATGTCTTCCCGGAATTTAGATCTCAGCATGGGTTCCTGCGAGCACGAGCCTGTGAAACTATGGAAAAGTTCGAGCAGTTGGAATTCAAAGATCAGAACAACCTGATGATCATCTATAGGAACATCCTGGAGTCCATGGCAGATCCTGAATTACCGGTGAGGGTGATGGCCTCATTGTCCTTGCAGCCCCTCATCAGGCACGAACCTATACGCTTGGCCATGCAATCAAACATTCCACAAATCATGCACCAGCTTCTGAAGTTGATGAATGAGGTTGACGTGGATGCCCTGTCCAACGTTATGGAGGACTTTGTCGAGGTGTTTGCAGAACAGCTGACACCATTCGCAGTCGCTCTGAGCGAGAATCTCCGAGATACATACCTCCGCATCGTTAAGGATATCGTCGATCGAAATGAAGCCAGGGCAAGCGACGACGGTCCTGCTTATGGCGACTATCTCGATGACAAATCTATCGCTGCCTTGGGTGTTCTGCAGACTATAGGGACCCTGATCCTCACTCTCGAGGCAACCCCTGACGTTCTCCTCCTGCTCGAGACAATTCTCATGCCTGTGATAACCATTACCCTCGACAACAAGCTCTATGACCTCTACAACGAGGTTTTCGAAATCATCGACTCCTGCACCTTTGCTTCCAAGTCCATATCACCAACCATGTGGCAAGCATTCGAGCTCATGCATAAGACTTTCAAGGACGGCGCAGAATTATACCTGGAAGACATGCTACCAGCTCTCGATAATTTTGTCACTTATGGCGCACAAAGATTGATCGAGCATCCCCCGTATTTGGCCGCTGTTTCAGGCATGGTTAGAGACATTTTTGCGGATCCGAAGGTTGGTGGCGTGGACCGCATCTGTGGTTGTAAACTGGCGGAAGCGATCATGTTGAACCTGCGGGGTGGTCCAATTGACAGTTACATTCCTACGTTCATAACGCTACCAATGGAAGTCCTCACTGGTCCACAAGCAAAGTCAATCATGAAGAGCTACAAAATTCACCTTGTTGAGATGGTCATCAACGCCATCTACTACAATCCTATTCTTGCTTTACAGGTTCTGGAGTCTCATGGTTGGACCAACAAATTCTTCTCCGTATGGTTTGGCAGCATCGACTCATTCCGCCGGGTCCATGACAAGAAACTTTGCATCGCCGCCATATCTGCACTTCTTACGATTCCGGGAGACCGAGTACCCCAATCAGTGCAAACTGGCTGGCCTCGCTTGCTCACCGGCGCAACCTATCTTTTCCGCACTCTCCCTGCTGCCATGAAGCTACGTGAAGATGCTGTAAAAGCCTCTGATGGTGTTAGCGACACCCTCTCGGAATATGCATCGGATGACGAGGCGGAAGATTGGGCAGATGAACCTGCTGAAGGGCAACAAGCACATGAATGGGGTAATGTCAACGCTGCCACTATTCCGGACACCAAAGGGGATATTAAGGATGAGTCTCAAGCCTACCTTGACTTCTTGAGTGAAGAAGCCAAGAAGTTTGGCGCTCTGGCCGATGATGACGACGATAGTATCCTCGACGAGGACAGTTTACTTGAGAGCCCATTAGATAAATTCGATCCCTACACCGCATTTAGGGAAAGTCTTGGCAAGCTTCAAGCAGAACAGCCTCAACTTTACACAAACTTGACGTCAATATTGGAGCCGGGGGACAGGGATGTGTTACAAAGTGTTATCACGCATGCTGCTCAACAGCACCCACAGCAGTAGCACCGCTAGTGACGGTTTAAGGCTTTCTTTCCACTCAGGATACAGTATATTGGACGGCATAGACCGGCGTGGGGTGTGCAAACCTGGTCTTGCGGCCCCTGGCAACACCCATACTTTCAGGAGATATCCCAAGATGAAACCCACTACCCCTATCAATGGAATTCATGGTTACTGACAAGGTTTTTCGACCCGGCAATTTAACCTTGGGTTGTACTTCCTACCTGGCTACCTCAACCAGACAACAGGACAGGCCTGAACCCAGGATATCTCATGGTGGTAAGCTAGAGGAAACGGGTTTCGTCCCTCGATCCAATTTCACCATTCATTTATCTTGGAGGATCTCACGATGACAAGGCAAGCACCCAATCAAGCAGAAGATACATAAAGACAATGGACGGGAAAGAGGAAGTTGGCCGACTGATATGTGATCGACTTATATGATAAGGGAGGAGTAGTGATAGCCTTCTTCTACCACTTCCCTAGCTTTGGATTCAGGCTAGGTGATACCTTTCATTGCTGGATCTTCCGTTCGTTAAGGCTGTACGTGATAGACCCAGTATATATATACCCCTCGAAGGAAGGAGACGGTCGCGGGATCGAGATGAGTTTAAGAGATGACCAGGGAAGAACAGTCCGTTGAGGAGTGAGGAAGAGACAGCAGATAAATACTAGCCCCCAATCCAATGCAATGCAATCCAATTCAAATTAACCAAAGCAACTGTCTCCTACTCTATGTGGTCGATAGCTTCGTCCCCTGTCGACCCCATCTCACCATGCGGCATGCATAGTATGCCATCGGGACTCAAAAGCTCGCAGATATCGATCACGCAGGGCACATACATAAAAATGAGCCCCCCTACTTCCCCGTATTCATTTCTCGCTACAACTGCGCCCTGGCCGCGTTGATGATGCAATTGCGTTGCTATAGAGTAAGTACTAAGGTCACCTGGGTACATATGTAAATATATCTTGCCTCTCCCCCTCTCCCTCTCTCCCTCTCTCTTTTCGACTCCCCTGATGCATAATACTTGTCGTACAGATGTGGACAATCAAGATCACACCTATCTCACTTACGAAGGTCGATAAATCTATAATGCTTTAGCCCCATGTAGTATTAGTACATAGAGGGATCAAGGTGGTACATAGCTAACGGTAGTACGGAGTAATTAGATCTAAAGTTCGCGAACTCCGTATTTATTATTATTGATACTGTATCGTCACAAAGCAGGAAAGTAGAAAGTAGAAAATGGAAATGGAAATGGAAATGGGAAAAGGGAAGAAAATACGATGCTGTAATTATAACTGACTAGTGGTAGAGGAACTACTTGGGTGACTACCTATGTACCTAGAGTAAGGTAGTACTTGTATTAACATAACTAGCATTATGGATGCCTGTTCGTGTTTTCCCAATTCCATTCCCCGTTCCCCATTCCCTAATATTGCCATGGTCCCTGTTCCTAATTAGCACCACCTTGTTCCTCCAAGGGGTGTTTGTTGTGATGGTTCCAAGTTCCGACCCTATACTGTCCTGTCCTGTCCTGGCTTATTCTCTGCGCTTGCTCCCAATTGCAGTCGAAAAGAATGGTTCGTACACACACACACACACACACACACACACACACACACACA
>Ga0105239_10003604_pt1 | contig 18920 bp, 19 predicted proteins | sample KBSC44metaG_FD_92761 | JGI IMG/M metagenome (GOLD analysis project Ga0105239, IMG submission 92761) | Corn rhizosphere microbial communities from Kellogg Biological Station, Michigan, USA - KBS C4-4 metaG | ecosystem: Host-associated > Plants > Roots > Rhizosphere > Soil | place: Michigan, USA...
ACCGAACTTCCACTTGGTTCTGGTTGTAACTAAGCCACTTGGCCAGTCGAGACGTTAAATTGAGAAGGCAGACTTGCTTCTTGGCTTTCCAAACCCGGACTATACAGCAGGATATAGTACGTGCGGCGCGTGCCCATCATATCTCAGGCGATAAATTGCGGTACTGCGGGTCAGAGTGTTCCATTCACTATTATCCTGGGCTTTATCTCGTTCTGTCACATCTACCGGGGTAAATACCATTAGAATCTTTCCCTAGCACGGTAAAAGTGATTCGGTGTATCTACGGTCATTCCAAGCTCATTTCCGCGGATCTAATGCTCTTCAACGCTCAAAAGTGTCTTTATATCCTCAGAGGGCCACACTTGCCCACCTTACACAAGCGCTACGGAAAGACGCCGACGATGCCACATGTTTAATGTTTACTAAACATTTTTTCATGCACAATAAGGCAGGAGTTCAATCGGAAGAGAGCCTCCTGCGGTGCTATTTGGAAGCGGACTGCTTTATGCGTCCACGATTTAAGTTTGAACACCTGTATGCACCTTAACACTTCTGATGCTGTCTAGGTCCGGGGGATAGGGAAGTATTGGTCTTTGTTTTGCTCGATCAATTGTGGATAGGGATATTGAAGATGGCCACCTAAGACACTAATTAGGGAGGTAGTAAATGCCAATACCTAGGGCATAACCAGAGTAGTTTTATCCAAATGGTCTATTAACAGAGGACATTTGGCCGTGTTATTTACGCGGGAAATCTCCTTACGTAGTACGGATATCAGTGTGTAAAACCTTCAATTAGTCAATTCAGGTTCGAGACCATTACTGAAAGAAAATTCAGTCTCTATTACACCGGTATGTCTAGCAACGAAGCCGGGCTTTCAAGACCACATGCCTATAGAGGTGCCGAGCCCCACCCTCGGATAGCCTCACAGGACATCGGACCCTTGTTGAAACAATCGTCCCGAGCCTTTCTGAAGTTTAAAATTATGCCTGCCCTTCTTCCAGGCTAAACAACCGGATAATTAAGACCTGGGAGAGGCCATTTCGAGTGAGTAGTCTACTCTATCCAAACGCTATTCCAGTGGGACCTGCTTTTAAAACGCATGTTTGACTGAAGTGTAAAGTAAAATTTGTTAGACTTCAGTTCCGCAGCCGGAAAGTGCACCACGGCATACGGAGTATTCAGGTGGGGTTCGATTCTGCCGCATAAACGGCGTGAGCATGGCTACGACACACACAGGGATAAGGAGAGAAGTAATGAACAACCGTAGGGACCGACTGACGACAAGGGTGTATTGAGGCTTTAAAATGGAGAAAACTGTTGCTTCCCAAACTAGAAAAGTCCTTCGATCAAGCTGATGTACAACCACACCCAGGCGAAATAGACTACGCCTCCGTCCAGAGAAGTGGTCACAGCAATGGTATGTTCGTAACCAGTAACAGAGTCATCGCGGGACTAAATGATACGGTGTGATAAAGGAAGAAGAAGTTGAAGCTCTCGACCTTCGAAAATTACGAAAGGCGATCCCCCGAGACTGTTTTCAGTCATCCACCATTCGATCTCTGGCATATGTTCTCCGGGACTTTGCCTATGCTGGATTGCTCCTGTTCTCAGCAACGAAGATCGATTTCATAGAGTCACGCGGTCTTCGAGTGCTGGCATGGTTCACGTATGGCCTGTTGCAGGGCTTCGTCGGCACGGGGATCTGGATACTTGGCCACGAATGTGGTCACGGGGCATTCTCTCCATCCACTGTTCTCAACGATGTCTTAGGATGGCTCCTGCATTCGGTGTTGCTTGTTCCCTATTTCTCCTGGAAAATCACTCACGCTAGGCATCATCGCTACACCGGCCATATGGGAAGAGACATGGTCTTCGTTCCATCGATAAAGCCCAAGGCAGAGCAGCACAGAAGAACGATCACCAGCAAGATCCAGCAGGTCCTCGAAGACTTCGAGGATATACCAATCTATAGTGCTTTACATCTGCTTGGTCATCAGCTGCTCGGATGGCAGCTGTACTTAACCTTCAATTTGACATCAGGCAAGGAAAGCTTACCGGCTCACTCCGGGCAACGGAAATGGTTGCCAAACCAAAGCCACTTTGATCCATGGAGCTCGTTGTTCACGGCCTCGCAACGGCCTCTGATTCTCATTTCCGACTTTGGATTGGCTTTGACGGGAGCATGTCTGTTCTATTGCGGACGAAGGGTCGGATTTTGGAGGCTGGTTCTTACCTATTTTGTCCCGTACTTATGGGTGCACCACTGGCTAGGTAAGTTACAGATATAGCCTTGGGACAACGTCGCGATCTCTGATTCCTTTCCAACGTCTAGTAGCAATCACTTATCTCCATCACACGCATCCCACCGTCCCTCACTACACAAAGGAGGGATGGACCTTCGCCAAAGGGGCACTCTGTACGGTCGACCGCAATTTCGGCGTCGTAGGACGTCACTTTTTCCATGATATCATTGACTTCCATGTCGTACACCACCTGTTTCCAACGATTCCATTCTACAAGGCCGAGAAAGCGACAAAGGCTATCATGCCTTATCTGGGGAAGAACTACCGCCAAGAGAAGAACGAGTCATTTATGGCTAGCCTCTTCAACACTTACCGGAGATGTAAATATGTCTTAGAGAGCACCACGGGGGTCATGATGTGGACATCAGTGTAGCAAGAATGGTCTTCTCAGAGTGCGCGAGCGTCAGGGCAAAGATGGAGAATCACGCTGATAATGCTATCCGATGCACCATCAAGTATAAGACTAAAGACGGAGGACATAGAAAGAGAGGAACGCTTGCATTGTACTTATAGCTTTATCGATGTGTTGAACTTCAGCCTAGGTGTGGACAGAGAGCACAGGAGAGCGTCAGGCGAGCGCGAGAGAGTTGCTACTACACCTTAGTTAGTATGCCAAGGCACTAGATGATATTAGCGCCTTGGCAGAAAAAAGTAGTGCGGTCACATCTTTTGGTGTACACCTCCATGAGCACGAGATAATACTGACTTGAGTACATGTTTGGGGCGCATGTACTTTGTACCGTGAGACAGAATTCACCCGCTTCAGGCAATTTTTTACTTCCAGTTGGAAACAAAGGACACAAGTAGGTAAGGGTAGAACGTAGGTACCTGACTACCTGAACACCGCTATACATGTTCCTCACAATTTGGTTACATACAATACTCTATCTAAAGGACTTCAAAACCCCCAGGTAGTGCAAACTGTGGCTGACTAATAGCTGCTTGCATCCCATCCCATCCCAAGGATCTGGGGGCAAAACTGAGGCAGATCAGCCGAAGCGGCCCGCCATCCTGATTCCTGAATGGCATTGTTCTATTTGTTATTCGTTCTCTCCACTGACACATCAAACTCCATATGATACGGAGTTCTATACAGGGTGCAGGTAGACATTGCCCACTCCCCAAGATAAGATCGCGTTGGCGACCGACCAACGAGGAGGCGATTACTCAGCGAGGACAAGGCCCAGTTTCGGGGGCTCCTCACGTAGCCTCGGCTCTTCGGCGGCACCCACGTCACCGAGCGAAATGGAAACTCACAGCCGACGGCGCGAGAGGGGCGTCAGAAATACACGAGCATCTCCAAATGCTTTGGTCCACTGTTCCAGTTTGTCCATGATATATTTCCAGTACTCATTCATCCCTTTTAAAAGCCAGTCGATTCCCTTGACAAACTTGAAAGGAACGGGCGAGATTTCACCGAGGCTGCATTTCTAAGCACAGGCAGCCGCACATTGAAAAGTGAGCTGGTTGAGAACTTGAGACCTTGAGTTGAGTGAGGGTCGATTGCAGCTTAATATTATACATATTATTTATCATCATCATCGCCATCGACGGCCATCCCGAAATAATCAAATCCATCCATCCATCCATCCATTCATTAACGCTTCTCAGCTACAAACCAACCCCCCACTAAGTGTCTTTGAACCAACCAGACAAGATGCCCAAAGCGATCTCGATATCGAAAGTCGACGGCAAGCCAGGGCAGGTGTACTACCCGCTCTCGCTGGACGAAGTGCCGAAGCCGACGCCGCGCGGCAAGCAGGTGGTGGTGAAGATGCTGGCGGCGGCGCTCAACCACCGCGACCTGTTCCTGCGACAGCACCTGTACCCGGCGATCGCGTTCGGGGTGCCCCTCCTCGCCGACGGCGCCGGCATCGTGGTCGGCCTGGGCAGCGAGGCCGACCCGCGATGGAAAGGCAAGCGCGTCGTCCTGAACCCGGGCGAGGGCTGGCACGACAGCCTGGACGGGCCCGAGGACCCCAGCGGCTACAAGATCCTGGGCGGCACCAAGACGCTGCCCAACGGCACGCTGCAGGAATACGTGCTGATCGACGAGTCGCAGCTGGAAGAGGCGCCGACGCACCTGTCCGACGCCGAGGCGGCGGCGCTGCCCCTGACGGGCCTCACGGCGTGGCGCGCCACCTTCGTCAAGTGCGGCGCGCGCAACCTGCAGCCGGGGCGCAACGTCCTGATCACGGGCATTGGCGGCGGCGTGGCGCTCGCGGCGCTGGAGTTCGCCCGCGCCAGCGGCGCCAACGTCTTCGTCACCAGCAGCGACGAGGCCAAGATCAGGAAGGCCGTCGCCCTCGGCGCCAAGGGCGGCGTCAACTACAAGGATGCAGACTGGGATAAGAAGCTGCTCGCCCTCCTCCCCGCCGAGAACAAGCTGCTCGATGCCATAATCGATGGCGCGGGCAGCGACGTCGTGTCTCGCGGCGCTAGGCTCTTGAAGGTTCGTGATATTGGCATATCTATCCATCCCTCTTTCTTACCCACACCACCCCTGATCCCCCTCCTCTCACATCTCCCTCGAGAAACCAGAAAATGAAAAGAGAAAAAAAAAGACATCCTAACAAGAAAACCCCACCACACACACAGGCCGGCGGCGTCATCTCCATCTACGGCATGACCGTGTCTCCCAAAATGCCGTTCCTGATGCAGGCAGTGCTCAAGAACATCGAGGTCAAGGGCTCGACGATGGGGTCGCGCAAGGAGTTCGGGGACATGGTGGCCTTCATGCGCGAGAAGCGGGCCCACGTCGTCGTCTCGCGCGTCGTCCAGGGTCTCGACCTCGACGCCATCAATGGCCTCTTCGAGGACATGAAGTCCGCGTCGCAGTTTGGGAAACTCGTCGTGGAGATCGCCAAGGATGCTGCTGCTGCTGCTGAGAGTAAGTTGTGAAACGAAAAAAAAAGAAACGGTGGTTGTGGAGGAATGGATGGATGAATGGATGAATGGTGTGAACGAATGGTGTGGGAATTGATATATTTGGAAATTGTTGGGCAACACTGAACAGCTACCCACCTAACCCCAAGCCTGAAGCCACGCGATGCTTGGTATTGCTTTGCTATAGTCCTATTTGTGAACGAAGGGACGAGAACAGTACTCATCCATCCATCCAGCCCAGCTCAGCCCAGCCCAATTTTTGAGGCTGGCAGTCACAGCCTGATCACAATCAGGAAAGGGTCATGTCATGTGCCTCTCTTTCCTCTTTCCACTTTCCTCTCGAGTCTGCTACGCCCCCCTTGCCTGTATGTGTCTCTCTCTCTCTTCTATCGCGTGACTTTCTGGGCCTGAACAACCACGTTTTCCTCCCCCACTCCCCAACCATCAATGGCTCGCCGGGCCTGGAAAATTCATTTCGTTTTGGGGCTGGGCAGAACAAACCAGAACTTGGGAAATCAAGTCACGTCGGTCACCCAGTCGGTCGGTCAGGCAACTGGTGACTGGCCCCCAGTGGTCTATCTTTCAGAGTAGATGGACCAATCTGAGAAAAGGTGGCTATTTTTGGAAAACGAAACCAACAAAGGCTGAGGACGGGAAGATCAGGGAAGGGAAAATCTTGAAGGAGACGCTTCGGGCCTCTGCATGTGTGCATGCATGTAGGTAGGCAGGGTGTGTAGTTCTGCATTAATTAGCATTAGCATGGAATGGAAAGGAATGGAATGGGATGGGTTACGAGGCGCCCCTAAAGGTACCAAGTACCAAGTATGTACTGCGTACCAAGTACCGAGTCTGGTAGCCTTACACAGAGGTTTGTATCTTGCATTGCATTGCATAATTGCATATCTCTAGGACCTATGTAGGACCTAGTGCCATGGGGGCGGATCCGAATGACGACTGATCGCTGGTCAGCAGCCCGGGACGTTTGTGCCTACCTCGTTTTTGCTTCTAGTTTCTTGTCTGGGTTGTGTTTTTCTGCGGCTGGCTGATCAGTGGAAACCCCGACACAGACAATAAATAAAACTGGGCGGTGCGATGCGATAGGATCAGGCTTTAGGCCCTTGGCTGCAGGTCCGGCAATTGAGTCGATACGCAGCGCAGCGCAGCGCAGTGCATCACTGTCGCTCGCGTGCATGCAGGGTCAGACCCGATTGACATCATACTATGCATGTGTATGTACGAGTATGTAGCACGACGATCCGACTGGCACCTTTGCAAGGAAGGGAGAAGGGACACGAGGACGAAGAGGAGAGGATTTTCTTTGGTGCCACTGCCTTCCAGGCTCCCAGCTGCAGCCGCCGCCGCTAAAGGGTAATTACACAACAATGTAGGAAGGAGTCGGGCGTGCGCATACAGATGACGGGCACGGGCGCACACATGCTGCATATTGGCGCTGGATCTGGGACGACTTACAAGTGGTTGCGGGCTTGACCGCCCCTCTGTATGACCTTCGACGATGTCTCTTGTCTCGTGCAGGCGCAATAAATAACCACACAGATTCCATGGCTTGGCGCGATGAGTGGGTGAGATGGCAAGAAGAACCAGTCAGGTCCTCTGGTTTCTCTGGTTTCTCTGCTGGAAATGGTGAAGACACAACCTACCTCGCACCACGCCAAACAATGCAGGTCAGATTGGCCAGCCCAACAGGATACTCGTAAGATGGGTGGCACTGCGTGCTGCCAGGCCCATCTCATCTGTTGGCACCAGACCAGACCAAACCAAACCAAACCAAACCAAATGAAACAGTGAACAGCACCGTGCATGATTCGATTCCAGTCTCAGCGGGTGTAGTGTTTTGCTTTGGGAAAATGGATTAGTGATTTTTTTTCGTCTCTTCTTCCCTGATCTGCGCGAAACATGAAGATCACTTTGGAACCGACAAAAAAATCCTGGTTTTGCCAACGGCCATAGTACTCCATACAGTAGCAGCCGTTGAAGTGCCCGTTGCTCGTGTCGATCTGATCTGCGTTATCGGGATTTCCCACCTTATCAAACGAAAAAAACGGGTTTTGGGGGGTTGTCTTGGGAACCCTGGTAAACCATTTTGGCCTGCAACTGGGTCAGGAGCTGAAAATGTTTGTGATACAGATCGACGGAACCTGCAGGTCGGTTTGACCCGTCCGTATTCGGGCGGTGATAACCACCGTCCGCTGGGCTGAGATTCAACCCTTCTGGCGAGTTGTAACAACGCCATGGACGAATATGATCATTATTGCCCAAGTTCAGCGGATGCCAAGGATCTGGTGTGCCCTAATGGCGGAATGTCGTGATCCCATTTGCTCGCATGAAGAAAATTTCGGTTTTTCCTGGTCCATCGAATATTCACAAAGGCCGTTGGAGCAGAATTATCAGGACCCTGACCTGTTATTAGGGCCTGGTCCAGGGGCTGAAGGGCTAGATAGTAAGCGAGCCAACTAATGAGCAGGGGTTAAAATAGAAAGGCGGGTAGGATTTGATGATTGTGAAATGTGTTTTAGCAAGGCCGGATAGAGGGCCCCGCGACACGCTTTCCACATGCTAACGTGCGCTTGAGAGTTCTGATATCTGCGCGAATGATTGTATCATCCTGCATGAGGACTTGGATCATTTCGTTTCAATCCTTCGAGGTCAAAGGAGTACTCCGTACTCCGTATGCTGCCAGGTGGCTGGCCAATTCTTGACCTAACAGAATCTCTGTGTGTGTATGTGACGGAAGGAAAGTGTGATAAAAATACACGAGATGCAGAAGCGTGGAAGCAGGCAAGTCAGGAGACGTTTCTGAAACATATCCGGTGCGCCTCGCAGCATCGGCAAAAGGTTAGACTGATCAAGAGAAGGCCGAGGCAGAAAAGTAGGACGAAGTACCACGGAGATACACCTGCGTAAGGCCTCTGCACACAGTAGCTAGTGTGCAAAGAAAAGTACACTGCAGGAACCACGCGTAGAATTTCAACGCCCGATCATCGATGGTACGAGTACTCCCGTAGTTCGAGTTGGTCACACTCCAAAGTCCACTGTTGGAAGCGTACCGAGGAAGGAGGACACGAGTAGCACAGAGCTGCAATAACCGGATACCACAAGTGCGAGCAGTTCTTGTGGGTTTGAGGTTAGATGGACGAGGTTGGAGTCAAGCAGTGGCCACAGAGGTCGAAGGGTCAGGTACTCCGTACCTCGTGGTCCACAAGCACACATACGGGGCAAAGGACCTTCTATCGAGAGCTTTTGGCATGTGGATAGAGGAGTTTGTTGACCCGCCTGGAATGGCTGGTCGTCTGTAGATGCCTTGGTGCTGAGGAACACGCTTGTGGCTGCCGGGTGAAGGTTCCCCAGATTGACCAGTTCTTCGTAGCCCCATGGCTATTCCAACTACGAGTACGGAGGGACTCCGTACTATAATGGTGAAAATGATAGAGGCAGAGAGTGGTGTTCGCGTAGGAAGTATCCGCACTTCGTACGCCCTCAAGACATCATCCATCCTCGCTAGACATGCAGCTGCTGTCACAATTAGCCTGCCTTGAGGGGAGGAGTTTGTGACGCAGAGAGATGTGGTGCCAGCAGAATGGAAAGGGGCGCCAACAACAACAAACAGGGTGATCTGGTGGTATGCAGGAGTTGCATGATCCGCGAAAGTGGCTATCTAACACCCTGGTCGTTCAGAGAAAGGGATATGCAGAGGATGCAGGAAGAATAGGACTAAAGAATGCGTGACGTGGGACGTGGTTCGTCTATCCCGATTAATTATAGGGAGCCTGACTGTGTGCACATCAGCATTGTGGCAGTGCGCGGGACTGGTGCCTGAAGCGGTTGATGAGTGGAAGGGGATACATACCGTAGGATTAGAAACCTGCATTGTGGCAATCCAAAGTACATTGTACGGAGGACTCGGTCCTCCGTCCCTGACCGGCTGGCACAGTGCAGCAAGAATGTTTGGCTGGCTTAGGGCTAGTTGCTCATAACGGTCCATATTTCCCTGATGAGGCCATGGGGACTGACTGACAAACACTTGGTTCGCGCGAAATACTCGGTCCTAACCAGGTTGAAGTGGCTGTTCCGTCAAAGGACACTGCCACTACTCTCTTTGTCGTAAGTAACTTAGCGACCTTGGGGATCGATGAAGCGATCACAGGTAGTACTCCGTACGGAGTACTCAAACAGGCCACGGGTGGTGTTTCTTGTTTCCCTCACAGCCTCGTGACGGCGGCTAGAATGGAGTGCATTGTATCAGTCTGGATGAGTTCCAGAGTGCTCAGAAGGGCGATATGGGTGCTGGGCGCGGGGTCCTCTGTAGTGTCGTGCTTGGTTCTTGATGGCTGGTTGGCCTCCTCGGTAGGGAGGATTTGGATCCTCTTCGTGGTGAAGGTTCACGCACCAAACAAACCCAAGAGGACTCGTAACTCCAAACGCCAACGCCAACGGCGCATGAAGGCGGAATCGTGTTCATCTCCAAACACTGGACCAACGTCAAAATGTGAAGCGAAGGGGTTGCCACCGTTTCTGTGGGCGCCATCCCCAACAGGTGGATGCCCTGATGTCGAGTCTTGGGACTTCTTGGGTGATCTCCGCATGGGGCTAGGCGGGTTCGAGGCTAGCGCGTCGCTGGGAGGCAAAAGAGGAAAGGGCAGGGGTTTGATAGGGGGAAGAGCCAAGTGGAAACCACGACCAGGGTCCACGGTCGGTTACGAGGGCGTGGGCGTGGTCAAAAATAGATACGAGCTAAAAAGGGAGACCAGGGAAAAAGACGGGTGCCAGGGTGGGTGCCAGGCCGTGAAAGGAAGTTCTGGGTGGATTGGCCCCGGGGAGCACCAGGAAGACCCAGGGGGCCCAGGGAGCCCAGGGAGCCCAGGGGGTTGAAGGGATGGCTAGGGAAGAATCCCTCGCCGTAGTGGTATATCTTGATTCTCGCATGACCTCACCAGACGGCAGACGCTAGGGTAATGACACCCGATGGTGATCAGTTCACCCCAAGACGTGGAGATCATTTCTCACTCGACGGATTACGCGGTCATTGGTGCCTCAGAAGGGAAACCCTGAGGGGGTGGAAGTGGCCTGGAAACATGGTCTGGTGCACGCCGAAGCAGGCCAGAGCGCAGAGGAGGGAGAAACGCAGGAGAAGAGGCTGTGCAGGTTCCCAGCCGCCAGGGACCAGCGACCAGCGACCAGGACCCCAACCGCACCAGCACCAGCCTGGGTTTAGGCCGATGGGCCCCCGGAGACCCAGGCGTCCAGGGTGCCATGCAGCCTAAGCCTGGGGTGGATCGCTCTTCCAGTGGGTTTCGAGATGGCCGTTGGCTGAAGCCCCCAAGCCCAGTTCAGCTGCTGCCGGGATCCATCGCCCATCCATGAACAAGGGTTTCCCAGAACCGATGTTGCCACTTGGGAAAAAAATCATGTCCCAAAGAATGATTCCCACCTTTTTTCTGACTTCTTTGGGGCCTTTTGGGGTCAAGGGCCACCCACCCCTTCCCCCCTTCCGCTGCCGCCAGATGCCGAGGCTGGGTTGCCTCGTCGCCCTCAATGAGATGTCGAGATGGAGGAACTGCACGGGACTGGGACCTCGACTGGTGCTGGCTTTCCCATGGTCCCGAATCTTGGGTTTTCAGGCGCTGGCACGACGAGCCTGGGGCGCCCTGTGCCAGCGAAGTCGACGTTGGTAAAAATAATATACCTTACCTCGTGCCTCGTGTCGTCGCTTGACTGGACTCGACGGTTGTAGGCTGTAGGCTGTAGGCTGGAAGGCTATCGCTGACGCTGTATCGGTACCTGCGGCATGTACATCGCCCGCCCATCCGCATCTTCACACCTGTATCATCCTGTCGCAGCCTGCAGTTGGTGGGCTGGTCGTGCCTCACGCACTTGTCACCCATCCGGACTAGACTCGAGTCGCCAGAGGCAGAAACTGTGACAGGCCACTCACCCTCACCCTCGCAGTCTGAGAGCGTCTCTCCTCGCATCAACCATCCTCCTCCTCCTCTCCTCCACTCACCATCCACCGATCTGCTTCCATCGCTCAAGGGAGCATCAAGAGTCTCCGCTTTTCCTGTGCTAATCCTGTCTTTCTCTCTCACACGCTCACAACGCTCACAGAAGCCATCCACCCCCCTCGTCCCTCGTGCTAACCCTGAACCGTCATCCCGACCTCCTCTCCTCCTCTCGCCCTCCATCGAAGTCGACTCGTTACTCATTAGTCCCCCCCTCGACCAGGCCCGCTAGCCGGTCACTGCCACTAACTAACCCTCAAACTCGTTACTCGCCTTGGTCTCCATTGGCCTTGCCTCTTTGCCTCTCCCGTCAACTCGCCGAGCGAAGCCATCGACCGTGGAGCATGGAGCATGTGAGCCATGCCCTGCGTGACTTTTGGCCTGGTCCCAACTGCCAGTAGAAAGGCGAACGCCCACACACTGCCACACTGCCCTTTCTCAAGCCCAGCTCAAGCCCAGGCCGATATAGCCATTTACTCCCCCTCCTTCATTCCGGTCACCAGTCTTCCATTCCCGCTCTCCACCGTCTACTTACTGTCCGCAGTACTCACCTCAGTACTTTACCTTCGCTCAGTTTTGCTGGTTCTGTTCGCAGACCATACTTTCGTTATTCTTTCTCTCCAAACACACTCGCTTTTCACGCCTTTGCATACCTACCTTTCGTTGGACACCAGTCGCTCAAGTCCCTCGATCTCGGTTCATTCGCTGAAAAGTCCCAAGAATCGTTACTCGTACTCGACCCTCAGCCAAAACCTACCCGGCCCGCCGAAATTTCGTTCCACAGTTTGTAGGAGATTTGTCTTGAGTGGAATCACTTACTCTTCACACCTTCATACTCGCATCACCGCATTGCTGGGAACATACAGGGTTCGCCTTGGTTGGAAACTACCCCCAACTTTGTCCAGTGGTGCCTCACCACTTGATCGGATTCACTCGCCCGACCCTACACCCTCGAACAAACAACAACACAGAGGTAGAAAAAGGGTTCTGGTCTAGTTTGGATTCCAATCACGATATTTCACCTGGTAAGAATCCTTGTCATCACCATCATCATGTCATTCATTGCTAGATTACCACGTCACCAAATTTGAGACCAAGAACGCCTTCATTCCAAACTGGCTAACGATCACTCTCCTTGCTTGTCACTCGAATGTCCTTACATCTATGTGAAATTATGCATCATTCTTGGTTGATGATTTCAAATCATACTTGACTTCCGCGAAGATCATTTTCACTGACTCCATCTTAATCACAGTGGTGTCAGAGTGGCTGTTCCAATATTGAATAGAACAGCTCCGATTCACCGTGTTGAGCACACCCCGCTCAGCATTTACTTCCGATCAGGTACATATTCCCCTCACGAGCAGTCCCATCGAGGCCTCGCAACTGTGTCCTAATAGTTTGACTGATCGGTGCTGGCAGTTTCTTACCGACTGAGTGGTTTCTTTGTCCTCGAAGATTGAACTTGCCTCAGCTTACCACATCTGGCTATTTTGGTGGCCCCTCATCGGTTGCAATTGAAATTTGTTAACTAGGGCGTCGACCACACTCTATAGTGCCGGTTGTCGTGACCCATATCCTTGGTCGATCGAACATCTGTCTTGGGAAATCGTGCACAGGAGCCTGCTCACGGTCTCGAGTTCACCTTGCCAGACAGATCCGTCAACCATCTCGGATGTGTACCAGAAGTACCTCTCTGGAAACATTCAAATCTACCCGATCCCAATAACATATTGGAATCGTCACTCGCTTTGATTTGAGACAATCCGTCTCGTCACCCACACTCGTTTAGCAACACCCACACTCGCTTTGTGCTTTGATCAAATTTAACCAAAATCGAAAAAAAGAACCCTTTCCAAGAAAATACCCAGAACAACCGTCAATCTGGCGTCCATAGCTTACGACCGTCTTCAGGTAAGGAACATACCACCCCCCCCTGTGCTTGTCTCACGCCAACGGGAGCCTGAGCATATGAGCAATCCAGTCTTCCCAACTTCAAAAAACTAACCTGGTTTCTAGTCTCTCCCAGACTTCAACACTCCTTTCATAGTCGACGACGCCCTCGACTCGTCCATCATTGTGGGAGAACAATTTGCTACTCAACTCCAGGAAGCCCTCGAGGCCAAACCTGCACCGTTCTTCCCAATGTCCGGCTATGAGAGGATGGGACAACCAGGGCTGATTGGTATGTGTGAAAGCCCTCGAGATGAACCTAACAAGTGTACTGACAGATTCAGATATCTCGGCCCCGCCTGCAATCCACAATCCGATGATCTTTGATGCCTTCCCGCAGGGCAACTTTGACCATCACCCACTCCTCCAACCAAATGGTGCGAGGTTGATCCAGGATTCAGACTTTCAGTATCGCACCGCTGGCGATGAATATGTCGATGTCAAGCCCATGCTCATGAATATCCAAGAAGATGCTGTCGCCCAAATGCATCCATACAGCAGCCCTCCTCATTCACGAGTGCCGTCTGCAAGCTCCGTCTTGTCCAACCCTCGCAAGCGCAAGGCTTCAAGTGTGGATGGTTTTGATACTGTAGCTGCTGAGCCTAAACGCAAAGCCTCCAGTGTCGAAGAGTTTGATTTGCTTCCCATCCACAAGAGACCCATGGTGGCCCAAGTCCATGTCCAAGATCCCAATGGCGACTACTATGATCTCAGTGGCCAAACTTCTCCTTACTCCCAATTCGTACCGACTCCAACTGGTAGCACAGGACTCCCTGCCTACGCCACTCATGGCTCTTCCCCAAGATCTGGTCATCATTACTCGACCTCAAACACCTCCCAGGTGTCATTGGCCGCCCCCTCACCACATACTCCTGCATTCAGCCCCTCGTTCGCCACCGTGAAGAGCGAGCAGAGCCCAGGGGTACCGATGACTCCCTTGGCCCGTCCAGGAACGACGGCGTCCCCAATGAAGTCGTCGCTTCCCCAACTGGTTCGTACTTCCACCATCCAGCAGTCGCCCCCCACTGTGATGAGTTCTATGGTTGCCGGACAGACCCAGACATTCAACCCTTACGCCATGTATCCTCTCAAGGCAAACCTCAAACTCAAGGGTGATTTGGAGACCATGAAGCAGAACTGGACCGAGGACGAGCGCGAGTGTCGCCGCCGCCTGGTGGAGTTCAAGCGCAACCAGGTCAACTGCACAATCAATGCCGAATTTGCTCCCGTGGCTCCCCAGGACCGTGTCTCGGGCAGTATCTGCATTAGCTGCATTTGGTGGAAGGAGAAGAACGAGTTCTTCGTCACCTCTGTCGACACTATCTACCTCCTGGAGGCCTTGGTTGGAGTCCGCTTCACTGTTGAAGAAAAGAATCGCATTCGTCGCAACCTCGAGGGTTTCCGCCCTATGACAGTGTCCAAAGCCAAGGCGGACAGTGAAGAGTTCTTCAAGGTGATCATGGGATTTCCTCACCCCAAGCCTCGCAACATCGAAAAGGACGTCAAGGTATTCCCATGGAAGATCCTATCCACCGCACTAAAGAAGATCATTTCCAAGTATTCTGCCAGCTATTCCTCGACAGCGGCAGCAATCTTGACACCGCCTTCCGGCAATTATATGCATCCCGAAGGTGCCATCGAATACTACGATGTTTCTCCACGAACCGAATACATCCCATCGAGTGGTCCTCAATATGGTCTTCCACAAGATGTCAGATATGTGTCGGGACCAGCACCACTGCGAATGCCTGGCCAAATGCCCCCTGCTCCAGGTCCGCATGAACTCCAGCTCCAGATGCCTGAGTACATCCCGACATACACAGTCAATGGCCAGTATCCCCACCAGACCTTGAATCAAATCCCACAAAGCAGTATGGCTATGACGCCACACCCAATGACGGCGCCTGTCACTCGCATGCCATCGTGGGGGGAATTTGCCAATTTCAACGATGAAGGTCCTGTGGCGATGCCACTCAGTGCACCACCGACTGCCTATCCCCGTGGGCCCATGGAGATGGGTGGATACGTGCCCCCAATGCACTACCAATATAACTAATGGTTGTTCCTAATCCAACATTCCTTTCCTCATCTGTCTTCACACCATTGATTTTTGCGCATAGCATGCGGTGTTCCTGGAAATACTACTACTAGCACAGCCTTTTCCTTGTTTCCTTTTATTGGTTTGTGGGAGTTCAAAAGAATATGGGGAAATCTCTATGGGAGGGGGATGAGTCATGTACACACCGACACACACACCACAAATCTGTACATCAGAATGAACGATGTCTTGCATACTAGCGATTTTACTATTTTTGATATTGCTGCTTGGGAAGCAGGAAGAGGGTGGGTGGCGCAGTTATTACTGTGTCGGTCCTCGAGTGAGAAGAACGTTAATGCCGAGCATGAGGGGAAGAAAACGCAATTGCGATGTGGTGGGATGAGATGTGTGCGCGCGAGAGACGCCCAGTGCTTGATGTTCATGATTGACGAGGCTCAGATATTTAATCTGCCTGATGGCCGAAATGCAGTTGACACAGGACGCACAGATAGAGCTATTTAAGTTATGAATTGATCAATCGATTTTTCTGAAAAAAAAATGTCGGTTGATTTCAGTGTTTTGATTTCGCAATGTGTGGTGTATATGGTACTTGAACAACACCAGCCCTATGGTTTGGAACTCTCGAGTCTTAGAGTCCCCTTATCAACTTGGCTCTCATGGGCCATGGGCCAAATCTGGGCGCGTATGTATAGTAGGAGTGCTCCAAGCCTTGTGATTATTATACCCAGCCCTACTCGTAAGCCAGAAGCCCTAAGCGCCAAGCCCCGTCGCAACACGTGATCCGGATGGTTTAGCTACTATATATACTACACTCTAATTGGTCACGCCACGCGCAAACCGTGTAGTTTTAGCACCTTACGTACTTAGTAGGCTATCTATATTTATTTATAGGCAATTACTACTTAATAGCGGCTCTACCCCTATTTTAATTAGGAAGATAAGTTTCGCCGCTATATCATGTCGGCACTTAATTATAAGCTAAGTTAGTACCTTGCAGCAATACTCTTTCTGTCGCTCACAGGAGATGGGAACGGGTGCGGACTAATTCTATCCTAAGTCCCATCAATCTCAATTGAGCTGCTGAAACGTGGGCTCCGTCGAGGATGAGTGCGCTTTTGTCCCTTCTTGATGCGTTGCGGACGTTTCCCTGGGCTGGTTAGTTTTCCGTATTGAATATGGAAATGAATGAATGACCTTGTTTTGGCAGCTTCGGGGCCTGCTGTGTGGTCTTCCGAGCGGCTACACTGTCGCGATGTGCCATGGTTTCTGGAAATATGGGACACAGGAAGAGCAACTACTTCATTTATGCAGCAGGCGAAGTACTCAAGCGCTGCTTACCCCTAGACCAGGTAACATGTGACATCACATGAAGTAAGGATCATTGGGTCGCGAAGCTTCATGGCAAAAACTTCATGCAAGCTAAACCTACACACCACTCGACCGCAACATACGTTGTTTTTATCCATCCCCAGCCCCTTCTTCATTCTTCATTTCGACTCCCCTTGTTTACGGGATGACCCATCTCGCCCCATTCTGCTCCGTCCCGTGGAGGCGCCGTTCTAGGTTTTCGGTGTACAGTGGTGGTGGTGGTATCATTTACCCCGGCCTCTCTCCACTGAAGGAAGATATGCAGGGACAAATGCTATGGCTGGTCCTTCACTATCTATTCTTTTAATGAATTTTGATCCTCGATTTTCCCTCCTGGAATGAGTCTACACAATATGGTCAAAGCATTCTTTACTTCCTTGTTAGAAAATCCCTGTCTTATTCTGAGTCGCTTGACTTTTGATGTCCTTCTCTTCCTCCCTTCCAACTTGGTTTTCTCTCTCTCTGACCGACGTCGCCCTGGTGCATGAACCCGGTCGTGAGTCAGATGGCATCCGCCGCACTCTCGCTAAGTATCTTCTGGGTCTTTACTTTGTAACATTCGTGATCACGTAGCTGGTCCTAGCGCAAGGAAAAAATATTAAACACCTCGCTATATATAAATATAAATGTCCTCTTAATATCCCTGAGCGCCTACATTGATTCTGTCTGGTGGATCATTTTATAGTTCTCTACTTGTACTTTCGGACTTTTGAGTGACCAACGGGCAAATTCTGCCAAGAGGCACTAGTCTTACTAGCGCAAGCTATTAAAGCGGCCTTTTTTTCTACTCCACGTAGTTTAGGTTAAATTTTCAAGCACCCTTTTCACAACCGCTATCGAACCTTTAGCACCATCTTGAAATCTAAAGACAAATACAGACGCCGGTATTATGATCCCATTTCCAGCGGCGAAGCAATTTGCGAGATTATTTCAACCGTCAGCTACAAGACCACAAGCAAGAATGCCTCTCACTGCATTCCTCCGTCCATTTTTGGCCAAAACTCGGCAATCGTCGTCGAATTCACCCCAACCTTCTCCGAGTCATTCCGACATATCTGAAAGAATGGAGGAAGAGACCTTTGACTATTACTCTCCCGACTACTACTATCCTGTCCGCATTGGCGAGACCCTAAACTCAAGGTACAAAGTAGTTTCAAAGCTTGGGTACGGGGCAAATTCTACAGTTTGGCTGTGCAGAGACATCATGTCAACTTTACCTTTCTAAGGCATTACTGGCTGTCTTCCACACAGGTCAAATGTCAAGGCAACTAATCTTCTTAAAGAAAGCGAAAGTCGCATCATGTGGTCGTCAAAGTGGGGACACGCAATTCTTCCCAAGCAGATCGGGAGATCGAGGTCTCAGAGTATTTGGATACAATAAGATCCAAGCACCCTGGTGCAGCTCTTGTGCGCAGGATTCTTGACCACTTTGAGATCCGCGGTTCGTCTGGCCCACATCCGTGTCTCGTGTACCCTGTCTTGGGAACGCCTGTGGATGTCCTACGAGAGATGCTCCCAAATCGGAAGCTAAGTGAGGTACTGTTGAAAGCCTTTGTGGCCGAGACTCTTTATGCCCTTGATTTTCTGCACTCGGAGGCTGAGATTATCTATACAGGTGAGCTATCTCTCTAAAAATTTTGTAGAGTATCGTGCTTGGCACAATCCTAAGTATTGATTCTAGATCTGAAGGCGGATAACCTAATATTGAGTATTGGAGATATGTCACACCTAACAGAATACGTGGATGCTGCCCGGAAACATTCTACTCCAGACAAAATTGATGGGGACCGCTTTATATACAGATCTAGAGATCTCAATGCCCTCCGTCAACTTGGCCCGCCCGTGCTCTGCGACTTTGGGGAAGCTAGCCTCAAAACCCATTCCCACCCTGATCTTATTATGCCTTACCAATACCGGGCCCCAGAAGTCCTTCTGGGAATACCTTGGGACAACAAGGTCGATATCTGGAGTGTCGCAATCCTGGTGAAGATTTTTATAACCCCATGACGTTGCCCTTGGACTAATCACATCTCCAGACATGGCATCTCCTTGAAGACAGTCCCATGTTTGTGCCTCTTGACGAACATCATGAGCCCTCAATTTTGGTCCACCTCGCCCAGATGGTTAGGTTGTTGGGAACCCCGCCGTTGGAACTCTTGCAACGAAGTGATAATTCGTCTGAGTATTTTGATGAAGACGGTTAGTGTGCACTTGATGATGATGATGATGATGATGATGATGATGATGATGATGATGATGATGATGATGACTGTTGTGCTTTCTAACTTTCTCGCAAGGTCAACTCCTTACAGAAATTGATGTCCCAGCAGCATC
>Ga0105239_10003606_pt1 | contig 18915 bp, 18 predicted proteins | sample KBSC44metaG_FD_92761 | JGI IMG/M metagenome (GOLD analysis project Ga0105239, IMG submission 92761) | Corn rhizosphere microbial communities from Kellogg Biological Station, Michigan, USA - KBS C4-4 metaG | ecosystem: Host-associated > Plants > Roots > Rhizosphere > Soil | place: Michigan, USA...
CGACCAATTGGTTATCGCTGATCACCGGTCGGCGCAAAAGCATCGCCCACCCGTATGGGTCAGAACGTAAGATTGCCTCCGGAAAGTCGCGCCGCGGATCGCGGGTTATGAGGAGATTGGAACCGAGTGTCAACAGGTTATTACCGCGGAAAAGCCCGTAAACCGGCCCCACGACGCCCTGTGAATAAAAGCTAACCCGAGGGCCGTCCCGAAGGCAAGAAAAACCGCCGATTGCGTAAGGAACCACTCCCCTATAAGCCGCCTTCCCATGCCCCGACCTGACCGCCGCCATTTCTACCCCAAGCCTGACAGCCGGACCGGCGAAGGTTTGTGGCTTTACGGCCTTCACGCCGTGAAGGCCGCCTTGGCCAATCCGACCCGCAAGGTGAAGCGCGCGGTCCTGACCACGCGCGCTGCCGAAGAGATCGGGCCGAAACTGCTTGGCCGGGTGCGGCAGGAGCTCTCGGACGGTGACGCCGTGTCACGCTTGTTACCCGCCGGAGCGGTCCACCAGGGGGTCGCCCTGCAGTGCGATCCTCTCCCCAAGCGTAATCTCGACGATGTGCTGGACGCGCCCTCGGGGCGGCGGCAGATCGTCGTCGTGCTGGATCAGATTTCTGACCCCCAGAATACGGGCGCGATCCTGCGCACCGCCGCCGCGTTCGGTGCGACTGCTGTGATTGTGCAGGACCGTCATTCGCCACTGGAATCCGGCACGCTCGCGAAGGCAGCCTCGGGTGCGCTTGACGTGGTGCCATATGTCCACGTCGTCAACATTGCCCGCACACTCGAAGATTTGGGCAAACGCGAGTTCTGGCGGATCGCGCTGGCCGGCGACGGCGACAGCGCGCTCAAGGACGCCTTGCCGGCGGGCGATGTCGCATTGGTTCTCGGATCGGAGGGTTCGGGCATCCGCAGGCTGGTGCGCGAGCGTTGCGACGCGGCGGCCTTCGTGCCCATCGATCACGAGATGGAGAGCCTGAACGTTTCCAACGCCGCAGCCGTAGCGCTCTACGAATTGCGCCGCGCCTAAAGCCTTGGAATTTCCGCACGGCGACCCACATGCGGCTAAGGCGCGCGGGGAAACCATCATGCGATCATGTCTGCTGGTACTGCTGGGCGTCCCGCTGCCGGTCGTCTTCCTGCTCTGGTTCGTGACCGGGCACCTGTGAGCGTCAGAACAGCGCCGCCACGACGTTGTTGCCGCCACCATAATTCTCAATGAAGACGAGGACCTTGTAACCCTCCTCCATTCGCACATGGCCTTCGGCGTCGTGCATCATGAGTCCTTCATTGCTCATGGTTGCGGTGCGGCGGTCAAAGGCGAAGCGCGGCGCCAGACCTTTGTATTGCGTGCGGATCAGATGAAAGAGCTGCGCCGCATGTTCGGGCGCAAGCCGCACACAGCCAGCGCTGGCGCGCTTGCCGAGCTCTGCGATGTCGTGACCGGTCGCGCTGTGGATCGCAAGTCCCGTCTGCACGCCGTTCCTTTCCCAATTGAAGAACATCGCGTAGGGCATCGGCGTCTTCCACTGCCCGGACACGTGATGCTCGTACATGCGGTCGGGATCGAGCTCATAGTAGCCCTGTGGTGTGAAGCTGGGCTCGACCCGGCCGTTTGGCGCGAATTCGACGAGTTCGCGCCCCGTCGACACCGGCCAGTTGTGGAGAAGGTCGAGATCGCCATTGGCGCGCTTGCGGAAGACATACATGCGCTGCGCCAAGGGTCCGCTCTCGGCTTTGCTGACATAGAGGAAGAGCTCGAAATTATCGAGCATCTCGGCGGTCAAGTTGTCCTTCAGCCGCGCCATCACGCGCGCGAGTTCCGCGGACGATGGTGTCGTGAGATCCGGACGCGGCGCGCTCGCAGGGGCTTCCGGTGCGGGCGGTGCGAGTGCCAGTGCGGGCTTCGGCGAAGCCATCACTTTCGGCGGCGGCACAACCACCTTCGCGATGTGCGCGTGCTCAACGATTCCAGAACGCAATGCGGGAGGGGCAAGGGGGGCAAGAGCCATCACGACCCGCGTCGTGGGTGCCGGTGCGGACTTCGGTAGAGAGAGGGAATCAAAGAACGCCTTATCCCAGGCTGCGATGCGCGCGATGGCCGGTTGGATCGCGCGCTCCTTCACCGTGTCCGCGCCATTGCGGATTCGCGCCAGCACCGAGTGTCCGGTGTTGTAGGCCTTGGCCGGCCAAACGGGATGGCGCTGCACGACGAGGGCCATGCTGAAAAACGATGCGCTCACCAGATAGATCGCGCTTAAGGCTGTCGCGGTTCTCATGTCGGATATGCTCGCGCCACCAAGTAGCCGGTTTCCGGCCCGCCGTCCCTTTGCGGGACAGTTCTCGGTTAACAGAGTTGCCCGGCTTCCAGTTCCAGGCAATGGAAAAGATTAAGATTTGTGAACGGCAGCCCCAAAACTCCCCCGCTCCAAATCGCCCTTTAAGGTCCTTGACGCTCGCCAATAGCAAAATGCTCCCATCAGCCCGGTCAGGATCATGGTCAGCATGGCGTAACGCAGCGCATCAGCCCCGAATCGCGGCTGCAGAAGATCTGCGACCGCGCCTACAACGGGAGGCCCCAGCCCAAGTCCGATAATGTTCAGGACCAAAAGAAGGATCGCCACGGCGCGCGCGCGCATGCGCAGGGGGACCAGCGCCTGGGCCATCGCGTAGGCGGGCCCGACATAAGCCGCACCCATCATCACCGGAATGATCGCCGAAGCGAGAGCAAGCGACAGATTGTCCGCAAGATAGAAAACGGGAATGAACGGCGCCGCAACAAACGTGGCGATGATCGGCACATACATGTTCCAACGCACGTCCCGCGCGCCGTAGCGGTCGGCGAACACGCCAGCGAAATAGGTGCCGAGCGCTCCGCCGACGCCGGTGAGCAGCGCCAACGACACCCCAATCTCAGCCGGAGACATGTGGTGCGAGACTTTCAGGAACGACGGAATGAACGCGATCGCAGCATAACCGCCAAAGGAACTGAACGATGTGCCGATCGCCATCCAGCGAAAGGAGTGCTGTCTCCAGAGACATCGGACCACCGCCATGAAGCTGGGGGGATCAGTGTCGGGCAGCGCTTCGACAAGCCCGCGTTTCGGCTCCCATACGGTAAAAAGGAGCAGGACAGCCAGCAGCAGCCCTGGAACACCGGCCGACACGATAGCGACCCGCCAGCCGTAATGCTCGGAAATCCAGCCGCCGCCGAAAAACGCCAGCAGCAACCCGACATTCAATCCCGCGGTATAGAACGACAGCGCTGTGGCGCGCTCGGCCGGCGGGTACAGATCGGCAATTACCGAATTGATCGCCGGCCCGGTACCCGCTTCTCCGACGCCGGTACCGAAACGCGCGAGGGCCATCGTCCAAAATCCGACTGCATAGCTGGAGAACACCGTCATGAGGCTGAACACGGCGAGCGAGGTGGCGATGATATTGCGGCGGTTGAAACGATCGGCAAAGACCGCGAGCGGCACACCGAGAACTGCATACACAATGGCGAAGACTGGACCGATGAGATAGCCGATCTCGCGATAGCTCAGGCCAAATTCGACTTTGATCTGCGGCATAAGGATCGCAAGGATCTGCCGATCCAGATAGTTGACTACGTAAGTGAGCGTGAGGATGAAAAGCACATACTTGCGGTAGCCCGGGCTGAAATCCCGAGCCTGAGTTTGCTCCGCCACGCCGCCCTGCCCTTCCGGATTGTTGTTCTTGTTAGAACGCTAGACCGAAAGCACGATTTCGCAAAACGCCCTATGCGCGCTGCGCTTCGGCTTTCCGCAACATAAGGTTGACGGGCTCGCTTCCGAGCCTTGTATGCTTGGCGTGCGCCGCCGGCAGATTGCGGCCTGTGGCTAGTCGTGCCTGTCCCCACCAGGCTTCGTCGCGCGGGACAACCCGAACCGCTCGCCCTTCTTGCCCTTTACCGCGAGATCGACGGTCGCAAGACGGCGTCCGCCTTCGGCGCGCGATTCACTGGCGAGCAGACTCATCATCGCGAAATAATCACCGAAGGAATCTTCGACGGCGCGCGTGAAGCCCTGTGCGTCCTGCGCCTTGTTCATCTGGATCTTGGCGTAGCGTAGCGCGCCGGGCGAATTCTCCGCCACCCGCCGCGCGAACGCTGTGGTCTCGCGTTCGAGATCGGCCGGCGCGAGCACGCGATTGACGAAGCCGTACTGGGCGGCTTCGTGCGCCGTGATGAAACGGCTCTCGAAGCAAAGCTCCTTTGCGCGGCGAATGCCGATATCCCACGGGATCGACATGTATTCGACGAATCCCGCCAGGAACTGAGCATCTTCGGCCGCGAAAACGATGTCGCAGCACGCCGCCAGCATCCAGCCCGCGTAGATGCAATAGCCTTCAACCATCGCGATCGTCGGCTTCTCGAAATTCCGCCATTTGAGCAGGAGATCGAGATTGTATTTGCGAAACTCGTCATAGGTTTCGATGCCCGGCGCGGCGCCCAGGCTTTTGCGATAAGCGACCGCCTCCGGCGTTCCAAGATCGTGCCCGCTCGAGAAATGCCCACCACTACCGCGCACGATCACAACGCGCACCGACTTGTCCGCCGCCGCCAGATCGAACGCCGCATCGATCTCGTCGAGCATGCGATAGCCCTGCGCGTTCTTATACTGCGGCAGGTTCAGCGTGATGATCCCGAGCGGACCGTCCGTGGTGTAGAGGATTTCCTGAAAGGCCATCTGCGTTTCTCACCCTCCCTCAAGCGTAGGGTGGGAAGTTACGCGAACTTACCCGACTTCGCCCAGCCGCGCGGGACGAGACGGCCGGCCTGGGCGCGCTGACCGCGCCACTCTTTCAGTTCGGAAGGGGCAAATTCGCGATTGTTCTCGTCCTTCAGGCCCTGCTTCCAGGTGAAAGTCGTCGCGTCGAGCAATCCGCCGTCCTTGTAGCGCTGCAGATAATTGCCCTGCCCGCGCGCCATCTCCGGCAGATCGGCAAGATCGAAGATCAGCATTTTGCGGTTCTCGCCCACGACCGCGATGGAGTCGCCGTCGACGAAGCGGCACACCGCGGCTTCCGATCCGGTCTTCACGTTCATCACGCGCTTGCCGTTTTTGGTCATCGCCACTGCGTCGTCTTCATTGGTGACGAAACCGTGGCCCGAGGTCGAAGCGACCAGAAGCTTGCGCCCGGGCACATGCGCGAACATTACCACCAGATCGGCATCCGGCGGGAGATCGATGAAGGTGCGGATCGCCTCGCCATTGCCGCGACCGCCCGGTAGCTTCGCACAGTCGAGCGTGAAGAAGCGTCCGTCGGTCGAGAACATCATCAGCTTGTCGGTCGTCTCGGCATGGATCCAGAAACGTTCGCGGTCTCCCTCGCGATACTTCACCGCGTCGCTCGGCTCCTGGTGACCCTTGAACGCGCGCAGCCAGCCCTTCTCGGAACAGACGACCGTGATGGGCTCCTTCTCGACCGCGTTTTCGAGCGTCGCCACTTCGTCGGCCATCGCCTCGACCTTCGCGACGAGGTTTGCCTCCGCGATTTCAGTGCGGCGCTTTCCGAGCGCAGTCTTCTGGCCGAACTTGGCGTCGATGGCCTTCACTTCCTCGATCAGCTTCTCGGATTTGAGCTTGGAGGAGCCGAGCAGTTTCTTGAGATCCTTCTGTTCCGCGGTCAGCGAGGCATGTTCTTTGCGGATCTCCATCTCTTCGAGCTTACGCAAGGACCGGAGCCGCATGTTGAGGATGGCCTCGGCCTGCGCATCGGTCAGTGAGAACGCCTTGATGAGCTTCGGCTTCGGCTCGTCCTCGGTGCGGATGATCCTGATGACCTTGTCGAGGTTCAGATAGACGGCGAGATAGCCCTCGAGAACCTCAAGCCGCGTGGCGATCTTTTCCAGGCGGTGCGCGGAGCGGCGCTCCAGCACTTCGCGGCGGTGATCGATGAAGGCGGCAAGCACCTCGCGCAGGCTCATCACGCGCGGCACGACGCCCTTGTCGAGCACGTTCATGTTGAGCGAGACGCGGCTTTCGAGGTCGGTCTGACGGAAGAGCTGCTCCATCAGCAGCTCGGGTTCGACCGTGCGGCTCTTGGGCGTCAGCACGATGCGGACGTCTTCCGCGGATTCGTCGTGAATGTCGTCCAGCAGCGGGAGCTTCTTCTGCTCGAGCAGTTCCGCGACGCGCTCGATCAGCTTTGCTTTCTGGATCGCATAGGGGATTTCATGCACCACAATCTGGTACATGCCCCGCGCGCCTTCTTCCTTCTTCCATCGCGCACGCACGCGGAACGAGCCGCGGCCGGTCTTGTAGGCTTCTGCGATGGTCGCGGCGTTGTCGACGATGATGCCGCCGGTCGGAAAGTCCGGCCCGCGCACCAGCTTGAACAACGTGCGGTCCTGAACATTGGGATTTTCGATCAGCGCGATCAGCGCGGCGCAGAGTTCGCCCAGATTGTGCGGCGGGATCGAGGTCGCCATGCCGACGGCGATGCCGCTCGATCCGTTGGCGAGCAGATTGGGGAACGCCGCCGGCAGCACGACCGGCTCTTCGTCCGCGCCGTCATAGGTGGCGCGGAAATCGGAAGCGTTTTCGTCCAACCCTTCGAGCAGCGCCTGCGCCGCGTCGGTCAGGCGGCTTTCGGTGTAGCGCATCGGCCGGGTTATCGCCATCGACATTGCCGAAATTGCCTTGCCCCTCGACCAACGGATAGCGGACCGAGAAATCCTGCGCGAGGCGGACCAGCGCATCGTAGATCGCCTGGTCGCCATGGGGATGGAACGAGCCCATCACGTCGCCGACAACCTTCGCCGATTTCTTGGGCGCGGAACCCGGCGCGAGCCCAAGCCGGCGCATGCCGAACAGGATGCGACGGTGGACGGGCTTCAATCCGTCGCGTGCATCGGGCAGCGCGCGCTGCGTGATGGTGGAGAGCGCATACGCCAGATAGCGCTCGGCCAGCGCCTTGCTCAGCTCTTCGGAACGGATGTCGTCTTTTATGTCGGCCATACCGAACTTCTATTCGATTCGCCCGCCGTTTTCGCCAGTTCGTCCAGACGCAATCGCGCAGCTGGAATCTCCCGGCCATGCGGCAGAAGAACGCGTTCGTTCAGGAAATATCCCGTCAGCTTCAGCCCGGCCACGATATCTGCGCGCGAGACCGCGTTCTGCGAACCGAGCAGGAATGGCGGCAGCGCGAGCAGCCTGTCCTTGTAAAGAGCGCCGCCGCCGCGCGACACCGCCCGGCCCGAGCGCGGCGAGACGTATACCAGGTCGTCGGTCGTTCCGGTCGCCGCGCAATGGGTGAGATCGAGGCCGAAGCCCAGCGCATCGAGCAACCCCGCTTCCCAGCGCACATAGAGCGGAGCCCAGTGATCGATGCCGTCGTCCATCATCGCATCGAGCAGGATTTCTCCGGCAATGAACACGGGCGCATGGCTCTCGCGCTCGGGCATGGCAGCCGCCGCGATCTGAGAGAAGGCATTGAGCCCGGTCAGTGCCTCGCGGCCTTCCATCAGCTCTCCCGCCCGCGCGCGTTCCAATTCGATTGCGAAGCCGCCGAGATGTTCGTTCAGCCGCGCACGCCAGACGAGCTTGAGCGAATTGCCCGGTTGCAGCAGCGGCTTCATCCGCCGCGATGCGCCGCCCCGCACCAGTCCCATGTGTCGGCCATGCTCGCGAGTCAGCGCTTCTACGATCGCGCCGCTTTCCCCCAGCGGCCGCACCGAAAGCACGATAGCGTCGTCAGACCATTCCACTAATAGGTTACTCGTTCATCCAAGTCGCATGAGCAGTCATATCGACTTTCAGGATCTGCCACGCGATATGCCTCAACCTTCGCCCAAATATCCTCCCACGAACCTTCATCTGACATTGGCATTCTATTGTTATGGGCGTTCGTTTTGAACACGCGCCACATCGGTATTGCGATCACGACGACGGAGTCGAGACAGGCCCTCAAGAATGTCTTGAACCAACCGCTGTCCATTCCCATCGAGCTATCTTTTTCGCCGACTGAGATTAGACCCCACGGATATTGAGGCCCGAAACCGTATTCGCAATATCCGATAGCACCGTCTGAACAATCATCTCTCAGGACGATCCAACAAGGATATTGTTGGTCCGGCTCGCCATAATCCCAGTTTCTGAGTATGATGCTCGGTCTAACCAATAACGAATGAATGCGGTCGAGAACACGTTGGTCCGAAAGGCTACACAGTTCCGCCTGGATCAGATCGGCCAATTGTGCAGCATTAATCGCCATTTCAATCGTCAGGAAACTCCAAGCCCATCTCACGGTAGTGCTCGCGCTTGTCGGCCCAGCCTTCGTCGACCTTCACGAACAGGAAGAGATGTACGCGGTGGCCGAAGATCTCTTCAAGCTCCGTACGCGCGAGCTCGCCGATCTTCTTGATCGTGGCGCCGCCCTTGCCGAGCACGATGGCTTTCTGGCCGTCGCGCAGGACATAAATCGTCTGGTCGATCCGGACCGAGCCATCCTTGCGCTCTTCCCACTTCTCGGTCTCGACCGTCGAGGCATAGGGCAGCTCGTCATGCAGACGCAGATAGAGCTTCTCGCGTGTGATCTCGGAGGCGAGCAAGCGCGAGGTGATATCTCCCGCCTGATCCTCGGGAAACAGCCACGGGCTCTCCGGCATCTTCGACGCGCACCAGTTCGCGACGTCTTCGACGCTGTCGCCTTTGAGTGCGGAGATGACGAAGACTTCCTCGAAGACCGTTTCGTCTTTCAACTTTTCGATCAGAGGCAGAAGATCGGTGCGCTTCATGCCGTCGATCTTGTTGAGAACAAGCGCGGCTTTCGCCTTGTTCTCTTTGAGTTTCTCGATGATCGCGTAGGTGTCGAGCGCGGCAAGTCCGTCCGCATGCGCGACAAGTTCCGGCGCATCCACGATCACCACAATGGCGTCGGCATCGTTGGCGCCGGCCCAGGCCGAGGTCACCATCGCGCGGTCGAGCCTGCGCTTCGGCTTGAAGATGCCCGGCGTGTCGACGAACACGATCTGCGTCTCGCCGCGCATGGCGACGCCGCGCACGGGCATGCGCGTGGTCTGGACCTTCGGGCTGACGATCGCGACCTTGGTGCCGACGAGCGCATTCACCAGCGTCGACTTTCCGGCATTCGGCGCACCGATGATCGCGGCGAATCCACAGCGTGTCGTCATACGAGCCCCAATCGCGACAGCATCGTCTTCGCCGCAGCCTGTTCGGCCTCACGCTTCGAGCTGCCCTCGCCAATGGTGGGTTCGTGTCCCGCCACGCGCACCTCGACCCAGAAGCGCGGCTGGTGATCCGGCCCTTCACGCCGGACGACGTTATAGGTGGGCGCGCCCGGAAATTCCTTACGTCCCTGCGCCCATTCCTGCAGCGCCGTCTTGGGGTCGCGCATGTCGCGGTCGAGAGTCGCGAACGCATCGGTCCAATAGCGCTCGACAAATTGGCGCGCGGCGTTCATCCCGCCGTCGAGATAGAGCGCTGCGATGACCGCCTCGCAGGTGCCGGCAAGAATTGCAGCCTTGCGCCGTCCGCCGCTCACGATCTCGGACTGGGCAAGGATGATGTGATCGGCGAGGCCCGCGGCGTTGGCGGCTTGCGCGCAGGCGTCCTGTCGCGCCAGCGCGTTGAACTTGAGCGCAAGCGCACCCTCCGCATCGCCCGGATAGAGCGCGTGCAGCTTCTCTGCGGCAATCAGGCCGAGCACGCGGTCGCCAAGAAATTCCAGCCGTTCATTGGACTCCGCCGAATTGGCGCTCGAATGCGTGAGCGCGCGCGTGAGCAGCGCTGGATCGTGGAACGCATGACCCAGGCGGGACTCGAGTTCAGTCGACAGTGGTGAACATGCGGCGGTAGCGGATTGCTCCGGGCCACGTCCACGGCTCGTACCAGACGGCGGTGTCATCGATGGAAAAGAACCGGAATTCGGCCTTGCCGACAAGGTCCTCGGCGGGGACAAAACCCACGCTCAGGCGGCTGTCGTCGGAATTGTCGCGGTTGTCGCCCATCATGAAGTAGTGGCCGGGGGGCACCGTGAACACCGGCGTATTGTCCTCGTTACTGTCCTTCATGGCGTCGAGGACGTAGTAGCTCTTGCCCTCCGGCAGCGTCTCACGATAGCGCTCGATCGGGCGGACGATGTCGTACTGGTCCTTGCCGACATAATCATCCACGCGCACCTTCGGCACGGGCTTGTCGTTGATATAGAGCACGCCGTTCAGCATCTGGATGCGATCGCCGGGAAGGCCGATCACGCGCTTGATGAAGTCCTGCATGTATTCGGACGATTCCGGGTTCGGCATCTTGAACACGATGACGTCGCCCCGCGCGGGCGTGCGCTCCATCACGCGGCCATGGAAAAAGTTGCCGACAGGCCAGCCACGGAACGGAAACGACGCGCGACTATAGCCATAGGCGAACTTCTCGACGAACAGATAGTCGCCGACTAGCAGCGTGTTCTCCATCGAACCCGACGGAATATAGAACGGCTGGAACAGGAACGTGCGGATGACGAGCGCGATCAGAAGCGCGTAGACGATGGTCTTTACCGTTTCGAGCCACGACTCGCCTTCCGCCTTTTTTGCCGCTTCCGGTGTCTTGGGCTTCGACGCGACAGGCGCGGGCTTGGCCGGCTGTTGGGGCACGACAGTGGCCGCAGGCACGGCCTTATCGGCGTCCGCCTTGGCTCCGCGGGCGGCGGAATCGGCTGCCGCGTCGGCGGAAACGCTCAAATCGGCCATTTCGGGCTCATCTTTCGTGGAATCGCGGGGGACAGAACCGGACGGATCGGGTTGCGTCAAGGCCGAAGCCCTCTCTTACTTAAGCGGGGATGGCGGGGTTGCAACCGCGGAGATAATCACGATCGCCTGCGCCAGCGGGAAATCGTCGGTAATCGTCAGATCGATGACCGCTGTATGACCAGCCGGCGTTATTTCGTTAAGCCGCCGTAATGCGCCATTGGTAAGCGCCAGCGTGGGTTTTCCGCCCGGCAGATTGACGACGCCCATGTCGCGCCAGAACACGCCCTTATTCAGTCCGGTGCCCAGCGCCTTTGCGCAAGCCTCCTTCGCCGCAAAGCGCTTGGCATAAGACGCGGCACGCTGCGCGCGCCGGTCGGATTTCGCGCGTTCGACATCGGTGAAGATGCGCTCGATGAAACGGTCGCCGAACCGCTCGATCGATTTCTCGATGCGGCGGATATCGATGAGATCGGAGCCGAGGCCGAGGATCATTGCGCTCTCGCCTCATCCATCAATGCCCGCATCCGTTTGATCGATGCTTCGAGCCCCACGAAGATCGCCTCGCCCACCAGGAAGTGGCCGATGTTGAGCTCGCGCACTTCCGGGATCGCAGCGATGGGCTTCACATTGTCATAGGTGAGGCCGTGACCGGCATGGACTTCGAGCCCGAGCCGCGCCGCGGCGGCGGCGCTTTTGCGTGCGGCATCGAGATGTGCGGCGATGGCAGGCTGGTCGCGCGCGAACACCGCCTCGCAATACCCGCCAGTGCAAAGCTCCACGACCGGCGCGCCGAGCGATCTCGACGCTTCGAGTTGCCGTGTGTCGGGATCGACAAACATCGACACGCGGATGCCTGCAGCGCTCAGGCGGACCACAAAAGGTTTCAAATGATTGTGCTGACCGGCAGCATCGATACCGCCTTCGGTCGTGCGCTCCTCGCGCTTCTCGGGCACCAGGCAAACCGCGTGCGGTTTATGAGCGAGTGCGATTGCCAGCATCTCCTCGGTCGCCGCCATCTCGAGATTGAGCGGAATGGTCAGCTCGCGCGCCAGATTGTCGATGTCGTCGTCGGAGATATGGCGGCGATCCTCGCGCAAATGTGCCGTGATGCCATCCGCACCCGCAGCCGCCGCCAGCCGCGCCGCACGCAACGGATCGGGATACGGCGCACCGCGCGCGTTCCGGATCGTCGCGACATGGTCGATATTCACACCGAGGCGCAGCCGGGTCATGGTCACTTCACGCGAGTCCACGGCTCCCCGGCTTTACAGCGGGGGTATCGCGCAGATGCGGCGGGAGTTTGTCGGCTTCCCAGGCGGGTACCTTCATCGAGGCGAGTGCCACCAGTTTCACGCCGACCTTCGCCTTGCCGCCGGAACGGTCGATCAGACACGCGGCCGCAACCGGCTTGCCGCCGGCGGCGCGGATCGCTTCCAGGCATTCGCGCGACGAGACGCCGGTCGAGACGATGTCTTCCACCATCAGCACCGGCTGGTTCTTTTCAAGATGGAAATTGCGGCGGAGCTGGAATTTGCCGTCGACGCGTTCGACATACATCGCAGGCAGGCCGAGTTGGCGGCCCATCTCATAGCCCGGCACGATGCCGCCAACCGCCGGCGACACGATGGCCGTGAATTTCGTCTTCACCTCTTTGCGCACTTTGGCAGCCAACGCCTTACAGAGTTTCGCGGTTCGCTTGGCATCCTGGAACACCAGCGCCTTCTGCAGGAACGTGTCGGAATGCAGCCCGCTCGACAGGATAAAATGGCCTTCGAGCAGTGCGCCTGCCTTCTTGAATTCCGCAAGTACCTGTTCGTCGTTCACTGGACATGTTCCCTGTCGCGCACGCGCTCGACCGATTCGACCGCGGCACTTACGCGTAGCGCGCCGATGATGTTCTGCAAATGGGCCACGTCGCGCACTTCGATGTCGACCAGAACCTCGAAGAACAGCGCGTTGCGGTGCGTCACCTTCATATTGAAGATGTTTCCGCCGTTCGAAGCGATCACCGCCATCGCCGCGGCCAGCGATCCCGGCACGTTCTTGGTGCGCACGAGAATGCGCGCCACGCTGGGGCCCGCATCAGCGGAATGCGTGCTCCACGCGACGTCGAGCCAGTCTTCCATCTCGGTTTCGGCGCGCTCCAGCTCTTCGCAATCGACCGTGTGGATGACCGCGCCCTCGCCCGGCACCATCAACCCCACGATGCGGTCGCCGGGCAGCGGGTGGCAGCACTGGCCGAGCTTGTACGAGATGCCTTCCTTCAGGCCGCGAATGGAGATGGGCTTGCGGGCCTTGGCGGGCTCGACAAAGGCGGCCTGACTGCGGCGTTCTGGATCGCGCTTGATCTCGGGAAACACCGCTTCGAGGACCTCGCGTCCACGCAACGACCCGCGCCCCACATCGGCATAGACGTCCTCGGCTTTTGACAGGCGAAGCTTCTTTGCCACACCCTCGATCGCCTTTTCCGTCAGCTCGAAGCCTTCATCGGCGAAGACCTTCTCGAGAATCTTGCGGCCGAACTTCACATGTTCGTCGCGTTGTGCATGACGCAGGAAGCGGCGGATCTCGGCGCGCGCGCGCCCCGTGACGACGAACTGCTCCCATTGCGGCGACGGCGTCTGTTCCTTGGTGCGGATGATCTCGACCTGATCGCCATTGCCGAGCGGGGTGTGCAGCGGCACATGCTTGCCGTTTATCTTGGCGCCGACGCAATGATTGCCCAAATCGGTATGCACCGCATAGGCGAAATCGATCGGCGTTGCGCCGCGCGGCAGGGAGATCAGGTCGCCCTTCGGTGTGAAGCAGAAGACCTGATCCTGATACATGTGCAGGCGCGAGTGCTCGAGAAACTCCTCGGCGCTGTCGCCGCGTTCGAGCAGGTCCACCATGTCGCGCAGCCATTCCAACGCGTTGGCCTCGCCGCGATCTTTCGCGGGTACATGCTCGCGATAACGCCAATGGGCGGCGACGCCGCGCTCGGCGATATCGTGCATCTCCTGCGTGCGGATCTGCACTTCAACGCGCTGATGCTCGGGTCCGATCACGGTGGTGTGGATCGAGCGATAACCATTGGCCTTCGGTGTCGAGATGAAATCCTTGAAGCGTTCCGGCACCATCTGCCAATTGGTGTGCAGGACGCCCAGCGCGCGATAGCAGTCCTCCGTGGTGCGCACGATCACACGGAAGCCCAGGATGTCGGAGAGCTGCTCGAAATTGAGCTGTTTGTCTTTCAGCTTGCGCCAGATCGAATAAGGACGTTTGGCGCGGCCCGTGACCCAGGCGTCGAAGCCGCTCTCGGCGAGCTTGCGCTTCAACTGATCGGCGATGCGGCCGATGCGGTCGACGCTTTTGTCCTCGAATTGCGCAATGCGGGTGACGATGGAATTACGTGCCTCGGGCTGCAGTTCGGCGAAGGCCAGATCTTCCAACTCCTCGCGCATGTTCTGCATGCCGATGCGGCCGGCGAGCGGCGCATAGATGTCGAGCGTCTCCTGCGCGATGCGGCGGCGCTTCTCGGACTTCGGGATGAAGCCCAGCGTGCGCATGTTGTGCAAACGGTCGGCAAGCTTGACCAGCAGCACGCGGATGTCGTTCGACATCGCAAGCATCAGCTTGCGGAAATTCTCCGCCTGCTTGGTGCGCTCGCTGAAGAGTTCGAGCTGCGACAGCTTCGTCACGCCGTCGACGAGGCCCGTGATCTCGTCGCCGAAATTCTCTTTGATGTCTTCGAGCGTCGCGAGCGTGTCCTCGACCGTGTCGTGCAGGAGCGCGGTCACGATCGTGGCCACATCCAGTTTCAAGTCGGTCAGGATGGCGGCGACTTCCAGCGGATGGGCGAAATAAGGATCGCCGGAGGCGCGGAACTGCTTCCCGTGCGCCTTCATCGCATAGACATAGGCCTTGTTGAGCAGCGCCTCGTCGGCGTCCGAATCGTAGGCTTTGACCCGGTCGACCAGCTCAGTCTGCCGCATCAGCTTGCGCCGGGCCTTGGCCTGTGCCGCCCCGGCCAGCGGCGAGGCCGGAATGGCAGATTCTGTGGGTTGCTGTGTGTGCGTACTCATACGCGTTCAATATAAGCGCGATACGCAAGAAACCGGAAATGAAGGCTGGGAAATCGGCGCTTGCGCGCTATTCCTCGTCGTAGACTTCGGGCTCGGGCTGCGGCTCGGCGCGGCGCTGGGCTTCGGAGGTGAGCGCACGCAGCAGCTCTTCTTCCGTGACCTGGCGGTGCGCGGGATCCTCGCGGTCATCGCTGGCCTCGCGAACCTCTTCCGGCTCGTCGACTTCCGCATGCTTCTGCAGCGAGCGGATGTACTCTTCCTTGAGCTCTTCAGGCTTGAGTTCCTTGCCGGCGATCTCGCGGAGCGCCACGACCGGGTTTTTATCACGGTCGCGATCGACCAGCGTTTCTGCGCCGCCGGAGAGCTGCCGTGCCCGGAAACCAGACAAAAGCACCAGATCGAAGCGGTTGGGAACCTTGTCGACGCAATCTTCGACGGTCACGCGGGCCATGGGAATCCTTGTAGTTTCAGTCGCTTAAACGGGCACGGACCAGCCGATTCCGGGCCCGACGCGCGCGAAGCGGCGGACATTATACAGATTGCCCGGGCCGAACAAGCGGAACTTCGCTAAGTCCCCATTTCTGCGGCGATCGCCACCGTAGGATCGTCCCCGCCCCACTTCCTGCCCGCGATTAACTCGCGCTGGACGCGGCTGAGCGCCGAAAAGGTTTCCCGCGAGTCGACCTTCGCAGCATCGTTGCCGCCGACATAGAGGTGCGGTGGAAATCGTACGATTTCATCGGAAACCTTCCGCGCCAGGATCACCGTATCGTCGCCGAGATCATTGTGGCTAAGGCCCGCCGCCTTCAGCTTTTCGACGAATTCCGGATCCTCTTCCGAGAAGACATAGGGCACGGCAATTTTCACGATCTTGAAGCCGGAAGAAACAACGGTGCGCCGCAAATCCTTCGTCGTATATTCGCGATTGTGCCGGTTCGGACTCAGTACGAGATTGTAGTGACCGTAAAGCTGCGCATTCCGGCCCTCGAAAATCTTTTTGATGCTCTTCAGCGAGGCGCAGTTCACGGTCGAAAGAACCAGGTAGCCGCCCATCGCCGTGGCGCGATTGATGTTGCCCATTAGAGCCATCGGATCACAGGGCATGTGCTCGATCACCTCGAAGCAGGTGACGATGTCGTAGGTTCCGGGCTCGCAGGGAATGAGCGCGCGCTCGCCGTTGAAGTGGTAGACGGTCTGGTCGGGCTTGTCGGCAGCGGCTTCGCTGTAGGGTTCACCCGCGGGCAGATAGGCCGAACCATCAATCCGCGAATAGCCGTGCTTGGCGCGGAAGACCTCGAGGATGTCGAGTTTGCTGCCGATATCCAGCAGCCTCGCGCCGGGTTCGCGCGCGAGCGGCACCATGGACATGGCCCAGGATAATCTTGGGATATGGTTCTTGAAATGGCGCGTTGCCTGGCGCGATTCCGATGCGGACAAGATGTCTTCCAGGGCCTCAACACAGTCGGCTCTGTCGATGAAATTCAAGGGCGGCACGGTCACTCTTTCTGGCGGGATTTCCGCCACTCTATAAGACAAATGCGCAGAACCAAACAGCGGACGCAGCACCTCAAGCTTGGGGTATGGCCGGCGGGGGGCCGTTTGAGGATTTGTGTTCCGCGATCAGCGGGCGGGTGCGGCGCCAGATTTCCCACGCCGACGCCGCCGACATCGCGAACGCGAAGATCAGCATCGCATCCGCATAGACCAGCAGTTGCCCGCTATGGGTCGGGACGTGTGCGCCTTTCTGCATCAGATAGTTCAGCCCGAAGCGCAGAACGAAGACACCAATGAACAGAAGTGCGGCAATCGGCGAGGCTTTCGCCATCACGTTTCCGGTCTCGGGATCGATGGAGAATTCCTGGTGCAGCGCGCGCATATAGCCGACACCGATCCCCGCTGCGGTTCCCCCCAGGAACAGGAGAATGCCCAGAACGCCGGGGCTGTGCGCATTGGAAAGTGCCGCGAGTGTGCCGATTCCGAGATAACCGGGCTGGATCCAGAGCCGCCCGGGACGGATGCGCTGCGGCTTCTGCGACCGCAGCGCGCGGCGGGCGATCAGCGCCACGATAAGAAGCGGAAAGAGATAGGGCCCGATCTGCTTCCAATCCATCATCCGATCTCGCGCATGGGGAGCAAAATGCCATGGTTCGCGTTATTTCCGTACCACGGCGCTTCGGCGAACAACAATTTTAATTATCTTCAATGCGCAGCGTTAGCCGTCCGCTAAGCAATGGCGCGCGTTTCGTCCCGTACAATCGGAAACAATCCGCGAGACCGGAGTTTTCTGCCCGAGGGAAGACCGAAGGAGTAGAAAAAATGGGACGTGATGGAAGAACCAGCAGCGATAGCGTGATTGGCCCGGATGGCCGCACCATTACACTGGCCGATTTGCCCCAACGTGAGACAACCCGGTGGGTGACACGCCGCAAGGCGGAAGTCGTCGCCGCGGTGCAGGGCGGGCTGCTCAGTCTCGACGAAGCCTGCGAACGCTATCGCCTGTCGGTGGAGGAGTTCCTCTCCTGGCAGCACGCGATCGCGCACCACGGCATGGAAGGCCTTCGCGCCACCCATGTGCAGGAACACCGCCAGCACTGAGCGGCAGGATCCGGGGGATAAGAAGACGCGGAGACCCACCTCTCCGCGTCTTTTGATTGTGTCCGGCGTTATTTCTTCTCGCTCAGCGCCCGCGCCGCCTGAACGAACTCGCTCGGCATCATCACGACCGTCATCGTGTTCTGCTCAGCGCCGATTTCGGTCAGCATCTGCATGCGGCGGAGTTCCAGCGACTCCGGCGTCTTCACGATCTCGTCCGCGGCCTGACGCAGCTTGACCGCAGCTTCCATCTCGGCTTCGGCCTTGATGATGCGGGCGCGTTTCTCGCGCAGCGCCTCGGCCTCCTGCGCCATGGCGCGCTGCATCGATGACGGGATCTCGACGTTCTTCATCTCGACGTTCTGGATTTCCACGCCCCAGGCCTCGGTCACCTGATCGACGCGGGTCTTGAGAAGCTGCGAAATCTGTTCGCGCTCCTTCAGAACGTCGTCGAGCGAATGCTGGCCGATGATGTTGCGCAGCGTGGTGAGCGCGACCTGGATCACCGCATTGCGCACATTCTGCACTTCGATGATCGCGAGATCGGGTTTGACGATGCGATACCAGATGACGGCGTTGGCCTTCACCGGAACGTTGTCGCGCGTCATGGCTTCTTGCTGCTCGACGCCGTCGGTGAAGACGCGCAAATCTACTTTCAACGCTCGATCGATGCCCAGGGGGATGATCCAAAACAGCCCCGGCCCACGCAGGTCGATATAGCGGCCGAAACGGAACACGAGCGCGCGTTCGTACTGCTGGGCGACACGAAAACCGCTCAGAACGATCAAGACCGCGATGACGACGACAATGATGCCAACCATGGAATGCCTCCATCAATGTGGCGCATCATAGGTAGGTTGCACCTGTGCGCTTTGTAAGGGTGGCCAATTGCTCAATCCGCGCAGGCGGTTAGCGCGGTGGATAGGTCAGCTTTGGGAGGCGTCACGGCTTCGTGAGTCGCGCGGCACAGGACTTCGCTTAAGCTCCGCGGGCATTCGCCCGAGGGGATTTTCATGAAAACCGGTTTCGCTTTCGCCTTTGCGGCAATCGCCATGCTTGCCGCAGCATCGCCAGGCATCGCTTCGCCCTCCGCGTCCATCGCGAAGGCGGTGGCAGACACCACGCGGCCCAAGGCCGACCGCGAGGCCGATGCGCATCGCATGCCGACCGCGACGCTCGCCTTCTCCGGCGTGAAGGAAGGCGATGTCGTCGGCGAGTTTCTGCCCGGCGGCGGGTATTACACCCGGCTCCTCAGCGACGTGGTGGGACCGAAGGGGAAGGTCTATGCGCTCGAGACGACGCGATGGGGCGAGGACAACATCAAAGCGACCAAGGCCGTGCTGAGCGAGAAAGGCCGCGAAAACGTCCGTTTCGACGCGTCAGCCTTCGGTGAGTTCAATCTACCCGAACCGGTCGACATCTTCTGGACGACGCTCAACTATCACGACCTGCATATCGCAAAGTACGGCGCGGTCGACATGGCGAAGTTCAACAAGCACGTCTTCGACTCGCTGAAACCCGGCGGCA
>Ga0105239_10003607_pt1 | contig 18914 bp, 10 predicted proteins | sample KBSC44metaG_FD_92761 | JGI IMG/M metagenome (GOLD analysis project Ga0105239, IMG submission 92761) | Corn rhizosphere microbial communities from Kellogg Biological Station, Michigan, USA - KBS C4-4 metaG | ecosystem: Host-associated > Plants > Roots > Rhizosphere > Soil | place: Michigan, USA...
CAACCCGACATTCTAGCGCCAGAAGAGGGTGGTTATATGCATAGTGTTGTTGTCAGATAAATTATATCTGTTAATTACCGAGTTCCCTTACAATATCTTGCATTTCTTTTCTTCTTAAATAAAAATAATCCATCGCATAAAACGCCGGAAACAATTCGACTTCTTTGATTGGCGTACTTTCCTTTATAAATACATAGGCATCAAATCTCCTTTTTAGACAAGAAAACCGGAATTTATTTTCATTTCGGCTGGCTCTGGCAATGCTACAATAAGAAAGTATTGCATCATTAAGATACTTGGATCTATAGTAGAAATAGCTTGATCCTGTTGCGAGGCCGGCATATTCAAAACTGTAGGGAGGAGGCTTTATTAAGCTATCTACCATTGTTTGTCCGTGTGGCACTTTATCTTGAGTATAAGTGCCCTCACCAATCTGGAAACTGATGGAAAAATATTGGTTCCCGTAATTATTTTTAAGATAAAAGCCCAATGGCGTAACCTTTTTTAAATTATCATCAAATTGCTCAACACCATTAAGATGTCCGCTATGTGCGTATATCGCCGCTTTTTCTCCGGACTTAAGAAAAATATTGACCAAAGAATTTACTCTTTTAGACATATTAATGTCCCTGTCTTCTCCCCATTCAGCCAAATTTCTTATCACATAGGTTTCATTTTTCAGAATGGAAAGATAAAACTCAAAACTTTGTTTGTCCAATCTGTTTTGCAACATCGTATCCCTTTGGGCAAAAGCTATTATATCATCATATTTTCGCTCTGCCGTTTTCTTAAGATAGAATTTCCCCGCTTCCTTGCCCAACAAAGCCAAATGGTACTCGAAAAGATATAGTTGCGCATCCGATGGATTATCTATACCAACCAAATGCACCTTAGTCACCGAACGCTCATTATATGCCTTTAACCAATTAAGAAAATCAACCAAATTTTTATAACCGCCAATAGAAAGTTTGCCTTCAGCCTCTATCTGTTTTTGATAACTGTCGGGCATTTTGCCCTGCACGTACCTATCAAATATCAAAGTAGCGTCCACTGGATTTTCCAGCAACACCAGTTTACAATTGTAATTGACAATCAAATTCTTTATAAACTGATAACTTGCAACTTGAATTGTATTACTGCCATGGCTACACTCTCCAAGGCCTATTATCCTTTTGTTATTTATTTCTTTAATGTTTGCAAGAAGAGTACTGTCATTGCCGACAGTAAGAGTTATCATCTTTCCTTTGACAATGCCTTTGATTGCTTCAATGCTGTCTTTTTTATTTTTCGAAAAATAACTTTTGTTGGTAATTTCTTTTCCATTTACCTTGATCTTTACCTCGCCAAGCCAAATATTTTGATTTGCACTACTGTCCCCATCATAATGTATGCTGATCCTGAGTGCCGCGAGATATCCAGGCAGTAGCGAAATTTTTTTTTCCTTCCATAGTCGACTACTGATCCTTATCGACTTCGAGGATGTTTCTCTTTCCTCCTTGTCGAGACCTGTAACAATAAACCAAAGATTATGAGCTATATCATCTTTAGAAACAATAGAGACTTCGCATCTTTTTTTGAGGATACCACCGGGCAACAAAATGGTTTTGGACAAGTTAAAACTCATTTTCTTATTATTTGGCACCGTAGGTGTATAATACAACTTAAATGCCGGCCTATTTTGATAAAGAGTTGTGCTATCTGTTAAAAAATCGCAGTTATAACCACTTGACAACCATAACTTATCATTTCTGTCTAATTGTCTAAAATTCAAATCATACTTTTCAGCGATTGTCTGTGCTTTTGCTGAGAGAGAAGCAAAAAAAACAAACACAAATGGTAATATGTAGCTTGGCTTCTGATGTTTCAATTATTTAATTGGTTTTTATATTTTGGAAATTGCTTAAACTGCAAGCAATATATAAATTAAACCCCCTTCTGGTCTAAGTTTAGCGCAGCGCAACTTAGACCTAAAATGTGTTAAGCTTCCAGCTTAAGCAACAAAGGGCTGCTTAAATATTATGAATATAGCAAATTGCAATGTCCCGCAAGCAGAATGCTTGCTAAATTTTAGGTCTAAGTTAAGCTATCGCTAAACTTAGACCAGCCAGGTGAGTTTGCTTACGATACTTTTAATCATTTAATTAATAAGTCAGAATTTGCCCGATAAGCGCTTATTCTAATCGGGGAATCAGCTATTTTAACCAAGCCGATAACTTCATCTATAACTCCTTTTTCGTAGACCACTTTTAATTTATAATTGTATGAAATTATATTATTCGAGCCCACAACGCTACGAATATAAAAGTCATTTATGTCATAACTTTTAAACTTGCCAACTTTTTTATTTATATAGTGCGCAAGTTTGCTAACCCCATTTTGTCCCACCAGCCGTTTTAAACTATCACTTGTCAAAACGTCTAGCTCATTAAAGTTACCAGATGCAACGTTATCGTAAATTTCCTTTACTATCTTTTTCCCATCGTTGTTGTCCTCCTCTCGATTGATATAAACATTGTTATATCTACAGCCGCTTGCTAATCCTGCGATGAGTAGTCCGATAAAAATGAGCTTTTTCATTTAAATATTATTATTTCCCCAGTGGACTTCGTTAACTTAAGTACGAAAGAAGATGCTTCTTTTTCAAGGGAGTCACCGTTCTCTATTTGATGGCGAAAATTCCAATTGTTATAAGATAGGTAATATCTCTTTTGATTAATTGTGACGAATGGGAAACCTTTAACGTCATAACAAATATTTTCAACCTTTCCTTTAAAATTATAATTCAAATTTTGACTATTATTCTTTTCAAACATGTAAAAAGCGAATCCAAAAAATAAGAGAAAGATAAAAAAAACAAATAGTAACTTCATAAATTAAATGTTCAAATCGCTAATATAGATAAAACTTTGTATTACCATCCATTTTGCGTAGTCGTATTAGCCTCAGAAAATCCAATCGCTGGCCCCGCTCCAACACCGTATCCCAGCCAAGCAGGTGAGCCGTCGCTTTTCAAAGACTCCCACCCTTGAATTCCCAGGCCCAAGTTTATTGAAAAATCTTGGCCAGGACCCATTAAACTTTCATAAGTGGCATTCCTAGGATCACCCAAAAAATAACCTGGTGCCAGATTAATACCTCCGCCAGCTTCAAATCCAGCCCTGTGAGAACTCGTATTATTTTTGTAAAATCCAGCGTCCTTTCCTCTTGTTAATATCGTAAAACTTTTGCCCGCGCCTGGACCAATTCCTATCAAAGCGGCGCCGCTAACATTTACATTTATTACATCTGGAACAAGGTACCTCGCTAACGGGCTATTCCAAGCATCGCTATTTATAACGGCGTCTTTCATTTCGCTCCATGTATAAGTATTCTTTGTCGGAACTATTTCGACCATTGTTGGTGCATATATAGGGTTTTTCGAGAGGGCATAATAAAAATCATCAGCATCAGGGTTTACTACGCTAATACCCTTGTGCCCCCAAACCGTTACACCGGCCAAGCCTATAGATACTTTGTCTTGGCCATACTGCCTTGCCGAATTCACTACGTTCATATAAATATAATTATCAACAGCTGATTGGCTGGTCGTTTCCCACCTGCGTTCTGAATTCGCTGCGCCTCCTATACCCAAACTGCTCAAACGACACCCGCATGCATCCTCAACTTCTTTCTGCCCACTAAAGAAATTATCAACATCGTCTTGTACATCACCGCCGATACCTGTGCGCCAATAGTTGTTATACATCTGTCTCCATTCCGAAAGGGTATGGAAATTACTTATACCTCCAGGCAATGGGTTACTTCCATCGGGGTCATTAAACGTTATCGGATTATTCCCCGCATAATGATATACACTCAACGATTCAGTTGCCGCCGCCATCGGGTCAACAGCTACAAATCTACCTAAAGCAGCATCATAATTCCTATAATACGTTTGATAATAATCCGGCGAGTTATTATAGTCATTCTGCCATTCGCTTCCGCCGTTGTACAAACGCTTGTTTGGCGTACCCGGCAGGCCCATGGCGCTGGTCATGGTCATCCCAAAGCCGTAGTAGCTATTTTCCTGCATGGCATGGGCGGTGCCAGCACTGTTCTGAAAGCTTAGGCGGGCGTTGCCCTGCTGGTCGGTTATTACAAATTCCTGGGTATAGGTGCTACCGCTAACCAGCACGCGGCCTTCCGGCATCGGGAAGTACACTAAGGTGCTGTTTTCATACAAAAAGCCGTCTACGTAGTCGGTTGTTTTTATGAGCGTTGCTACCCCACCAACGTTATCATACTGACGCTTCCGCAAAATATTTCCGTTTGCATCGTAAGTATAATCAATATAGCGGTTAGCGGTGCTTGTTTGTATCTTATCGGTACGGTTTAATGCGTTATAAGTTAAGGTTAATCCTTTATACGGGTCGGTCGTCAGGTTGCCGCTATTGGCATCGTAAGCATAATTACCCGTACCGCCAATAAAGCCGGCGCTGGTGCCTGCATCGGCCACAGTTTTCAGTTGGTTAAGGTTGGCCGTATCGTATGTATAAGTCATGTTATCGATAACGGTTATCGTACCACCGCCTACTGTGGAGCTTTTGCGGTTAAGGTGCGTTATGTTGCCGCCGACATCGTAGGTTATGCCATATTCGTCAAAGCCGTTTGCGTTATTACTAAAGCTTCCCGTTCCGGTCATTATCCTTTCGCCGTAAGTTTCAGCGGTGTAACGGTCAAGGTCATCGTAACTAAACTTATAGCCACGTTCCAGCGTGGCCGTGCCCGAGCCGTTTTTGCTCATCCATTTTACACCGGTAAGCTTACCATTAAACTGTTGCGTGTTCAATAAACCACCATCCTGTTTGTCATACAACAGTTCCATGCCAAATAAGTCATTGGTATCGCCGTTGGTTTTGTTGGTGGTCATATCGTTGGTAAGCGTGCTGTTGTTAATGGTGAGCAACTGCCCGCGTATATTGAAGCGCATATCCAGGTTTTGCAGCCAAACGCCGGAACTTACGTAACCCAAACCTTTCTGTATAACCTGCCCAAGCTCGTTATAACTATATGAAGCCACAGCGGTTAGTCCGCCTGCGGCTGTGCCGTATTTTTGGCTTACGCCTGTTATGCGGTACATATGGTCGTAAGTTAGCCCGGTGTATACAGTGGTTGTGGTGCTGGCCCCGCTCTTTTTGGTAACTTTTGAAACCTGGGGCACACCGGTAAAATCGGGCACTATGGTTTTAACATCGGTAAGCGTAGTAGCACTTGTATAATACACCTGGTTATTGCTTTGCACCTGTATAGGGTTACCGCGCTTATCAAAAAAGGTAACCGTAGTGAGCCAGGTGCTGGTGAGGCCGCTGCCAACAGTGGTCTTGCTTACCATGGTAGGCACGCCGCGAAGCGATGCCGTGGTAGCCGATTCTTCGTTCGGCAGGTTTGTATCGCTTTGCGTTGCGTAGGCAAAATTATCGGTACCGTTATTGTCAATATCGTAATTGTCGAAATAGGCATAGGCCAAAGCGGTGCCGCCGGTAGGGAAACAGCTGTTGGTATAATAGCCGCCGTTGGTAAGCGTAGCGCTGCGGCTTTCGTACCAATTGGTGGTAAAGCTATCTGCATAGCCTTGCATGTCGCCTTGCAACTGGTGGCCTGGGGCGGTATCCACATAAATACCCTGGCTTATTACCCTGCCCTTTACATCATATTTAATATAATTCCATTTGTTGGCGGCACGCAAATTACCGTCCTGTATCAATACCGGGCGGTTCCAATAATCGTACACGTAATACACGGCTGCCGCAGAAGGGACGGTTTTTGTAGCGAGACGGCCTTTAGCATCGTAAGTGTAGCTGAATATCATTTTGCTTATGGGCGATGCACTAAGGCTGTAGCTGTGCGCGGCCAGTTGCGCCACGGCGGCCGGTGGGATAACATAGGTGAGCATGCCCGCCATATTATATACATAATAGGTATCCAGGTTGCCGCCGCTGTGTATCTGCCGCTTTAATACGGTGTGGCCCGCCACATCGGTAAAAACACGCGTGGTTACACCATCCTCATCAATACCTTCGGTTACCGAAAGGCTGTTTGCACCATACAGGGTTCCGGGCACATAGGTGCCATCGGGGAACCATACAAAAATGTTGCCGTCGGCCGTGGTATTGTTGCTGCGATAGTTTACGCTTTTAAAATGCGCCCCGGCAACGCCGGGCTGAAAGCCGTCGCCCACCATGCCGGCCTGCAGCACGCGCCGCAACGGGCTGCTCTCGAATACAGTACTGCTATAAGGCGAATTGTCGCGGGCTACCAGGTAGGTTGCTGTGGTATTGTAAAAAGTTGCCTGCGCGGTTGAGCCTGCGCCGCCGCGAAAATAGCCGCCGGTATTGTTATCCGTATAGGGCAACAGGTTAGTGGTTACACCGCCAAAGGCATCGTAAGCCACGGGCTGGATAAAATCTTTCTGCAATGGCGTGCCATTACCAACGACGGTCTCTACAGGGCGGCCGAACCCGTCGCTATATTGATAGATGGTTTGTTTACCGGTTACAGTAAGCGCATCAATCGCGGCGTCGTTAGTTATACCAGCCACTTTGATATTATCCTGTTGGTTAAGCACCTGCATCTGGCCATCCGCCTTTAGGGCAAAGGCTGCTAAAAGCAGCAGTGTGCCTATATATTTTGTTATTTTTATTGACATTACGCTTTAGGTTAAGGTTGGTTGATTACTCGAATAAACTGATGGTATATTTATTGCGCTGAATAATATTATTATCCTGGTCCCTGATATAAAGGATACGCCCCCACCGGTCTGTTTGATAGTAAACAGATATACCGTTGGTATCTGTCTGCATAATTTTGTGATGCGTGGTAATGTCGTAACACATGGTGGCAACCTCTGCGTTATCGGGGTATATCAATACATCATCAATCGAGGTGGTTTGGGCGGGCGTATATGCGAATGTAAATGTGGTTGGCATGGCCCCTACAGCTATCTTGAATTCATAGTATTTCCACGCGCCTGTCCCGGTGAACGCGCACGGTATGGCAGTACCCCCGTTTAGCTTTACGTTTACAGTATATCCGGTACCGTTGGTACCATTCGCCCAAAGCGAAAATATATAAATCGATGAAAGGCCGCTTTTAGTGATCGACCGGGTGAAAGTTAGGGTTGAAGGCATTGAGTAATAGCGGCTGTTGCCGTGCCCGCCTGATGCTATACTGGCGCCGCCTGTGCCAGAAGAGCTGCAGCCTATGTATCCGTAGCTGTCAAAATCCTGGAAGCCAACTTCGTTAACACCAGCATTTTTTGCTACAAAGTAAGGCTTGTTGCTGATATGGTCGTTAGCGGTAGTAACTACGCTGTGGTTGTTATCATTCGCTGTTAGCAAATCCGCTGTGTAGTCATAGTCGGTAAAATTCGCTTTTAGCTGATAATTGATGTTTTGGCTAATGGTTTGGCTGCTGCCGCTACCGCTGGCCGCGAATGGCGAAAAGCTGGAAGAAAGGATTCCATCTGGTGCAACCAACTGCCACTGTTGCGAAGGCAGGTTAAAAGATGCGGCACCTGAAAACGATTTAAAATACGTTAGCGAGCCCCCGGTTATGTAGGTAGAGCCACTGCGTGTAGTTTGCCTAATTGTTTCTACCGGGATATTCACATTTTGCTGATTCAAATTATAAATGGCAGTTACGTTTGGATTTGTTCCTGATCCGGCCGATGGAAAGTCTTTCGTATAGGTTATTTTTGTTGATACCGTATTACCGTCACTATTGTTCAGATCTATTTGCGTCGGCAATTTGTGGTAAGCGCTGCCATAAGTGATGGTTTGCGTCGTATTCTTCACTGTAGAATAGTCGCTGCTGTTATAAACATTTTTCGACACGATAGTGGTAAGCTCGCTCGTGCCATAATTAACAGCATATTTATTATAGTTTGTAACATCGAGCGTTCCGTTGGGGTTGTCCTCATAGCGGAAACCATACATCGTCCCCATCGTGTTCGATCGCTGGTAGGTGTAGGTATCCTGGCTGGAAATGTGCGTTCCGCCCTCGGTATAGGTGGTAACCTGGTGAAGCAGGCCCTGTTCAAAGCCGTAATTCGGGTCGGGTATGAAGGGATAGGAGTGCATGTCATTTTTGATGAAACCATACGAGGATGCACAATTATGGCGGGCAATCATGTCCACTGTGGGCGCCCAGTCATTTGTGGAGCAACCGCTGCAGCCGGGATGGGCGGTAAGGTCAAAATAGGTAGCCGGCTGGTTAAACTCGTAAAGCGTATATCCGCTGCCGGTTTGGCTGGTTTTAAAAAACTGGTAAACAATGGAATGATCATCATTAGAAAGATCAACCGGCGATATAGCCGTAGAATTGGTATAAGGCGCCGATCCCGTGCCGCCGCCGCCATAGGGAAACGTAAATGCAAACTGCGGCAGCGAAATGGGCTTCCCGCTGGATACTCCTGTTGATGGTGAATTATAAGAATAATTGATAGTATAAGAAGGGCTACCGTAGCCGGGGGCATATTTTACTGCCTGTACCCGCACGCCTGCGCCCGGCAATACCGTGCCTGTTTCCGGGTCGTAGTAATTGTTTGATTCCCAGCGAATAGTAGTAGGGGCCCCGGCGGCGTTAGTTATCACGTTCAGGCTGCCCACTTTGGTATTGGCTGTATCGGGGCTGTAATTATTCCCGGCTGTAAAATAAATATAGTCGGACCCGCTGGTTGCCGTTCCGCGCCACGGAATAAAGCGTGGATATGAACTGTTGGAAGGGTTAATGTACACAGCGGGTTGCAGTGAAGTAAAGCCATTGGGCGCATAATAGCCCCAATAATCTACCTTAAAAGACGAGGAATCAGGCAATGTGGTGGTGTAATTTCCGGATGACTGGGTCTCACCGTAATAGGCGAAGGTATAGTTAACCGGCGAATTTGGATCTGTGGTATCCATGTACGACCGCAGGAACTGGCGGTAATAATTTGCGCCGCCCGCTGTTACATATTTTACCGGACTATAACCAAACAGCAGGTTTTTATTGAGGCCTGTAACGGATGATATATACATCTGGTCGGTGCCGCCGCCGCTTAATGAGCTGGATGTCCAGTTGAAAGTGAGCTCAACGGTTATCAGATCGTCGTCGATGGTGGAAACCGTGTATAGTGTTTTTGGAGTTACAGACGAACGCACCGTGTATTGAGGTGTCGCAGTGCTTGATCCTGCCAGGAACAAGGTGATAGGGTCGGAAGAATTGCGGGTTGTGGTTCCTGTAGTATATGCCAGTTGTACGCCCATTCCATTGGCATCCGTAATCTTCGATAAATACCAGGCATCATAGTAGTTAATACCATTTTGATATTGCTGATATTTAGTTGTAAAATATTTAGGCGTACCGGTTGATGCGGTTCTCAACGATGCGGACTCAGGAACGTCAAATAAATAAGTTATTCCTTTATCGTTGGTTATGGTAAAGCTAGTTATCTTCGTCCCGCTAGTGGTATATGAAATCTTAAGGTCCTGGTATCCGATAGGCCTGAAGGCGGGAGTAGGAAGCGTCCTGTCGAAAATCAGCTGGCAGCTCAATCCGGGGGCATTAACGTTGAAAATGTCAGGCTCGGTATCCATCGTAATCGGGAAATGTGAACTTATATAGCTTAAATCCGATGTTTCATTCGTACAATTCCCAACGTTATCGTCAATCCCGGTGATGTATGACACGGCAGTGTTGGAGGTGTGCATCCAACCGTAACGAGCGTTTGAGGAATTATCTGCAGAACCATCATCAGGTAAACCACGCAGGGTCCGGCTTATCATCCCCCCGGTCAGCAAATTCCAGCCGATGCCTGCAGTACCTTCAACATCTTTAGTGCGGACCCCGTTGCCGGAATATACCAATGTTACCGGGAATGTAACCTGCCCTTTGCTAAATGTATAAACCGGTATGGCCACACGGCCTGCCCCGGTAAGAGGATCGACATTTACAGCCTGCCCGAATATTGATGTACTGCAAACCAGCAAGCATGCCAGTACCACTAAAAATTGCTTGGAATTCATGAAAAGGTTTAAATAATACTTGTGATAGATATACCAGGTATAACTGCCTTATGCAGATTATAAAGAACTGTCTTGGTTAAAATACGATATCAGGCCGGTTATATTACTTTCAATAATAACTACCTTTTTCGGTATTATCAAGGGTGTTAATAAATATTTGGCGGACTTTATAATAGTTAACAGATACAAACCGATATAATCAGCACCGGGACTATATTTCAACAAGCTGTAAAATCTTGTAAACGTAAGACTTACGAAGTTTTAAAAACTTCGTAAGTCTCCCAAAAGGCCATAAAAAATCCCGGCGCTGCTAACACCGGGATTATATTTTTAATACCGAAGAATTCTAATTCAATCCACCCTATTCAGAAAACACCTTATACAATATCCAGTCGTTGGTTTCATAAATACGGCGCAGTTTCAGGGCGCTGTTGGCCTTTTTAATTACGGGCACGTACTTGTCGTTCAGCTGGGTAAAACCGGTTACCTCATTTTTAGGAGTAGCCAATAAGATGTATTCGTCAAATTTATCAGGAGCCTCAATTGCACCCAGGTACGAATTTTGGTAAGGCAGCGTAAATTTCTGCAGATTGTCCTTGGCGGTCAGGTCCATTGCTTTATTGGCCTGCGAAAACGCTACTATCGGAAAAGCTATGGCATCATCAACCAATACATGCGCTTCTTTAGGCAGGCCATCAATGTATTTTGCTAATTCGCGGTTTTCATCCTGCGAGGTATCGGCAGCGCGGTTAAACAGCACGCCTATAAAATGCTGCTCCTCGGCTATGGATGAGTTGCGCAGGAATATGTAGCCGGTATACAGCTGCACCAGTGTAAGCACCAACACCAGGGTTTTCAATACCGTTTGGCGCCTTATGGTTTGGGCCCGGTACAGAATACACAGCAGCGCCAGCACCAGGAATATCAGGTAATACTCCTGCACCAGGAACACCTTTTCGTATTTAATGTGCAAAAACTCGACAAATGCAAACGGCGTTAATAACGTTAATATCTGGTAGGTACTGTTGCGGAACAGGTAAATAGCTATCAGCATCAGCGGACAAAACAGCAGCATCCTTGCCGATATCAATACAGATGTCTCCGGTATCTGGTACGTTGTACTGGTCGACAGCGTATCGAAGCTCAGCTTGTCGGCCACAACCGTCCAGGTAGCATAAGGGCTCTGGCTAAAATAGTCCAAATCCTGTGCGTGGGTAAGGTTCAGCAGCTTGTAGCAGATAATGCAGGCCAGCGGCAATACGAACAAAATGATGTATAGCGCAAAGGTTTTATTCACCAGCTTACGACGCAGCGATGGGTTATTAAAGCTGATGAACAGCCGGAATATAGATTCCTGCTCGCCTAAGTTTAAGCTTTTGATGGTGATTGACAATACCAGCGGTATAAAAAACAGCGTAAGCCAGATAAATTTATAATCGCAGAATATGAGCAATACCAAACTGATACTGGCGATAGATACGTGGAACGTAGTATTAGAGCGGTAGAACTTCAGCAGGTTGAAAAAGAACATGAAGAAGAACAACGCCACCAGTGCTATCGACTTTCCGGATGTTGCCATATATAAGACCCCGGGATGCGCAAGGAACACGATAAGCAATATCACCAGGTAAAAATCGTCCTTAGCGCGTTTTAGCAGCGCGTTGCTCATCAGGAAGAACAACACAGCAGTAATGAGCGATGAAGCGATTACCGGCGCGAGCGAAGCACTGATGGCCGAGAATATGAACGAGGAGTAAAAGGGCAATATCGGCGCTGTCAAACCCATTACCTTAAGGCGGTTACCCACCCCATCAATAACGATCTTGGTTTTCTCGATATAGAACATGGCCTCCTGGCTCACATAGCCGAGGTGGTTTAAATATATGCCCAGCACCAGGTAATATGCGGCAAGCAAAAAGGTGATAAGCAGCAGATATCTGGATTGATTTCTCATTTAACAATATTTGTTGGATTGTTAACCTTACTTAAGCCGTGCTCTGTTTTTTCCCAATAGAACGGTTTTACAATTAATTGGTACAGCCCCTTAAAGGCAGCAACCGAGTGCATAAGCCAATAAACCGGGTTAGCGATGGCAAACAGGATAAGCTCGTAATAGCGCCTTTTAAACACCGCCATCATGTTGATATAAATCATGAGGATGTTACCCACCATCAGGTTAAATATCGACATAAACAAAATCCAGTCGGGGAACAGCGTACGGATGGTTGATAAATCGAACACCAGGTAGCTGATGAAAATTGCCAGCAGGAACGGGTAAACCAGGAACGTTAAAGGCGTAGCGCCAATAAAGAAGTTAAACCCTAAGAAACCTTTCCAGCCTAATCTTTTCCACAAAGCCACCGGGTTACGCATGTGCACCAGGTAGGTTTGCATGTAGCCCTTTATCCACCTTGAGCGCTGGCGAATCCAGTTAAAGGGCTCGTTGTTGGCTTCTTCGTAAGTGGTAGAGTTTACTACCGCAATTTTATAGCCTTTTGCATAAGCCCGCAGGCCAAGGTCGGCATCTTCGGTTACGTTAAAAGGGTCCCATGCGCCAAGCTCAACCAGGGCCTCCAGCTTAAAGTGGTTACTGGTACCACCCAGCGGGATAGGAATATCCAGCGTATCGAGGCCGGGCAGCATGTAATCAAACCAGTAAGAGTATTCCAGCGTAAACATACGGGTAAGGAAGTTCTCGTTACGGTTAAAGTAGTTAAGCGCGCTCTGTATACAAATATAATTCGACGGCAGTTTGCTGAACATGGATACCACCTTTTTCAACTGGTCGGTATCGGGAATGTCCTCCGCGTCATAAATAGTCAGGTACTTGCCACGGGCAAAGTGCAGGCCATAGTTACAGGCTTTAGGCTTTGTTTTAGGCATGTGGAATGGCACAACCACCACCTCGAAAATGGCGGGGAAGTCGAGGTTGCGTACAGCGTTTAAAGTTTTGTCGTCATCCTCTTCTATCAGCAGCTTAATGTCCAGCTTCTCGCGGGGATAATCCAGTGACTGTAAGTTCCAGATGAGTTTCTTTATCAGTTTGTCTTCCCTGTATACCGGTAATAATATTGTATAGATAGGCAATTCATCGTCAACGATCTCGTGAAGGTCATGACGGGTTACCGCCTGGTGCAGCTCGAAACGCGAGCCCATCAGCGCAAGGAACAGTTTAAACAATATCGCCACCAGAAAGAATGAGCTGATGAGGATATTGATAATGATAGAAGTATTTTTAAAGCTCACCACCAAACCTATGGTAACCAAGCCCAGCAATATGAACAAAAATGCGAGCTGGCCGGTAGAGAAGGTGATGAAAGCCGAACTGTCGGGGTCGCGGTTAAGCAGCTCGAATACAGCAGATTTTACGTATTTGTCGCCTGTAAGCTTGTGGCTCATCCAGGTAATATCCAAATCGGAGGCCAGGATGATTTCCGGCTCGCAATCATAGGTAAACCTGATAAAATCGATAAACAGGCGGTTAGTAGGGTCGGCCATTATAGTTACCACTTTTCCGTTTTCTATGCGGAGCGGCAGGGCAACATTCTGGTCGGCAAACTTTAATTCTATCTTGCTTAAAACTTCGGCGTCATAGGCGAGGTCGCGAATGGGCTGAAATACATAGCCCGCCCGTACTAAGCAGCCTTCGTAGTTTTTGCGGGAGATGTAACCGTAGTTTAGCGCTATCTTAATGAACGAGTGGCCCGTGCGGGTAGAAAGTTCATCAATCTTTTCCCGATCTTGCCTGGATATAAAACCATCGTTAACCAAAAGTTCAGGAATTGACATACTTTTTTCTTTCAGTAAGGTGTTTAAACATTTCCGTTAAGGTAACCATAGCTGCACGGAGCAGGCTATGGTTACTTACGTAATAAATTGGTATCGTTTAATTAGTCTTGAGTCCTGAGTCTTTAGTCCTAAGTCAGTTTTTGACTCAAGACTAAAGACTTTAGACTATCGACTTAAAATTAATCGTTATATAATTCCTGTGACCTCTGAACTCTTGAGCGAACGAACAGGAATGAAAGCAGTATCAGTACTAATATACCCAGCAAAATGTACAGGTTATATTGCTCCCAGAAACGGGTGATAGCGTTTTTGGTATCAACATACTCAACGTTATCGCTTGATTTGTTGATGTTGAACAGGTACTTGTTCGAGTTAGCATCGGTAACAGCCACGTTGCTCGACAGCGTTGAAAGCTGCTCGGTAATTGAACGCGAGGCAGATAAAAACGCATCGGCTATGTGTGTGCCGGTGGCAGTGATTACCAGGGTAGCATTATTGCTGCGGCCATAGAATATCTGCGCCAAACCGTTCGAAGTAGTGTCAGACAGTGAGTACACCTGTTTGTGGTTCTCGGTGCTGTATATCCTGAAGTTCTGCTCAAAGCTGATAGGTGCGTCAGGGAATTTCTTCAGCAACTGGTCATCCTTGCTTAGCAGGGCGATGATGTTATATTTTTTCAGGTCGCCATCAGGAACGTCGCTTGAGTAAGCAAACTCAGGGAAATTATTTGAGTTGATGTTGTTGTTCAGCTCATAGATAATTTCGCCGATTGCACCGGCAGCATGTTTAGCATAATCTTTGGTAACCACAATTTTGGTAGTACCGCTATTGAATGCTTCAGGATACTGGTAGAAGCTCAGGTCGTTTGAGATGAATGGGTTTTTCGACTCCAGGTATGATTTGTCTGCATCAACCTCACCAAAGAAATTGATGAAGCTGTTTTTACATAAACCATTGGTTGGGAAGAAACGGAACTCCGCCTCAAGCGTGTTGTATTTATGGTGCTGGTAACGGTTGATAGTTACCGCGGTATTCAATTTACCGGATGCATCTAATTTCTCGCTGCTTATCAACAAGCCGTTAAGGTAGATGTTGAAGTAACCCCTGTCGCCGGGACTTAAACCGCTGTAGTTACCAATGAAACGGATCTCAACTTCTTTTGGTGTAAAGTTAAAGTCGCTGTTTTTGAAAGTGAACGCGCTCTTTAACGAACCGACACCTGAAAGAAAGTCGCTGCTGCCGCCGATTTGTTTTAACGACAGTTTAGAACGGTTCTGGTCGGTATTTTTAAAGAAGGTATTTTCGGCTTTGTCAACCAGCAGGTAATCGCCAAAGGTTGAGTTTAATATATTGATGTTACCAAGAGCGGTGATCGCTTTGTTATAACCTTCATCGTCGCCGCCGCTTACGAATAATATTTCGGCAGGCGAAGTTTCCGTAGCAACCGATTTTTGCGGAACCATTACACCTTTTTGGTTAACCATGGTGGTAATAGTGTCGGTTGAAGTTGACATTGATTTCGACAGGTATAAAATGCCCTCTTTTGATTGCGGAGATACCTTAATCAATGAACGCTTATCATCAGGCAAAGCACCTAAGGTACCTACCTGTATGTAGTTCTTAATACTGTCGGGCAATGTACCGGCTGGGAATACAGATATTTTTTTGTTGGCGGTGCGCTTTAACCTTGCGTAGGCCCATGCTACAGCTTTAAGGTCGTTTAAGCTTGGCTCGGCAGGGTACACAATGGCCCTTTTAGAATCGAAGCAGTTGCTGATGTTTACATCATTAAGGCCTGCTTTGTTTTTAACCAGCGACAGGTAAGAGTAATCCTTTACCTTAAGCCACATGGCCGGGTTGTCAAGATCCTTACAGATGTCGTCGCTGATGGCCAGCAAGGTCTTTACCTGTATCTTCAGGTAATGATCAGGCGACATGTTTTCACGTGTCAGGTTGATCGTTACCTTCTGAATAGTGTCAGCGCTTAAACGTGAGCTGTAGACAGGGCGGTCGTTGATTATTATATTGATAAAGGAGTGATCCTTTAACAGAGCCTGTGACGGCTCGAAATATAATACCAGCTTGCTCCCGTTCATTTCCACCAAAGGCGAAACTTTAATGTAGTGAGAACTGGCGCCACTCATTCCATAAATGGCGTCGTCATTATATCCTAATGATTTGTAGGACACAACGCTTTGGGCCAATGATGCCTTACTTAAAAGAAATACAAGGGCTAATAAGGTAAAAAATTTGTTCATTGGTTTTGATATTAATTTACTACGTAAAATTCAACTTTAAAATAGTTCCCGTGGTCGTCGCTCCTGTAAGTCAGGTCGCCGCCCATCTCCTGGGTCATTAGTCTTGCTATCGAAAGGCCTAAACCTACACGGCTTTCGTTATGTTCCGAGGCCTCGCTCAGCGCGTTTAGCTTATTGAACATCACAGACAACTCGCCTTGCCCGATTGGGATACCTTCGTCAATTATTTCGAAAACAAACTTGTTGCGCTCCAGGCTGGTGGCCACGCGGATGTTATTATTTGTCTGCGAAAATTTAATAGCGTTCGATAACAGGTTTTGAAACACCTGGCCGGCAAACACCCGGTCGAGGTTAACATTGATGGGGTATTTTGCCGTGCTATCTACTAAATGAATATTCTTCATCTGCGCCGTTTCGTGCAGGCCTTTAATTATATGCTGCACCTCGGCATTTGCGTCGAACACCTCCAGCTTAAAGCGTATCTCGGGCGACTCAATCTCTTTAACATCCATCAGCTTATTCAGCAGGTATTGCATTTTGGTTGCCGATTCGCTGATATAGTTGGTGAACTCCACCTGGTCTGAGCTCAGGCGGTACGACTCTTCCTTAATCATGTTGTTACTCATGATGATGGAACCTGTAAGATTCTTTAAATCGTGACCGGCTATATTGATGAAGTTGTTTTTTTGATTGTCCAGCTTACGCAGTTCTTCGTATTGCGCATCGATGATGTTATTCTTTTCGGCGATATCGCGATTTTGACCTTTCAGCTGCTCGTTTGATTTGTTGATGAGCAGCTGCGCCCGAACATCCCTGTCAATTATCTTGTAGCGCGCGCCCGGCACAAAGCACGATACCAGCGCGATAATAACGAACACGGTTCCGCCGTTAGCTAAAACAAGGTCGAGGTTGTACTGGCTGAATAGAAGGAAGAAAATGCCCAGCAGCACTAAGGCTAAAACCGCCTGTAGCACCGAGTTGATCGGCTCCCAGAAAACCATCAGGTTAAAAAACAGGAATATGGCGCCATACATCAGGTAGTAAATATTTAATACCGGCAATTCAACTATATTGCATAACAGCGCCGATGTGGCCGATATTAAAAATAAAGAGATATGCAGCAGCTGCCTGAAATTGTAGTTTCTTCGGTTAAACACACTGTAAAGTGCCAGTATAACAAGGTCGGTAATAATACGTACGATAAAGAACTGCAGCCATATTGGATTGGCGAAGATGAAATCAACAATACTGAGCAGCGGATACACAAACAATACCATCCATATGATATTATTGGTCTGATACCAGGCCTTTTTTGAGATTTCTTTGTTTAGTTCTTCTTTTGTTAGTTGGACAAACATCAGTTAGGTTTCTTAAATTATGATAGAATTTTTGTTATCTATAAATTTAATTCGGATAAAATAAATCAAAATAATTAACACGTCAGTACACATGTTTTGCACATATAAACATATTCCGCCTGCTCATCCCCTCCTCACCAAAAGCACAATTTTATTTATGCTTATTATTTTTATGCACGCTGGTATAGCAAAAAACAATCCAAGCGCCCCGAATCCACGCATAACGGCCTTTAAACGGGCCAAAAGTTTGGATAACGGTATCAGCATTTCGTGGTACGAACAAACCTGGAACAAGGATGTTTTAGCTAAAAAACCTTTAAAACCTGCCGATTTCGCACTTTTAAAACAGCTCGGCATAAAAAGTCTCCGGCTCCCCGTGGCGTTTGCGTATTTCGAATCCCAAAAAATACCGGTTGAGAAAATATTTTCCCACATTGATAATTTTGTTGAGCAATGCCGCGTTTACGGCTTCCGTTTGATACTTGATTATCACGGCGGTAACCTTGACGATAATACCTGTGTAACCGAGACCGCGAAACTTGTAGAACTGTGGACGAAACTCACCAAACGCTACCGCCATGTTAACCATGATGACCTGTTTTTTGAGCTATATAATGAACCACCACACATGGACCCCCAAAAATGGAAGGACGCCGCCTACAATATTACCACCGCTATCAGGAAAATTGATAAAGAACGTACACTCATCATAGGCGCGTCGAATTATAACAGCATTTATGAATTGAGCCGTCTTGTACGGCTTGCCGACGAAAATGTTATATACACCTTCCATTTTTATGAACCTTTCCTGTTTACGCACCAGGGCGCGGAGTGGATCGGCGCGCAGGAAAGCACTACCGGTATCCCTTTTCCGTACGATGCTGCGCACTGGCCGGCGCTGAATCCGCAGGCAAAAAATACCGATGGCGAGAAGAATTACAACAAATACCACCAGGACGGCAACGAACAATCTATTAAGGATAAGCTACTTATACCAAAACACTGGGCCACCGGCTATGATGTGCCCATTTTATGCGGCGAATACGGCGTTTACAACAAATACGCCGACCTTGACAGCCGCTGCCGCTACATCAAAGCCGTACGGCAAGCGTTAAAAAGTTTAAACATTCCGGGAATGTTGTGGGATTATTCGGGGAATTTTTCCATTTTTTCGGGGGAACCGTCTGTGAATACGTTGCCGGATTGTATGAGGGAGGCTCTCAAATAGTCCCAAGTCTTGAGTCGAAAGTCTTAAGTCAAAAGTCAAAAGTCAAAAGTCAAAAACACGCGTGTCATTGCGAGGTGAGCTGCTTGCAGCGAACTTCGAAGCAACCTCTGCACAGGACGGTATCGGACCTTTAAAGCACATGGTTTCCCGGATGCCGGCGCACAGGCAACCCTATGGTTTATCGTCCGGTGCAGTATGGCGCAGGGATTGCTTCGAAGCCGACTGCAGGCAGTCAGCCTCG
>Ga0105239_10003610_pt1 | contig 18908 bp, 15 predicted proteins | sample KBSC44metaG_FD_92761 | JGI IMG/M metagenome (GOLD analysis project Ga0105239, IMG submission 92761) | Corn rhizosphere microbial communities from Kellogg Biological Station, Michigan, USA - KBS C4-4 metaG | ecosystem: Host-associated > Plants > Roots > Rhizosphere > Soil | place: Michigan, USA...
TATGGCTGAACGATATAACGACCGGCTTCGTCAGGTGCTGCTGCTCGCCGCGATACTGGGGTTGGCGCTGCTGCTCTTCAAAGAGCTGTGGGCCTTCTTCCCCGGATTCCTGGGCGCTGTCACCTGGTATATCCTGTGCCGGCGCATGTACAATTATCTGACGGAGAAAAAGCACTGGAACAAGGGGCTCGCGGCCTCTCTTTTCCTTTTGGGATTCGTGGTATGCGCAGGCCTGCCCGTCTATTTCGCTATCCGGCTGATGACGGTCAAGCTGAATACGGTCTTTTCCGATACCCACGAGATCATGCAGGTATTGCGGACTTTCTCCGGTCAGATAAAGAACTGGACGGGGGAGGAACTGCTCACCGACGAGAATATCAAACAGCTGCAGAAGGGCATCACCGGCTTCATACCGACCCTGCTCAACAGTACGGCGTCGATGGTGGCGAACCTGATCATGCTGCTGTTCCTTTCCTTTTTTATGTTCACCGGCGGACAGCGGATGGAAAAAGGCCTGCGACCGTGGATACCCCTGCGGGACGACAATATCGGGATACTGGCGAAAGAGACCCACAACATGATCCGCGCCAACGCCATCGGGATACCGCTGATCTCACTGATACAGGGACTTGCCGCGATGCTGGGCTACGCGCTGTTCGGCGTAAAGGATTATGTGCTCTGGGGATTCCTGACGGGCCTGTTCGCATTCTTCCCCGTGGTTGGGACGATGGCCGTCTGGATACCGGTGGTTGTCTATCTTTCCGCTTCGGGTCATGGGGGGGCTGCGATCGGGTTGGGCGTCTACAGCCTTATTGTGACGGGCAATATCGACACCGTGGCGCGGATCACGATCCTGAAAGGCCTGGGTGATGTACACCCGCTGATCACGGTCCTCGGCGTCATCGTGGGGCTGAAACTGTTTGGTTTCTGGGGCTTTATTTTCGGGCCGCTGCTGGTCAGCTATTTCCTGCTGTTGTATAAGATCTATTGCTCCGAGTACGGCTCTTTACATGCTGAGTCCCGGGACCCGGGCGGAGCCGGCTGATCCGTGGACGGCCGTCTGCAGTCTATTATAGCATACATACGATGCCATCAATATCGCCAGGACCACCAGCGGAAACCAGGTCTGGCCGTTGGCGACACCGTCGACCACACCATGCGAGATAGCCGCGAACAGAAAATCAAAGGTGAATCCGGCATAAGCCCAGTCTTTCACGCGGCGGGGCAGCTGGGGCAGGATGAGGATGATAGCTCCGATAACTTTAAAGAAGGTGAACCATACCCGGAAATAGTCGGGATAGCCCAGGTGGCTGACGCCCTGTCTGGCGACCTCGGTATTAAAGGTCAGCGCGGGCAGGAGGCCTTCAAAAAGCACGATGAGGATCGTGCAGGTCCAGAAGATAATTCTTGTGCTTTTCATGATGGTTGATTTTATGGTTGATCAATTTTTTGTATAGTTCAGCATCCAGCTGATGCCGTATCTGTCGGTGAGCTCGCCATAGATGCCGCCCCAAAAGGACTGGTGGGGAGGGGTTGTGACCAGGCCGCCGGAAGACAGTCTGTCAAAACATTTGTTGAGCTCTTCGTTGCTGCTACAGTTGAGGCAAAGGGCGACGGAATTACCCGGTTTCAGTCTGGCGCCCATCATATCCGAGCCCATGACGATGGTGATCCCGTCTTTTTTCAGCGTCGCATGCAGGATATTTGCGCCGGCCTCCGAGGGCATCTGCGCGCCCATGGGTGATTCGGCGACTTTTTGCATATTGAGTTCGCCGCCGATGCACTGCTGATAGAAGGTCAGCGCTTCCCGGCACTGGCCGCTGAAATGGAGGTAAGCGATCAATTGTGTCATATTCTTAGTTGTTAGAGGTTAGTTTGGGGTCGAGGCGGACCATGCAGCGGACGTCCTTTTCGCTGAGGTACATCTCCACTCCGGCGCCCTGCGGGTCGATGCGCGGGTCGGCGGTCAATTCCCTGAAGGCCTTGCCAAAGGCAGCGGTGTCGGTCATAAAATCATGGAGGACGATGCTGATATAGTCGCCTTTCTTCACCACGAAAGTTTCACCGCCGAGCTTTTCTGTCTCACCGGGGTAGGCCTCTTCAACGCAAGCCTTGTAGATCATGCCTCCCTTGCTATCCATCCAGGAGATCCCGAAGAACTTCCGGCCGCCCGTGGGTGGTACCAGGGAATGTAGTTTTTGGTAGGCGGCAGGGACACCTTCGGGGAAGGAGGTAGCCGGGATGCAGAGGAGCTTGATGTCGTGGTCTAATTTGTATGGTTCCATGGTTGATCGATTTTGATATAACAAAACTAGCTCGGATTTCCCTTACGGCCGGGGCGGTAATCCGTCAATGTAAGGGGTTGTTTACGACATGAAATGGGGTTATCTTTATGAATCCAAGGGGCCTCGCCCCGGGACACTTTATTTAAAAAAAGCTCGCACTATGAAGAATATAGCCATCCTTGTCCCTGAGACCGCCGTTGTAGAGGCGGTAGCAGACCCCCGTTATCTTTTCACGGCAGTCAACGAATTTCTTAAGAGCGGTGACCGCGAACCCCTTTTCAACGTACAGCTGGTAGGTTTAACACCAGAAGTAAAAGTGACGGATGGCATATTCTCCATTCATGTCGATGCGGTGTTGAGAACGGCGAGAAAGCCCGACCTTATTATCGTCCCTGCCGTTAGCGGTAATATGGAACAGGCGGTCAGGCTGAATAAGGATTTTCTGCCCTGGATCGCCAAGCACTACAAAGAAGGTTCTGAGGTAGCAAGCCTTTGTCTCGGCGCGTTCATCCTTGCGGGATCGGGGCTGCTCGACGGCAAGCCCTGCTCGACACACTGGCTCTTCGCCAACCAGTTCAGGCAAATGTATCCGGATGTCGAGCTCTGCGATGATAAGATCGTCACCGAACACAATGGTCTCTATACCAGCGGGGGCGCCAATTCCTACTGGAACCTGCTGCTCTACCTTACGGAAAAATATGCCGGACGGGAGATGGCCATTCTGGCATCCAAATTCTTTGTGCTGGATATCGACCGCAACAGTCAGTCCCCCTTCAGCATCTTCAAAGGGCAGAAAGTGCACAACGACCCGGACATCGTAAAGGTGCAGGAGTTCATCGAGACCAATTACCAGGACAAGATCACCGTTGACGAACTCTGTGAGAAGTTCGGGATCGCGCGCCGGACGTTCGAAAGAAGATTTAAGAAAGCCACCAACAATACGGTCCTCGAATACTGGCAGCGCGTCAAGATCGAAGCGGCCAAACGACAGCTCGAGCTGAGCCGTAAGACCATCGGGGAGGTCATGTACGAGGTCGGATACAACGATACCAAGGCTTTCCGGGACATATTCAAAAAAGTCACTTCTATGTCTCCTGTTGACTACCGTAATAAGTACAACAAGGAAGCATTTAACTAGCTGTTGCCGGGGGGGTACAAATTCGTAGATTTGCACGCTAAAATCAATTTAACGCGCTTTGTTGCCTCCCTCCACCCTGCATGACGAAAAAGTTCTCTTACAGCAAATAGCTCACGGGGATGAGGCTGCTTTTTCCACCTTGTTCTACGCCTATTACGGGAGCCTTCATCCCTTTATAATGAAGCTGACGCGGTCGGCGGAGGACACGGAGGAGGTTATCCAGGAGACCTTTTTGCGTCTCTGGCTGGGCCGGGACAAGCTGCTGGAGGTCGAGACCCCACAGGCCTGGATCCATACGGTCGCCGTCAACGAGTGTTACAAGTATTTGAAAAAACGGAGCAGCCGCAAGGACGGACTCGCCGGTCTCCGGTCTGCCGAACAGGAGCAGGACGGGGAAGAGACCCTGCACGCCCTTCAGCTGAAGGAGGTCCGACAGCTGGTGACAGAGGCGGTCGGCCGGCTGCCGCAACGCCGCCGGCGTATCTTCCAGATGAGCCGGGACGAAGGGATGACGATACCTCAGATCGCGGCCGAGCTTAGGATATCCCCCAATACTGTCAAAAATACGCTGGTTACTTCCCTGCGGAATATCAGGGACTATCTTGCCACCAAGGGGCATAGGGTATAGGGACGGGACCCCGCGCGGACCCGTGGCCCGCCTTGTTGGACCGATGACCAACGGCCTGCCTTGTTGGACCGGTGACCCACCGGCCCGCCCGCCGGACCGATGACTCCGCCCCGCATATAGCGCCGAACCCGTGGCTCCGTGGCCAGGCCGGATCGACGGCTCGACCCGCCCCTGTGGCCCTTGGCCCCGAAAATGTGTGGCCGGCCTTCCCGCGGCCGAAAAAAAAATATTTTTCTCCCCAATAGTCCCGATCGGCGCCGTCGTGTTCTTATTATATGGAGGACTTCTATGCAATCTCAACACATCCTTTATCTGCTGGAACTGCATCTGGCGGGAAAATTGACGGAAGCTCAGCAAAATGAGTTGGACCAAATAATGCAAAATTCTGAATATGAGGATATTGTAAAGGGGTGTCTGTTGCAGCTGCTCGGAAATGCGAACGAAGAGACGCAGTCGGGAGGAGATGGGATACTCCAGCGTGTCCTGTCGGTCGATAAGACCGCCGACCAGTCAGCGACCTCCGGCGGGGGCCGGGTGTTCTTTTGGCGTCGACCGGTGGTAAGACGTTTTGCCGTGGCCGCGGCACTGCTGGTCATAGTGGCCGGGGCCTGGTTCTTCCTGCACAGGTCGAAAACCGGTGAGGCGGTGGCTACCGCAGTCCCGAAAGCGGTAGCTATCAAGCCCGGTAGCAACCGCGCTGTACTCACCCTGGCCAATGGACAGCAAATCGTCCTGGACGATGCGCGGAACGGGGTCCTTGGCCAGCAGGGCAAGACCCGGGTCATCAAACTGGACAGTGGTCGCCTGGCCTATGCCGATGGGGGCAACGTGGGCGCCAAAGACGCGCCGACAGGCGCCGGTGGGGCCGGGGCGATCCTATACAATACTATCGCTACTCCCCGAGGAGGGCAATACCAGATAACTCTGCCGGATCACTCCAAGGTCTGGCTGAATGCAGAAAGTTCGCTGCGCTTCCCGACCGCGTTCACGGAAAAGCAACGGATGGTGGAACTGACGGGGGAGGCCTATTTCGAGGTCGCGCCGAACAAAGACCAGCCCTTCCTTGTCAAAGCAGGCACAACCGAAACGCGTGTTCTTGGCACACGGTTCAATGTTATGGCGTACGGTGACGAAGGTCCCGTCAAGACGACTCTTCTGGAAGGCTCTGTGCAGATGGGGCTGGGTCAGGCGAGTACGCTGCTGACACCCGGCCAGCAGGGACAGTATGACGCCGAGAAGGGCAGGATGGCGACCCGGATGGTCAACACCCGGCAGGTCACGGCCTGGAAGGACGGCTACTATTTTTTCGACCGCACACCCGTACAGAGCATCATGCGACAAATATCCCGCTGGTATGACGTGCAGATCGTCTACCAGGGACAGGCGCCCCGTGATGAGATCGTGGGGAAGATACCCCGGACGGCCGATGTATCGGAGGTGCTCCATATCATGGAACTCATCGGTATACGGTTCAGGATAGAGGGACGGACGATCACGGTGCTATCGTAGGGGATGACTGTGCTGTCGTGGGATTGTGCGGCCGTAGGGGGATGATTGTGCTGCGGTGGGGCGATTCATGTTGCAGTAGGGGAATTCGTGCTACCACAGTAGTGTGACCGTTGACAAAGAGTATAGGATTGCTTTCGCCATAGATTGCTTAAACATATAAAAACCATTGCGATATGAAAACTTAGCCACCTAACTCATTCCCTCATAAAAAAAGCCGGAAGCGCTTCCAACACTTCCGGCGAATGACCTGGCCTCAACCAGGGAGAGGGTCCCGAAAAAAGCGTCAGTTTGAAGTAACGTCTATTTCACGGTTCAAAAACCCAATCTTAACAAAGTTATGAATTCTCCGATCTTCTGCTCCCCATTATATAATGGGCGGCGGACGCCTGCCTCAAAACGCGGGCTGTTTGCTAAAACGTTTTTGATTATGAGGTTGACCACCTTTCTATTATTAGCCTCTGCTCTACAGATCTCCGCCACGGGGCTTTCCCAGAAAATATCGATCTCGGGAAAGAATATGTCCCTGGAAAAGGTATTTGCGACCATCGAGAAACAGAGCAGCTACTCTTTTCTTTACAAATACAATGACCTCCGGGACAGCAGGCCGGTAGACCTGAACATGAAGAATGCCGACATCCGGGCTATTTTAGATGTTTGTCTGAGAGAGCAGCACCTGGTCTATACCATTGAGAAGAACATTATCGCCATCCGCGCCGTGACCGACGAGGCAAAGGCGCTGATCGCGGCCGTCGTGGCGGAGCAGCCGCCTGCGGTCGTTACGGGGGTTATCAAAAATGAAAAGGGCGAGCCTCTTGCCGGTGTTACGATCCTGGTGAAGGGTACGCAACGGCAGGCACTTACCAACGACAAAGGGGAGTTCAGGATCCAGGCCGATGACAACGAAACACTCGTCTTTACCTATGTCGGATATGCCACCAGGGAAGTAAAGGTCGCGGCGGGGCAACCGGTGGAAGTGACCCTGGCCCTCGCGCAGGCTACTCTGAATGACGTTGTGATCACGGCTCTGGGTATCCGCAGAAGCGAAAAGTCCCTGACCTATGCGGCCCAGCAGGTCAAGGGCGAAGAACTGACGACCGTCAAGACCGATAACCTGATGAACACGCTCAATGGCAAGGTTGCCGGCCTTACGATAAGCCCCAGCGGCTCGGGCGTGGGCGGGTCTGCGAAAGTGATCTTGCGTGGCAGCCGTAGCGCCAACGGGAATAACCAGCCTCTGTACGTCATCGATGGTATTCCCATTTCGAACGGGGCCAACGGCAACGGTCAGCCAGGCGGCACCTTTGGCGGCACACCCGACGGCGGCGACGGTATCTCTAACCTGAACCCCGAGGATATCGCCAGCATCTCGGTGTTGGAAGGCGCCAGCGCCGCTGCCCTCTATGGCAGCCAGGCGCAGAATGGCGTCATCCTGATCACGACCAAGAAGGGCAGGGCCGGCCAGACGCAGATCAGCTTCTCCTCTTCCGCGTTTGCCGAGGGCCTCGCCTACAAGCCGAAATTCCAGAACTCCTACGGCCGGACGACGTCCACTGCGACGGACAGCTGGGGTGCTCCCATCAGCGGCAGCCAGGATAACCTGAAGGACTTCTTCAGGACCGGAACCAATTTTACCAACGCCCTCAACGTCAGCGGCGGCGGTCCCAATGCGCAGACCTATTTCTCCTATGCCAATACGCTGGCGAATGGCATCCAGCCGAATAATAAGATGCAGCGGCATAATTTCACTTTGAGAGAGACGGCCAAACTGCTGCACGATAAATTAACCGTCGATGGTAATGTCAGCTATATCACACAAAAGATCAACAACAGCCCGGCCCTCGGTATCTACCAGAACGCGCTGACCGGTCTTTATCTCTTCCCGAGAGGGCTGGACATCCAACCCTACAAGAGCCACTACCTGAACGCAGACAGCACCGGGTTTGCCCGGCAGAACTGGCCCTTCCAGGATGGCCTCTATCAGCAGAATCCCTGGTGGGTCCTGAACCAGCAGCCGAGTGTCGCCAACCGCAACCGCATCCTCTTTCAGGGAAGCCTGCGTTATGAGATCGCTTCCTGGCTGAACGTCCAGGTTCGCGGCAACGTCGACCATATCGCCGACGATTACGAATCCGACCTTTATTCCGGCGCTAACGGTCTCTACAACAGCAACGGCCACGGTCATATGGTGCTCAACAACCAGACCACCGAACAGAAATACGGCGACGCCATCGTCAACTTCAATATCCCCAGCCACTCTGCTGTAAAGATCAACGGCCTGGTGGGTACGAGCATCACCGACTACAGGACGAAGGGTATTTATCTGCAGGGCGACCTGTCTACGCCGGACTTTTTCACCGCCGGAAATATCATCGCCGCTCTGCCGGGTCTGACCACGGTGACGACGAGCCCCGCTACGCAGAACATTCCGGCAAACGGGATCAACAGCGTATTCCCTGTTCACAACCAGATACAGTCAGTGTTTGGCAACGTGGACGTGTCTTATAACGACTGGGCCTATCTGACCCTCACCGGCAGGAACGACTGGTCATCCAATCTTTCGTTCACGCCCAACGAGTCGTTCTTCTATCCTTCGGTGGGTCTGTCCGTGATCCTTTCCCAACTGCTGCACCTGCCTTCCTTTATCGACTATGCGAAGGTGCGCGGTACTTATGCTGAAGTCGGCAATACTGTTCCCGCCTACCTGACCCAGGTACAGAACACCCAGAACTCTTCCGGTCAGCTGGTCTTCAATACGGCCAACGCATTCCGTACGCTGAAACCGGAGAAGACCAAATCGCTCGAGCTGGGTACAGAATGGCGCATGTTCAATAACCGCCTCAACTTCAGTTTCACTTATTATAAGACCAATACCCGCAACCAGTACTTCCCGATACAGCCCGTCACGGCATCCCTGTTCTCTACGGGCTATGTCAACGCCGGGAATATACAAAATACAGGTGTCGAGCTGACCGTCGGATACGCGGTCATCCGCGACAGGAACTTCACCTGGAACACCTCGATCAACGCGGCGCTCAACAGGAACAAGATCATCGATGTGGACAGCCGCGACAGCATCAACACCTTCCAGCTGACGCAGAGCGGCAACAACGCCTATGAGTCACATATCACCAAGGGTGGCCAGTTCGGCGATATCTACGGATATACGCTGCAGAAAGATGCGCAAGGGCGGATACTATTCGGCGGCAGCGGCACTTCTGCCGATCCCTACATACCGAAGAGCAACGGTAAGTTCAGCCTCATCGGCAACCCTGCTCCCAGGTATCAGCTGGGATGGCGCAACGACCTTACCTATAAGAAGTGGACCCTTGGCCTGCTGATAGACGGGAAATTTGGCGGACATGTCCTCTCCCTGACCCAGGCCATCCTGGATCAATACGGCGTGTCGAAAGAGACGGGTGACGCGAGGAATGCCGGAGGCGTGAAAGTCAATGGCGTGGACGGTACCGGGAAGTTAGTCACCACGGTAGATCCCAAGTCCTGGTACGAGGCCATTGGCGGCCGCAACGGCATCTCGGGAGAATATATCTACAGCGCTACGGTTGTCCGTCTGCGAGAGGCGTCCATCGGCTATACCCTGCCCATACCGGAGGGTTTCTTCAAATCCATCAAAGTGTCTGCGGTAGGTCGTAACCTGATGTATTTCTCGAAGAAGGTGCCTTTCGATCCCGAGCTGACTCTCTCGACTGGCAATGGTCTTTCTGGTGTGGATGTATTCAATCAGCCCGCCACGAGGAATTTTGGCCTGAGTGTAAACGCAATTTTCTAAAAACCTTTCAAGCAAAATCATGAAAAAATATATTTCCATTCGTACTATGGGGTTGTTTGCCGCAGTGGCGATTGCCGGCAGCAGCTGTACGAAGAATTTTGAATCCTATAATACAAATCCCACATCGTTGACCAACAGTCAGTCGCTGGCTATTATTTCTTCTGCCTATGGTCCTTTGGCGCAGGAGATCTATCATAACTATCAGATCGCGCAGAACCTGAGCGCGGATGGTTTTGCCGGCTATTTGATGTCTCCCACGCCCTTTAAGGCCTCTTACGACCTCAACTATGGCCTGGTCGACGGCTGGGACCGGAATGGTTTTGTAGACCAGTACAACTATATCATGGCTCCTGTCTCCAAGATCGCGGCGGCGGGCGCGCGTACGGTCAAGCCCGAGCTTTGGGCGGTTGCGCTGGCGCTGCAGGTGGATGCGATGGACAGGGTTACCGACAGATTTGGACCGATACCTTACAGCAAGGCGGGGACTTCGCTGACGGCCATTCCTTATGACAGCCAGAAGGATGTTTACAATCTGTTCTTTAGCCAGCTGGATACCGCGGCGGCGAATTTGAACGCTTATATCTCGTCGCACCCGAGCGACACTTCCTCCCTCGGCGCCAATGACCTGGTCTACCAGGGGCATTTGGACAAATGGCTGAAGTTTGTCAACTCGCTGCGCCTGCGGCTGGCGATGCGTATCGTGAAAGCCGATGCCGCTACCGCTCAGGCCCAGGCCGAGAAGGCAATGACAGCCGCCGGTGGTCTGATGTCCACTCCTGCTGACGACGCAAAGTTTCAGCAATCCGGTGGTCGCAACAACGACATCTGGATAGTAGCGTTTCAATACCAGGGCGACTGCCGTCTCAATGCGGCCATCGCGACCTATATGAACGGTTACAACGACCCTCGTCTGCCTAAATACGCCTCACCTGCGACCGACCCCGCCGTCGTTGCTGCCGTGGGCCCGGGCAAATACGTGGGTATCCGCATCGGTATCAGCATCGCTGCCAAGGCTGACTATGTCAACTACGCGGGCCCCAATACGGACCAGACCTTTACGCAGACTGCACCGCAAACACTGATGACGGCTGCAGAAAGCTGGTTCCTGAAGGCTGAGGCTGCGGTACGCGGATGGAATGGCGCAGGTGACGCGAAGACCGACTATGAGACTGGTATCAATACGTCCTTCCAGCAGTGGGGGGTATCCGCCGGTGCATATCTCTCCGACAACACGAGCATGCAGGCCCCCTATGTGGACCCGAAGAATCCAGTGAATAATGACACGGCTCTGTCGAAGATCACTATCCAGTGGGACCCGACTGCGGGCAACGAGACGAAGCTGGAAAAGATCATCACCCAGAAATGGATCGCGATGTTCCCTGACGGACAGGAGGCCTGGGCCGACTATCGCCGTACGGGCTATCCAAGACTCTTCCCCGTCGTGAATAATACCAGCGGCGGCACGATCAGCACAGAAATACAAGTACGCCGTCTTGCTTATCCTCAGAGCGAGTATACCTCGAATGGTGCGGCCGTTCAGAGTGCGGTGCAGAGCCTGCTCAACGGACCCGATAATGGCGGGACCCGGCTGTGGTGGGATGTGAATAAGGGGAATTTTTAAGACTTAGGATATATTTGAATATAAAGGGCGGGCCGTTGTGGTCCGTTCTTTCCCCCGGCAAATGAAATTTGCCGGACATTGTGAAAAAAAAGGGTCCCTACTTTTTGCTGGTGGGGACTCTTTTTTTAGGTCAGGTAGTATTTATCCTCCTCGCCTTCGGGGTCGGGATTTAGCGGCCGATCGTCCATTTCAAGCAATGAGTTCTCGATCGTCCGGCACATCGTGTCGAGGGCCAGGTCGTTAGGCGCAGTGCCGAACGGGGCTTCCAGCTCGTCGGCGATGGCCTCGAGCGCGACGTATGTGTAGGCGATAAACACGACGACGACAGGCATCATCCAGCCCAGACTTTCAACGAGGCCAAAGGGTAGCATGAAACAATATACATAGACAGTCCTGTGCAGCAATACACTATAGGAGTAGGGCAAGGGGGTGTTGGCGATCCGTTCGCAGCCGCCGATGATATCTGACAGCTGGTTGAGTAGCTGGTCGAAGGACTGCTGGCGGATGGAGTCGATATTTCCGCACTGTTTGACCGACTGTACCCAGTAGCCGAGGGTCTTTAATAAGAAGACCGGCTTCCAGCGGGCGGCCTTTGTACGAATGGCCAGGCCAACTGGCAGAAGGCGGTCGAGGTCGGCGTCGGGGTCGGTTTGGCGCAGCTGGTGTTTCAGCGAGTAGGCAAGAGCGATGAGACAATTAACAAAGGGAGTCGGCTGGCTGGGCTGGTCGACGAGCGTATGCGCCTGGCGGGTGAGCGACCGGCTGGTGTTGAGCAGGCTGCCCCAGAGACGACGCGCTTCCCAGAACCGCTCGTAGCTGGCGCTGTTGCGGAAACCGAGGAACAAGGCCAGCGCTATACCGAACAGGGTAAATGGGGCCGGGTTCATATGGATGTCCCACCTGGAGAGGGTATCCTCGTAATAGACGACGGCGATGGAGACGATCAGCAAAAGGATCAGACGCGGCAGGAGGCGTGGCAGCACAGAGCCCCGCCAGATGAATAGCATCATAAACCAGTGCTCCTTTTTACGGATGATCATGGGGGTAAAGATCGTAAAAATTCAGGAGATGGGGCCCGCGGGTCCCTGGCGGGGTATGGGCGTGGGGCGCGACTGGTGTGGTCGCGAGCCCCGACTGGCCTATGTAATTCAGGGGACGGACCTGACCACACCGGTGCCGGCCGAGGAGATCGGATGGATACTAAACGGCGACCGTCCCACCAGCGTATTTGTCGACCGGCAAGGGAATGTCTATGTTGCGGATCAGAGCAACAATCGCGTCCAGAAATGGGCTCCGGGCGCCAGCTCGGGCGTAACTGTTGCCGGTCTCAGCGGCGAACTCAACGGCCCGACCGACGTCTTTATCGACGGGCAAGGAGCATTATACGTCAGCAGCCAGTATTCCAATGTTGTGTACAAATATCCCCCGAGGTCTACCACCGGGACCGTCGTTGGTATGCAGCTACCAGATAACGGGCCGGCCGCTGAAGGTGGAAAAGGGGACCGTTGTTCTTGCCGAATGATCTTCTAATTTCTTAGATTTGGCCAATGAGATTTTCTCTCTTCACCTTGATCCTATTGTTTTGGCGGACCATTGGGGCTTTTCCCCAGGTCACAGCAGGGTTTACCACGGTGAGCAGCACCTGCACCAATACACCCGTTGCGATACACAATACTTCCACTAACGCGACCAGCTATTTCTGGAGCTTTTGTGCGGCGGACTTCAATTCGACGCCGGAGGCCGTGAACCTGGGAAATCCCAGCAATGTCTTTACAAGCCAGCCCGTATTCTGCAATTTCGCGCAGGATGCCGACGGCAATTTTTACGGTCTGGTCACGGAATATGATCCGGGGCGGGTCGTGCGGCTCAGTTTTGGCAACTCGTTGCTGAATATGCCGACGGCTGTCGACCTGGGCAATTTTGGGAATGCCATTCCCAACCAGTGCGAAGGCTTGCAGCTGCTGAAAGTGAACAACAAATGGATAGCCCTCATCGTGGGAGGGTCCGGCAATGAACCCAATTCCGACCCCCGTGTGGTAAAGCTGGATTTCGGGAGCAGCCTGACCAATACGCCAACGGCGACCAACTGGGGGAATGTCGGGGGGCTTGCCCTGCCGCACGACCTGTTCGTAGCCCAGGATGGCGGCAACTATTACGGTTATACGATCAATGTGTTGGGCAATACGCTGACCCGGCTCAATTTTGGCCCCGATCTCAGTACGCCCCCGACGGGTGTCAATATGGGTAATTTGGGTGGTCTCAGCTATCCCGCCGGTCTGACCTTTGTCAATTTTAATTCCAGCTGGTATGGTTTCATCGCCAATCAGGATAATAATTCGCTGACGAGACTGAGCTTTGGCAGCTCGCTGCAGAATACGCCTGTCGCCGTGAATATCGGGAATCCAGGCGGCCTGCTCAATGGTCCCAGAGACGTGAGCCTTTTTGTCACTTGTGACGGCGTGTATGGTTTTGTGACCAACTACCATACCAACGCTGTGACAAAGCTGAAATTCGGCAGCGATCCTACGTCCAGTCCTTCGGCCACCGATCTTGGCAATATCGGGAATCTGAACTTTCCGCATTCCATATCTGACTTATTTCGGGCGGGCAACGACATCTATGCTTTTATCCCGAACGCGACGGGCGAGTCGTTGACGCGCATCCGGTTTGCGGGCTGCTCCGACATACCGGGGTCCACCGCGAAGGACAATCTTAATGTCAGCTATCCAAACCCGGGTACATACAATATCAATCTGCTGGTGGACCTCGGATTGCCGACCCAGACCTCCTATTGTCAGCAGATCGTGGTCAAGCCTTCACCCCAGGGACAGTTCGAAGGCGATACGGTCTGTTTTGGGACGACGCCTTTCCTGTTCTTCAGAGGGAAGGGAACGCCGCCCTTCAGCATTGCCTTTACCGACGGGACGGGAGTCTACAGCAATAACGAGCCCAGCACGCAGGGCACCGTCATCCTGCCTCATGCGTTGCCTCCGACCGGATCTACATCATGGACGCTGCAGAAGATAACCGACGCGGGGGGATGTTCGACTACGCTCAGCGCGAGTGCGGTAGGCGCGACCACGACGCTAATGATCGACCCGTTGCCGCAGGGCGGCATCAGCGGCCTGCCGGTCGTCTGTGGGGTCGATACTACGGTGGTGACCTTTCGGCCCGATGGGGGTTCGCTGCCCTATGATGTGCAAATATCGAATGGGGCTGCGGTGTCTACTTTCTCCGGCCTAGGCGGTGAGGCCGCCCTGGTAGTACCCTTTCTATCGGGGCCCACTACTTTTTCGCTGACGAAGCTAACGGACAGGTTTGGCTGCTCCCGGACTTCGGCGTTTGATCAGGCGGCCGTTACTGTAACACCGCTGGCGACTCCGGAGGTAGTTTTTAGAACGCTGGACCCGGTCTGTATAAGCAAGGACCCTTTGCTCCTGACGGCAGCATCCGAGACGACGGGTATTGCAGGCAGTGGTGTATATAGCGGGCCGGGTGTAGATGGCGATGGCAATTTTTCTTCTGCTTTGGCGGGGGCCGGCGTGCATACGCTCCGATATGTCTATACCGCTAGCGATGGCTGTTCCGACGCCGACAGCAGCCTCATCGTCGTCAACCCGCTGCCCGTAATAACGGGGCCGTCGCTGATCACGGCCTGCGGCGGGGTCCCTTTCCAGCTGACCATCAGCGGTGGGAAGTCCTATGAGTGGTCGCCTGCCGATGGGTTGGATCATCCCGATGTGGCCAACCCGGTGATTACCATGGATACGACCACTACCTATTTTGTGAAGGCGACGGATCCCAATGGTTGTGTGGCTTTTGACACCATTACAATAAAGCCTGCGATCAGCGCCAGCACTGCCTTTGTGATGCCGAACGCCTTTACGCCGAATGGGGATGGGCACAACGACTGTTTTGGAATTCAGCGGTGGGGCGAGGTGGTGGTGGAGCAATTTGCTGTCTATAACCGATGGGGTGGGTGTGTGTTTACCACGGGCAATCCTTCCGACTGCTGGGATGGCAGCTATCGTGGCCAGCCGATGCCTGCTGGTACCTATGTTTATGTTATCCGGGCGCGGACGGCCTGTGGAGAGATCACCCGGAAGGGGACACTGGTGTTGGTGAGGTGAGACGCCCGGCCGCCTCGATCGCCCCTTGTAGCCGAAGGCGATCCATTTGCCGTCGGGAGAGACACATGGTTGCTGTATCCACCGGGGCTGGGACCCCGCGAGGGTTTGAAGGGTTGCAGCCAGCATGAAAAGGGTCAGCAGAGGTCTCATGTCGTGATAGTTTTGATATGCCTAATGTAGGGAAAAAAGGCTGCTGCGCTTTTTATGGGTTGGCCTGTCTCCCTGTGGCGAGGTGTTGCCTCTGCGCGGCGGATTGCACTCCGATTGAACCAACTTGAAACGCGCTTGAACCGCGCTTATCCGCCCGCTTCCCGAATTTGCGGGAAAGCTAAATGAATATGAAAAGACTATTTTTCTTTTTGGGGTTGTTGCCCTTTATGACAGTAATGGCGCAGCGGAAGGCTGCGAATCAGACAATGGCGTCGAAGGTGGAGGTGGTGCCGCTGAAGGCAGAGAACTGGGACTTCAATCCGGGTGTCGCGGAGTTTGCCGATGGCCCTGATGGACCGGTCATGAAGGTCGTGGCGAGGGGGTATGTGGTGCTGAAGAATACCGATATTGGCGACGGGACCATCGAATTCGACGATCAGCCGACCGACGAGCAGTTTGCTTCGTTCTACTTTCACTGGCAGGACAGTCTGGAGAACGAGGTCTTTTATTTCCGGCCGGCGGTGGGCGCGGGAAAGCCCTATGCCATAAATGGGGTGCAGTATGCGCCGACCATCAAGGGCGTCAACTGCTGGAATCTTATGTACCACTACCAGACCGGCGCCAGCTACGAGCGGCAGAAGGTCAACCATGTCAGGCTGGTCATCAGCGGCAGACAGATGCGCGTATATGTGAACAGCCAGGAGCCTTGCCTCGAAGTGCCCTGTCTGGAAGGGAACGTGGCCCACGGGACGCTGGCCTTTAACGGGAAACACGTCATCTCGCACCTGGTGCTGAAGCCCGGGCAGACCGACGGCCTGTCGCCGGCGGAGGGGCTGGACCCGACGCGGTCAGATACCCGGTATCTCCGTCACTGGCAGGTGACGGCGGCACAGGATGTTGCGGCGCCGGTGGACTTCAGCATGGCGTCGATGCCGGGCAAGGAGACCGTCTGGTCCCCGATAGTCGCGGAGCGTCGCGGACTCGTGAATCTGACGAGGCTGTATGGCGGCGACCCCGCCAGCGGTCATCCGACACACCGCATCTGCTGGCTGAAGACCACTATCCATGCGGACAGCGCGCGGCTGGCGAACTTACGGCTGGGTTTTGAAGACGAGGTCTGGATGTTTCTCAATGGCGCCTGGCTCTATACGGACAAGAATGGTTTTGGGTTCCCGATCGCCAAGGTGCCGGCGGGGAGGTTGTCGCTGGAGAATACGACCGTTGTTCTGCCTTTGCGGAAGGGGGAAAATGAGCTCCTGATCGGAGTGGGGAGCAATTTTTTTGGATGGGGGATAGCCGCGAGGCTGGACGACCTCAATGGGGTTGAGCCGCAGCGGTAAGGGGACTTGTTAATGGTTGAGGCCCGCCGGCGGGGTCCGGTTCACAGTTGGGGGACCGGTACGGGACCCTTAGTTACCCTTTAGCCGCCTGGCGGTCAGCAATGACCACGCCACCCGGAAGGCGATAAGGCTCTGGGCGGGCGCGCTGCCGGAGACGAAGACGTGTTCGTACCGCAGACCAAAATTCAGTGGGACGGAGGAAGACGGGATGATATAGCCAGCGGCCAGGCCTGCTGTGGGGCCGCTGGCCTGGGTGTTGTTGGCATCGGTCTGCTGGATATCGGTGGAGCCGATGGTATAGCCGGCGAGGGGCTCGACATAGAAGCCGGTTCCGTCAGGGCCGAAGGCGTGCCGGTAGCTCGCCAGCAGCGGGAGGAAGAGCAGGTGGGTATCTGAAGGCGCGTTGAAGGCGTAGATGCCGGCCTCGAGACCTATATCGTCGGTCTTGCTGACGGGGATGGCGCCATGGATAAATCCGCCGAAGCCGGTGGAGGACAATCCTTTTGTTGTAAGATGGGCTATTTCGATCTGCGCCTGTAAAGTGGCGCTAAAACAAATGGAGAATGCGAACAGGAATAAGATCTTGCGGACAGGCATGATTGACAGATATTGGATTTGACCGAAAAATAGCAATTGTTTATTTGCTAAAGAAAAATATCGATATTTTTATTATTATATATCAAATGTTACTATATGAAAAAATTTTTGTGTATGGCAGTGTTGGCGGGACTGGTCGCCGCGACTCCAAAGAACGATGGCTGGATATCTCTGTTCGACGGCAAGACGCTAAACGGCTGGAAAGTAGGCGCCAATGCGGCTACCTTTTCTGTGGAGGATGGGGCGATCGTAGCGCACGGCCAGACCGCGCACCTCTTTTATGAGGGACCGGTAAAGGACCACAGCTTCAAGGATTTCGAATTCAAGGCGGACGTAATGACCGAGCCCGGCTCGAATTCGGGTATCTATATTCATACGCAGTACCAGGAGAGCGGCTGGCCGGCTAAGGGTTATGAGGTACAGGTGAACAATTCACACACTGACTGGCGCAGGACTGGTAGCCTTTACGCTGTGCAGGACGTAAAGGAAGTGTATGTAAAGGATAATGTATGGTTTACGGAGTACGTGAGCGTGAAAGGGAAACGGATTGTCATCAAGATAAACGATAAAACGGTCGTCGACTACACGGAGCCCGACAATGTGCAGCGGCCAAAGGATATGGCGGGACGCGTGCTGTCCAGTGGGACTTTTGCGCTGCAGGGACATGACCCGAACAGCAAGGTGCATTTTAAGAATATTATGGTAAGACCCTTGTGATTACCTTTAGTGAAACAACTTCTATGTTAGGTAACCAAAACATCATGGCATTCGTAGCCGTGTCGGATGCGGTCAGGGCCCGTCCATTTTACGAGGATACCCTGGGCCTGGCGGTGAAAAGCGTGGACCCTTATGGGATCATGTTCGATTCCAATGGCATCTACCTACGAATGTCAATTGTCAGGGATTTTAAGCCGGCGCCATATTCGGTGCTAAGCTGGGTAGTGGGGGACATTCAGGCAATGATCAGGGGACTCGAAGAGAAGGGTGTGAAGTTTGAGAGGTTCCCGGGACTGCCTCAGGACGAATCCGGCGCATGGTCCGCGCCCGATGGTACGAAGGTGGCGTGGTTTAAGGATCCGGATGGTAATATGCTATCGCTGACCCAGATGGGGTCGCAGGGAGCTTAGCAGAAAATGAATCTGATTAGTTGAAAGGCGCCAAATACACCAACTGGTTATTAAAATCCTTCTCCAGCCGGCGCGCCTTGGGGATCAGCACTTCTTCTTCTATATGCGCGTGGACGCAGAGGTCCTGCTCGAAGATCTGCAACTGTGTCAGCAGGATGCGGTAGAGGGACTCGTTGTCTTTGGGTGGCTCGTACAGGCGTATCGTCTGGCGGATATCCTTTAGCTCGTCCTCTGTATCGTGGTGCTCGTTCAGGAAGCAGTCGATAGAATAGTCGCGTCTCGCCACCAGGAAACGGGAGAAGTCCGACGGGCTTGCTTCCGCCTCGCGTAGCAATTGGATATAGGGGAGAAGGCGGGCTTCCTCTGCCTGGATGTGCTCGGAGAGGTCCTGGACATACCGGTGAAAGAAGTTGCGCAGCGCGATGAGGATAGGATGACCGGACTCGTAGTGGCCCGACAGCAGGAGAATACTCTGTTCGATCTCGGGGAGCTTTTTGTCCAGGTAATAGATATGGGTTCGCTGGATATAATCCACGATCATCTCGAGGGGAAAGGAGTCAAATTCCCGGGCGTTGAATAGCTTGTCTTCGAACACA
>Ga0105239_10003612_pt1 | contig 18903 bp, 12 predicted proteins | sample KBSC44metaG_FD_92761 | JGI IMG/M metagenome (GOLD analysis project Ga0105239, IMG submission 92761) | Corn rhizosphere microbial communities from Kellogg Biological Station, Michigan, USA - KBS C4-4 metaG | ecosystem: Host-associated > Plants > Roots > Rhizosphere > Soil | place: Michigan, USA...
GCGACGCAGGACGGCGTCGGCAACACCGCGTTCACCGTCCAGCTCGACCAGCCCGGGGACGAAGCGCCGCTGACACAGGCGAACCAGGCGCAGGGCAACGCACAGGCCGGCGTGGACGCCGAGAGCTCGACGCCGGCGACGACCGACCAGGCGGCGAGCGCCGATGCCACCGGGACGCAGTCAGACGTGCAGAACACGGCCGTGACAGTCCGCGTCGGAAGCCCCGGCGGCAACGGCGCCGTCCACCAGTCCAACACCGCAGGCGCCCACGCGGCGACGTCGGTCACGCCCCCCGCGAAGGGACACGCGACGAACGCGGAGAGCGCGGTCGCCGCTGCCGCACAGGACGGGGCCAGCAACACCAACGTCTCGATCCGGGTGTTCTCGCCCGGAAGCGACGGCACGGTGGGTCAGAGCAACCACGCAGCTGCAGCTGCGGAGACGTCCGGCCCCGACGGAGCGAGCGCGACGGCGACCCAGGCAGGCGCCCGGAACACGAACGTCTCGATCCGAGTCGAGAGCGACGGCACGACGGGCGCGGTCACGCAGACGAGCGGCTCGACCGCCACGGCCTCGGGCGACGGTGACGCCACCGCGACCACACAGGGCGGCCTCGACACCGATCTCTCGGTCGTGGTCGACGGCAACGACCTCGTCAAGCCGGGCGCCGGCGGCCTCCAGATCTGGGAATGGACGTGGACATGGGATCGCGACGAGAGCGTCGACGCCCCTCTCGACATCCAGCCCTCCTCGTGGAACTGGGTCTGGGGCAGCGCAGGCGCACCCGCCGGCGCGCAGGCGACGCAGCTCACACCGGCGCCAGGCTCGGCCACGTACACGGCTGGTTCGTGGACTTGGAACTGGGATTGGGACCGAAGCGGCGCGCCCAACTGGGTGTGGGACTGGGACTTCGCGGGCCAGCTCCCATGCGGATCCTGCGTGTGGATCTGGAACTGGACGTGGGACTGGACGGGCCAACCGGTTCAAACCGGTTCGACGGCCACCGACGGGGAAAGTTCCAACACTCCTGAGACACCGCCGGATCAGGCGAATCTGGCGTTCGCGGGCGCGGAGGCGTCCGTGACCGGGTATGTCGCGCAGACCATCAACCAGGACGGGGTCGGTGAGGAGGCCCAGTACGCCGGCCAGCTCGTCTCCGTCGACCAGAGCGCGGATGCCGTCGCCACGGCCACGCAGTCAGACGTGGGCACGCTCGTCATGGGGAATGAGCTCGTCCCGCAGCTCAACCTTGTCGTGAGCCATGCGGCGGCCACCGTGCGGGCAGACCTGAGCCAGCAGGTCGACCAGGCGATGCTCGTCGGCGGCGAGGGCGATGCGGCGCAGTGGAGCGGGCAGGAGATCGACGTCGTCCAGGCCGCGCGGGCGATCGTTCGCTCGGGACAGAGCGGCGTCACGCTTCGCAGCGGCGGCGCGGCTCGTGCCGAGGGCGTCGCGGCAGCGACGACGGCGGCCGACGTCCACCAGCGGGTCGCCCAGATGGCCCTGGTCGTCGAGGGCACGACGGACCAGTGGGCCGGTCAGCTGACGCTCGTCGAGCAGGCCGGCGACGCCGTGTCCGTCGTCGACCAGACAGCGGCGCCCGTTCCGTACTTCGTCGGAGGCATCGCTCGTGCGCAAAGCATCTCCGGCGCGGTTGCCGTGGTCGACCAGAAGCTCGTGCAGAGCGCGGCGCGCGGTGGGGGGATCGGGTCCCAGACCGGAATGCAGGCCGTGTATGTCGGCCAGGACGGCTCGAGCATCGCCACCACGACCCAGCAGACGGGAAGCGCGGCGGGGCCTGCAACGAGCGAAGCACGGGCGATCAACCAGGCACTGGTCGTGCAGGACGGGCTTCAGCAGAGCACGGGCGTCCTGGCGCTCGACATCCAGGACCTGTCCCAGCAGTCGATCGTGGTCCAGAGCGCGATCGCCGTCTCGACGTCGGCGGGCGGCATTGCCGGCGTCGCCGTCGTCTTCAACTGTGCAGCCGTCCAGCAGTCGGCCGGTCAGTCGCTCGCGGGAGGGACCGGCATCCCCGAGAGCCGGGACATCTCGACGTTCTGTGCTCCCCCGGCCGCGGTTTCGGATACCGCGCAGTCGACGGCGGGGCTGGAATCCGCCGTCTCCCGGGTCTTCGCCACCCCTCCTGCTGTCGAGGCGTCCGCCAGCGGCGTGCTCATGGATGACCTCGACGTCATGGTGTTCCATGATCATCGACGCCTCTCGCCCGCAGCACGCGGAACGCGCGCGACCACGCCGCGCCTTCGCCTCGTGCGCCCCGAGCAGGCCTCCGAGCGACTCGCGCCCGAGTCGCCCGCGATGACACAGATTTCCGCCCCGCGTCCCACGCAAGCGCGCCTCGACACGCGCCCGGGGGATCACGCGGGAGTCGGAGACGCCGGTACGGAGCCGCCGCTCCCGCCGGCGGGAGGCCCACCGTCGTGGGTCTCCGCGTTCGCACCGGCGGCGGCGTCCGGCGCTGGGCCGTCGGGGATCGCAGCGATCCTCGCGGACTTCGCGCTCGTGCCGCCGCTTCTGCTGCGCGCGCGAGAAGGATCGGTCGTCAGGCGACCGATCGACGTCCTCTCACGGGTAGACGTCCCGGTCTGACCTTCGCGTCACGCCAGTGACTCGTCGGACGCTGGTCCGGCGGGCAATCGTTCATTCGGCAGTGACGAAAGAAGGTGAGATACGTGTCACGCAGACTGCTCGCACTCGGAGTGCTCGCAGTTGGGCTCGTCCTTCCGGCCAACGCGCTGGCGGACATCGGGTTCAACAAAGATGCTCTGAAGGCGAACGTCCAGGCGTCGATCCAGAGCGCAACGGTCGTCCAGACCGGCGTTGCGACGTCAGGGCCTGCGACCGCCAACGGCGGTGCCGCCACGGGTGGCGCCGGCACGGGCGGTTCCGGTGGGTATGTCAACACCGGCAACGACGGGACGTCCCAGAGCCAGACCGCCTCGTCCTCGACGGGCGCGGCAACCTCTGGCGGCATCTCGGGAGCGAACACGAGCTCCATCGGCAACGACGGTGGCTCGATTTCGAACGACAACGAGACCAAGTCGATCGTCGACAACGGCAACAAGGCCGAGAGCGACGTCGACCAGAGTGCCGACGGCGGCTACTCCGCCGCGGGCAACTCGAACCACGAGGGCGACAACACGTCCGCCGGCGGCGGCGCTGCGAACCTCTGCGGCGTCATGGCCGGTGGCTGCCAGTCGTCCGACGGTGGATCGAGCGGCCGGGGCGGGAACGCCGACACCGGTCGCGGTGGTGACACCTCGTCCGACTCGGGCAACGGCGGCAACGGCGGGGCGGCAGCCTCGACCGGAGCCGGCGGGGCCGGCGGGGCTGCTACGTCCGGCGCGGCGACCGGCACGGCCGGCGCCGGCGGCGCGGGCACGGGTGGCTCCGGTACGGGCGGCGACGGTGGCAGCCTGTGCGTCACCTGCAACGGTGGCTCGGGCTCCGGCGCATCCGGCACCGGCGGAGCGGGCGGCGCAGGCGCGCCGACTGCCTCGCAGGCGTCCGGCGGTGCCGGCGGCAGCGGGTCGGCCGGTGCAACCGGTGGTGCGGGTGGGTCGACCAGCTCGCCCAACTCGGGCGACGGTGGCGACCCCTACGCGGTCGGCGGCGACAGCGGTCGCGGTGGCGACGGTGGATCGAACGGCCTCGGCCAGACCGCCACGGGCGGCGCGGCAGGGCCGGTGAGCGACACCACGTCCCAGTCGGCAAGCTCGACGGCGAACGGCGGGAGCAACACGAATGGGAGCTTCACGGCGACCCAGACCGCCAATCCGACGACGACGACGACGTCGACGACGAGCCAGGGTGGTACGACCGGTCGCGGCGGCGACACGTACGGCTCACTGAACACCACCGGAGACGCGGTCTCCGGGGCGAACACGACGGCCGCGGTCGGCGGCGACGTGATCGCGAGCGAGACGGGTGCGGGCAACGCCGCTGGTGGCGCCGGCACCGGTGGCGCGGCAAATGCGAACGGCGGCACCGCGACCAGCGGTCCTGCTGCGGTCTCCAACACGGCGACCGTGTCGCAGACGTCGACGCAGAACATGAACGCCTGGGACAACGACACTTGGGTGTCGATCTGGTCGTTCAAGAAGAAGCACTACAGCTGGTAGGACGATGAGGGACCGATCGCCTGCGATGACCGTGATGCACGAGGTAGCCACCTCCGGAGGTCGCCTGACGACCTCATACCGGTGGCCGCTCGTGGTCGCGGGATTCGCGGGCGGTTTCCCCATTGCTACGGGGGTGCCGCCGGTGGCCGAGAGACGGCCGTCCGTCACCGGCGGCAACACCCTCCACCGGCCGTGCCGCGCCGGCGCGGGTGTAGCCGATCGGCTATGCCCGTGCCGGTCGTCGGTGGAGGCGGTACCGGCCCGACGTGAGGGACGCCCAGGCGGCACCCTCACGTCGGGGCTCGCACGGCGCTCGTGCGGCCCTTCCGACTCGTGCCCGGGCAGGATGTGCGGATGCGCATCCTGCTCTGGCACGGATACCTCCTCGGCGGAACCGGATCGAACGTCTACTCCCGGCAGCTCGCACGGGAGTGGTCGCGCGCCGGGCACGACGTCACCGTCCTGAGCCAGGAGACACGGCCCGAGGCCTACGACCTCGGTGGAGCGTCGACCGTGCGGCCGGACGTCGGCGGCTTCCTGCCGGTCTTCGTGGTCGACCGCTACGACGGCTTCGAAGACGTTCGCCGCGTCCCCGACTGCACGCGCGAGGAGCTCGAGCAGTGGGTCGAGGCGAACGCGGCGGCGGTGCGGGCGCTGCTCCCCGCCGACCTCGTCTTCACGAACCACGTGCTGCTCGGCGGGCCGGTCGGCGCGGCGTCGGGCGCGCAGTTCGCCGTCAAGGCGCACGGCTCGGAGCTGGAGTACGCGATGCGGGGGCGGCCCGACCTCGGGGCGTGGGGGGCGGAGACGCTGTCCGCCGCCCGGGCGACGTTCGTCGGCTCCGGGCACATCCGCGAGGTGCTCACCGAGGTCTGCGGGCCGACCGAGCGCGTGCACGAGGTTCCACCCGGGGTCGACGTCGAGCTCTGGCGGCCCGAGGAGCGTCCGACGGCGCTCGCGGCGTTGCTCGCCGAAGCGCGGCTCGACGCTCCCAATCCCGGCAACGCGGAGGAACGGCTCCCCGATTCCGGGAACGCCGAGCGGCTCGAGTCGTTCCTCGGCGGCGACCTGCCCACGGTCGTGTACTTCGGCAAGCTGATCGAGCAGAAGGGCGTCCACGTGCTGCTCGAGGCGCTGCGCGGTGTGAACGCGCGTGTTGTCGTCGTCGGCTTCGGCCCGGAGCGGGCGGCGCTCGAGGCGCAGGCCGCGGCGGATGGCGCCCGCGCGCTCTTCACCGGCCCGCTCGAGCACCGCCACCTGCGTCACCTGCTGGCGTTCGCGGACACGTGCGTCGTGCCGTCCGTATTCCCCGAGGCGTTCGGCATGGTGGCCGCGGAGGCGGCGGCCGCGGGCTGCCCGCCCGTCGTGGCACACCACTCCGGGCTGGCGGAGGTCGCGGCGGAGCTCGCGGCGGAGCTGCCGCCTTCGATCGGGCCGCTCGTCTCGTTCCCGTCCGGCGACGCCGGCGCCCTGCGCGAGCGGCTCACGGGGCTGCTCGGCCTGGGCGCGGCAGACCGCGCGAGGGTGCGCGCGACGGTTCGGCGGGTCGCCGCCGAGCGGTGGAGCTGGGCCGGTATCGCGCGCCGCCTGCTCGAGCTCTCCGAGTAGCCTTCCCGCTCCATGGGTGAGTCGACCGGCGGCCAGCCGTACGAGCGGGTCCTCGCGGAGGCCTACGAGCGCTTCGAGGAGGCGGACGATTTCACGGTCTCGGTCGAGGAGGAGTTCGCGCTCCTCGACCCGGAGACACTCGACCTCGTCAACCGCTTCGAGGACGTACAGGAGGCGGTGCGTGGGACGGAGCTCGAGCCGAACCTCGCCGGTGAGCTGATCGCGTCGGAGGCGGAGGTGAAGACGGGCAAGCAGGCGTCGTTCGTGGACGTCCCGTCGACGCTCGCGGAACGGCGCGCCCAGCTCGCCGCCCTCGTAGAGCCGCTCGGGCTCACGCTCGGCGCGACCGGCACCCACCCCTGGGCCAGCTGGCGCGACCAGCGCATCATCGACACGCCGCACTACCGGCGGAACGACGAAATCCTCCGCTACGTCGTCTGGCGCAACAACACGTTCGGCATCCACACGCACGTCGCGATCCGCGGCGCCGACCGCGCGGTGCGGGTCGTGTCCGCGCTCCGCAACTGGCTGCCCGAGCTGCTCGCCGTCTCCGCGAGCTCGCCGTTCCACGAGGGGGTCGACACCGGCCTCCACTCGGCCCGGACGCAGGTGTTCACGCGGTTCTTCCCCCGTTGCGGCGTCCCCGACGCGTTCGATTCGTGGAACGCGTACGCCGACTACGTGCGGTTCCTCTACCGCACCGGCTCGATCGACAGGCCGACCCAGATCTGGTGGAGCGTCCGTCCGCACCTGTCGTTCCCCACGGTCGAGCTCCGCTTCTGCGACGCGCAGCCGGACCTCGGCGAAGCACAATCGCTCACCGCGTTGATGGTGTCGCTCACCGCCCGCTGCGCGCGAGCGCTCGACGAAGGCGAGCCGCTCCCGGAGCACCCGCACCGCCTGATCGAGGAGAACACGTGGCGCGCGATCCGCAACGGGCTCTCCGGTGAGCTGATCGACCTGGAGCGCGGTGACGTCGTGCCTGCGCGGGCGAGGGTCGAGCGGCTCGTGGAGTGGGTGCTTCCCGTCGCCGAGGAGATCGGCGCCGCGCCCTGGCTGCGGCTGCCCGAGCGGAACGCCGCTGAGCGCCAGATCGCGCGGCGTGCGGAGGGCGCGGACTTCGCCGAGATCTACGCCGAGCAGGTACGCGCCACCGTGCCGGCGACCGGCTGACACGCGCTGCGCGGCGCGCGAGTGCCGATCCCCGGGGCAAGCCCCCGGCTTGTGCTGCATAATCCGCCGCGCTGACGCCATTTCGGTGTCTCTTTGTGCGCCCCGACTCGGAGGATGGATGGACTTCTTTGTTGACCACGCCGTGCTGTTCGCGCTCGTCTGTGCGGGCGTCGCGATCGCATACGGCCTGTACCTGACCTGGTGGCTGCTCAAGCAGCCCGCGGGCAACGCGCGGATGCAGGAGATCTCGCGCGCGGTCCAGGAGGGCGCCGCGGCGTACCTCCGCAAGCAGTACACGACGATCGCGATGGTCGCGGTCGTCCCGTTCCTGGCGCTCGGCTTCTACAACAAGCTCGGGTGGGGCACCGCCGTCGGATTCCTCGTCGGCGCGGCGTTGTCGGCCGCCGCCGGGTTCATCGGCATGAACGTCGCGGTGCGTTCGAACGTCCGCACGGCCGAGGCGGCCCGCGAGGGCGTCAGCCCCGCCTTCCGCGTCGCGTTCAGGGCCGGCTCGGTGACGGGGCTCCTCGTCGTCGGCCTCGGGCTGCTCGGGGTCGCCGGGTACTACTGGGTGCTCACCGGCTGGCTCGGCAACTCGCCCGAGTCCGCGGTCGACGATCTGATCGGGCTCGCGTTCGGCGGCTCGTTGATCTCGGTGTTCGCCCGTCTCGGCGGTGGCATCTTCACGAAGGCCGCAGACGTCGGCGCCGACCTCGTCGGCAAGATCGAGGCAGGCATCCCCGAGGACGACCCGCGGAACCCGGCGGTGATCGCGGACAACGTGGGCGACAACGTCGGCGACTGCGCCGGCATGGCGGCCGATCTCTTCGAGACGTACGCCGTCACGGCCGTCGCGGTGATGCTGCTCGGCACGGCGTTCCCGTCCGGCGAGCTCTGGCTCTTCCCGCTCGCCCTCGGCGGCATGTCCATCCTCGCGTCGGTGATCGGGACGTTCTTTGCCTGGGTCGGCCGCGGCGAGAATGCGATCATCAACGCGCTCTACCGGGCCGTGCTCATCGCCACCGTGCTCTCGGCGCTCGGCTTCATCCCGGTGACGCTCGCGTTCGACGGCGACCGGTTCTCCTTCTGGCAGCTCTACGTCCCGGCCCTGATCGGGCTCGCGATCACCTTCCTGCTCGTCGCCATCACCGAGTACTACACGGGCTCGCGCTGGTATCCGGTGAAGAAGATCGCCGAAGCCTCGAAGACCGGCCACGCGACCAACATCATCGCCGGTCTTGCGTTCGGCATGCAGGCGACGGCGCTGCCGGTGCTCGTGATCGCCTCCGGGATCGTCGGCTCGTACTACGCCGTCGGAATCGGCGACGGCGATCCGCACATCTACGGGATCGGCATCGCCGTCATGGCGCAGCTCTCCATGACCGGCCTGATCGTCGCGCTCGACGCCTACGGGCCTGTCACCGACAACGCGGGCGGGATCGCCGAGATGGCGGACATGCCCGAGTCGGTGCGCGGCGTGACAGACCCGCTCGACGCGGTCGGCAACACGACCAAGGCCGTCACCAAGGGCTACGCGATCGGCTCGGCCGGTCTCGCGGCGCTGATCCTGTTCGACGAGTACGTCCGCGGCCTCGTGGACGAGGGACTGAACGTCACGTTCGACCTCTCCGACCCCTGGGTCATCGCCGGCCTCTTCGTCGGCGGGATGATGCCGTTCCTCTTCGCCTCGCAGGCGATGACGGCGGTCGGTCGCGTCGGCGGCGAGGTCGTCGAGGAGGTGCGCCGCCAGTTCCGGGAGGATCCGGGCATCATGGAAGGCACGTCGCGTCCCGACTACGCGACGTCCATCACCATCGTCACCGCCTCGGCGATCCGGAGCATGCTCGTCCCGGCGCTGATCCCGATCGTGATCCCGATCGTGGTGGGGATCATCAAGCCGGAGATGCTCGGCGGGCTCCTGATCGGCACGATCGTGACCGGCCTCTTCCTCGCGATCTCGATGACCTCGGGCGGCGGCGCCTGGGACAACGCGAAGAAGCTGATCGAGGACGGCGCGTTCGGCGGCAAGGGTTCGGAGGCCCATGCGGCCGCCGTCACGGGAGACACGGTGGGCGATCCCTACAAGGACACCGCTGGCCCCGCGATCAACCCGATGATCAAGATCGCCAACATCGTCGCCATCTTGATCATCCCGATCATCGCCTCGATTCACGGCTAGGAGGGCGGGGGAAACCATGTTTCCCCCGCCAGCCCCCTTCTTCCGCGTTGCTCACGGATCGGCCTGAGCGGGCCTCCCGGCCGGCGAAGCCGGCCTCCGGCCGCGACGGGAGGTGCATGGGTCACGCCTTCATCAGCGGGCGGTGGCCACCTGTACGAGGCGCCGGCTCGAGACGCCTGCCAGCAGGTCGTCGGACGGCTTCCGCACCCGCACGAAGAACTGGACGCTGCGGCCGCCCCCGAGCGGGAAGTCTGCGTGGAGCGTCATCCGGAGCCGCACCCACCCGTCGCGTGCCGTGCGCTGCTCGCCCGGCGCCGAGGTCAGGAGCGGCGTCGAGCGCGCGAAGACGAGCGCATCGCGGACGACGTAGCCGCGCGTGTCGAGCACGCGGACCCGCAGCTCGAGCGGGCGCTGCCGCGAGCGCACGGGGTTCGGCGTGAAGACGATCTGCTGCGCGACCAGCCGTTGGGGCTCGGAGACGCTCGTCACCGGGATCGAGTACTTCCCGTCGGGGAGGCGGATCGAGCCCGGCGGCAGTGGCGTGGGCGGCGGTGGCGGGGGCGACCCAGTGGCGGTGACGAGCGCCGTCGCGTCGGAGGTCGCCGTCGCCGAGCCGAGCGTGTTGCGTGCCGTCACCTGCACGCGGATTCGGCGGCCGACGTCGTCCGCCGTCAGCTCGTACTGCGTGCCGGTCGCGCCGGTGATCGCCGTGCAGTCGGACCCCGATGCCTGCCCACCGCTCGCCGGGCAGCGCAGCCACCGGTAGGAGAAGACGAGCGGAGTCGTCCCCGTCCAGAGGCCGACGCTGGACGTGAGCTGCTCGCCGCGCACGGGTAGGCCGAAGATGAGCGGCGAGCGCGTGTTGGTGGGTGCCTGCGAGGGTGTCGTGGGCGATGACTGGACCGCCGCCGTCGCATTGGACGCGACCGTCTGCATCCCCAGGCTGTTCGACGCGGTGATCCTGATGCGGAGGCGCGCTCCGACGTCGTCGGTCGCGAGTGTGTACGTCGACGTGTCGGCACCGGAGATCGCTGCGCAGTTGGAGGCGTCCGAAACGCCGCCGTCGGCGCCACAGCGCATCCACTGGTAGGCGAACGAGATCGGTGTCTCGCCCGCCCAGGTGCCGATGCTCGCGAACAGGATGCGGCCCAGGACGAGGGTCCCGCTGATCGACGGCTCGACGACGCTTCGCGGCGGCCCGGTCGTCGTCGACTGCTCGACGAGTGCCGACGGGTTGGAGGCGGCCGTCGCGGTGCCGGCCGGGTTCGAGGCGGTGACCTGGACGCGGAGCCGGTGCCCGATGTCGGCCGCGACGAGCGTGTAGGACGATTCGGTCGCGCCGGGGATGGAAGGGCAGTTCGACCCGTCTGGCAGGCCGCCGTCGGCCCCGCAGCGCACCCACTGGTAGCCGAAGGCGAGCGATGTCCCACTCCATGTACCCGTCGTCGTCGAGAGCGTCGATCCCTCGAAGGACGCACCCGACACGACCGGGTCGCCCGTGCTCACCGGGGCCGTGATCCCCGTGACGACGGCCGTCGGCGCCGACTGGGCGCTTGCCGACCCCTCGCCGTTCTTCGCCGTCTCGAGCACCCGCAGTGTGCGGCTGACATCGTCGATCGTGGCGAGGTAGGTCGTCCCGGTCTGGCCGTCGATGGACGTGCAGCCTCCGCCGGATGCGTCGCAACGCTGCCACGCGAGCGAGAGGCTGATGGGCGGCGTCCCTGTCCACGAGCCCGAAACGGCGGTCAGCTTCTCGCCGACGACCGCGACCCCCGTGATGGCCGGCGGCGTCGTGTTGGAGGGCATCGCGGTGGAGCGTGCGTCCGCTCCGGCGCTGAGGAGCGCCGCGACGGCCACCGCAGCGGCGAGCACGGCACTCGACAGGAACGTCCAGCGACGCGCGCGCACGACGGACACCGGCCGGTTCAGCTCGGACATGGTCGACTCCTCCTGGTCGCGGCTCTCTCCCCTGACGTCGCCGCACGCGAAGCACGTGCGAATCGGTACGAGACCACGTTAGGCGGCGCCGCCACGATGTTCAATTGCGCTTTCCGGCCATGTGGCCGGATCAGGCGGTTCGCCCGCACCCCGGCGTAGACTCGCGCGCGTGCCAGGGAGCCGGAGACGCCGCGAAGTGCGGATGGAGCATGTGCTCGACCGTGGGGGAACCCATGGTTCCCCCACGAGCCCCCTCCTTCAGGGACGCGCCCGGATCGAGCTGACGTGGCCTCCCGGCCGGCGAAGCCGGCCTCCGGCCTCGGAGGGCGGCAGCCCAATGACGGGGGCTCGTTGATGCCCGGCTCCCGGAGACGCCGCGAAGTGCGGATGGAGCGTGTGCTCGGCACGCCGGCGCTCTTCGCGACGGCGTACGGCAACGTCGGCTCGTCGATCTACTACGCGCTCGGCCTCACCGCGGTCTTCGCCCTCGGGCTGACGCCGCTCGTCTTCGTCATCGCGGGGATCGTCTTCGCAGCCACGGCCGCGACGTACGCGGAGGGGACCGTCCGCTTCCCCGAGGCGGGAGGCTCGTCGAGCTTCGCGCGGCACGGCTTCAACGAGCTCGTCTCGTTCGGGGCCGCCTGGTCGCAGATGCTCGTCTACATCGTCACGATCGCGACGTCGGCGTTCTTCGTCCCGCACTACCTCTCGATCTTCTGGGAGCCGCTCCGGTCGAACCCGTGGGACATCGTCGGCGGGGCGGTCGTGATCGTGGTGCTCGTCTCACTCAATGTGGTCGGGGTCACGGAGGCTGCGAGGCTCTCGATCGGCCTGGCGGTGATCGACTTCGGCACGCAGGTGCTCCTCGTCGTGCTCGGCTTCGCGCTCGTCTTCAACTCCCAGGTGCTGGTGGACAACGTCCACTGGGGCACCGCGCCGACGTGGGCGAACCTCGCGGTGGCGATCCCCGTGGCCATGCTCGCGTACACGGGGGTGGAGACCGTGTCCAACCTCGCAGAGGAGGCACGCGAGCCCGAGGAGAGCGTCCCCAACGCGTACAAGCTCGTCGCGGTCGCCGTCTTCGCGATCTACTTCACGCTTCCGCTCATCGCGCTCTCGGCACTGCCGGTGAAGATGATCGACGGGGAGCTGACGACGCTCCTCGCGCTGCCACCCGAGCAGGGAGGCTTCGCGAACGACCCGATCCTCGGCGTCGTCGACAACCTGGGCCTCGAGGGCGGCGTGCTGCGGGCGCTCCAGCTGTACGTCGGCGTGCTGGCGGCGACGATCCTCTTCATCGCCACGAACGCCGGCATCATCGGGGCATCACGCATCACGTACTCGATGGCGACCTACCGGCAGATGCCCGAGGTCTTCCGGCGCCTGCACCCGCGTCTCAAGTCGCCGTACATCGCGCTCGTGCTCTTCGCGGGCATCGCGCCGATCGTGATCCTGCTGCCGGGGGACGTGAAGTTCGTCGGGACGCTCTACTCCCTCGGCGCGACGCTCTCGTTCACGGTCGCGCACGCGGCGATGGTGCGTCTCCGGATGCGGCCCGATCCTGCGGTCACGTATCGGGCGCGCCCGAACCTGCGCCTGCGCGGCGTCGACTGGCCGGTCTTCGCGATCGTCGGAGGGATCGCCACCGGGATCTCGTTCCTCGTGATCCTCGTGCAGAACCCGCTCACCCGCTGGGTCGGGCTCGGCTGGATCGTCCTCGGCTTCGCGGGGTACCTCGCCTACCGCCGCTGGTGGGTGCGCGCGCCAGTGACGAAGACGGTGAAGGCGCCGCCCGCGTTCGGCGCGGCGCTGGCGCTCGAGTACCGCCGGATCGTCGTCCCGATCGTCCCGGGGCGGCCCTCCGACGACGCGCTCGACGTCGCGTGCCGCCTTGCGGCCGAACGAGGCGCGCGCGTCGTGGCGCTGACCGTGCTCGAGGTGCCGCTCGAGCTGCCGCTCGACGCGGAGCTACCCGACGAGGAGCGGCTCGCGAACGACGAGCTCGACGAGGCGGTCGCGATCGGCGAGACGTACGGCGTCCGCGTCACGGCGCGCCTCGTCCGCGGGCGGAGCGCGTCGGCCGAGATCGTTCGGGAGGCGCAGCGGCGCGGCGCCGAGATCATCGTCCTCGGGTCGCCGCGGAAGGACCTCACGAGCCGCCGGCGCGGAGTGTTCGGCTCGACGGTCGACCGGGTGATGCGGAAGGCGCCGTGCCGCGTCATGGTCACGGCGTCCCGGGAGCGGAGCGCGGCGTGAAGTGGTACAGCCACGCGGTCTACGTCTTCGGCGCGGTCTTCGTCGTCATCGGCGCTGCGCTGCTCGTTGTCACTGCGGTGAACGGTGGCGGCGTGATCGGGTTCCTGCTCGGCGGACTGTTCGTCGCGCTCGGCGTCGCGCGGATCCAGCTCGAGCGCAAGCGCGGAGCCCGCTGATGGCGCGGAAGGTGAGGGGCTTCGAGCGGGTGCTCGACGCACCGGCTCTGTTCGCGATCGCGTACGGCGAGATCGGGTCGTCGATCTATCTCGCGCTCGGGATCGTCGCGGCCTCGGCGCTCGGGCTCACGCCTCTCGTCCTCGCAGCCACGGGGCTCGTGTTCTGCCTCGTTGCGCTGTCCTATGCCGAGGGCACGGCGGCGATCCCCGAGACGGGCGGCGCCGAGACGTTCACGCGGCGCGCCTACAACGACCTCGTCGGCTTCGTCACGGGATGGTCGCTCTTCCTCGACTACCTCATCGTGATCGCGCTCTCGGCGCTCTTCCTCCCGCACTACGTCGGCGCAGCGCTCGAGACGGACGCGCTGCGCGACCATCCGTGGGACATCGTCGTCGCCGTCACGGCGATCGCGGTGATCGGCTTCATCCGTCTCGCTCGGCGGTCACGGCTGCACCGGCCGGCGCTCGTGGTCGCCCTGCTCGACCTGCTCGTGCAGTCGCTCATCGTGGTGCTCGGCCTCGCGCTCCTGTTCTCGCCGACGACCCTCGTCGACGGCCTGTCGCTGGCGCCCGGCCAGGACTGGCTCGACGACCTCCTGTTCGCGATCCCGCTCGGCTTCCTCGCCTACACCGGGCTCGAGACGGTGGCGAACCTCGCCGAGGAGGCACGAGAGCCGGGTCGCACGCTGCCTCGCTCGCTGTTCTCGGCGATCGGGCTGGTGGTGATCCTCACCGTGCTCGTCGCGGTCGTGGGCGTCACGGCGTTCCCGGCTGCGGACGACGGCACGTCGGAGCTCGGCAGCACGTGGCTCGAGGCCCCGCTGGTCGGCATCGTCACCGCCTTCGACGGCGAGCTGCCGTCAGGCCTCGTCGAGGTGCTCAGGATCGCGGTCGGCCTGTCGTCGGCCCTCATCCTCGTGATGGCGATCACGACGTCGATCTCGGGCTGCGCGCGCCTCGCCCACTCGATGGGGACCCACGGCATGCTGCCGCGCGCGATCGGCCGCTTCGAGCGCCGGACACTCGTCCCGCGGCAGACGATCGCCGCGATCACCGTCGTTGCGATCGTGATCGTCCTCGTCGGTGCCGCGATCGGGGACGAGGCGAAGCTGCTCGCCAGCACCTACTCGTTCGGTGTCCTGCTCGCGTTCACGCTCGCCCAGCTCGCGGTGATCCGGCTGCGCCGGCTCGAGCCGGACCTCCCGCGTCCGTTCCGCGCCCGGCCGGACGTGCGGATCGGCGGCGTCGACGTGCCGCTCGCAGCGCTGATCGGGGCGCCGCTGACCGGCGCGATCTTCGTCCTCGCGATGGTGACGCACGAAGGGGCCCGCTACGCCGGCCCGGCCTGGCTGGCGATCGGGCTCGTGGTCTACGCAGGAACCCGTGTGCGCGAGCGCAAGGGGATGCTCGAGGACGTCGACCCGCGTGCCGCGCTGCCGGTCGGCGCGTCCTTTCGCCGCATCCTCGTGCCGATGAAGCTCGGCGACATCGGCGAGGAGATGGTGGCGACGGCGGTCGCGCTCGCCAAGGAGAGCGGTGCGACGATCGAGGCGATCACCGTCGTCCAGGTGCCGCGCGAGCGGGAGCTCGGCGCGCCGCTGCCACGCGACGTCGCCGAGGAGGCCGACGCGTCGGTCGCGGAGGCGCGCGCGCTCGGCGAGGAGAACGGGGTCGACGTGCGCGCCGAGGCCGTTCACGCCCGCTCGATCGGCCATGCGATCGTCGACGAGGCGACCAGCCGGAGCGCCGACCTGATCGTGCTCGGCTCGTCGCCGCGCTGGCGGAGGCAGTCGCGGTTCTTCTCGCCGACCGTCGACCACGTCCTGCGTCACGCCCCCTGCGAGGTACTCGTCGTCGCGTTCCCCGAGGGGGTGTTCGACGAGTAACCTCAACGGTGTGAAGGCAGTGGTCATCGGGTGTGGCAGAGTCGGCGCCTCGGTCGCGAAGCAGCTCGCCGGCGACGGCTGGAACGTCACTTGTGTGGACGACGACGAGCTGGCGCTCACCCGCCTCGGCGACTGGCGCGGCGGCTTCGTCGTCGGTCACGGGATGGATCTCGACGTGCTCGATCGCGCCGGCGTCGCGAAGGCCGACGCGGCCGTCGTCTCGACGGATGGGGACAACTCGAACATCGTGATCGGCCAGATGCTCCAGCTGCGCTACGGAATCGGCTGCGTCGTCGTCCGCATCTTCGACCCGCGCCGGGCGGACTTCTACGCCGAGCGTGGGCTCAGGACGGTGTGCCCGACGAAGACGTCGATCGCGACGCTCGCCGACATCGTCCGCGCATGCGACGCGGCCCCGGTCGGAAGCGCGAGCTGAGCCGTGTACGCGATCGTCGCAGGGGGCGGGAAGGTCGGCGCGAACATCACGCGCTCGCTCGTGCAGATGGGGCACGAGGTGACGCTGATCGAGCAGCGTCGCGACCGGTGGGAGCAGCTCGAGGCGGAGCTCGGGCCGATCGTCCTCCAGGGCGACGCCACCGAGCTCCACATCCTCGAGCGGGCCGGCATCGCCCGGCCGCCGGAGATCCTGCTCGCGGTGACCGGTGACGACGAGGACAACATCGTCATCTCCCAGATCGCCAAGGAGGGCTACCACGTGCCGAAGGCGATCGCCCGCGTCAACGACCCGCGGAATCAGCCCTATTTCGACGTCCTCGGGATCACGCAGACGGTCTGCGCCACGTCCGGCCTCCTCGGTCTCGTCGAGCACGAGGTGCCCGAGCACGGCCTCGTCAAGCTGCTCGAGCTCCGCGGCGAGGGCCTCGAGCTCGTCGAGCTCCACGTCCCGCCCGACGCCCCGGCCGCCGGCAAGCGGATCGCAGGGATCTCGCTTCCCGACGGCGCGAAGCTGGTGTCCGTGATGCGGAACGGGGTCGGTGAGATCGCCAGGGACGACACCGTGATCAGGCCGGGCGACCAGGTCGTCGCGATCCTGAAGCCGGGCGTCGAGGACCGCGTGCGCCGCGCCGTGGTCGGGTAAGCGGATGCCGCCTGGCGGCGGCCTCCGCTAGAAGAAACCCGCCGCCTGCGCTTCCGCGACAATGCGAGCGTGGGAGGCGCCCTTTCTAACCTCGACGCCGAAGGCGTCGAGGGATGACGCTCGCCGAGCTCGCCGTCACCATCGGAGTGCTTGGCGTTCTCGGGCTTACGGCGAGTAGGTTCGGGCTCTCCGCGATCCCCGCGTATCTCTTCGCCGGGATCATCCTCGGGCCGAACGAGCCGGACATCGTCCAGCTCGTCAAGCCGTCGGAGGTGACGCACTTCGTCTCCGAGATCGGGCTGATCTTCCTTCTGTTCTTCCTCGGGCTGGAGTTCAGCCTCGAGCGGCTCGTGCGGAGCGGCCGGCACGTCGGCCTGGGCGGCGCGGCTGACCTGATCGTCAACGTCGGGCTCGGCCTCCTCGTCGGGTTGATCGCGTTCGGCCCGTCGTTCGCCGCGCTCGTCCTCGCCGCCTGCATCTACGTCTCCTCGAGCGCGATCGCGGTGAAGGCACTGATCGACTTCCGGCGCCTCGCGGACGACGAAACGGACCTCGTGCTCGCGATCCTGCTCTTCGAGGACATCGCCATCGCCGCGGTGCTCGGATTCGTCGCGACGGGCGGCGGCGGCGTGGCGGAGACCGCGGGCGTCACCACGAAGGCGTTCGTGTTCGTCGCGGCGTCGCTCGCAGCCTCGCGTTTCCTCGGCGCCTGGATCGGCCGGCAACTCGGCCGGCTCGAGCTCGAGTTCTTCCTCCTCGCCGTCTTCGGCTTCGTGATCGCGATGAGCGCGATCGCGATGGAGCTCGAGCTCTCCGAGGCGATCGGCGCGCTGATGGCGGGCGTGATCCTGTCGGAGAGCGGCGTTCGCGAGGAGATCGAGCAGCGGTTCTTCGCGATGCGCGACATCTTCGCAGCGTTGTTCTTCTTTGCGTTCGCGCTGACGATCGACCTCTCGCGCTGGAGCGACCTCGGCTGGATCGTCGCCATCGCGATCGTCGCCACGCTCATCGGCAAGCTGGGGGTCGGTGTCGTCGCCGGGCGGCTGGGCGGCTTCTCGGTGCGCCAGGGGATCAACGCCGGCGCCGCGCTCGTCGCCCACGGCGAGTTCACGATCATCCTCGCCCAACTGGCAGCCGGAAATGCCGCACTGAGCCTCGAGCAGCGTGACGACATCGTCGCTTTCGCCGGCCTCTACGTGCTCGCGAGCGCGACGGTGGGCGTCGTGCTGATGAAGGAGTCGAAGCGCCTCGGGCGCATGCTTCGGCCAGCGGTGGCACTGGAATGAGCTTCGTGATGCTTGACTGTCGGATGAAGGAGAGTCGATGCCACTCGAACTGAAAGAGACGCGCCTGCCGGGCGTGGGCGTGAAATGGACGATGACCCCGTCGGCCGGAAGCCGCATCACGGTCATCCAGCACAACGACGGCGACCGAGAGGTCTACATCCACCGCCGCGGGAGCGACGAGGAGCCGGCCGCGGTGCTCGAGCTGCACGACGACGAGGCGCGCCAGCTCGGCGCGCTCCTCGGCGGCGCCTACGAGCGGCCGAAGATCGTCGAGGAGCTGGAGATGGCCCTCGGCGAGTTCCAGATCGAGTGGATCAGGGTCCCGAACGACAGCTGGGTCAACGGGCGGACGCTCGCCGACTGCGGCTTCCGCAAGCGGACCGGCGTCACCGTGATCGCGATCCTGCGCGAGTCGGAGTCGATCGCGGGCGCCCAGCCCGACGACGTGATCCTCGACGGCGACACGCTCGTCGTGGTGGGCAAGGCGGGTCAGTTCGGAAAGGTGCGCACGCTCCTCGCGGAGGGGCCGGGGGACGAGGAGTAGCCCTACACCCGCCAGTACCCCCGCGTCAGCAGCACGAGCACCGGCAGCACCTCCAGGCGTCCGATCCACATCAGCAGCGCCATCACGAGCTTCGAGAAGTCGCTGAACGGCTCGTAGCTCCCCATCGGCCCCGCGAACCCGAGCCCGGGCCCGACGTTGCCGAGCGTCCCGGCCGAGGCGGCGACCGCGTCGGTGATCCCCAGGTTGACGTTCGAGAAGCGGGCGTCGATTGCGAGCAGCGCCGCGCCGACGATGAAGATCCCGATGTAGAGCACGACGAACGCGAGCACGGCGCGCAGCGTGCGCTCCTCGACCGCCTGGCCGTTGAGCCGGATCGGCATCACGAGCTCCGGATGGATCGTCTGGCGCAGCTCGCGCCGCAGGATGCGGGCGACGAGCAGGTGGCGCACGATCTTCACCGAGCCCGTCGGCGAGCCCGCCGAGGCGCCGACGAACATCAGGCCGATCATCGCCATCACGCTCAGCGTCGGCCAGCTGACGTAGTCGGTGATCGCAAAGCCGGTGCCGGTCATCAGCGAGGTCGTCTGGAAGAACGCCTGCCTGACCGCCTCGCCGCCCGAGAAGAGATCCGCGTGCACGAGCTCGGCGAAGACGA
>Ga0105239_10003613_pt1 | contig 18903 bp, 21 predicted proteins | sample KBSC44metaG_FD_92761 | JGI IMG/M metagenome (GOLD analysis project Ga0105239, IMG submission 92761) | Corn rhizosphere microbial communities from Kellogg Biological Station, Michigan, USA - KBS C4-4 metaG | ecosystem: Host-associated > Plants > Roots > Rhizosphere > Soil | place: Michigan, USA...
GCGTTTCGAACGCCTGCCGGCGTCCGAGTCACTTTTTCTTTGCTGGCCCAAAGCAAAAGTAACCAAAAAGAAATGGCCTGTGGATCAAGGGCTCTGAGCAGCATTGAGAGATAAAACCGTTCGTGCCGCCTACTCGAACCGAGTGGGGACACTTCTGGCGCTTCTGAGGTACGCCGAATCTGTGCGCGAGGCGTCGTGATGGTGAGGACTTAAGGTGCTCCCTCACCCTCACCTACCCCTCTCGTCATTCCGGCGAAGGCCGGAATCCATACCTCAGCGTTTCCGCTTGCGACACGCTGCCTGACGAGCGAAGACTAAGCGAATAGATTCCGGCCTTCGCCGGAATGACGGATGGGTGGGAATGGGGCAGGAAGTTGAGCCTCGCGCTCTCACTCACTGCTCTCCACTCGTTTCTATCCTTCAGGCGGAAACTGCGCCACCAAAAACTCAATCACACTGCGCAGCTTTGCCGTCGGTCGCCGATCCGGTGGATACAGCAGATTCATCGGCATGGGTCGTGAACCCCAGCCAGGCAATACATTCACGAGACGACCTGCTTCGAGGTCTTCGCCGAGCAAGACCTCCGGCTGCAAGATGATGCCTGCATGCGCCAGCGCGGCAACGCGCAAGGCTTCGCCATTGTTTGCTGCGAAGCGACCTTTGACGGGGACTTCGATCTCGCCTTTCGGCCCAATCAACCGCCAGCGATCGCGCGGAGACCAACTGCTCAGACTGATGCAGTTGTGCGTACTCAAGTCAGCGGGCGTTTGCGGCGTGCCGTGCCGCGCGAGATACGTCGGCGTTGCAGCAAGCAACATCCGAAAAGGCTGCATCGGTCGCGCTACCAGCGTGTCGTCGGTGACATCGCCAATACGCAGCGCCAATTCGAAGCCTTCGCTGACCATGTCGTAGACGCGATTATCCAGCGACAGCTCAATGCTCACTTCGGGATGCCGTTCTAGATACTCGGTCAGCGCTGGCACCAGACGGCGGCTGCCGAAGGTAAGCGGAGCGGTCATGCGCAGCACGCCGCGCGGTGTCGCCTGGAGTTCCGATGCGCTGGCTTCGGCCAGCTCGATATCCGCCAGCACTTGCTTGCAACGCTCGTAGTAAAGACGTCCGACTTCGGTCAGTTGCTGGCGTCGTGTCGTTCGATGTAGAAGCCGGGCGCCCAGGCGCTGCTCGATGCTGCGGATATGTTTGCCTGCCATGGTTGCCGAGACACCCGCCTCGCTGGCCGCCGCCGCGAAGCTGCCGGTGTCGACCACGCGCACGAACATGGCCATGTTGGCGAGTTTGTCCATGATTCGAAACCTGATGGTTCATAATACAGCAATCCTAGCGCTGTTTATCAACTAGCGAAATGGCGGGACACTGGGCTATTCCAGACACTCGAAGGAACCGACCATGCGTATTCTGATCATTGGCGCGACCGGCACGTTGGGCCGTGCCGTCACCGCGCTTTTCGCCGACCACCATGAAGTGCTGCGCGCCGGGCGCAGTTCCGGCGAGCTGAAGGTGGATGCGAAAGACCCGGCCAGCGTCCAGGCCATGTTCGAGCAAGCCGGCCCGCTGGATGCAGTGGTGATGACGGCCGGTGGCGTGCATGTCGGCCCGTTGGGCGAGATGACGCCGACACAGGTCCAACTCGGCCTCGGCGACAAGCTGATGGGACAGGTCAACGTGGTACTGGCCGGCCAGCGTTATCTGCGCGATGGCGGTTCGTTCACGCTGACCAGCGGCATCGTCGCGCAGCAGCCGATCAGGCAGGGCGTGGCGATGATGACTACCAATCGCGCGATCGAGGGTTTCGTGCAATCGGCCGCCTTCGAGCTGCCGCGCGGCCAGCGCATCAACGTGGTCAGCCCGAGCGTATTGACCGAGTCATGGGAAGGTTACGGCCCCTATTTCGCCGGCTTCGAACCGGTGCCAGCCGCGCGTGCGGCGTTGGCTTATCAGCGCAGCGTCGAAGGTGTGGAGAACGGCCAGATCTATCGCGTCTGGTAGGAAGGTGAAGTCGGCCATTGCGTGGCCTGTAAACAGTAAACGGAGAAAGCCAAAAGCCAAAAAGCTGAAGCTGTCAGCGTGGATTGCTTTTCCCGTTTACCATTTACAGCGCCAAAGGCGCGACTTTACAGGCCGCGCAGCGGCCGACTTCACCCACCAAGAATCACTTCTCGACGAAAGCGCGCTCGATCACGTAGTCGCCCGGTTCGCGTGTACGCGGCGAGGCCTGGAAACCACGGCCATCGAGCAACGCGCAGATGTCGTCCAGCATGGCCGGGCTGCCGCACAGCATGACGCGGTCGGTGTCGGGATTGAGCGACGGCAGACCGGTGACGGTGCTCATGACGCCATCGGCGATCGCATCGGTAATGCGTCCGCGATTACGGAACGCTTCGCGCGTGACCGTGGGGTAATAGATCAGCTTTTCGCGGACCAGCTCGCCCAGGTAATCGTGCTGCGGCAGTTCGCGCTCGAGATAATCGGCATAGGCGAGGTCATCGATATGGCGCACGCCGTGCGCGAGCACGATCTTGTCGAAACGTTCGTAGGTTTCCGGGTCGCGGATGATGCTCAGGAACGGCGCCAGCCCGGTACCCGTGCCAAGCAGATACAGATGCTTGCCCGGCTTGAGATCGTTGAGTACCAGGGTGCCGGTCGGCTTGCGGCTGACGATGACGGGGTCGCCCGGTTTCAGATGCTGCAGACGCGAGGTCAGCGGGCCGTTGGGCACCTTGATGCTGAAGAACTCCAGATGCTCTTCGTAATGTGCGCTCGCGATCGAATACGCACGCATCAGCGGCCGGCCTTCGACCTCCAGGCCGATCATCACGAAATGACCGCTGTCGAAGCGAAAACCCGGGTCACGCGTCGTGCGGAAGCTAAAAAGACTGTCGTTCCAGTGGTGCACGTCGATTACGTGCTCCGTCGCCAATGCCACCATGCCGGTTACCGTTACCAAAGACTGTTAGAGGGCGGTGCTGCACGACGGCGCTACCGGAAAATCCGGTATCTGGGCTCGTGTGGGGTTGCAGCAGGACGCCGCGGCCTGACGAGCGCTGCCAGGAGTGCAGCGACAAGCCCACATTATGCCATCAAAGGCGGGGCGGTGACCTTGAGGCCTCTCCCGGTTTGTAACCAGAACAAAACAACCGGTTGTTTTTCATATTGCACTGCACAAAATAGTGACTGGTTGCGCTAAAATACCTGCACTGCCTGACAGGATGCCGGGCCGATCTTCCCCTTACGTTCCATCCGGCCCACGGCGCCGGTTTTCGGCGATCCCGCATGTCCAAATCAACGATGTACCTACCGCTCCTGGCGCTGGCGATTGCCGCCTTCGGCATTGGCACGACCGAGTTCGTGATCATGGGGCTGCTGCCCGAGGTGGCGAAGGATCTGGGCGTTACCGCGCCGGCCGCCGGCATGCTGGTTTCGGGTTATGCGCTGGGTGTGGCCGGTGGCGCGCCGATCCTGGCGATGTTGACCTCGCGCTGGCCGCGTCGCCGCGCGCTGCTCAGCCTGATCGGCCTCTTTATTCTCGGCAACGCGTTGTGCGCGATGGCGCCGGGCTACTGGTCGCTGATGGGCGCGCGTGTCGTCACCGCGTTCTGCCATGCAGCTTTCTTCGGTATTGGCGCCGTGGTCGCGGCCGACCTGGTGCCGCGCGACAAGCGTGCACAGGCTGTTGCGCTGATGTTTACCGGCCTGACCCTGGCCAACGTACTTGGTGTGCCGTTCGGTACCGCGCTAGGCCAATGGGCCGGTTGGCGTGCCACGTTCTGGGCGGTGACCGTGATCGGCATGGCGGCGCTGGTTGCCTTGCAGGTCTGGTTGCCGCGGCATTTGCCGCGTCCGGCGCCGGGCAATCTGCTACGCGAATTCCGCTCCTTGCTCGGCCCGCAGGTGCAATTGGCACTGTTGATCAGCACCCTGGCATCGGTCGGGATGTTCAGTGTCTTTACCTACATCGCTTATATCTTGCGCGACGTCAGCGGTTTCTCTGCCTCGGCCGAGAGCTGGGTGCTGTTGTTGTTCGGTGCCGGCATCACCGTGGGCGGCCTGGTCGGCGGCAAGCTTGCGGACTGGCGCCTGATGCCGGTGCTGGCGGGTTTGTTCGTCGCCATTGCGCTGGTGCTGGTCACGTTCGCCTATACCAGCCACTACCAGATTCCCACGCTGATCACCTTGTTCGTATGGGGTGTGGTGTCGTTCGCGGTCGTGCCGGCTTCGCAGGTGCGCGTGCTCGACCAGGCGCGCGAGGCGAGCAATATCGCCTCGACCTTGAACCAGGGGGCGTTCAATCTGGGCAATGCCACCGGTGCCTGGCTGGGTGCCTTGGTGATCGGAGCGGGTCTGCCGCTGACCTACCTGCCCTGGGTGGGTGCGTCGGTAGCCGTGCTTGGCCTCGGCGTGGTGCTGTTGTCGGCATCGCTCGACCGTCGCGACGCCGCTATTGCAGTGCCGTGCGATGCCAATGGCCCGGCGGCTTGAGGCCATCGGAACTAAGCCGACGCGACGATCTGAAATAATAACAAACGGGGATTTTCGGCATCCGCCGTGCAGGAACCCCTAAGGGTTTCCATCGCTGACATGCGACATAAGTTTATGTCGCATCTTCATATTTCGGCGCGCGGGACACCCGTTAACCTGGGTCGGGATGGGGAGCGGGAACCGGTACGTCATCACAAATCCGGGCGAAACATGACGGCTCTTATGGATCGTTGTCACGTAACTGTCATTATCCGCCACCAGTATTTGGGAAGGGCTCGTTAATCCCGGGGAATACAAGGGGTTGAGCGTAATTTCTTGCGCCTTTCAGGCTTTTTTTAATTTAAGGGAAAACAATCATGCGTAAGTCGGCGATCACGGCGGCATTGCTGCTGGCATTTGGTGCGATGGGCACGGCCCACGCCACCGATGACGGCGGTGTCGACGATATCTTTGTACGCGGCCATGTCGATGGCGAACTGCGTGCGTACAATTTTGACCGTCTGTACGACAGCAAGACCACGCCTGACGCGCACGCATTCTCGGGCGCGGCGTTGATCAATGCCCAGACCGGCTCGTTCTGGGGCGGCTTCGGTTTCGGCACCTCGTTCGTGACGGCCAACTCGTTCGGCACGCATTCGGACGCGGTGTCGCGCATCGACACCACGCTGGCCGGCCCGAACAATTCGATCGGCGCGTTCAGCCAGCTGTATGCGCAGTTCAAGAACCAGTACATCGGCGTGCGCGGCGGCTACCAGTACCTGGATACGCCGTGGATGGGCAAGAACGACTCGCGCGTGATTCCCTCCTCGTACAACGCGCTGTCGTTCGACGTAACGCCGATCAAGGGCTGGGACATCTACGCCATCCGCGCCTTCACCTGGAAGAGCCGCACGTCGACGGACATGTTCCACGACAACTTGTACTACCCGTCGACCTATGACGGCGACTCGAGCTATGGCAACAACGGCTCGCTGCCGGCGAGCGCTCGTCGCTCTAACGGTACGTCCGCCTTCGGCACCACCTATGTCAATGGCGGCCTGAAGGCCCAGGCGTGGTACTACAACTTCCTCGGCTTCGCGAAGATGACCTACCTCGACGGTGGTTACACGTTGAAGACCGATTCGCCGTTCAATCCCTTCCTGCAGGTGCAGTACCTGCACGAAACCAGCGGCAGCGACAACATCCTGGTCGAGACGCAGACCAAGCTGCTCGGCTTGGCCGGCAATCGCGTGGACGCACAGCTGTGGGGCGCGGACATCGGTACCAGCATCTACGATGGCAAGATCGATTTCTCGTATAACAAGCTCGACAACGAGAAGGGTGCGGTCGGTGGCGGTGCGTTGATCTCGCCCTACACCGCCAACTATGCGACCGACCCGCTTTACACCACCTCGATGATTCGCGGTCTGGTCGAAGAAGGTCCGGGCCACGCCTGGAAGGCACGCGCACAGTACAACTTCTTTAACAAGAAGCTGCAGCTGGTGGCAGCCTATGCCAAGTACGTCACCGACCTGCGCGGCGACAGCCACGACGTTTACTTCGACATCATCTACAACCTCGACCAGTGGGTGAAGGGCCTCACCGTCCGCAATCGCTGGGAGCGTTCGACGGGTGGCATCAACAACTTGAACCCGAGCAACCAGCCGTTCGTGTACAACCGTGTGATGATTACCTACAAGTTCTGATCGACGCGTTCTGATCGACAGCGGCTTGCATCAAAACGCCCCGGAGTTTCCGGGGCGTTTTTTTTCATCCGCCGGATGCGGCATGATGCGTGGCAGGGGTAGCCTGGGGATAGGCTGCCTCACAGCGCAAAGCATGCACGGGGAGTGCAAAAACGCATGAATGTCCGCACGGATCAGCCGGTCGAGGACCGGCACGTGGCACAGCGGCACCTGGACCGGATGGTGATGTTGTCCGATGGCATTTTCGCCATCGCCATCACCTTGCCCGCGATCGAGCTGAAACCGGAAGCAGTGCCGGGCAAGACGCTGTGGCAGGTCTGGTCCACACCGCTGTTCGTCTACTTCATCAGCTTCTTCATCATCGGCCAGTTGTGGCTGATGCACCGTCGCATCGTGGCGCACCTGCGCGACGTCGACGGTGTCGGTGCGGCGATCAATCTGCTGTTGCTCAGCCTGGTGGCGTTGATGCCGGTGATCATCCGCTTTGCGTTGAGTGCGGAAGATTCCAATCAGGCCACCCAGGTTTACGGCGCCGGCCTGGCGGTGACCTATGCCTGCATGGCCGTGCTATGGGGCTATCTCGCTTTTGTCGCCAAGCTGGCACCGGATGTCCGCAAGGGTCTGGCACTGTCATGGCTCTACGAATCGCTGTTTGTCGTGTTCGCCTTTGTCGCGATCGTGTTCTACACCAGCCATCAGATGATCGGCCTGGCGGTCGCCAGCGTGGTTGCACTGGCCTGCCGCTGGTACAGTTCGCGCGTGGCTCGCGAGGAAGCACCGTCCGCCTGATGCGGACGGTGCGGTGACTCAGTTCGAGAAATCGAGGTTGACCGGCGCTTTCGCCAAGCCAGCTGGCAGGGCGCCCCCGGTTACTGCGACATTCTTGTCGACCGGCTCCAGCTTGAAGTCGTCGGCCAGAAGCTCGCCCTTGCCACTGAGCAAAAAGCCGAAAGCGATGTCGACGGCGTCATTGGGAATATCCAGCACGATGTCGTAGCGCTTCCAGTCGTTATCGCCGTGCAGCGAGCGGTCATCCATATTGTCGAAGCCGACGACTTTCTCGTCCGCGCCATCGATGCGCATCCACATGCCGGCCTTGTTTGCACCGGTGGTCTTCAACCAGCCGGAAAGGCGCAGTCGTTGGCCATGGTAAGTGTGCGCATCGATCGTCTGCATCATGGTGCCGAAACCGCTGGAGTCGCGTTTTGCACGGATAAAGCCATTCTTGTCGCCAGCATGACGGTTACCCGTCTGGCTACCCATGTCGTAATCCGCGGGTGCCGAGCCGGTCTTGAACCATCCCTGCGGCATGGCGGCGTAGGTGCTCGTGGTCATCGAACCGAACAGCAGGGCGATAGCGACGATTTTTCCGATGTGGCGTGTCATGATGACTCCGTAGCTTCAGGGCAATGTGTATGGAGGGTGGAGAAGATAGGCGGCGACATCCGATGTCGGCGGATTGACTTCCATGCCAAGTAGATAGGTGCGTGAGCTTCCTTCCAGATAACCGGGTGGATGGGTTTCGATATGGCGAGGCGATGTGGCGTGATGCGCTGAGAACGGTTGCGCCATACCCAGCCAGATCGTCACGCTGGCCGCGGCCGCAACGAGCCAGGGCAGTTGCCGCATCCCGCGCTGCTGGCGATTGCTGTTCAGGGCGATGCGCAAGATGCGCGCGTCGACCATGACTTCGGGCGCCTCTCTGGCATGGCGCCGATAAAGCGCAATGGCTTCGTCCAGCGATGTATCGTCGGTGTCCTGATTCATCGCCATGGCAGCATGACCTCGCGCAAACGCTTCTGTGCATAGCGCAGCCTGCTTTTCACCGTTTCGCGATTGGCGCCGGTAGCGAGCGCGATCTCGTCCAGGCTCAACTCGCCCTCGGCCTTCATCAAAAAGGCCTCGCGTTGCGGCAATGGAAGTTTGCCGATGGCATCGAGCAACGCCTCGCCCAGTGACTGGCTGTGCCATTCGCGCTCCGGTGTGGCTATGGTGTCGTTAGTCGACAGCGGGAGTGCATCGTCGAGATCGTCCGTGGCGTTCAATCCATCGGGCGCGTGCCGGCTCAATGCGCGCCAGCGATCGGCGGCGCGCCGGTGCGCAATCGAAAAAAGCCAGGTAGCAAACGATGCGGAACTGTCGTAACCGTCGCGGCTGCGGATGACCGCGATCCAGACTTCCTGAAACACTTCTTCGGCTTCGCTTTCGCGTGTAGACAGCCGCAAGACATAGCGATGCAGTTTTTCCCGATAGCGCTGATAAAGCACGCGAAAAGCCTGGTCATCGCCTTGCCGGTAGCGTTGCATACAGGCCTCGTCACTCAGCGCGATGGCGGCGGCTTGCTCTTTATCGCTCAGGGCCTCGTTCAACCATCGCAACGGAAGGCCTTCCATGGCGAGCCCCTGTGACGGTACCCATAAATAGGTGGCTGTCCCTGACATGCTTCCCTTTCCTGAAATCCGATACTCCATATTCGCTGGAAATCTGGAAAAGGGGTTATTGGCTAAAATCGGAAAAGCTAAGGAGTTAGCGTGGGCGCGACGGGGATCTGGAAAACCCTCCCTAGTCGTCATCCCGGCGCAGGCCGGGATCCAGTGGCTTCAGTTTCCGGCTTTCGCGATAGAGCGGATGCTCGTTGGCTCTCGCGATAACCGATCACACAGTCACTGGATCCCGGCCTGCGCCGGGATGACGATAGGAGAGGTTGAGGTTACTCAAGCGGGGCTGCCTAAGTAATGGACTCCAAGGAAGTCCGAAACGGCCGCCACAACCCATCGGCCCCTTCGATATTGATAACGACAGACCGATTCTCGATCCGCTGGATCCGCTCGGCCTCATCGGCAACGAACTGAATCGCATCCCGTCGGGTCGCAAAGGATCGCGGACGCTCTCGTCCGATCGCTATGGTCCAGTGGGCGCCACGGTCGGGCGCAAAGGGGATGTCGATAATCAGCATGGCGGTGTCCTGTCGCGCAAGAGATTGCGGCTGCGACTGAGTACAAAGCGTCGCGGTCGTATAACCATGCTGTTCACATCGGTATCAAAACGGACTCGGGGCAGCCCGATTATGAGCGTAGGCCTGCATCTCGGCGCTGGCGCCAAAAAAGCGACGCGAGCCAAGTTTGCCGTCGTATGCAAATGCGCCCTGCGCCGCGATATTTCTCCTCAATTTCACGCCCGCCGGGCCGATACATCCAGATAACGGAACGGGGCGGAACCCATGTTTGTCATTATTGGATCGATCGTTGTGCTGGTCAGCGTGATCGGCGGCTTTGTGCTGTCCCACGGTAGCCTGCTTGCGCTATGGCAACCCTATGAGGTGCTCATCATCATCGGTGGCGCGCTGGGGGCCTTTGTGGTCGCCAATCCGCCATCGGTGCTGAAAGCGAGCTTTGCCGGTGTGTTGGGTCTGTTCAAGGGTCCCACCTACGGCAAGCAGGATTATGTCGACCTGCTTTCGCTGCTCTACGACTTGTTCAGCGTGATGCGCAAGGAAGGCCTGCTGGCGTTGGAGGAACATATCGAAGATCCGGCCTCCAGTCCGGTCTTTTCGGCCTATCCGCGGCTTATTCGTGAGCATCACCTGATCGACTTTCTGACCGATTGCCTGCGTTTGATCGTCGGCGGCAATATGAATGCGCACGAGCTCGAAGCCCTGCTCGACGTCGAAATTGAAACGCACCATGCCGAAGCCGAAGCGCCGAGTCTTGCCGTCGCCAAGGTCGCCGATGCCATGCCTGGCTTCGGCATCGTGGCGGCCGTGCTCGGTATCGTCACCACCATGTCGCAGCTGGGTGGCGACACCTCGCGCATCGGCGAACACATTGCCGGCGCCCTGGTCGGTACCTTCCTGGGCATCTTGCTCAGCTACGGGTTCATTGGTCCGCTCGCTGCCGCCATGGAGGCGCGCGTGCAGGAAGATGGCCGTGCGTTCGAATGCGTCAAGGTGGCGCTGATGGCCAGCTTGCGCGGCTACAACCCGATGATCGCGGTGGAGTTCGGTCGCAAGTCGCTTTCGTCCAGGACGCGTCCCACGTTCCAGAATCTGGAAGGTCATCTGAAGGCTGCACGTTAATGAACGACGATCAGCCGATCATTATCGTCAGGCGACGAAAAAAGCCGAAACACGCCCATCATGGCGGTGCATGGAAAGTCGCCTACGCCGACTTCGTCACCGCCATGATGGCGTTCTTTCTGGTCATGTGGATTCTCGGCGTAGGTTCGCGCGAACAAAAAGCCGCCATTGCCGATTACTTCAAGAACCCCTCGATGACGGCGGGCTCCTCCATGCGTGCCGTTCCCGGCGTGATGGGGCCGGGCGGTCCCAGCGTCAGCATGATCAAACTCGGCGGCTCGATGGATCTGCCCAAGGGCGAGGGCAAGGACGTACGCCAGGCCACGCCCGGCAAGTCGCCCACGGTCGATGACATCAAGCTCGCGCAGGAACGCGACAAGGCGCGCCTGGACGAGTTGCGCAAGGATCTCAATGCCGCGCTCGATCGCAGCCAGGCATTGGCGCCGTTCAAGGACCAGCTGCTGCTCGATATCACGTCCGAAGGCCTGCGCATCCAGATCGTCGACAAGCAGAACCGTCCGATGTTCGACACCGGCAGCGCAACGCTCAAGCCCTATACCGTGGAAATCCTCACCGAACTGGCCGGCTTTATCGACCAGGTGCCCAACCGTATCAGTATCTCCGGCCATACCGACTCCACGCCATACAGCATGACCGGCGGACCCGCACACTACGGCAACTGGGAGCTCTCCGCCGACCGTGCCAACGCCGCGCGTCGTGCCCTGCTCGACGGTGGCATGCCCTCGGAAAAGGTCACCCGTGTCGTTGGCCTGGCCGAAGCCGTGCCGTTCGACCGCGCCCACCCGGACGATCCTTCCAATCGCCGCATCAGCATCGTCGTGATGACCGACGAAGCCGCCAAGGCGGCGTTGCAGCAGGAGATGCAGCCGCGCACCGTGGCGCCGGGTGTCTCGCTGGTAGCTTCGGTCGGGCGTTGATACTCAGTCCATTGGCTTGAAGATCGACATGATGGGACCAACTCTTTGAGTTCTGTGTCTCAACTATGCGAGAAGTCATTCATGTCGATCGACCAAGGCGCGGCAACGCGTCGCCGCTATCGCGCTTTTCTGTTCGACATGGATGGCACGGTCCTCAACTCGATCGCTGCCGCCGAGCGCATCTGGGCAGCATGGGCAGCGCGTCATGGCCTCGATGTCGAAGCCTTTCTACCGACCATCCACGGTGCGCGTTCCGTCGATACGGTAGCGAAACTGGATTTACCCGGCGTGGATCCCGTGGCCGAAGCTGCCGCTATAACTCGGGCGGAAATAGACGATGTCGAAGGCGTGGTCGAGATCGACGGTGCCGCGGCGTTCCTGCGAACATTGCCGGGTGATCGCTGGGCTATCGTCACGTCGGCGCCACTGGCGCTGGCGAGGCGCCGTCTTGAGGCCGCGGATATTCCCACGCCCGCAGTCTTAGTGACCGCCGAAGACGTCACCAACGGCAAGCCGAGCCCGGACGGATATTTACTGGCCGCCCGGAAACTGGGAATCAATGCAGCCGAGTGTCTGATCTTCGAGGATGCGGCGGTCGGCATTCGCGCCGCCGAGTCGGCTGGCGCTACGGTGATGGTGGTGACATCCACGCACAGCCATCCCATGGATACGCCTCATGCATCGATCGAAGGATATCGCGCCTTACATGCGAGTCTCGACAAAGAAGGATGGCTCGAGCTCACGTCACGCCAGTCATAGGCATCGAGGCAATGCGCCCCACCTCGGCGAGTACACGGTTGCGACCGGCATCGTCGGTATCCGGATTGACGTAATACGCGGCGATCAACAGAGGCTTGCGATTCGGCGGCCAGACAATCGCGACGTCATTGCGCTCGCCATGGCTGCCGCTTCCGGTTTTATCGCCGGCGGTCCAGCCAGCAGGCAAGCCCGCGCGTAGTGCATCTTTGCCGGTGGATGTTGCGCGCAGCCAGGTCGTCAGCTGTTCGCGCGATGCCTTGGAAAGAACATCGCCCAACGACAACTTTTGCAGGTCGGCGAGCATGGCATTGGGTGTCGTCGTATCGCGTATATCGCCCGGGCTCGACACGTTGAGCTCCGGCTCTGTGCGATCCAGCCGCGTTATGTTGTCCCCCATGCGGCGCGCGAACGCGGTGATCGCCGGTGGCCCATTCAGGCTGGTTAGCAGCAGATTGGCCGCGGTATTGTCGCTGACCGTAATGGCGGCCTCGCACAGCTCGCCGACAGTCATGCCCTGGCCACCAACGTGCAACGAGGTAATGGGAGCATAGGAAAGCACCACATCCTTGCCGAACACCACGCGTCGATCGAGCTTCTCCATGCCCTGGTCCACTCGCGCCAATACCGCGCTCGCTGCCAGCAGCTTGAACGTACTGCACATCAGGAAGCGTTCGTCGGCGCGATACGTGATGCGTTGGCCGTTGCCGGTATCGAGTATCGCAACGCCCAGCCGTCCGCCGTGCTGGCGCTCCAAAGCCACCAGCCTGTTGTCCGCGCCATGCGCGCTGTTGGCCAGCGAGAGCTGAGGGCGGAGGGCAAGCGCGGCTGCGCCAAGCAATGTGTTTTTCAACAGGCTTCGACGATCCATGTAGTGATCTCTCTTCTGGGTATGGCGTGCGTAGTGGCGGCATCGTAATACGGTAGAGAGACCGTGTTTACCCTCCGATTGGAAATGTGCCGTAGCCGTCCCAGACTTGCTTTATGCCTCAGGAAAGATCGCGGTATGCCAGAACCGAGCCAGATTTATGGGCAATGATCGATGCGACAGATCGCACGAAGTGGCTTTACAGATTCCCTCATCACCAAACTGTTCCACGAGATATGTCGTCGTTGTAGGAGCGACTTCAGGGAACCTCGAATAACCCTTCCTACTCGTCATTCCGGCGCAGGCCGGAACCCAGTGGCATCAGTTTTCAGTTTTTGCGATAGAGCTGACTCTTGCAGGCTATCGCGACAACCGATCGCAAAGCCACTGGGTTCCGGCCTGCGCCGGAATGACGATAGGAAAAACTGAGGTTATTCGAGGCTCCTTTCAGTCGCGACAAGCCGCGACGTGACCGTAGGTCGCGGCTGAAGCCGCTCCTACAAGCTAGCTGACTTTTTCGGAAACTGAAGTCGTTCATGCGAAGCCGACATTTTCGATCAAGCAGCAAGCTTGTCCGCAGCAGGAAAATCCACTGGCACGCCGGTAACACCGTGCAGATAGCTGGTCACCGTCTTGTCGCCGATGATGACGATGACATCCACAAGATTTTCCTTGGTCCAACCAGCAGCGAGGAAAGCATCGACCAGCGCCGGATCGGCATGACCGCGCTCGGTAGCGATGCTCTTCACCAGGCGAGCCAGCGCATCGAGCTTGCTGTCGAAACTCGCCATACCGCCACGGATTTCCAGCACCTGCGCATCCGTGAACCCGTTCATCTTGCCGATGACCGTATGCGCGGCAAGACAGTACTCGCAGTGGTTGACTTCGCTGACCACCAGGTTGACGACTTCACGGGCCTTGCCCGTCACGCTGCTCTTGGCATTCTGCAACGCGAGGTAGCTACCGAGCGCGTGCTCGGAATAGGCCAGGGTGGCATAGAGATTGGGCACCTTACCCAAGCCCTTCCTGAGGTTGTCGAACAACACCTGATTGGCTAGGGAGACTTCGTCGCGTGTGGGGACACTGAACTTGGACATGATGACGTTCCTTGGGGCATGACGCCCACGGGTTGCTGAAGATGGGTGGATGGAAAGGGATGTAGCCGCCATCGACAGCGGTGGATTGGCTGGTCTGAAAACACTTTGATTGATTCCATGCCTGACTTCTACTGCGCAACTTGTCATATCATTCAGTCCTGATAGGAATAAAAGGGCATCTCGATGGACAAGTTGCAAGCCATGAGGACCTTTGTCCGTATCGTCGAGGCGGGGAGCTTTTCCGCCGTGGCCAAGGAGTCCAACACCACGCAAAGTGCGGTAAGCAAGCAGGTGGCTGCACTCGAAAATGTCCTGGCCGCGAAGCTGCTGGTTCGCACTACGCGCTCGCTTGCGCTGACCGAAGAGGGTGAGCGCTACTTTGAACAGGTCAGGCGCGTGGTCGCGGAAATCGCCGAAGCGGAAACATCGCTGAAGCACGGCGAGCAGCAATTGAAGGGCTGGCTACGTGTCGCCGCATCGGTGGGCTTTGGGCGGCTGAAACTGATGCCGCTGGTCCAGACCTTTCTGGCCGCGCATCCGGAGGTAAAGATCGATGTGCGGCTCAACGATGGCTTTATCGATCTGGTGGAGCGCGGCATCGATGTGGCGGTGCGTATTGGCGAGTTGCCGGACAGCAGCCTGATAGCGCGACCCATCGGGGTGTCGCGGCGTGAGCTGGTGGCGCATCGCAACTATCTGCGCAGCCTGCCCAAGGGGATCAAGCCACCCAAGTCGCCGGACGACCTGGGACAGCACAACTGCATCGTCTATACCGAAGCGACCATGCGCAATGCCTGGCGTCTTAGCGCTGGGCCATGTGCGAGCGATCCCGAGGGCGCCGTGCGTATCGTCAAGGTCGAGGGGAATTTGCAGACCGACAGCAGCGAGGTCATCCGCACGTCGGTCCTCGCAGGCATGGGCATCGGTTATGCGCCCTCGTGGCTGTTCGAAGACGAAATCGCTCGCGGGGAGGTGATCCGCGTGTTGCCTGATTGGTCGGTACGCTCGCCCATCCATGTCGTCATGCCACAAGAGCGACGCCACTCGGCCAAGGTCAGGGCTTTTTCCGATCACCTTGCACTGGGCTGGCGTGGGGTATGAAGCCTTACGCCGCCTTCGCTAGAGTTTCTCCCCGTTGATAGAACGTGGCTGTGGATAAGCGTAGTCTTGTACAGGTAACTCCCTGCAGGGTAGGGGGCGTGGCCATGATGGAGAAATCGAAATGAGCAAGAGCCTGGATTCAAAGAAAAGCGACAAGAAAAAGCCGGCCAAAACCATGAAGGAAAAAAAGGCGGCCAAGCAGGAAAAGAAGAAAAACGCCAAGTAAGCGTTTTGTTTCAGGGCGACATATCAGCGATGGATATATCCCGCTTCGATATCTGCTTCGAGCGTCGGCATCTGAACCATGCCGACGTCCGGTTGCCAGCCGCCCATGAGCTATCGCAAGCGTGACGAGCTCGATCCGGTTCTGGGTGCGCCCGGTGTATCACGGCAGCGAGCTGCTGGTGGAAGTGCTGGGGGATCATCGCGCCGACGGCTTTCCCGATGTCGCGGCGATCCTGCAAGGCGCGCTGCATTCGACCAGAGAGCCACATCCCGAAAACCTGGATGACACAAGCATTGCGATGTTTCAGGATCGCTACTTCAGTTATTGGAAGTATGCTGGCGGTTTCTACGAGATCGACGACGATATCTGGTCACTCTTCGTGACTGCGAAAGTCGACAACACTTCGATAATTGCCGATATCGAGCGGGCTCTGCTTGCCTCGGGCGACTTCGTCAAAGAAGCGGTGGATTTCGAGCGATTCGAGTAGGCCAGACCATGTCGCTGCACGCAGGCCAGCTGGGAACAGCCAGTCATTTATGAGAGCCTATCGCGGCTTATCGCTCAGGAATTCCCCCGATGAACGGCAACACCTTGCAAGCTGACCTGGTTCGTTTGTTCGAGCGCCATGACGTGGAGCTGGAGCAGGATGAAGATTGGCTGGTTACCGACGGCGATTTTCCCGCCGTGCGCGCCAGCTGGCATGAGGGCGCGGAAGGTGCGCCGGGCCGGCTGGACGTGGATGTAGTGCTCAGCGAAGAGCGTCACATCGAGGAGAGCTTTGCCGGTAATGGAAGTGGCGACGCCGGTGTACGCGATGCGCTGAAGGCATTCGAACGCAATGCCTTGTACGTGCTGTTGGCTGCTTGCTGGTACGTCACCGACGATCGGCGTATTCAATTGCAAAGCTGGGATCTGGGGCTACGGAGTTGGGATGTGTTCGTCGGCCCGCTGACGTTCAGTCGTGACGATGTGGCTGCACCCGAAGGCTTGTTGTCGGGTTTGCAGGATGCCCTGCGCAACGAATCATTGAGCGGCGAGTTGCATTGGATTCGCCTGTTCCATCGACGTGCCGATGACGGTTCGGTGGTTACCGAGGCGTTGCTGGATAACCAGCCATGGCCGGGTGGGGATCGCCTGCTGAGTCAGCTGGCTTGGCCGTCGACGGAGAAGGGATACAGCGCGCGTTGCTTTGTTGCGCTGGATATTCGCGACTACTGAGCGCACGCATCGCTCTTGCGAGTTGGATCTGGCTCGACGGGGTCATCCGCATTGCGCGATCAAGCGGGAACGTACGTCAACTTAATCACGCTCTCGACAAGTAAATCGTTCGCCACGAGGCGAAGGGGTGGCCGGGGACCTGCGAAAAATGGTTTGCCTTGACCAAGCACTACTGGGTGGAGGTAGATTTGATACTCATCGATGAGGCCAAGTTCGGTCAGGCTTTGCGCGAGATTTGGTCCGGCGACTTCGATCTCTCCGGCGAGCTCGGACTTCAGACCCCTTATCACTGCCTCGACATCATTGGCGATAAGGGTAGCGTTCGGACCGACTGACTTCAGCGAGCGCGAAACAACCCATTTCGGTTTGCTCCGCCACACCGCCGCGTACTCGCGATCCCCCGCGTCCCAATCCGGAAGGTCATCGTCCCAATAACGCATGACCTCGTACATGCCGCGGCCGTACAGCATGCCCGTCACACCGCGCACTTGCTCTATGAAGTGCCGGAAAAGCGCCGCAGGAGGCGCAAATTTCTGATGGTCGATGTAGCCATCCAGCGACTGGTTCAATGCGAAGACAAGCTTAGCCATGGAAAGTCTCCACTTCGGGGCCTTCAGGTTAGATTGCGCCGCCGCCGTGCAGAAGTGAAGTTGGGTATCAGCCGGGTCGGGTTGCCCTCTCCTTTTATCGATCGTCTTCCCTCGTGGGGGTAGTCCAGGATGTCACATTCCTACCCCGTTCCTACCAACCACCGGCAGAGTTAAAGCCGTTGCGTCAGCTGGCCTTGGGAGGATTCTGAAGGATGTCTGAGATGTATTCCCATGCGGCCTTCCTACGCGTGTTCTCAGCAGGAGACTTGCGAAACTGCATCGAAGCAGCCCACCGCGCGTAGACCAAAGGATCACCGAGGGAGTGGTCTGAACAGATTTTCGAGATGCGATTGGCGAGTACCAACGCCGGTGCCGATAACGGACTCATAGTGCTTTCCGCGAGTCTCGATGCTTCGTTGACGGCCTGCTCAAGCGCCTGATGCCACGGTGAAGCTGCCTGTGCGGCGCCAAAATAAGCCCAGAGGTCCTCATCCCGCGCAGCCTGCTGCGGGGCCAGGCTGCGTGATATGGCACTCTCACCTAGTTGCAGCCATTTTTGTGCAACGGCCGGATTCCATTCGAGCAGGGTCGTCATGAATCCGCGCAACCTGTATCGAACCGCAAGCGCGTTCCATTCGTTGATGAGCGCTTGGGTTTCGGGAGCATCAGGTTCGACCTTGTTCTTGCGAAGTTCTTGCAGGGAGTGAAACAATACGTGTACAGCCGCACCGTACTCCTGCATAGCCTTGACCTCATCAAGCGGGCGCGTAGCCATCCAGCTCATGTAGGCCCGTTCCTCATCAGGTGTGATTCGCTCGTTGATCAGCTCGCGAACGACTGCTTGATGATTTCCCATTTTCATGCTCCTCGTGAGATTGCACAGTTCATCCAACGTCAGTGACTGTCCCGACTCAACCGCTTCGAGTGCGATTTGCGTGAGCTCAAATGCGTGCTGCGCTTCATCTCTTCGATCTCTGCACACTCGAAGCTGCAAATCGAGCACGTGCGCGAGCGGAGGAGGTGTTGTCGCCAGAAGCGAGCGGATCTGCTTCAGTGTCATGCCGAATGTCTTGAGCGTCACGATAACGTTGATACGTTGAAGCTCCTCCGGGCCATAGAGTCGCCAGCCCTTGGCGGACTTCACAGGCTTTAGGAGTCCATAGCGTTCGTAGACGCGCAACGCCCGCACGGTCAGCCCCGTAAGACGCGCACACTCGGCAGCACTAAAGGACATGGTTCTTCACCGCTTCGACGTCGGACGATCACAAGCCTAGGCTATGACCTAAGGTCCGACGCAAGCCTCTCGGTTCGGACATGCTTCAACCTGGCCAGGAATGCCAGCGTGCTAGTCACGAATGATTGGCTTGTCCCAGTGCCAGCGATGCGGGTTGGATCGGCGGTGGGCCGCTCCGCGGAGAGATTTGGGACATCCAAGAAATGGACGTCGCCCATTGAATGATGGATGTCCCGTTCTACCGGACAGAGATATGAGCCGATCACTCAAGCTAGCCCCCATAATTGCCTCGGCAGTGTCAATACCAATTTAAAGTTCATTAGATGCCGATAAGAGAGCTAGAAATACTGCCGGTTACACCGCCGGAAATGAATGAGCTGGTCGCCCCGGTGATTGATTCATCTTTCAGATGGACTTGTAGTGAAGTAAGCGGAAGTCCGACACAAGTCAACGACCCGTCCAATTTGATAGGAGAGACAATCAAAGGGGTCAGAATGGACTACCCCTGATTTCTCGGACACCACAAAGCGAGGACAATCCTCGCACGGAGGTGTTCGATGGAAAAGCGTCAACGATTCACAGCTGAATTCAAACAAGAGGCGGTGCGGTTGATGCGCA
>Ga0105239_10003614_pt1 | contig 18903 bp, 19 predicted proteins | sample KBSC44metaG_FD_92761 | JGI IMG/M metagenome (GOLD analysis project Ga0105239, IMG submission 92761) | Corn rhizosphere microbial communities from Kellogg Biological Station, Michigan, USA - KBS C4-4 metaG | ecosystem: Host-associated > Plants > Roots > Rhizosphere > Soil | place: Michigan, USA...
CGGCAACTCCGTCGCGGGCCAGCGCAACTTTTGCGGTCCATGACGATCGCGAATTCATGATAGTTTCTGTGCGGTTGGCGGGAGGCAAGCATGTCATCAATTCATCGCACGCGGTTTGCATTTCGCGTTGCACTCGCAGCAGCGACACTGATCACGGCGCACAGCGCCTCGGCCTATACCTACAAAGTCATCCACGATTTCTGCTCGAAACGGCTGTGCGCTGACGGCGACCAGCCCGAATCCGGAGTCGTCATGGACGCGGCAGGAAATCTGTACGGGACAACGTTTTCTGGCGGGACGGCATCCGAGGCCGAGGGGATTGTCTTTGAGTTGGCCCCCGATGCCCAACGCGAACATTGGAGAAGCCGAACGCTCTACACCTTCACCTACGCAAGCCCGAATGGAGCGTACCCCTGGGCCGCACCCATCCTGGATACGAACGGCAACCTGTACGGCACCACCTTGGGAGGTGGATCGTTTAACCACGGCGTGGTTTATGAACTTGTGCCGAACGGCACCAAGACCGTTCGCACCCTCAAAGTGCTCGCCTCGCTTTCCGATGGCGTGTCTCCGTATGGGCAGCTTTCTTACCAGGGTGCTGCCACTGGCGTGCTCTTTGACGGAATGTCGCCCCTCTATGGCACGACAGTCCAGGCCGGTTCGAGCCTTAGTGGCTCTGTTTATCAGCTGACCTTGAGCGGTGACGCGTGGAACCTCACTACGCTTTACAAATTCTGCGCGCTTGCTGACTGCCAGGACGGAAGTCAGCCCGTGTCGGCAGTGACGCTGGACGCGAATGGCCACATTTTCGGTACGACCTTGGCGGGCGGGCAATTCAATCAAGGCGTCGCTTACGAACTCACGGAATCCGACGGCACATGGGGCTTGTCTGTTCTGCATGATTTCTGCCGGAAGAAGAAATGCCATGATGGTGCCGGCCCCTCCAACGCGCTTGTCAGCGATGCGCTCGGCAATTTTTACGATACCGCCTCCTATGGCGGCGCGAACAAGAACGGCGGTCTCATCTTCAAGCTCGCGCCTGACGGCACCTACACACCGGTCTACAATTTCTGCGCGCTCCGCAATTGCGCCGACGGTGCGTTGCCGCGGACGGATCTGCTGATCGGCTCCGGAGGCACCTTCTATGGCGTCACCACCAATGGCGGCGGCAATAATATCGATAGCAGTTTCGCCGGCGGCGGCACTGTGTTCGCGTTCAATGGCTCGACGCTTGAAACGCTCTACAGCTTCTGCGCGCTCAAGGATTGCCACGACGGCGAGTATCCCGTGGGCGGGCTCATCATGGATGCGCAGGGCAATCTCTTCGGCACGACATCCGCGGGCGGCAAGTACGGCGCAGGCGTCGTGTTCGAGCTTTCGCCGTAATGGCACGCAAAAACAAAACCGCGCAGGAGATGATCTCGCGCGGTTCGCGTTTGCGGCGGCGCGAAGAACAATGGCGTAGTGTTCGAATTAATACCCTAACGGGATCGCCGCGCAGCACTGCCTTACTTTTGCGCCGGGCTCCGTTGAAACGCTGTGCGGTTGCGCGATACGGTTGTTTGTCTTGTGGGAGGAGAACATGTCGCAATTTTGTCGCCTGATATTCGGCGTGACGCTCGCGTTAATTGCCTTTGCGGCGACGCACAACGCTTCGGCTTATACGTACAAAGTGCTGTACGATTTCTGCTCTCACAGAGACTGCAAAGACGGCGGGACCCCTTATTCCACGCTGTCCATCGATTCTGCCGGCAATCTGTATGGGACGACGTCACTGGTACAGAACAAGCCTACTGGCACAGTGTTCGAGCTGGTTCGCGATCCCGGCAAAAACACGTGGAAGTACAAATTGCTTTACAGGCTTTGTCGCCCGGACTGCACCGATAGCGGTGGCTTTCCGCTTCGCGATAAGCTCGTGATGGACTCTGCCGGAAATCTATTCGGTACAGCATTACAGGGTGGCAAGGCCAGCGGCGGCACAGCTTTCGAACTTTTGCCTGGCGAGACGAGGGGAACGCTGGCTGTCTTGTACAATTTTCCCCTTACGGCCAACGAACCCGATGGAGGTCTTACTTACGTAGGCGCGGAGACCGGCGTTCCCTATGATGATGTTTCTCCTCTGTTTGGTACGACGGTTTATGGCGGCATGGTTGGCGAAAACGGCTGCGCCGATTCTTGGGGTTGCGGCACAGCGTTCGAACTGACCAACACAGGCGGAACGTGGTCCAGTCAAACCATCTATCAGTTTTGTTCTAAGCCTTCCTGCGCGGATGGCGAAAGACCCGCCCGCATATTCTCCGATGCGGACGGAAATTTATATGGAACCACCTATGCGGGCGGCGCAAAACAAAAACAAGGAGTTGCGTTCGAACTCTCCAATACGGGAGGCACCTGGACACAGACGATCCTTCATACGTTCTGCGCAATGCCAAAATGTTCAGACGGTTCTTCTGCACAAGGCGGGCTGACACCCGACGCTGCGGGGAATCTGTTCGGCGCGGGATATAGCGGCGGCAGTGGCAAAAACGGCTGTTGCGGAACGCTGTTTGAGTTGGTGCCCGGCGGAGAACGTTCGGAATATAACGTGCTCTACAATTTCTGCTCGTTGCCGGGGTGCCGGGACGGCGCGAACCCATCGTCGCCGCTCATCCTGGACGCATCGGGCACGATTTATGGAACAACATTCTCCGGTGGCGGCAACAACATCGACCAGGGATCGATGGGGGGCGGTACGGTATTCTCTTGGAATGGCACAACGCTGCAGAGCTTGTACCAGTTTTGCAGTCAGGCCGACTGCACGGACGGCGAATATCCCGTAGCGGGTCTCGTCACGGATTCCCACGGCAATCTTTTCGGTACCACGACCGCCGGAGGCAAGTACGGTGGGGGTGTTGTGTTCGAGCTTTCGCCCTGACACACAAACAAAACCGCGCGGGAGATGATCCCGCGCGGCTTTTCGTTCTATCCCATGAACGAGCGCTACTGCGCGTAGCGCACGATGGTGGTGCGGTAGTCGAGTGCCACCTGTCCGCCGAAGCGGCTGCGGAACTGGACTTTGACCGCGTGGTTTCCGGCTGTGACGCTCGGGCAGATGTAGTTCATCGCGTGTGCGGCGAGGTCGCTCGATGGACTGTCGGAGGCGAAGACGTTGTCCGCCGGTAGGCAAACCGTCGATCCGTCGAGGACGACCTGTGTGACGAGCAACTCGTTCGGCGTCGCGGCCGCTTCGGCGGAAAAATCGACCTCGACGCAGCCGGCTTGCGATTGCGTGAAGGAAACGCTCGTACCGTTCGCGTCGCGGAACTGGCGCGAACCGGTTTTCTGAAGATCGGTCGATACGCTGTATTTCATGCCCGTCAAAAGGCAGGCGCCGGTGCTGATATTGGGGGGCAGCACCTGCTTGCTTTCATGCTGCCGGACTTCTGCCGTTGCCGGCAGCGCCGTCGTGACCAGCAACGCCGCACCGGCTAGCAGGCTGCCTGCGCTCTTGGATCGAAACCTCATATGCATTCTCCATTACCCGGGAGATCATGAAATCGCTGAGATCGCCGCCGGGTTCCACGTGGACCCCTCCACATTCGCGAATACCGCCTTGAACGTAGCACACTCTCAATTCCGTCTCGCACCGGCAAAACAAGCGCGGAAGCCGATTCCGCATGGCGGGTTTTGTACGTAACGACACGGATAGCGGACATCGATGCGGGATCTCAGACTGGGGCATCCTCTATTGGAGGAGGGAAATCATGATCGCGAAATTGTCGTTTGGGATGTCAGGCCGCAGGCGTGCCGCGAGCACACTTCGCAGACATGCCATTGCGCTGGCTACGGCACTCCTGTCCGTCGCGGCTTCATCCAGCGCGCCGGCATACACATTCAAGGTGCTTCATTCGTTTTGCGGGCAAAACAATTGTTCGGACGGAGCAGTGCCCTATTCCGGAGTGATTGCGGATCCGGCGGGAAACCTCTTCGGCACCACGATTGGCGGGGGTCACGGCGGCACCGCGTATGAAGTGGTGCCGAATGCGGACAGGTCAATGTGGACGCACAAGGTCCTCTATGACTTTTGCACCGCAGCCGGCTGTCCCGATGGTTACGCACCTGGCGCGCTGATCCGCGATACCGCCGGCAATCTGTACGGAACCACCCAGCTCGGCGGCAGCCACGACAACGCAGGAACGGTATTCAAATTGTCGCCGAACAGCGACGGGTCGTGGACCTTCGCCTTGCTCTACACTTTTTGTTCGCAGGAGAATTGCGCGGATGGCGGCTTTTCTGCCGGAGGTTTGACCTATAGCGGTGCAACGTCAGGCAATGCCTATGACGGCGTTTCACCGCTCTATGTCGCAACGCTTGTAGGCGGCGCAGGCCAAAACGGCGCCGTCATAGAACTCGATCCACCGCACGGCCGCAATGGCTGGACCGAGAAGGTCATATATAGCTTATGCTCCCAAGGCGGTTCCACCTGTCCCGACGGACGCGGGCCCGGACCTGTGGTACTCGACGACCGAGGCGTCTTCTACGGGGCAACGCAATCAGGCGGTTCGACCTACGACGGTGTCGTCTACGCGCTGACCCCGAATGTGGACAAGACAGCGTGGACTCAGACCACGCTCCACAATTTCTGTTCCCTCAAACGTTGCAAGGATGGAGATTCACCGGTTGGCGGCTTGACGCTTGACATGTCCGGCCACGTGTACGGTAACTCGCCTGACGGCGGGAAACGCTGCAGTCGCGGCCATTTTTGTGGCACGATTTTCAGGACAGCACTCAAACATGCCACAGCGAAGTTCAACGTGATTTATACCTTCTGTCGCAGCGACTGCTCGGATGGCCAAACGCCCTACGGCGACATGATCATCGACCCGTCCGGAACGATTTTTGGCACAACTGTCAGCGGAGGCGGAAATATATATTCCTATTCGCTGAACGGCGCGCTTCAGGTTCTCCACAACTTCTGCTCACTATCCGCGTGCGCCGACGGCCAATTTCCATACGGGCAACTGTTCATGGACTCCGCTGGCAATATCTTCGGCACCACGTCCGAAGGCGGTGAGCATGGCTACGGCGGCACGGTTTACGAACTGACGCCCTGACCTCATCAAATAAAACAAAACCGCGCGGGATCATCTCCCGCGCGGTTTCGTATTTCAGACAAGGGACGCCGGCGCGATTACTCTTCGCCGTCTTCGTCCGTATCTTCCGTGGCCTTCTTGCCCTTCTTGCCGCCGGTGGCCTTCTTGAGCGCGGCTCCCAGGATGTCGCCGAGCGAGGCGCCGCTATCGGACGAACCGTATTGCGCCACGGCCTCCTTCTCCTCGGAGATTTCGCGCGCCTTGATCGAGAGGCCGATCTTGCGGCTCGATTTGTCGACGCTGGTGACGAGCGCATCGACCTTGTCGCCCTTGCCGAAGCGCTCCGGGCGCTGGTCGCCCCGGTCGCGCGCGAGGTCGGCGCGGCGGATGAACGCCTTCACGCCGTCGGCGAGGCTGACTTCGATGCCACCGTCGTTCACCTCGGTGACGGTGCCGGTGACGACCTGGCCCTTCCGGACCGCGCCGCCGCCCGCGCCCGCCTTCTCCATCGGATCGCCGGTGAGCTGCTTGATGCCGAGGCTGACGCGTTCCTTTTCCGCATCGACGTCGAGCACCTGCGCCCTGACCGTCTGGCCCTTCTCATAGGCCTTGACGGCTTCCTCGCCCGATTTGTCCCAGGCGAGGTCGGAGAGATGCACCATACCGTCGATGTCGTGATCGAGGCCGACGAACAGACCGAACTCGGTGATCGACTTGATCTCGCCTTCGATCTCGCTGCCCGGCGGGTGTTCCTTCGAGAACGCATCCCACGGATTGTCCTGCGCCTGCTTGAGGCCGAGCGAGATACGGCGCTTGTTGGAATCGACTTCCAGCACCACGACCTCGACATCGGTACCCGGCACCACGATCTTGGACGGCGCGACGTTCTTCTTCACCCACGACATCTCGGAAACGTGGACGAGGCCTTCGACGCCAGGCTCCAGCTCCACGAAGGCGCCGTAATCGGTGACGTTGGTGACCTTGCCCTGGAAGCGGCCGCCGACGGGATACTTCACGCCGACGCCTTCCCACGGATCGGTCTGCAGCTGCTTCATGCCGAGGCTGATGCGCTGCGTGTCGTGGTTGATCTTGATGATCTGCACGGTGACGGTCTGGCCGACGGAGAGAACTTCCGTCGGATGCGAAACGCGGCGCCAGGCGATGTCGGTGACGTGCAACAGACCGTCGACGCCGCCGAGGTCCACGAACGCACCGTAATCGGTGATGTTCTTGACCACGCCTTCGACCACCTGCTTCTCCTGAAGCGAGGCGACGAGCGAGGTGCGCTCTTCGGCACGGCGCTCTTCGAGCACGGCGCGGCGGGAGACGACGATGTTGCCGCGGCGGCGGTCCATTTTCAGGATCTGGAACATCTGCGGCTGGTTCATCAGCGGGCCGACATCGCGCATCGGGCGGACGTCGACCTGCGAACCCGGAAGGAACGCGACCGCGCCGTCGAGATCGACGGTGAAGCCACCCTTCACGCGCCCGAAGATCACGCCTTCGACGCGGGTCTGGTCGTTGAACGCGCGCTCGAGCTTGATCCAGCTCTCTTCGCGGCGTGCCTTGTCGCGCGACAGGACGGCTTCGCCCATCGCGTTCTCGACGCGCTCGAGATAGACCTCGACGCTATCGCCGATGGCCACCTTCGCGGGCTGACCGGGCATGGAAAATTCCTTCAGCGAAACGCGGCCCTCGGTCTTGAGGCCGACATCGACGACGGCGAAATCGTTTTCGATCGCGACGATCGTTCCGGTGATGACAGAGCCTTCGGCGGGCGAACGGCCCACGAAGCTCTCTTCCAGCATCGCTGCGAAATCGTCGCGGCTGGGCATGGCCATGGATTCTCTGACGGCAGTGGCTTGTGCGTGACGGGCCATAAATTTCCTTCGTTCAAACAGTCGTGCCAACCGGTGTGCGACCGGCGGTCTTCCCACGCGAGCCCGCGCGGGCGGATTGGGTTTTGCTTAAGTTCGGGGCCCGAAAAAGCGCCGCCGGGTCTCCTTAACCCCTTGGTAGCGCCCTGAGCGCTGCCTCGACCTTCGGTTGGACCAAAGCCAAGGCTGCCGCGAACGCGGCGTCTATATCCAAATCGCTGGTATCAAGCAAGGCCGCGTCCGGCGCCGGTTTCATGGGCGAGATCGGGCGGTTGCGGTCGGCGTGGTCGCGGGCGATGAGTTCTTCCAGGATATGGTGCTCCGCGCGTGCGATTCCAAGGGCTTGCAGCTCGCGCCAGCGCCGGTTGGCCCGGATTTCCGCCCGCGCATCTACGAACAGCTTGGCGTTGGCATCCGGGCAGATGACCGTGCCGATATCGCGCCCGTCGATCACCGCACCCCGGCTTTCGCCCAGCGGCCGCGCCGCGAAATCGCGCTGGAACTGAAGCAGCGCCGCCCGCACGCCCGGATACGCGGAGACCTGCGAAGCCATCTTGCCGACAATATCGCTGCGGATCGCCGGATCGCCCGCGCGCGACAGGTCGAGTGCATGCGCGGCAGCGACGGCGTCGCTCTCCTTCGCAGGATCGCCCTTCGCCTCCAGCACCGCCAGCGCCACCAGCCGGTACAGCGACCCTGAATCCAGATGCGCAAACGCGAAATGCTTCGCCAGCAGCTTCGCCAGCGTCCCCTTCCCCGACGCCGCGGTCCCGTCGACAGCGATGACGATGCTCATATCTTCCCCTTGATCGATGTAATTCTAGCGCACGTGTCTCGTATCAAATTGTGTATGATTTAATCGTACACATTGCTATCCTTTGGCCGTCAGCGGAGACTTGCGCCATGCGGAACACATCCCCCCTCAGTATTACCCTGCCTCACGACATGGCAGCGATGGTCAAGGCAAAGGTCGCGTCCGGCGAATACGCGACCGAAAGCGAGGTGATCCGGGACGGCCTGCGCACGCTTCAGGCGCGCGACGCGGCCATAGAAAGCTGGCTGCGGGACGAAGTCGCCAGGAGCTACGATGAACACGTGGCCGATCCCAAAAGCGGTATTCCAGCCGGGGAAATCATGGCGCGGCTGCGCACCTCTTATCGGGCACGGACTGCAAAACGCAAGAAATGACCGGGCAATACACCGTCATCTTCACGCCGCGCGCCGAACGCCAACTCGATGACCTTTACACATACATAGCGGATCACAGTGCAGAGGAACGGGCGCAGCGTTTTGGGGGCCGCATCGTCGACCACTGCCTGAACCTCGCGACGTTTCCAGAGCGCGGCGCCAGAAGGGACGACATTCGGCCGAACCTCCGCACCACGAGTTACGTAAGACGCGTTACCGTCGCCTATTCCGTTGATGCCTTGACTGCAACCGTTACGATCCTGGGCGTGTACTACGGCGGCCAGGACTTCGAACGTCTTCTTGGCGGCGACGAGGATTGAGCGCTCCTTCTTCATGGCGAGGGTGTAAAATCAGCTCCCAATCCTCTCATCAAAACTTCGAACACTGGAAAACTCGTCGCGATCATCAAGCCATCGTCCACGGTTCGCCCTCCCGCGCGAAACGTACTGTCAGGCCGCTTGCGGCTCGTAATGGAGCACGATGAGTCCGTTCAACGCGCAAGGCGTGATCGCAAAGGCGCGGCCTTCGCCGTCGCTGAATTCGACCAGAGCGGTATCCGCATCCAGCCGCTCGACTACGGTGCCGACCTGGCCGCGCGCTAGGTCGCCGCGATCGTTCAGAAGGGCGACCACATCGAAGGGGCGAGGTTCCGGCTTCAAAGGCATCACAGCATCCAACAGGTTACGAGGTTCACGCTCGCGTCACGAACCATCCACACCGATCTTATCACAACAGTTCTGCCCTGTCGCGATATGGCAACGTCTGCCGTGATGCGTTCGCCAAACTGGTCCGTGTCATGATCGATCACCTCGGCGGCAGGGCCATCCCGAAGCATTGATCGCGCAGCCACGCGGCATCTCCCTGCATTGCCAAGTGCTCGCGCGAAAACGCGCGCCTTGTGCCGCCCACGCGGATGAGACGGACTGAGGCAATAATCTTCGAGCTTGCGGATGTCGATGTTGAGCGGGCCAGCGTCCGACAGTTTCATCGCCGCTCTCCGTCAGGCGAAAAGGGCGCCCAGATCGCGCATCAATCCTTCGAACGTCGGAAAGCTGGTTGCGATCATGGAGACGTCGTCGACGGTCACGGCATCGCGTGCGGCGAGGCCCATCACCAGGAACGACATCGCGATGCGGTGATCCATGTGGGTTGCGACCGTGCCGCCGCCGGTCACGCCGTTGGCGCCGCGGCCTTCCACGATCATGCCGTCTTCGGTCTCTTCGACGTTCACACCGTTCGCGCGCAGGCCAGCTATGATGGCGGCGAGCCGGTCGCTTTCCTTCACGCGCAGTTCTTCCAGACCGCGCATGGTCGTGCGGCCTTCGGCGAACGCGGCGGCGACGGCGAGGATCGGATATTCGTCGATCATCGAGGGCGCGCGTTCCGCCGGCACCTCGATGCCTTGGAGAGACGATGCCCGCACGATCAGATCACCGATCTTCTCGCCGCCGCTTTCGCGCGCGTTGAAAACGCGGATGTCCGCGCCCATCTCCTTCAGCGTCTCGATCAGGCCGGTGCGGCGCGGATTGAGCAGCACGCCGGGGATGGAAACGTCCGAGCCCGGCGCGATCAGCGCTGCCACCATCGGAAACGCGGCGGAGGACGGATCGCGCGGCACATCGATCGCGACAGGCTTCAGTTCGACTTCGCCGGTCACATGCACCGCCTCGCCGCCATCGGCCAGCGCTTCGACCGCGATCTTTGCGCCGAAAGCCTCCAGCATCCGCTCGGTGTGATCGCGCGTCAGCGCGCGTTGTGCAATGCGGCTCGTACCCGGCGCATTCAAGGCCGCGAGCAGCAGCGCGGACTTCACCTGCGCCGACGCGACTGCAACCTGATGTTCGATGCAGATGGGCTGGCGCGCGCCTTTCAAGGTCAGCGGCATCAACCCGCCTTCACGCGCTTCATATTCGGCGCCGAACAGGGTCAAGGGCTCGAGCACGCGCTTCATCGGCCGCCCGCGAAGCGACGCGTCGCCGGTGAACACCGCGCCGATCGCGGTGGTCGCCACGGCCCCCATCATCAGGCGCGAGCCGGTTCCGCTGTTGCCGAAATCGAGCACATCCTCCGGCTCGGACCATCCGCCGACGCCGTTGCCCCATACCCGCCACATTCCGTCGCCGTCGCGCAGCACATCGGCGCCCAGGGCACTCACCGCCTTTGCGGTGTTGAGCACGTCTTCAGCCTCGAGCAGGCCTGCAATCCGCGTTTCGCCCACCGCCATGGCGCCCAGGATCAGGGAACGGTGGGAAATCGATTTGTCGCCCGGAACGGCCGCCGTTCCCGCCAGACGCCCGGTGCGGCGGGATTTGAGAGGCTTAAAAGCGCCAGAACCGTGCATATATAGAAGTCCCAAAACCTCTTTGACAGGGCGGGCCAGAAGTGGCAAACGACCCCCCTTTCAAGAATTCACGCAGGAAAAATAGCTTGGTCAAGGCAGATCTCGGAATTAAGCGCGTGTGCCCGCAATGCGCCGCGCGGTTCTACGACCTCCAGAAGCGTCCCATCGAATGCCCGAAGTGCCAGTTCACCTTCGAGCCGGAGTCCCTCTACAAGCAGCGCCGCACGCGCCAGCCGGAGCCTGTCGCTGCGGTGCCGGTGAACGTCGATACGGACGACGAAGAGGACACCGAGGAGACGGAGGAGAACGAGGAAGCCGAGGAGATCGTCGAGCCCGTCGAGGATGAGGCGCCGGTGGTGATGTCCGACGACGACGACGAAGTCGTCGAGGAAGAGCCCGAAGCGGAATCCGCCGGCATGTCGGTTGTCGACGCTGACGACGAAGACGTTGTCGCCGACATCGAAGTCGAAGAAGATGAGGACGAGGACGAAGCCGACGACGCGCTTCTCGCCGAAGTCGAGGACGAAGACGACGTCAGCGACATCATCGATCCGGATCTCGCGAAGGACGAAGGATAGCGTTTTTCTGTTCCCGGAATTTGGGGCCATAGCTCAGCTGGGAGAGCGCCTGCATGGCATGCAGGAGGTCAGCGGTTCGATCCCGCTTGGCTCCACCAGGCTTAAGCACAAACCGAAAAGCCTAGCGCGTTGCCGCGAAAGCGGAGGCGAAGCCTGCCCGGCGTAGCCCGAAGGGGCGAAGCCTGGGCTGTTTGCCGTTCGATCGGTGTCTGCCACCTGCCAAAGCTGTGCCATATTAACCGGCGCTGAAAGGGACCGGCGGCGGGGATGAAATACGTCTACCTTCTTGAAAGCATCCCTCATCCAGACCAACGCTACGTCGGGCTGGCTGACGATTTGCGAGCCCGGTTGAAGACGCACAATTCCGGCGGCTCACCACACACAGCGAAATTCAAGCCTTGGCGCCTCGTCACCTATCTGGCCTTCTCCGATCCGGACAAAGCGGTCCAATTCGAACGCTACATGAAAACGCATTCCGGCCGCGCTTTCGCGAAGAAGCGGCTATCACTGTCAAACGGCGGTCCTCCTAGTCATTGTCATTTGTTAAGTTCTGGCTTAAGGTCCCTTTATTGCGTCGATGGCGGCGTACTGACGCGTGATAGCGCGCCTGGCGGACTGGCCGGAGACGCGTTTTGCTGCAATCCCTGCCGTCCAGACGGCGTTTCCAACTCATTCTGATCAAGCCGTCGCACTACGATGACGACGGTTACGTCATTCGCTGGTGGCGCGCGGTAACACCGTCCAACTCGCTGGCCGCCGTCTATGGCATCGCTGCGGACAGTGCCCGGCGCGAAGCACTCGGCCCCGGCATATCCATAGACATCGAGCCGATCGACGAAACCAACACGCGCGTGAACATTCCCGCGCTGATCGCCCGTCTCCACCGCAACGGCGATTTCGGACTGGTGGCGCTTGTCGGCGTGCAATCCAATCAATATCCGCGCGCGCTCGATATCGCGCGGCCGTTTCGTGCTGCCGGGATCGCGGTCGCCATCGGCGGCTTCCACGTCTCGGGGTGCCTGTCGATGCTGGACGGACGCGCCGTCGGTCTCGACGCCTGCCGCGAGCTTGGCATTTCCATGTTTGCCGGCGAGGCGGAAGGCCGGTTCGACCAGGTGCTGCGCGACGCGGCCGGCGGTGAACTAAAGCCCCTCTATGATTATCTGGACGAACTGCCGGGCATGCAGGAAACGCCCCTGCCCTTCCTGCCCAAACAGCATGTCTCGCGCACCATCGGTCACAGCACGAGCTTCGATGCGGGACGCGGCTGTCCCTATCAGTGTTCGTTCTGCACCATCATCAACGTTCAGGGCCGCAAGTCGCGCTATCGCTCACCCGACGACATCGAGCGGCTGGTCCGTCTGAACTGGGCCGACGGCGTCAGCAAATTCTTCATCACCGACGACAATTTTGCGCGCAACCGCGAATGGGAGGCGATCTTCGACCGCCTGATCCGGCTGCGCGCGGAGGGTATTCCGCTCGGCCTGATGATCCAGGTCGACACGCTGTGCCACAAGCTGCCGGGCTTCGTGGAAAAGGCGAAGCGCGCTGGCGTGACGCGCGTGTTCATCGGACTGGAGAACATCAACCCGGACAACCTCGTCTCCGCCAAGAAAAAGCAGAACAAGATCACCGAATACCGCAAGATGCTGCTCGCCTGGAAAGCGCAGGGCATCATCACAATCGCAGGCTATATCCTGGGATTCCCGTCAGACACGCCGCAAACCATCCGGCGCGACATCGAGATCATTCAGCGGGAATTGCCGCTCGACGGACTCGAGTTCTTCTGCCTCACCCCGCTTCCCGGTTCCGAAGATCACCAGACGCTATGGAAGACCGGCGTGGCGATGGACGACGATCTCAACACCTACGATGTCGAGCATGTCTGCACCGGCCACGCCAAAATGAGCGGCGATGAATGGCGCAGCATCTATCGCGAGGCGTGGGGCCTCTACTATTCGCCCGAACACATGAAAACGCTCCTGCGCCGTGCGGCGGCCACGGGCGTGCCGATGAAAAGCCTCGTCAAAATCCTTGTGACCTTCTCCTCGACCGTGCGGCTGGAGAACGTGCATCCGCTTCAGGGCGGTCTCGTGCGCCTCAGGCATCCGAGCGAGCGCAGGGCCACGCGCGCGGCGGAAGGCACGCTCGCGTTCTGGCTGCGGCTCGGTTGGGAGACGGTCAAGGTTCACGCAAGTCTCGCTCGCCTTATTGCCCGCCTCGTCCTCGACATGCGGGTGATCGCGCGCGATCCGCTGGCGCACGCCTACATGGATCAGGCGCTGGCACCCGTAGGCGACGACGACGACGATTCGCTCGATCTGATGACGCAGACGACCGGTGCGCGCGCCGCCGTCGCGCATGTCCGCAGAATCGCCGAATTGACCCATTGACCCTTGCCGCGACGTCGGCTTGCGGATGTCGGCAGCGATATATTCCAGACAAGACTTTGACCTCTTGGCCGCGCTAGCCTAAAGCCTCACCTGTCCGTGGGACAGCGAAAGGCCGGTTTTGAGCGCGTTCATTGACGCCCGCAACATCCCAGCGGGCACCACCATCGACACGGATCTTGCGATCATCGGCGGCGGCCCCGCCGGGATTTCGCTGGGGCTCGCGCTGGCGCCCTCGCCGATCCGGATGGTGCTGCTCGAAAGCGGCACGATGCGTTTCGACAGCAAGACGCAGGATCTCTATGGCGGGACCGCGACCGGCTACCCCTATCTGAAGCTCGAAGGTTCGCGGCTGCGCTATCTCGGCGGCAGCACCAACCACTGGGGCGGCTGGTGCCGGCCGCTGGACCCGATCGATTTCGAGACGCGCGACTGGCTCCCGCATTCGGGCTGGCCGTTTTCGCGCAAGGAGATCGAGCCCCATTTCAAGCGCGCGCAGTCGCTCGTCGAGGCCGGTGCGTTCGTCTACGAGGACGGCGCGGCGTGGCTGAAGCACGAGGGCGAACCGCTCGCGCTTGGCGACGGCGGCCTCTACACAAGCTGGTTTCAGTTCAGCAAGATGCGCGGCAGCGTGCTGCCCACCCATTTCGGCAAACGCTACGCCGACGATCTGAAGCGCATCCCGCACCTCACCACCTATTTCCACGCCAATGTGACCGGACTGCGCCTGGCGCCGGACGCCACAAGCCTCGACCACCTCGATCTCGCGACCTTGGACGGCAAGAAGTTCGCCGTGAAGCCCAAGATGGTCGTGCTCGCGACCGGGGCCATGGAGAACGCGCGCATATTGCTGGCGTCGAACGATGTGATGACGGCTGGCGTCGGCAATGGCAACGATCTCGTCGGCCGCTTCTTCTCCGATCATCCCATTCCGCGCGATGGCGCGACCATGGTCCTGTTCGATGGCAGGCTCGCGCCGTTCTATGTGAACAACACGACCGCGAAGAACACGATCCTGCGCGCGACTTTCTCGCCGACGCCAGCCTACATGCGCGACCACAACGTGCTGGGATCGCTCACAACGGTCGAGAACGAAGTCAAGCTCGATGAGCTTGGACAGGCCGCGGTGGCAACGACCGCCAATGCGCTCGGCGTCGACGCCAGCAACGCGAAGGCGTTTTCGATGGGTTGCGGGATGGAGCTGGCGCCCGATCCCAATCGCCGTCTGACGCTGGACAGCGAACGCGACGCGCTCGGCATGCCGCGGCTCAAGCTTACCATGCATGTCGCGGAATCGCATTTCGCGCATTACCGCGCGACGATGAAGGAGCTTGGCCGCCAGCTATTGGCCACGCGTCTCGGCATGGTACGCCTCAATCAGAGTACGCATGCCGATTGGCTGAGCGTGATGGACTGGGGCAATCACCACATGGGCACGACGCGGATGCACACCGATCCGCGCCAGGGCGTCGTCGACGCGGATTCGAAGGTGCACGGCATCGGCAATCTGTTCGTGGCCGGCAGCAGCGTGTTCCCGACCTATGGATCGTCGAACCCGACGCTCAACCTAGTCGCGCTGACCTTGCGCCTCGCCGCCCATTTGCGGAAACAATTCGCATGAGCCCCCCGCCCAAACTCTCACGCCGCTCCTTGACGATTGGTGGCATCGCCGCCGGCGGCGCGGCCATCATCGCCGGCGCTGTCTACGAAGCACCCAAACTCTTCAAACGCCGCCCGCACGGCGAATATGCTGATCTGGTCAGCAATCTGGGCGATCCGGAAAAAGCCGCGGTCGTCGGCCGCGTCATGCAGGATCGTGGCAGTCTGACCAAAGAGGAGCTTTCCGAACTCAAGACGGCCTTGGCAGCAAAGCCATTAGCCGATGTCGCGGCGGCGGACGCGAAAGATGACAGGCTCGCGGAAGCTGATGGCTGGGTGCTGCCTGTAACGCTTGCCACGCTCTGCGCACTCGCCGCGCAATCGGTCTGAAACCACCCTCCCTCAGGGTGGTGTTATATTGCGGTTTGAGGCCAAGCTGGGGGAAGATAGCGAAGGCGAAGCCGAAGGTTCCAAAATCGTGAGTTCAACTGCTTTCAAGGCGGCTGTGTGTGTTTTCTCGATTTTGTTCTACGTCGCTTTGACGTGGATGGCTGCCCGACCACATTGGGTCCGGACTGACTCGTCAATACTATTGCTTTGGTCCGCAATCGCTTCGCTGGCTATATCTGCGTGGTTGCTCGCGCGCAGCGAAGTTCGACCGCCTATCAGGGCCATAAAGGCTGTCATGGCCGCTTTGGTACTTTGCGCGATTGCGGAGGCGTACCAGGTCGCGGTCGCCTTCAGCTCACCACCTGAATTTGAAGGTCCGAAGGTCGCATTCGCAGTAGTTCAAGTCTATGTCACCGCGCCAGTCGTGATCCTCGCGGCGCTACTGTCATTAGTTCCGATCAATAAGTAGCCTTGGGTTTGTCAAAGATAACATCGCCCCCTCGAGGGAGAGGGTGGGTTCTAGGCTACGCTACCTCCGCTTCCTGCTTCACGGGCATGGCGCGGAGGAGACCGCGCAGCGAATTGCCGAGAAAGACATCGCCCTTCTCCAAATCGTCAAGTGTAAGCACGGCTTCGCGGCATTTGCCCTGATCGAGGAGCTCCCGTCGCAGACAGCCATCGAGAATTCCTGCGGATAAGGGCGGCGTCAGAAGGACATTGCCGCGCCGCACAAAGACGTTGCTGCGGCTTCCTTCTGCGACCTCGCCGCGTTCGTTCAGGAAAATCGTTTCGTCGCAGGCGGTCTCGCGGCTGAGCCGCGCATGCTCATCGTCCCAGAATTCACGCCAGCTCGTCTTGTGCCGCGCGAGCGTGTCACAGCTTTGCACGCGCAGTGGCGAAACGGCATAGGTCCAGCGTGTCTGCGCCTTTCCAAGCGGCGCCGCTGTGCATTGAAATTCGCCGCTCTCATTCAATGTCAGACGGATGCGCAGATCGTGCTCGGCAACAGCGGCATCTTCCAAAGCACATAACGCCCCTTCGGGATCAAACGGAATACTAAAAAACGCTGCCGATCGCGCCATGCGCGCCAGGTGAAGATCGCGCCGCACGAACCCTTTGTCCGGCGACCAGCGCAGAGTCTCGATCAACTCCAGCGGACGGCGTGCAGCTTCATAATAGCGCGCCTTGAGAAGGCATTCGTCATACTCCGCGCCGCTCGCCGAATCCTGCACCACCGCGCCGCCGATGCCGAGTTCTCCCGCACCTTTCCTGATCGTCAATGTGCGGATGGCGACGTTGAACCGCGCCGAGCCATCCGGCGCGAAATAGCCAATGGCGCCGCAATAGACGCCGCGCGGACTTGCTTCCAGTTCGCGGATGATCTCCATCGCGCGGATCTTGGGCGCGCCGGTGATCGAGCCGCAGGGAAACAGCGCGCGCACGATGGTGGCGACATCGCTGCCGGATTTCAGCTGCGCCTTCACGGTCGAAACCATCGTGTGCAAGGTCGGATAGGTTTCGACCGCGAACAGATCTTCGACGTGAACGCTTCCGATCTCTGCAATCCGCCCGAGATCGTTGCGCAGCAGATCGACGATCATCAAATTCTCGGCACGGTCCTTGACGCTCGCCGCCAGCGCCGCCCGCGCCTCGGCATCCGAGTGTGGATCGCTGCCGCGCGCGATCGTCCCCTTCATCGGCTTGGCGGTAAGCTGGCTGTCCGGGGTGAGGTCGAAAAACAGTTCGGGCGAGAAGCTCAGGGTCTGGCGCTCGCCGTCGTCGATGAATGCGCCATGCGCCGCCGCCGACCGCGCACGAAGCTGCCGGTAGAGCGCGAGCGGATCGCCGGCGAAAGCAAAGCGCGACCGGAAGCTCAGATTGGCCTGGTAGATGTCTCCAGCCGCGACGTAATCGTGGACGCGCCGGAAGCGCTCACCGTAAGCCTCCGCGTCCCATTCATGCTGGAGCGGTCCGGCATAAGCACGGCCGGCACTTTCCAGCGCACGTGCATCGCAGGCTTCCATGCGATCGAAAACCCCAAACCAGAGCAGCGGCACGGCGCGCCGGGGCGGCAGCAAGCCGCGCAGTTTGGTCTCGAGCAAATAGCCGAGTTCGTAGCTGAAAATGCCCGCCACAAAGCGGCCGCAGTTGCGCGCGCGCTCGATGGCTGCCAGCGCTTCTGCCACCTGCTCGGGATCGATGGCCGAAATGACGTCTCTTAACCCCGAAAACCGCGTGAGGCGTTCGCGGCCAACGGTGGCGTCATCCAGGATAACCCTCGGTTCGGCCATGCAAGTTTCCATTTATATTCGCGGCAACAATATCTTGATTGTTCCGTCCCACACCCCACATTCTTTGCGTACGTGGTGCCCAATCGGGGCCGCAACATCGTTACCGGCGGCCCCAAACGGGCACCGGCAAGGCCGCCTGAAGGAGGGGCTTTGGAGATGAGCAGGAACGTTTATTTCAACAGCCCGTTTCTATTGGGCTTCGAACATCTGGACCGTCTGCTGGAGCGGACGGCGAAGGCCGCCGGTGACGGCTATCCGCCTTACAACATCGAGCAATCGAGCGACGACAGCCTGCGTATCACGCTGGCGGTGGCGGGCTTCAGCCGCGACGAATTGAATGTGACGGTCGAGGACCGTCAGCTCGTCATACGCGGCAAACAGAGCGAGGCGGGCGACCGCACATTCCTGCACCGCGGAATCGCGGCGCGCCAATTCCAGCGCTGCTTCGTGCTGGCCGAAGGAATCGAAGTCACGGGTGCCGAGCTTCGTAACGGATTGTTGACCGTGGAGCTGACCCGCCCGAAGGCGGAAAGCGTGGTCAAAACCGTTGAAATCAGGACGGGCGATAACAGTTTGGGAACCGGCGGGGTCAAGCGCCGTTCTCTGGAAGGAGGTCAATCATGACCAATGATTTTGAGACGGACGAAACGACAGTGATGAACAATCCTGGACGTATCGCATACATCAAGCCCACGGGCAGCGAGGAAGCGCACCGCCTCGGCATCATTCCGCCGGGTATCGAGCTTCCGCCCGGTGCGAAGCTTTACGTGCTGCATGCCGTAGACGGCAGCGTGCTCGGATTCACCGATGCGTACGCGAGCGCGTATGGTGCAGCGGTACAGAACGATCTGACGCCGGTCAGCGTGCACTGAATCGTCTGCGAATCGAATCTGCGAAAGGCCGGAGCGAGTTGCTCCGGCCTTTTTGCTTTTCTCCGCTAGACTGCATGGCGATTCGCGTAAAGGGCGACTCGCATGGATCTTCTACGCCAGTTCGAATCCGTTCTTTACACCGCAACGATGTGGCTCCTGTTCATTCCAAAGATGTTCTTCGGTTTGATCCTGCAGCCCTGGAAAATCGTGCCGCATGTCGATGCCGAACTCGCTAAGGCGCCCGAGGACCGGTTTCAGGGATCGATCAACCCGCTCGTCTATTTCGTCCTGACCATCGTCGTGCC
>Ga0105239_10003616_pt1 | contig 18900 bp, 14 predicted proteins | sample KBSC44metaG_FD_92761 | JGI IMG/M metagenome (GOLD analysis project Ga0105239, IMG submission 92761) | Corn rhizosphere microbial communities from Kellogg Biological Station, Michigan, USA - KBS C4-4 metaG | ecosystem: Host-associated > Plants > Roots > Rhizosphere > Soil | place: Michigan, USA...
AGCGATTTTCTTCTATCTTGAGCCGGTACCGCGTAAGAGACGACCTTGTTCAGTCACCCATTTGGCGCGCGCAAAATGGCTTTGGTATGCGCTGCGCGCACGGTCCGGCTCTCGCTCTGGGTCCACATGCAAGACCACTCGAGCGACTTCACGCCAGTCCGCCCCCTCGCCCTCTGCCTGCAGAAGGCGAATGTACGTGACGACATGCTGTTCGTCATAGGCTGTCAGCGCCGGCTCGTTCGGCGCGACATCCGCAACGTCAGGATCTAATGGCGGCCCATTCATATCTATTGGCGGCATTCCATTGAAACCGAGACCAAACTATCTGAATAGATCGGTTATAGCCAGTGGTTTGATGGTCTACACGATGGCTGCTTTTGCGCATGAAAGCTCGTGCGCTCGTGGCCTGGAATGTCCGCCGAATCCGCGTTGCTCGCGGTATTCCGCAAGAGCTATTGGCATATGATGCTGGGATTGATCGCTCATATATGAGCGGCTTGGAGCGACAAACCGAGAATCCAACCATTGATCTGCTGGAGCGACTGGCGGAAACGCTAGATGTTCGGCTGTCAGAATTCTTTCTTGAGCCGCCTAAGGGAGCCGCCACCCCAAAGCCGTTAGCCAAGGGACGGAAACGGATTCGTCCCGGCCCTAAGAGCAAGTAGTTGCTGCATGCTGACTAGGCTCAGATCTATTCAGGATGAGCGGCGCGCGCCGCGCAAGTATGTGGCTAGAGATCGAACGTAACCCTGGGCAGCAGTCTGCCAGGTATGGAGCCCCGAAGGAACCTCGCCCGTGGCACGTCCTCCCAATCTACTATAGAACGGCGCAACGTCGGCATCGGCCTCAATAACCATTCGGGTGCGCCCAGTGCAAACCCAGGCAAGCGAAGTGCCTTGCGCCAAGCCAGCCAAGGTCCTCTCATCGACAGAGCAGAACATCACATATGGCCCGCGACGGCCGCTTCCGGGATGTAAGCCGACCAAGATCTTGCACCTACCGAGAGTAGCTTTTGACCCCAGGCGGACATTCGGTCGACCTCGTGCCCGCCTCCCGTCCAATATGCTAATGTGAGCTGACAGGGATGCCTTGGCCTTAGCCTCGGGGAGGCAATGAGACGGCGATTTCAGCGACACGCCGAGGCGTCAATGCTCTCCGAATTGCGCAAGGATGAAGCTCAATGAGCGCAACCAAGACCATTTGGGAAAAAGGTGACTATACACGCATTGCCGCAAGCATGCGCGAGAGCGGCGAAGCCCTCGTCCCCACATTAGGTATCAAGCCCGGCCTCAAGGTGCTCGACCTCGGATGTGGCGACGGCACGACGGCTCTGCCTGCGGCAAGGCTCGGGGCAGAAGTTTGGGGGGTGGATACTGCGCGCAATCTTATCGCTGCTGCAAGCCGGCGCGCCCGAAAGGAGGGGCTCGCAAATCTTCGTTTCCAACTGGGTGATGCGAATGGTCTGGCTGAATTCCAGGCGGATACGTTTGATCTCGTCGTCAGCATCTTCGGGGCAATGTTTGCTGACAGGCCGTTCGACGCGGCGAAGGAGATGGTGCGCGTGACCAGACCTGGCGGCCGGATCGTGATGGCGAACTGGATTCCCAACGATCCCTCCTTGGTCGCCCAGATTTTCAAAATTAGGGCGGCGTACACGCCGCCTCCTGAGGACGGCTTTATCAGCCCGTTGGAATGGGGAATTGAGGCCAACGTGATCGAGCGGTTCGCGAGCGCCGGTATCCCGCAAAACCATGTTTCGCTTCGCCGGGAGATTTACAATTTCACCTTTCCCGGTACTCCGGCCCATCTGATGAATGAGTTCCGATGCTACCACGGCGAAACTATCGAAGCGTTCGAAGCCGCGGAAAGAAATGGACGTGCCGAAGACATGAGGAAAGACTTGTGCGCGCTCTTCGAGCGCCTGAACACCAGCCAGCATGAGGGCGTTAGTTCGATCCCGGCGGCGTTCTTGCGGGTGACAGTTACGGTGCCCTAGGCCAGTTCGCTCAATCGACATTTACTGGTGGCCTGAACATCGAGCCCATGCCTTGCCTTCCAGCATTCATTGACCGATTTGCACCAGTTTCGCCGCCTTTTGGTAGATGCCCCTGAGATCATCCACCAAATGAAATGCATCATTGAACTGCCTGAAATTGTAATCGGGCCGCAAATGTCTCAGACGCGTCCATTCGGCGTTAGCCTCATCCATTCGACCTGCCGCCGCGAGCGTTAGGACCGCGATTGCTCGTGCGTGTATGTGGGCGTTCGGTTGCTCGGCGCCGCGAATCGCAAACTCGGCGGCTTCCTCGATCTTTCCCAGCCGCAGCAGTGCGAAAGTTCGCGCCCCATAGATCGCAAACAGCATCGGATCCAACGGGCTGAGAAGGGCCGCGGTGTCCGCGGCTTCGACGGCGCTCAAGGGATCGCCGATCTGGCAATGCACCATTGCAAGCGAGTAGTGAGCCGACGCATAACTCGGACTCAAACGCGTGGCCTGATCGAGTGCGGCAATGGCCCCGTCCTGGTCTCGCCGCAGCCACAATGCGCGGCCCATCGCCCAGTGTGCAGCGGGGTCGCTCGGGTCCGCCTGCAGCCCCTGTCCTGCCGTGCTCAGCGCTAAAGCGCTCTCGCGTTCGCGTTCATTCGTGTTCAGCACGAATGCATTCTGGAAGTGCGTAAAGGACAAGCCAGCGTAGCTTCGCGCGAAGGTCGGGTCGAGCGCGATCGCTTTTGCGAAGAACGACTGCGCCTCCTGATTACTTTCGCTGGTGAAGCGGTACATGGTGGCGAGGCCACGATGGTACGCCTGCCATGCGTCGAGCGAAGCGGGCGGCATGAGTAGAGCCCGGTTGCGTTCAATGATGTGAATCTCGGTATCGAGACCCGCCACGATCTGCGCAGCCAACGAAGTTGCCGCCGAAAAAGCGTCGACGATATTGCACTGAAATTCGTCGGCCCAAAGAATACGCCCGCTAGTGGGATCGATGAGTTCTGTTGAAGCCAGATATCTCTTCCCATGGCGCTGCAAACGGCCGACTGCAACATATTGCGCATTCACGCGCGCGGCCGCGACGGCCGGCGATTGACTGCTCAATGCGGCTGCTGTGCTTCGGGCGATGATGCTGACGCTCCGTAGCTTGGCAATCCCGAAGATAACGTCGTGTGTGACGCCGTCGGCGTCGGCGACTTCTTCCGGTGTCGCCGCTGCGAACGGCATCACCAAGAGTGTCGGCTTGCGCGTGCGCACCACTTGCTGAGAGATGGGAGCATCGACGTTCGAGATTTGCAGACGCGTCGTTGTTGCGTGCTTGGCATGCCGTTGTTGAATTTCCGCAAAAGCCGATCTGAGCGGTGACGGGTCAATACCCTCACTCTGAAAGCGTTTGATCGACGCATCAATATGCTGTCGGGCCTCGGCATAGTTCGCGGTGTTCATTAGGGCGCGAACAAGCGCGACGTGAGCCATTTCATCGAAGGGCGCGACTTCGATGAGCTCTCGAAGCACTACAAGACGATCTTCAAGCGGCAACACGACGCACAGGCGCTCAAGGAGCTGTTGGCGCAATTGACCAAAACGGTGCCGCTGGCCCGCGAGCCAGTTTTCGAACGAGGGAGCCCTTTCGACTGAAAGCCCTTCGAGAAAGTCGCCGCGAAACAGATCAAGTAGCGACCGTAGGTCGCCCGGTGACCCGCTCTTCAGCGTCGTCTGAGTATAGCGCGCAACCAAGAGGGCATCGACGTCCAGCGAGGCCGCTTCAATGTGAATCTGCTTGCGATCGGCGATCAGCCGCTTGGTGGTCGGCCCGTCGACTAGCGGCCGCAGCTTGGAAAGGCACCAGCGCAATTCGCTGCGCGGGTCATCCGCGACATCCCAAAGGAGCTCGCACAGCTTTTCGCGGGAAATGGGTCGCGCCGCCATCGCGAGATAGGCAAGGAGAGCGCGGACCTTGCGCGAAGGCGGCTGGGGCAGCGGGCTTCCGTTCTGGATGACCTGCAACGGTCCCAACAAAAGCACGCGGTCCGCCGAGGGGCTCGCCATTTCCATGATCGCTCCAACGCTTGCTCCAACGCTCGCTCCAACGATGGCAGCCTACAGCAGCAAGTCTTGGGCATCGCGTAACCGCTAGGAAGTTAGCACACTTCGAGTTCCATGCGGAATACGAAACCCAGCTTAATCAGCCATTTAGCAAGAGCTGCCGTGTCGAGGCCGCTTCTGCCCAGGAGAATCGATCATGATATCCGCGGCATTTCCCTACAAAAAGCAGCGGCGCAAGGTACTTGGCCGCGAGATGGCATACGTGGAGGTGGGAAAAGGCGACCCCATCGTACTCCTGCACGGCAATCCAACCTCGTCATACTTGTGGCGCAACGTGTTGCCGCACCTGCAACCGCTGGGCCGCTGCATCGCCCCCGATCTGATCGGTATGGGCGACTCCGACAAGCTGCCTGAGAGCGGGCCTGGGTCCTATCGGTTCGTCGAGCACCGCCGTTATCTCGGCGCCCTGCTCGAGGCGCTGGATGTGCGCGAGCGCGTTACCCTGGTCATCCACGACTGGGGTTCGACCCTCGGCTTCGACTGGGCCAACCACCACCGCGATGCTGTGAAAGGTATCGCGTATATGGAGGCGATGGTAGGACGGCAATATTGGGATCACTGGGACAAATTCGGAATGCGACCTGTCTTGGAAGCGCTGCGCTCCGAGGCCGGCGAGCAGATGGTCCTGCGAGACAACTTCTTCATCGAGAAGGTGTTGCCAGGCGCGATACTGCGCAAGCTTTCAGATGCGGAGATGGCAGAGTACCGTCGGCCATTCACCGAGCCCGGCGAGAGCCGGCGGCCGACGCTAACGTGGCCCCGCGAGATCCCAATCGAAGGCGATCCCGCCGATGTGACGGCGGCAGTCGACGCCTACGCGGAGTGGCTGAAAAGCAGCAATGTGCCGAAGCTGTTCCTGAAGGCCGAGCCCGGTGGAATTCTTGCGGAGGGCAAAGTTCTCGAACAAGCCCGGAGCTTGCCGGCGCAGACGGAAGTGACGGTCAAGGGCGTCCATTTCGTCCAGGAAGATTCGCCTGACGAGATCGGCAGTGCGATCGCAGCCTGGATGAAGACGCTGGGCTGACCGGCAGATCGACGGTCGACCTTCGGCGACTACAGGATCGACGGTGCGCGGCGATGACCAGCGAAGAGACAGTGACGCCGGATAGGATGAACGCCTTCTCCGATGGCGTGTTCGCCGTGATCATCACGATTTTGGTGCTGGAGCTCCGCCCCCCGAAGGAGGCGAGCTTCGCGGCACTTTTGGAGCTGTGGCCGACCGCAATCAGCTACGCGATTAGCTACCTCTTCATCGCGATCGTTTGGGTCAATCACCATCACATTCTGCGATTTGCAGATGTCGCAACGCATCGCTTGATATGGGGCAACTTCGCGCATCTGTTCGCCGTTTCGTTGCTGCCGTTCACCACCGCGTGGATCGCGAGAACACAATTGGGTGCCGTTCCCGTCGCCTTCTATGCCGGCGACTTCTTTCTGGTCAATGTGACGTATCTGCTGCTGTGCCTCGAGGCCGTGGACAGGTCCGCACCCCACAAGGTTGAGCCGCGAGCTCGGTCGATGATGCGTATGCGTTCGTTTGCGACGATGGCGGTCTTCGGCGCGGCGGGAGTCATTGCGCTTCGCTATCCGGTCGGCGGCATGGCGATGATCTGCCTTTGCCTGATCGTTTACTTAAGCCCCGGGGCGCCGGGCACTGCACGTCAACTCAAGTCGCTCAAGTAAGCTGAAGAGGATTGTTTTCCATGGTGGAATTGAAGATGGCTCCGACTTTCGTACTCGTACACGGGGCCTGGGCCGATGGGACAAGCTGGCACAAGGTGATCGACGCCCTTGAAGCCGCCGGGGCGAAGGCGGTCGCTGCTCCGATCCCACTAACGAGTGTTTCGGACGACGTTCGGGCCTTGGATCGTTGCCTGGCAAGGATCGGAGGACCGGTCGTGCTGGCCGCGCACGCCTATGCTGGTGCCGTTGTCGCGGGTTCGAACAACGAGCGCGTAAAGGGCCTCGTCTTCGTCGCGGCCTTGGCGCCTGACGAAGGTGAGACCGTCGGCGAAGTGTTCGGCCGAGGGAAGCCGCACCCAAACGCACCGCAACTGGCACCGGACGGTGACGGCTTCATCTGGATGCCGGAAAGCGCATTCGCCGCGGCCTTCGCGCAGAACGCCAGCCTGAAGGAGAACGCCCTGTTCGCCGCCGTGCAACGGCCGATCAATGGAGCCTGTCTGCAAGAGAAGGCCCCGAAGCCGCTCTGGAAGACGTTGCCGTCCTGGTACCTCTTGGCGGAGCAGGATCGCATGATCAATCCCGAAACGCAGGACTTCATGGCGCAGCGGATGAAAGCCACGGTTCGGCGGCTGGATGTGGATCATACGCCGATGGCTACGGCGCCCGACCGTGTCGTCGAATTGTTGCTCGAGGCCGGCAAATCCGTATCGGCCGATCGAATGTGAACAGAGGAGCGTCTAATGACTCCAATCAGATACCGTACAATCGAGGTCGACGGCATCAAAGTGTTCTATCGCGAGGCACAGAATGTCGGCGCGCCGAAGCTGCTTCTCTTGCACGGCTTTCCGACCGCGGGCCACATGTTCCGCGATCTCATTCCCCCGCTTGCCGACAAATTCCACCTCGTCGCACCGGATCTTCCTGGCTTCGGTTTATCCGACATGCCGCCACGAGAAAAATTTGAGTACACGTTCGATAACATCGCTCGCGTGATCGAGCGTTTTACCGAGATCGTCGGCTTCGATCGCTTCGCGCTTTACGTCTTCGACTACGGCGCGCCGACCGGCTTTCGGTTGGCCGTTCGCCATCCCGAACGCATCGCGGCGATCATCTCGCAGAACGGTAACGCCTACGAGGAGGGTCTCAGTGACGGATGGACGCCGATCCGGGCTTACTGGGAAGATGCTTCGCCGGCCAACCGAAAAGCCCTTCGCGAATTCCTCACAGCCCAGACGACGAACTGGCAGTACACCCATGGCGTGCCCGACCCGACACTTGTGTCGCCGGACGGCCAGAATCTCGATAACTACTATTTGGCTCGTCCGGGCGTCGATGAAATTCAGCTCGACCTCTTTGGCGACTACAAGAGTAACGTCGCGCTGTACCCGACATTCCAAGACTACTTCCGCACGCACAAGCCGCCGTTTTTGGCGGTGTGGGGCAAGAACGATCCGTTCTTCCTGCCGCCGGGAGCGGAAGCCTTCAGGCGCGACATTCCTGATGCAACGGTCCGCTTCTTCGACACCGGGCACTTCGCGCTAGAGACCCACCACGCCGAGATCGCAGCGGCCATTCGCGATTTCTTGGGCGAGCGCGCGGGCCCGTAAGAGCCTCGCGAGGTCCTAGGGCCACGCTCATACAACCTAATAGGAGAAAGCCATGGGATTGTCCTGGCAACAAGGCCCGCTCTCAACGGGACCGGTCGGCAAATTCATAGTACCCGAGCCGCTGCCCAAGAAGCTTCTCTACGTCGAGCGCTTGCGCAGGCGGATGCGTGTGCGCTTCGGAGGACGTTGGATCGCCGGAAGCGAGAACGTTCTCCTGCTTTTCGAACCCGGCCGATATCCGGTGGCCTACTTCCCGGAGGCCGACGTATCTCCGCACGTGCTGGAAAGGACCGAGCACACCACCCAACACGCGGATCTTGGGCTCACGTCCTGGTATACCGTCCGAGCGGACGAGCAGCACGTCGCGGCCCGCGGAGCGTGGCAGCACACCGGACTGCCCGAGCACGCCAGCGAACTGCAAGGGCGCGTCGCGTTCGCCTGGCGCGCAATGGATGCATTCTACGAAGAAGACGAACGCATCCTCGGCCATGCCGCGGATCCCTACCACCGTATCGACATTCGCCAAACTTCACGCAAACTCGTGGTCCGCCAAGGCGACCGGGTCGTCGCCGACACCAAGCGTCCGCAGGTCCTCTACGAGTCCGGTTTCGGGCCGCGCTGGTACGTCCCACGCGACGACATCGACGAGACCGCCCTCACGCCGGTAAAACTCCAGACGTTTTGCCCCTACAAGGGACTGTGCAGCTACTACTCGATTGGCGACGCTCGCCAGGCAGCATGGTCGTATCCCGACGCCTATCCCGAAGTGCGCCGCATCTCGAATTTCGTGTCGTTCGAACCTGACATTGTCACCGTACATCTCGATGGCACCCAGCTTCGTCTTGAGCCCGGTCAGTCGGTGGTTCCACACGGCCCGGATCGCAACCTCGATCTCGCGGAGTTGGAGCGCGTTGCCAGCGCATAGGCTGGCTTCCGGCTCCTTCCAAGGCGGAGCGACAACATGGCTCGACTGCTATCGGTGAATGTCGGCCTTCCGCGCGATATCGTGTGGAAAGGACGCACCGTGCGCACCGCGATCTGGAAGGACCCCATCCAGGGCCGTTGCTGGGTGAGCCGGCTTAATCTCGACGGAGACGGTCAAGCCGATCTCGGCGGCCATGGCGGCGAGCAGCGAGCGGTCTTTGTCTACCAAATCGAGTCCTATCGCCACTGGGCGGAGCAGTTGAAGAGGACCGACTTCGTTCACGGGCAATTTGGCGAGAACTTCACGATCGAGGGATTGTCAGACGATGCCGTTTGCGTTGGCGATCGCTTTCAAATTGGCGGCGCTCTGTTCGAGGTCACTCAGCCTCGCGTGACATGCTATCGCGTCGGCATTCGGACCGACGAACCCCGCATGCCGGCTCTGTTGACGTCCAGTGGACGGCCAGGATTCTATTTCCGCGTCCTGCGGGAAGGGGAGGTCGGCGCCGGCGACGAAATCGTGAGGGTTGGCGAAGCCACCGAACGAATGACCGTCGCCGAGATCAACGCGCTGCTCTATTCACCCGATCATCCGCGTGATCGATTGCAGCGCGCTCTGCAGATCGAGGCGCTTTCGCCCGGATGGCGCGGATCGTTGGAGGCATTGCTGCGGAGTGGGACAACCGCCGGCGGTGGTGGAAATGCGGGGCTCGTGCCGGCCGCGGCGGCGCATCCGGCGGCGTCGGGTTTCTGGCCGCTCAAAGTCGTGGCGATCGATCGGGAGTCTGCCGACGTCTTCTCGGTCTCGATGCGGAGTCCGGATGGAAAGCCTCTGCCGCAGGCGCTGCCGGGCCAGTATGTCGTCCTACGTCTCAGACAAACCAGCGGCAGTTCACCGCTCCTTCGCAGTTACTCGCTCTCGGGTCCGCCTTCAACGGAGAGTTATCGCATCAGCGTGAAGATCGAGCCGAATGGCGCGGCGGGGACCTATTTGAGCCAACATGCACGCGTGGACGATGTTCTCGATGTCAGCGCACCGCGTGGAACTTTTGTTCTGCAGTCGGGGAAGCGGTCCGTGGTGTTGCTCAGCGGCGGTATCGGAGCGACGCCGGTTCTTGCGATGCTGCACGCACTGGCGGCTGCCCGTTCGGCACGGCCTGTGCTATGGCTGCACGCAGCCCGCGATGGGCACCATCATCCGTTTGCCGCCGAAGTCCGCCGCCTCATCCCCCTGCTTACCCACGGCCGCCGCTATGTTTGCTTCAGCAGCCCGGACCAGCGCGACAAGATCGACGGGGACTTCGATGCCGCCGGCCGTTTATCGCGATCGCTCTTGGACAAGATCGGCATCGCGAGACAGGCGGATGTCTATATCTGCGGACCCAATCGCTTCATGACAGATATGAAGGAGGCGCTCGCAGAGTTAGGTGTGGCGCGCGAGCGCGTTCGTACCGAAATCTTCAGTGGCGGCGAGCCGATGAACCCTGGTTTCACCGGTACGGTGGCGCGAGCTCCCCATCCGCCTAAGAGCGACGCTAATACGGGCCCGTTGGTCTCGTTCGCGCGAAGCGGCATCGCCGCACACTGGAATGCGTCCGGTTACCAAAGCATCCTGGAGCTGGCCGAGGCGTGTGACGTCCCGGTCCGTTGGTCGTGCCGGACCGGCGTTTGCCACAACTGCGAGAGCGGCCTGGTTTCGGGCGCGGTCGCCTATGGACCGGAGCCACTCGATCAGCCAGCCCAAGGCAACCTTCTTATTTGCTGCTCACGGCCGACGAGTGACGTCGTCATCGATTTGTGAATCCTGAAAAGGGGTGAGGCGATGAATGCAACCAGCGCAGCGGTCGTGAAGTTCTCCGTCGAGGTCGTTACATTGCCGGTGAGCGACGTCGATCGCTCGCTGCGGTTCTATGTTGACCAGGTCGGCTTCACGCTCGATGTCGACTATGAGCCGAACGACGCCTTCCGCGTCGTGCAGCTCACACCGCCGGGATCAGCCTGCTCGATTCAAATCGGCAAAGGGTTGACCAATACGGCTTCGGGATCCGTTCGCAACACCTATCTCGTCGTCACCGATCTTGAGGCGGCGCGGAGTCTCCTCATCGAACGCGGGGTCGAAGTCAGCGAGATCAGGCACAAGACACCAATCGATGCGTGGGATGGAGGTTTCGCAGCCGGGCTCGACCCCTCGCACAGGGACTACGCGAGCTTCGCAGACTTCTCGGACCCGGATGGCAATCGTTGGGTGCTGCAGGAACGAGGTTACTACAATCCGTAACGTACGGTCGAAGCCCCCGGCCGCTCGCTTCTGGCCGACGCTGACAACGCTGGCGAACGCCGAGATGTCCGGTTGTGTGCAGGTTTTTGGACGCCGGGAACGAGAGACGCTCGGCACGCTCAAGTAGCCGGCGTCCAAAAAGCGACAAGGCACGAAGTCGCGGGATTGGGGCAGTGGCTGAGCAGCGAGCGCTAGGGGGACTTGTAGGAGGTGCTCGACTTACGAACTCGAAGAGCGGCCGCCTCGAATTGCGTGCACAACTTAAGCGTCTTGGCACGAGTGTTGCTAAATAGGGGATTTAATCTTCCTGGCCCGTGCAATTTCAAATAGTTGCGCGTCGCGGAAATGGCACATTCGGCAACCATTGCGCGATCAATCGGTCGATCCGTGTTCAGTGGCATAGTGGTGAATCAATTTCTTGCGAGCAGAAATATCCACAGCACGTTCAAACGAACTGGTTTGCGCTATTCGTCAAGGCGATTTTGTTATTTTCGCGCACGGAGTCGATGTGGCTCGCCAAGTTAAGGTGCTGGCCCGCAGATGATCTGCTGGTTTGATTATACGTTAGTAGCCGACGCCGACGCGAGTTGATCGCGTTGCCCCTGCCACCCGCTATCCCCTGTTCTTTCCATCGCTGGCGGCCTCTCGGCTCTTGCTCCCGCGCAGCGGGCTGGAGCGCAGCGACTTTGTGCTGTGGCCCATCTGCGACCTCGGACATTGTCCGTTCTTGTGCCGCTGTTGCGGGTAAACCGGACAACCAGGCGGTCGCCGCTTAATACGTATGCGCCATGGTGACGGGCTCGCGCTGGTCGATGCGCTAGGATGGGAAAGCCCCGCCCGGCGACCCGAGCGGGGCTTGGAGGAACCCCTACTCGCCGCTCTTGCGGGGCCGCGACCACAGGAGCGTGTAGCCCTCGCCGCCTTCGTCGTCGAACAGGTTCGCGTAGATCGGCGCGTTGAACGAAGGGTCGTCGAGCTTGAGCGAGAGGTAATCGCGGCCCTCCTCGGAGCGCTTCGACCAGGCTGCGCCAATCTCCGCGCGACCCACATAGATGCGGTGGCTGGGAGCGTTGTCGTTGGAGCGGTTGGTCTCGGCGACAATACGGACGCCCTTGGCTTGTAGGCTCAGGGTGACAATCTCGCCCTGGAAATCATTGCCGACCTTCTTGAAAGAACCGATGTTAGCCATGTCACTTCTCCTGTTGTGTTTCGAGCCCGCGACCACCGCGGCCTCGATGGCGATCTAGAGGCCGAGGACGATTGGCGACGCACCCGCTTGCGGGCCGGAGCGCAGCGGAGGACGCCGTTGTTGCGACTTTCTTGCCTCGCGAGGAATGGGCGTAAGCCCAGGGGAAGAAAGTCGCATCAACGGCGTTGCGGCTCAGACGATCGAGGCGCAGCCGGTCTTCGGCCAGATCAAGCCATCAAAGAGGCCACGTGCGTCCGCGTGCTGAACCGCATCCTAGGGAGAGACTTGGCGAAGCTCGGTTGTGCTGAACAAGAGCTCGCAACGTTTCGGCGCAGAAAGAGAAACAATCTGCCGCAAAGGGCGGTATCGTCCCGGAATGAACGATCGAGCGCGGCGCGCCGCTCCACCGCCGCTATGTGGGCCAGACAGAGATTGGTGGGGCCTGCCTAAAGCGCTCCGAGGAGGGCCGCGATTACCTCTCGCTCAAGCTCGACGACCCTTCGTTCAGCGTGACGCCCTGTGCGGTCTTGCTCGACCAATGACGGCGACGAAGCCTCATCGCTCGTGCGTTGCGGCTGCAAGAACTGGTCGAGGCATTTTCTCCACCGCCCCGACCGAATCCAACGGGCGAGTCTCCGCGAAAACGGTCAAACGCGTCCATGCCGTGCCGCCTATGCAAACCGCACCTAAGCAAGCGAAGGCCTCGCGCCAGGCCAGCGAAGGCACCCCGATCTGCGACAGGGCAAACACCACATGATAGCCAGCGATTGCCGCAGGGACCGCAAATGCGGTTGCGATCGCGACACGCAAGGTCAAGGAACGACTAACGGCGAAGGCGACCCGGCCAGCGGCAAGCGTCAGCGCGCCAGAAGCAATTCCGATAAGCAGTGCGCCGAAGACGCCCGCGCCATCCCGAAATGCCAACATTCCGGCACTGAGTGCGACGAAAAACGGCAGCGCATAGATCGCCAGCGAAAAGATCAGCCAGCAGAACAACCCAATACCAAGTGTGTTGAGGACAAGCCCAAGGGCAAGCATGGCGGTGGCTCCAATGCATAGATGTACTGGTCGCGCCTTCCACCACCACCGCGGCGCGGCTTCGGACGTAAAATCGAAACGAGGCGAAGTTGCGGCGTGCAACTCCACCTTGGCGTCTTCGAGGTGACGGCGCTCACGCGCCGCCGGACTTCCAGACGGGAATGCCGAGCCGCTTTGCCTTGTCGGCAAGGTTGTCCTGAATTCCCGTGCCCGGGAAATGCATGACGCCGATCGGCAGGAGGTCGAGCATCGCGTCGTTGCGCTTGAACGGCGCCGCTTTGGCGTGCTTGGTCCAATCAGGCTTGAACGCGATCTGCGGCACCTTACGGCTGGCTGCCCATTTGGAGGCGATCAGTTCGGCGCCTTTCGGCGAGCCGCCGTGGAGCAGGACCATGTCGGGATGCTTGGCGTGGACCTTGTCGAGACGATCCCAGATGAGGTGGTGGTCGTTGAAGTCGAGCCCACCGGTGAGCGCGATCTTCGGCCCTGCCGGCAACATGACCTCAGTCTCAGCGCGGTGTTTCGCTGCGATGAAGTCGCGGGAGTCGATCATTGCCGCGGTGGGCGTGCGGTGGTTGACCAGTGATCCCGACCGCGGACGCCAGGACGAACCGGTGTGGACCTCAAATCGCTCGATGGCCTGATCGCGGAAGAGCTCCAGGCAATTACGGCGCTCGATCAGCGTGATGCCTTCAACCGTGAGGCGCTCGAGTTCGACCGATCGTACTTCCGAGCCATTCTGCTCGCGCTGGCTCTTGTGCTGCGCATGCTCGTTTTCGTCGAGGTAGCGTTCGATGCGATCGACGGCACGGTGGAACAGGTTGACGGTCGACCAGAGCAGATCGTCAAGGTCCGGCTCAAGCCGCGTCTCACTCAGGGTCGCAACAAGGGCGTCAAAGATATCCACCACGGCGCCGACGATCATCTTGCCCTGGGGGAGCGGTCTTGGATCGGGCTGGTCATCGAAGGGACGATAGCCGAAGAGCTGTAGTTCAGTGAGGACGTGATCCGTTGGAGACGAGGCATGTGGCGGTTCGACGTCGTCATAGTCGGTCATGGGAAGAGGTCCTTTGCCGGATCGGCCGCGACCATCGCGGCCTTCGTGGCGATCCTCTGACGGCAGGCGGAACGGGCCAGAACCCGAAAGGGCCGAAGCGGCAGCGGAGGATGGCGGGGGCCGGCTATTTTGCTTCGCGATGCAAAGCGCGCGGCCAACCGTATGATGTGTCCTCACATCGCTGGCGCGCGGCAGAAAATAGCCGGACGCAGCCATTGCCGGCCCGAGCCGCTTGCCGTCCGATCGCCCTCTAGAAGGCCGTGGTCGCGTGCTCTTCCGGCATTGGACGCGTCGTGACCGGGCTGTCGTCCCCGATCGAAGTGCACGGGCTATTCCGCAGCTACCGTCGGAGAATGCAGGAAGCGGACGACGTCCTCCGGTACGAGTTGAAGAAGCAACGCTGCTCGGAGGGCCTCGAGGCCGAAGATGTGCAGATCTTCGTTGAAGTCGCCCAGTCGAGGCGACAGCGGGATCACTTCAATCCCGACGGCTTCCGCGCGCTGGGCGAGAATAGCCTGTCCGGCATCTCCCGCGGCATCGTCGTCGCGGGCGATATAGAGACGTCGCAGGCCAGACGGCAGCAACATCGCTGAGAGGTGATAGGCAGAGAGAGCAGCGGTCATGGGCAAGGTCGGCAGTACATAACGCAGCGACAGCATGGTCTCGATCCCCTCGCCCGCAGCGAGCACGTCGTCCACCACTCCGAAGCGAACGGCGTTGCCAAGCAGGTCGCCCATGGCCCGTCGTGGCGTGTCGATCGGGGCCTTGCCGAGCCGCACGCGATCGAAGCCGTGTGGATCTAGCCAGGTGCGATGCACGCCGGTGATCCGTCCCTCGAGGTCCGTGACCGAGCCTATCATCGCCGGCCATGTTTCGGTCGGCAAATGCTCGTCCGGTCGGTAGTAACAACGCGGGTGGAAGCGAAGGCTGCCACCATGATGGATTTGGCCTATTCCGCGGCCTTGCAAGTACATCTCGGCTAGCGTCCCTTCAATCGGGCTTGATATCGCAAAGAGCCGACGAGCCGCTTCCTGCGATCCGGCCGGCGCGACTGAACGAATGGGTTTCGGAGCGAATTGCGGCTCTGAACGAGGCAGCTTCAGAAACCGCCGCGCCTCCTCGGCGACCTCGCGAAAGTCTCGCAAGGCCAGACTTTCGCGGATGATGTCGAGGAGATCGCCATGTTCTCCGGTCGCGGCGTCGGTCCATTTCCCAGCGGGTCCCTTCGGCGATTCCTGCAGCCGCACGAACAACGAGCGGCCCGGCGCGTTGTGGACGTCGCCGACTACCCAGTATCGCCCCGCTCGCTTGCCGCGGGAGAGATAGTGCCTGCACACCGCCTCGGCGTCGCGCGCGAGGCGGCGTGCCAGTTCGGAGGCGTCGCGCGACATCACGCAGCCTGCCGCTCACTGATGCGCGCTACCGGATAAGTGTCGAGCACTTTCGACAGGACCTCGACGCCGCTCGCGTCCGTGGGCACGAACATCCGCAGCTTCCAGGAGATGATCTCCCCAAAGAGGCCGTAAGCACGGAGGCGATCGCGCATTGTGTCGTTGAATCCCGACAGCTCGATGCGATGTGCACCCATCACCTGGACGCGGCGAAGTTGGAGTCCCTCCGTAAGCTCGAGGACGGTCCGTCCCTCTACCAGCGCGGCAAAGGCGGCGTCCGGCGTCAACGCGGGCGCATCAGCCGCAAGGACGTCCGCGACCCAGGTCACCGAGACCTTGCGGCCGATGATCCGCTCGCCCGCGTCGGTCTGCAGCCGATAGACGCGGGTCGACTCATTCGGCAGCTGCTTCCAGATGGGCAGCAGCAAGCCGGCCACGACGTGGATCGTGCTTTCCGTGAACGCTGGGATCTCGGCAAGCTCCGCCAGCCAGGCCGCGGCGAAGCGTTTGCGGTCCGCCTCGACCCAATGGCTTTCCGCCATCATCTTCAAGGGAGCGCTATGCTGCTCCATCGGCCGGATCAGGCGGACACGCTGCTCGATCTCGCCGTCATCAAGCATGAAGCTCGGGGCTGGGACCTGCACCGCGGCTCGTCCCGAGCGTTCATTGGTCAACAGGGTGGCGCGAAGATCGGAAAGATGAGCGAGAGCACCATCCAGGTTCACTGGATGATTGCGCTGGCGCTGGGTGATCGTAAGCAGCCGGGTCTCGGCGCCAGTGCCGGGATGGACGTAGATCGTCCGCCGGTCGATGACGACAAAGCTCTCGGCGCGGAGCGTTTCTAGCCCGATGTCATAGATGCCCGAGGCGACCGCGCCTTCGATCCGAGCCGTCAATAGCTGCTCGAAGACGGTGAACAGAATATTCTGAAGATCGATCGTGAGCGCTAGCAACCGGTTCAGGAACGTCGTGATCGGCGGCAGCTCATCCCTGAGCCCATTGGTATCCGTCAGCTTCAGGCCGGTCGCATCCTCGAACCGCTCGAGCGAGCAGCCCTCGACCTTGCCACGCGCCACGAGGGTGTAGAGCTGGCGCAAGGCGTCGCGGCCGTACTGGCTTTCGAGATTGTCCTCGGGCCGGAACAGGCCCTGCCCTCCGGTCTGGCGCTGGCCGCGCGTGATCGCACCCAACGTATCGAGCCGGCGGGCGATGGTGCTGAGAAACCGCTTCTCCGCCTTCACGTCGGTTGCGATGGGACGAAACAGCGGCGGCTGCGCCTGGTTGGTCCGGTTGGTGCGGCCGAGCCCCTGGATCGCGGCGTCCGCCTTCCAGCCGGGCTCGAGCAGATAGTGGACCCGCAGGCGGCGATTCCGTGCCGACAGCTCGGCATGGTAGCTCCTGCCCGTGCCGCCCGCGTCGGAGAACACAAGGATCCGCTTGACGTCATCCATGAAGGCCGAGGTCTCCGCGAGGTTGGCCGATCCGGCTCGGTTTTCGACCACCAGCCGGTCACCCTTGCGAACGATCCGGCGTGAGCGGCCGGTCACTTCGGCGACCAGATCGGTTCCGAAGCGCTGGATCACCTGGTCCAGCGCGCCCGGGACCGGCGGCAGCGAGGCGAGCTCTTCGATGAGACGGTCCCGGCGAGCGACAGCTTCCCGGCTCTCGACCGGCTGACCGTCACGATAGACAGGCCGGGAGCAGAGGTTGCCCTCCTGATCGGTGAAGGGCTCGTAAAGCTGGACGGGAAAGGAATGGGCGAGATAGTCGAGAACATACTCGCGTGGGGTGATATCGACCTGTACGTCGCCCCACTCCTCAGTCGGAATCTCGGCGAGCCGACGCTCCATCAACGCCTCACCGGTCGAGACGATCTGGATGACCGCGGCGTGTCCAGACTCAAGATCGTTCTCGATCGATCGGATGAGCGACGGCGTCTTCATCGATGTCAAAAGATGCCCGAAGAAGCGCTGCTTGGCGCTTTCGAAGGCGGACCGTGCCGCAGATTTGGCCTGCCCGTTCAGCGTTCCCGTTGCGCCTGTGATGTTGGCGGCTCGCATCGCCGCATCGAGGTTGTTATGGATTACGCTGAACGCACCGGCATAGGCGTCGTAAATGCGAACCTGCTCCGGCGTAAGTTGGTGCTCCACCAAGTCGTACTCGACGCCTTCGTAGGAGAGCGAGCGAGCCGCGTAGAGACCGAGCGCCTTGAGGTCACGCGCCAGCACCTCCATGGCCGCGACACCGCCCTCCTCGATCGCTTCGACGAACTCGGCACGGGTGGCGAACGGAAAGTCGGCGCCGCCCCAAAGGCCGAGGCGTTGGGCATAAGCGAGATTATGAACCGTGGTGGCGCCCGTCGCCGACACATAAACCACGCGTGCATTCGGCAAGGCGTGCTGAAGCCTCAAGCCCGCGCGCCCCTGCTGAGAGGCCGCCTGATCGCCGCGCTCACCCTTGCCCCCGACCGCATTCTGCATGGCGTGGCTCTCGTCGAAGATGATCACTCCGTCGAAGTCCGAGCCCAACCATTCGACGATCTGCCTGACGCGCGAAAGCTTTTCGCCGCGCTCATCGGTCCGTAGCGTAGCGTAGGTGGTAAATAGGATGCCTTCCGAAAGCCGGATTGGGGTGCCCTGGCGAAAGCGGGACAGCGGCGTAACGAGCAGCCGCTCCATGCCGAGCGCGGACCAGTCACGCTGTGCATCTTCGATCAGCTTGTCCGACTTGCTGATCCAGACCGCGCGGCGGCGGCCCTTGAGCCAGTTGTCGAGCAGGATCCCCGCGACCTGCCGCCCCTTGCCCGCCCCGGTGCCATCGCCCAAGAACCAGCCACGTCGAAAGCGGACGGCATTCTCTGCGTCGTCGCGCGCGGCGGCCAGAACATCAAAGGTCGCGTCGACCGTCCAGGAGCCCGAGAGAAACTCAGAATGCGCCTCGCCTGCATAGATGACGCTCTCGAGCTGAGCGTCCGACAGAAGTCCGTCTACCATAACATTGACGGGCAGGTGCGGACGATAGGATGGCTTCGGTGGCGCAACGGAAGCCATCGCCGCGGATTGCACGAGTTTGGTCGGATGTGCGCACGATCCCGAAATACGGATCGACTGCAATCCATACTCCTCGTAAAGTGCATCGGTCAGCCGGCCGCCTTCCGGCGGCGACCATTCGACCGTTTCGTACGCAAGTTCGACACCTTCTGGTGCTGCGGTTATCGAAGAGGACGAAGAAGTTGGTGCAACGGGGCCGACCGATCGTGACGTCGCTGGCCGCCCGATAGCAGCGATCTCCGATGGTGAGGCGACGGGCAGCCTTTCAGGCACATGCTGGTTCACCCAGCCAAGCAAGGTCGCGACATCGCCCGCCATTCCTGGCGAGGCAGGAAAAGCTTTCGGATCTGCGGCGGGCAGCTTGTCGATCACAAGCAGCCTCGTATCCGTCCGAGTGCCATGCTTGGCGTAAAAGCTGCCGTCGATAGCCGCAGAAAACACGACCCGCCCGCGTTCCTGGAGCCGCACAAAGGCATCTCGCCATGTCGGGTTATCCGGCGCGAAGCTCGCGCCAGCGATGGCGACGAGGCGTCCACCGTCGCAAAGACGCGCGAACGCCGAAGCGACGTGGCGGAGAGCCGCAT
>Ga0105239_10003617_pt1 | contig 18889 bp, 18 predicted proteins | sample KBSC44metaG_FD_92761 | JGI IMG/M metagenome (GOLD analysis project Ga0105239, IMG submission 92761) | Corn rhizosphere microbial communities from Kellogg Biological Station, Michigan, USA - KBS C4-4 metaG | ecosystem: Host-associated > Plants > Roots > Rhizosphere > Soil | place: Michigan, USA...
CCAGTTGAAAGGCAATTGGTGAGGTAGCGCGGCTGGCCACCAAAAGGCCCGCACCGAGCAGCAAAGAGCCACACAGAACCACGATGCGAGCGCCGAAACGATCACTCGCCGTGCCCCAGGCAAATCCAGCCACGCCCATGACCAGAAAATCCAGTGTCATGGCCATGGAGATCGTGGCACGACTCCATCCGGTACTGGCCGACATAGGTCCCAGGAACACGGCAAGCGAGAACATCGCCCCGATCGCCACGCAGGTCACGAGCGCGCCGACGCCCACGATAACCCAGCGATATCGCTCGTTAAAACTCATTGCAACGGCACCTCCGACCTGAAGGACGCACGGCCCGCGAGGCATCCGACAGTTCCTGCTCTCATTTTTTTAATTGCAATAAATCCCACAGATTCCCGTACAGATCCTGAAACACCGCCACGGTGCCGTAGCCTTCTTCTTTCGGCTCCCGGACGAAAACGACACCTCGCTCCTTGTAACGCCTGAAGTCCCGCCAGAAATCGTCCGTGTGGAGGAACAGAAACACGCGCCCACCCGTCTGATTGCCGATGCGGGACTCCTGCTCCGGGCCAACCGCCCGTGCAATCACGAGTCGGGACTCCGTCGAGCCCGGAGGGGCCAACAGCACCCATCGCTTATTCTGGGCTTCAATGAATGTATCTTCGATCAGAACGAAATCCAGCGTTCTGACATAGAAATCGATCGCCTCGTCGTAATCTCGTACGACGAGTGCAACATAACCGATGGATTGCTTCACGGATCCGCCGTCACTCATAGGTCGCACCTTGCGCCAACACCGCCTCGTAGGCCGCCCGAAGCTGCTCCGTCACCGAGAGCCTGGCGCGCCTTTTCCGGGTTTTCCCAAGGTGACGCTCGCGCAGCTCGTCCATGAAGGCTTCCCACATGCGGGGACCGCCATCGGCCAGCAGTTTTGCCCGGATACCCAGCTCGCGGGTCACGGGTAGATATTTCACTCCCCAACTGCCGATTTGGGCCAGGATAGGCAGCAACTCGATACCCTGCTCGGTCAACGAGTAAATGGCCTTCTGCTTGTGGGTCGGGTCATCCGTCTTTGTGATGATTCCCTGGTCCAGCAGCGTCTTGAGCCGCTCGGCCAGAATGTTGGACGAGATCCCCTCCTCCGAATTCACGAGCAGCTCCCGGTAGTGACGCCGGTCACCAAACATCATGTCGCGGATGACCAGGAGGCTCCAGCGGTCGCCGAGCACCTCCAGGGTCAGGTTGATAGGACAGCCGGAGCGGGAGTCAGTGGACATCAATCTGCTTCGTTCATGAGACTGCTTGCAGTTTTGCATCAGTTTGGCTAGCGTTCAACTGGCTGCAGCGTCAGTGGCGGTGATTTCCGAGGAGAGGGTCGATGCAACCGAAGCAGGTCGTCTCGCAGGATGAATGGCTCACCGCCCGCAGGGCGCTCCTTGTGAAAGAAAAGGCGCACATGCGTGCGGGTGATGCCCTGGCGGCGGAGCGCCGCGCCCTGCCCTGGGTGAAGATCGAGAAGCGCTACGAGTTTGATACGGAGCACGGACGCCGCACACTTGCCGAACTGTTCGGCGGCTGCGAACAGTTGATCGTGCATCACTTGATGTTTGCACCCGAATGGGAGGCGGCCTGTCCCGGATGCTCGTTTCAGGCGGAGCACATCGACGGACCCGCGCGGCATCTGGAACACCACAATGTGAAGATCGTTGCCGTCTCCCGGGCTCCGCTCGACAAGATTCTTGCCTACCGGCAGCGCATGCGTTGGCGCTTCGACTGGGTGTCCTCCTTCGGCAGCGATTTTAATTACGACTTCCACGTGTCGTTCACAAAGGACCAGGTCAGCCAGGGCCGGATCGAGTACAACTCAGGCACGATCACAGTCGACCCACGGTACGTCAGTGAGGAGCTTCCGGGCGTCAGTGTGTTCGCCGCTGGAGAAAACGGTGAGGTCTTCCAGACTTACTCCACGTACGCGCGGGGACTCGACGCGATACTCACCGCGGATCACTACCTCGATCTGACACCTGAGGGCCGGAACGAGAAAGCCTATCCGCAGTGGCCGCGCCGACACGACGAATATCCAAAGAAAGCAGCCACAGATGCTGCCGCCGAGTGCTGCTCACGCAGCGCAAAGGAATAGCGCATCGCACAGAGGGAACCCGATGTCTCAACAGTCCAATGCAGCTCCCGCGATCACCCGGAAAGCGCTACTGACGGCTCTCGCTCTCGCGATTACCGCGGCTCCTGAGTCTCGGTATCCGCAAAGGTGATAATCTCCGCGAGCAGATAGCTCGAATAACGCTGTGAGCTTACCTCGGAGCCGGTCGTGCGCTACGGACTTCTGTTGCTCATCCCGCTCAAGCCCGCAGGCCTCATCACTGTCGTTGTACTGAGCGCTGTACTCACTGCATCGCTGCGGGCCGGACCCTTTGGGGTGCCGCTGATCGCCATCCTCTTGTCCTGGTTTTTCAAGTACTCATTTGCGTTCCTGGACAAGCTGGCGACCGGCGACAACCGGTCTCCTGTCCTATCTGTCGAGATGATCGTCGGCTCAATGGGAGAATTTCGCTGGTTGGTGCCACTCATACTCGTGGCCGTCGCATTCTTTGCATCCGGTGCGGGATCCTTCCTGTTGGGAGCCGCGGTAGAGGTCATCGCGGCGCTCGCGCTTCTTGCCTACCTCCCTGCCATACTGACAGTCCAGGGTTGGACCGGCCGCCTGTCCCACAGCCTGAATCCACGTCTATGGGGAATCGCCATCAGGAGTTTCGGGCCGGACTATTTCTGGATGAGTCTCTGGACCATTGCCGTTGCAGTTCTGTGTGTCGCCCTGCCCGCCGCGAGCGACAGCGTGCCCCAGATGCTTCGCATCGCGTTGTGGCTGTTTGCCTGGCTGGGTGTGATTGCCCTGGCTGGTGGGGCACTGTTTGCCCATCGAAAACCGCTGAGCGAGAGCCTGCCGTTGGTGTTGCGGGAGATCGAGCCCCGCACTCTCGAGGATCTCGCCACGGAGCGTGAAGAGTGGTTGGATGTCATTTACGGCTCCTGGCGAGCCAATGCCTTGGATAACGCCTATCGAAGTGTCATCGAACGCCTCGAGAGCAGTTCCGAGCCTTTGCAGGAGCTGCGTTGGTTGTGGAGTCGAGTAGCAACTTGGGATCCACCTCAACTTTCCAACCGCATCGCGCAGGAGCTGATCTCACGACTGCTCGCCGAAGACCGGGTGGGCGAAGCACTGCGGCTGGTCAAGGAGCGTCGCTCAGTGGCCCCCGGATTCGGATCGCGGACGAAGGGCGAGACACTGCGGCTTGCGCGTGTCGCTACTCAGACGGGCGATCGGGACCTGGCGGCCGCTCTCCTGCGGGAATTCGATGACATCACCTGAAACTGCGCTGCCGGGCGCTCAGACTGGCGTCTATTCCACGCCAGAGACATTATTACGGCCGCCCGTCAGGGCAGCGAGTTACCCAACGGACCTTCGCACGGGAGGGTCCGTCGACCTTCACTCAGGAAAACAGCCATGCGCCGCCGGGACATCCCAAAGATTCTCTTTGCCGCCACTACTGCATCGCAGGTCCAGGCAACCACAGGGAAAACAGAAGCACACAACTGCACCCCCTCGCATACACGGACCGAGGCCGAGGTAAGCGCCGGTATCACGCCGACCCACTACGAATTCTCCGCCACCAACGGCGTCGACGTTCGCCGCTACATGTCCTCCGCGCAGCTTCAGGATTTCAACAAAGTCAACTATACGAAGTGCACCGGAACAGACCACTGTCATGACGGAACACCCACTCCTACGGTTGACCAGTCCTCAGCCTTGCGGGCAGCACTCAAGGTGTGCTCCGCGATGACCCACTGGGCGCCGCTGATCGTTCCGGGGAAGCTCTATGTCACCAGCACCCTGATGATCGATCGGCACGTGGACAAGATGGGGAGCGAGTTCATCATCCAGGGAGCCGGGCCGCAGGCTGGATTTTATACCGATGGCAACGTAACGATTTTCGACAGCACCCTGACCTGCACCACGACGCCCGTTTCCGAGTTCATCACCTTCAAGGACATCCGTTTCGAGACTTCATCCGTCTTCAATGCGTCCTACGTGATGAGCCAGGCATTCCTACGGGTGAAGTTCATCAATTGCTTCTTCTTCATCATCCGTTGTCTGAATGCCAGGATCTATGCCCAGACCTGGCACTTCACCAGTTGCAATATCCGCTTCACCGCCAACCCTTTCCTGTATGCCCCGGGGTGCTACGACATTTCCTTCATTGACAACATCATCGAGGGAGGCAACACCCTCCTGAAGGTCGACAACGACGACAACTCCGGCCGTGGAGCGAGCGGCGTGAGAGTCATCGATAACGTGATCGAGGGCCTGCAGAGCAGCACCCTGGAGCTCACCGGCTGCGCTGGGTTATATGTCGTCGGCAACCACATCGAGAGCAACCCGGCCGCGGATATCAAACTATCCGCGGGCAAGCACGAGCTCGCCAATCACTCGGTCGTACTGGCCGGCAATTACGTCTTCAATCCTAACGGGGCATGGGTCTATTACGGCCGCACGACCACTGCCGTTTCGGTCGGAAACACGGTGACCAAGGGAGACAGTCACACCCGAAATGCGGGCTTGCTCCATAGCAATGCCACGCAAGTAAACACCCTGAGCAGCATCGGTGACAGCGCCGACGGCGGTGTGGCGGATGCCAAGATAGCCGGTACATCAGGAGCGGCCATCCTGGCAAACGATATCCGAGGGCAGCAATGCTCTACGCCACGGGGCCCCGGTGATGTTCGATCGACCGGGGCCAAGTGACGGGGGATCTACTTACTGAAAGATATGACGAAACTCTGAGTTGCCAAAGGTGCTGGTGAGCCATTCACCTGCGTCAGCGCACCGGTCACAGGGTCCATCGCATATGTTCCCAGTGTGTTAGTACCGTTAGCGTCAATACCCATTGTGAGAAAACCACCGCGCGGATTGAAGCTGAAGCCGCTGACAGCGCCTCCAAGCGAAAGGGGAGACCAGGCAAGTGATGTCAACGTGCCGCTCGTCGAGTTGATTGCATAGCCGTACATACCATCGGTGGTCGCGGCGTACAGGAACGCGCCGGTCGGATCCACCAGTAAACCAAATGGAAACGTTCCGGTCGCAAAAGGAGAGCCGGAGACGGGTGTCAGCCCTCCTGTCGTACTGTCGATCGAAAACACCGCAATTTCATTGGAGGAGGGAAAGGCTGTAAATAAGAATTTGGTCGCCGGATCAATGGCGATAGACGATGCCCAGTTCGCAGTGGCGTAGGGAGATCCAGCAACGGGGGTCAGCGCGCCTGTGCTGGAGTCGATGGTGAAAGCTGACACCCCTTTCTGAACACCCGCGACCGCCAATTCATTCGGCGCATAGAGAAATTTGCCGGAAGGATCGACTACCACCGCGTTGGGATGACTGACACCGGTGAACGGCGATCCAGGTACAGCGGTAAGATACCCGGTCGCTGAATCAATGGAATAGGCGGATATGTCGTCCGATGCGTAATTTGCTGTATAGACATAGCGTCCGGAACGATCCACCGTAATATCAACGGGGTTTGATCCAACGGCAATACTCCCTCCCGCCAACGGGGTAAGCACTCCGCTCGACTGATCGATCGAATAGGGAATAACCTCTGTATCCGTCACAATGAGCGGATTGATATCGTGGTTCGCATATGCAAACCTACCCGTTGGCTCGGTAGCGACGGAAGACATGAGTCCGTTAGAGCATTGCGGCGTACTGAGAGGCACCAACGCATTACTGACCGCGTCAACCGCAAAGCAAAAGATGCCTTGGAAAGTGCCAACGTAAGCAAATCGCGCAGGCGAGCTCGTGCAAGTAACCACCACCGTGCCAATTGCCGTATTGATTACCGTACCCGAGGCATTGTTCAACACACAGGTCTGCGCCGGGCTGCTCGGCTGGGTCTTCACGGTCACGGCATAGCCCTGCCCGCTCGCAACGGGACCCACGAATGAGAACGCCCCGTTGCTGGTCACTGCAAGGCTCTCACCGCCGTTGATCTGGAGCTGCAGTCCGGTACCTGTGATTCCGCTGACCGTTCCTCCTACGCTGTAGGTGTTGGTCGTGCAGGCGACCGAGACGTTTGTAATCGCCCCCGATGCCACAGCGCCAGTGGCGTTCGTGAGCGTGCATGTCTGGCTCGGACTCGTCGGCTGCTGTGCAACGGTAATGCTGTACTGAGTTCCGCTGGCCACGGCGCTGTTGAAACTGAAGGCGCCGTTCGCGGTCACGCGCAAGGGGTCGCCGCCGTTTTCCAGCAACGTCAGCCCGGCCCCCGCCAGTCCGGAGACCGTTCCGCCAAGGGCATAATTATTGGTCGTGCACGTCAAAACGAGATTGGTGACATTGGCACCCATCACCACGCCGGAGCCGCTGCTGAGGGAGCATGTCTGGCTCGGATTCGTGGGTTGCGTACTGATGGCAACCTGGTAGGAGCTACCGCTGACGAGGGGTCCTGTAAACGTGAAGGGACCATTGTTACTGACAGCGAGTGTGGCTGTTCCATTGAGGGTCAGCGCCAGGCCAGATCCCAGTAAATGGCTCGTAAGCCCGCCGACTGAGAAGGTATTCGTCACACAGGTGACTGACACATTCGTTATGTCCGCAGCCCCCACGGTGCCCGAGCCGTTTGTAACACTGCACGTCTGGCTCGGACCGCTCGGCTGCGCACCGACTGTGACCGCGTAAGCACTGCCGCTCGGAACCTTGCCAGTGAATGAGAACGCCCCATTGCCAGCGATATTCAAGGTGGTTCCGCTATTGCTCAGAACCAGCCCTGTCCCGACCAGGCCACTGACCGTCCCACTGATGGAATGAGTGTCCGTTACACAGTTAACCGCGACATCCGTTACGTTCGCATACGAGACCGTCCCCGTACCATTGCTCACGGTGCACGTCTGGCTCGGCGAGGTCGGCTGAGTTCCAACGGTCACGGCGAACGACGTTCCGTTGGTCACTCCACCGTTGAAACTGAAATTTCCGTTCACAGGGATCGTGAGCGACACGCTCCCGGGGTTCTGCAGGACGAGTCCGGATCCGCTCAGCCCGCTGACCGATCCGCCAATAGTGTACCGGCCTCCGTCCCCTCCGCTGCCGCCTCCGCACGCAGCCATCAGTGCCAATGGCAGGACGATAGCCACCCGGGCCGCGGACCGACCCCAACGAATCAACATAATAAGCCTCCCTGGAAAGCGACCCAGCCTTGGATTTTTTTCTGGGCCGACGCGTTTCGCCGTGTTGTTCTGGTGTGCGAAGGAGTCTACACGTTCGCAGGGCCGAAGACTATCGATCGCCGGTCGACACGATGGTGTCCGCGACCGAGAGCGCATCCGCGTTGCGCTGAACGCTGTTTGATGTTACGGAATAGAGGTACGCAACCGCCTCAACACACTAACCTCGTCTTCTTTCCAAAAACGCAGTCGTGGCGGCATCCTTGGCTGCAATCGCCTCTCGCCAGGCGGGCAGCACCGCCAGGGATCCATACCAGCGACCAATTTCCGGGAAACGTGCAACCGGCAACCCCAGGCGCTCGGCTGTCGGCACCAGCGCGCCGACCGAGAAGTCGGCGATAGTGAGGCGATCGCCGATCAGCCATGCCTTGCTCTCGAGATGGTGATTCAGCACCGCCGCGAAGCGCGCGAAGTTCGCTTCGCCCCGGGCGATAAAGGCGGCATCCGGGGGACCGAGACCGAGCACGGCCTTCGAGGTTTTCTCGAAAGCAACCATGCCGCAGGATTCGGCGTCCCAATGCGCACTTTCCCAGGCGAGCCAGCGCATAACATCCGCCTGTCCGGACAAATCCGCCGGCCATAGACCGCTCTCGGGCCGCTTCCCCGCCAGGTAGAACAGGATGGCGTTCGACTCCCAGAGCACGAAGCCATTGTCCTCGAGAGTGGGCATCTTCCGATTGGGATTGAGGGCGACATATTCGGGGGTGAGCTGATCGCCACAGCTCAAATCAATCGGTCTCAGCTCGCAATCGATAGCGAGATGATTTTTCAGCGCGACGATGGCCAGCGCGCGCGACGACGGTGGGAATAGGTACAGCCTCATGGCGGGGGACTCTGTCCAACGCTCGGTGGGTCCCAGTGTAGTGTCATGGAACGCAAAAGCAACACAACCGTCATGTAGGCGCCGTAGAGTCACCAGCGTACAGCTACCGCTTCAGGACGGCGGCTGGCTCGTGACGGCTTGCTACCGCTCTTCTACTCAACCGACGACGGTGACTCGTGATGCGCAGGCTGATGCGGCAGTTCGGCATTCGAGCCCTGTATGCAAGTCTGTTGACGCTGGGGTTGGGAGCCATGTGGCCGTACCCGGCGCACGCCCAAGGCATTCCGACGCGGTCACTGATTACCGCTCCCATTGAAGAAACCCGGCTGACACGCCTCACCGGCAACACACGGCCGGAAGCGAATCTGTCGAACGATCGCGGCCAGGAGCCCGAAAGCTTTCCGATGCAGCACCTGCAGTTGCTGCTCAAGCGGCCAGCCGAGCGGGAGGCCGCTCTGCGCACCTACATTGCGCAACTGCATGATCGCTCATCCCCCAACTTTCATCACTGGCTGAGCGCAACCGAGTTCAGCCAGCGCTTCGGGCTCTCGCAACAGGATGTCACGTCCGTTACCGCCTGGCTGCGTCAGCATGGCTTCGTCATAAACTCTGTATCCGCCGGTTCGACCGTCATTGATTTCTCCGGCACCGCGGGTCAGTTGCGCGCCGCCTTTCACACCGAAATACATGCACTGAATGTCAGGGGCACACCCCACATCGCCAACATGAGCGATCCGCAGATTCCGACGGCATTGGCGTCCGCGGTAGCGGGAATCGTATCGCTAAACGATTTCCGTCCCCGCACGTTCCACCACTCTCGTGCCAACTACACCGTTTCCTCGGGAGAGAAACTCCTGGTCCCCGCGGACCTTGCCACCATCTACGACCTCAATCCGCTCTTCGCTAAAGGCCTGGCCGGACAGGGCCAAACCATTGTGGTCATCGAGGATTCGGACGTATACAGCACCACGGACTGGAGTACGTTCCGTAGCACTTTCGGCCTCTCGTCCTATACCACCGGCTCATTCACCCAGGTCCATCCCGCTCCCGCCAGCGGTCAGAACAACTGTGTCGATCCAGGAGTTACCTCCGCCGGTGTGGATGGTGAGGCCATTCTCGATGCGGAATGGGCCAGCGCCGCCGCCCCGGCAGCCGCCATTGAGCTCGCATCGTGCGCCGATACGACTACTACCTTCGGCGGGCTCATTGCATTACAAAACCTGCTCAACCAAAGCGGTACTCCCCCGGCCATCGTCAGTATCAGTTATGGTGAGTGCGAAGCCGCCAACGGGGCTGCCGCCAATTCTGCCTATCTCTCGACGTACCAACAGGCCGTGGCGGAAGGAGTGTCTGTTTTCGTCTCCTCCGGAGACGAGGGCGCGGCGGGCTGTGACCCGCACCAGAGCGCGGCGAGCCACGGCATCGGTGTCAACGCCTTTGCCTCGACAGCCTACAATGTCGCCGTGGGCGGCACGGATTTCGGTGATACCTACGCAGGGACAGTCAGCAATTATTGGAGCACCACCAACACAGCCACGTACGGCTCGGCTCAGTCCTACATCCCTGAGATTCCCTGGAACGACTCCTGTGCCAGCAGGCTGATCTCGCAATTCGAAGGTTACGGCACGAGCTACGGCAGCAGTGGCTTCTGTAACAGCTCCACCGGGGCGAACTTTCTGACTACCACCGCCGGTAGCGGCGGGCCGAGCGCATGTGCCAGCGGCACTCCTGCGACACAGGGCGTGGTCGGCGGCAATTGCTCCGGAACCCCCAAACCGTCATGGCAGTCGGGTGTGTCAGGCATCCCAAGTGATGGTGTACGTGACCTCCCTGACGTGTCTTTATTCGCGGGGAACGGTGTCTGGGGTCACTACTACGTCTATTGTTGGTCACACACAGCAGCCGGAGGCGCCGCTTGTACCGGGGCACCCAGCGGTTGGTCTGGTGCCGGCGGCACGTCCTTCTCATCTCCCATCCTGGCAGGTATCCAGGCACTGGTTAATCAGTCCACCGGTGCCCGGCAGGGGAACCCGAATTTCGTCTACTACACGCTTGCTGCCAGCCAGAGTGCCAGCGGCGCTGCGTGCAATTCCAGCAGTGGAAACGCTGTTTCCACCGGATGTGTGTTTCATGACGTCACACTGGGTGACATGGACGTCAACTGCACTGGTACGTACGACTGCTACCAGCCCTCAGGGCCCCATGGCGTCCTCTCCACCACCGACACGACATACGCCAATGCCTATGGCACGGGTTCGGGTTGGGACTTCGCGACCGGCCTTGGGAGTATCAACGCCAACAACCTGGTAACATACTGGACCTCAACGGACCTGTCGCTGAGTGCCAGCGGCACGGTAACGGCAGCCAGCCAACTTTCTTACACTCTGACCATCAATGATCGCGGGCCGCAGAGTGCGGCAGGGGTAGTGGTCACTACTGTTCTCCCGTCCGGCGTGGTTTTTGTACCCAGCTCGAGCAGTTCCAACTGTACCCAGAGCGGGCAGACCGTCAGGTGTACAGTGGGGGCACTAGCCGTGGGCGCCACGACATCGCTCACGATCGTGGCTCAAGCAACCGCCCCACAAACGATCACTCTCACCTTCACGGCCGCTTCGAGCAACGCGGACCTGAATCCGGCAGATGGCTCGAAGACCGTCTCTGTTACCGAAACGGGCGCGGGCTATAGCGTGGACGCCCCGATGCCTCTATGGGCCTATATCATTCTGGGCTTGCTGTTAATGGCGATCGCGAGCCGCCGGCGTCCCGTGGGCGGGTAACCTCTCGGGATGACCAATGCAGGAAATACAACGCCATCAGCACTATCGGACCCAACGGCAATACCAGGCCATGCAACGCTTCCCAGGCGGTAGGGCTATACCGAAGAACATAGTGCAACAGCATCAGGCGGCTCACACTCAGCACGTAGGCGAGGATCGAGCCCCATAAAAGACCCCGCAGCCGGTATTTCAGGCTGGCCGGATACGCGAGGATAGCGGCGGTGAGCAGCAGAAACATTTCGATTCCTTCGCAACCGCGCGTCACCCGTAAGTTTGAGCCGTCTGGCGAGGCGAGCGTTCGCCCGACCAGCTCCACGTGCTCGCTGGGCGTCACCGCGTTAATCAGGAACGTCGTCGGTTTGAGAATCAACGTTTCGGTCACAAATCGCTCGAACAGGGTGCCCCGCGCTGCCTCGAATCCGCCCGTCAGGAGAGCGAAACCGATGACGAATGCCATGCCAAAACGCAGGGGAGTTGCAGCCATAGAGGCGCAGATTGCCAGAACCCCCGGACCACCACCATCGCACGGCAACTCAGCCACTGAGTCATAATGACCGGATCACATTGAACGCGCCGGTCCGGAATCCATGTCCCGCACCCTTTCAGTAAAACTGACGCCAAAGGCATCCTCTGACCGCGTCGGCGAAGTACGTAAACTGCCCGATGGCCAGGAGCAGTTGACCGCCTACGTCACCGCCGCGCCGGACAAGGGCAAGGCCAACGAAGCGCTCATTCGCCTCCTGGCAAAGCACCTGGGGCTGCCGCCCTCCCGCTTCAAGATCGTGCGTGGCCATACCAGCCGCAACAAGTTGATAGAGATCGAGTGAACCTCATGTCGCGCGCCCCTGGGAGCCGGCACTACCGAGGGCGCAGCAGGTAGGCAACCAACTGAGTACCCATCCCACTCGCCACGAAAGTGATCTTGTTGTTGGAACACAGTTTGTGCAGCCAGTCAAAAGCACCGCCATCGATCAATGGCATGTCAGTATCCTGATCGGCCTTGACATCGATCATGAAACGAATTCCATCATAGTAAGAGTGCTCCAGCACCTGGTGATGGACTTGCGCGTTGACACTCTTTGCAAGGCGCTCAGCCAACTGCGCGTTCCGCTCCGTCGCCAGCAGCCGCACCTTGCGATTCTGTGTCCGATAGCCGTGCCGTCCAAGACGCTCGAGAGCCGCAAGATGAGTGTTGATATGCTCGGCGAGCGCACCGGAAAGGAACTCCCGATTCTCACGCTCGTGCCCCGCAGACACGAGACAGAACATCCGGAAGTGTGCGGCGAGTCCGGGCCGCTTGGGAAAGACCTGCGCCCTGAGGCAGCGGTGGCTCGTGGCGATCCGGACCTGCAACCCGCCGTCCTCTTTCAAGCGCCTCGCGCACTCCAACGCGAGAACGTTCGTGGGGTCAGAGACCACCTCCGTACCCCGTGCTGTCGATACGATTTTGTTCTGGCTCGCCAGGGCGACCGACGAGCACACTCCCAACGGGGCCAGCGGTGACAACTCCACTGCCTCGAACGCAGCCGCCGCCGCAAGCAGATGCCCGTCCACGTCATGCAGAGAGCGTTGGTCAACGTAACAGGGCTGTACGAAACGATCCTTCCCCCATTGCTCTCGCAGGCTGGCCGTGGTTCGACGGCTCGCTCGCGCTTCCAGCACACCCAGCAACACGGACCACAGCCTCGAGGCCGGCAGACCGGAAGCCAGCGCTTCCAGCGCTTCCGCCGAGAGACCCTCATTTGTCCATGAACGACCGTCTTCTGTCATGACGCGCAGCTCTATGCTAGAAGGATACAAGCAGAGATAATCACATATACTGTAGCGTAGCCGCACGTAGCTCCCTCGGACCGGACCCGCCGCACTCGCTCATCGGCTTCAGGAATTCCAACCGCCATGGCTCACCCGAACACAACGTGGCCCGAACTGCCCTATACACAATGGCGGGATACGGCAGCCACGTTGCAGCTCTGGACTCAGGTGGTCGGCAAAGTACGGCTTGCACTCACCCCTTGGCTGAATCATAGCTGGCAGGTCCCGCTGTACGTGACCAGCCGGGGTCTCGGTACGTCACCGATTCCCTTCGATAGTGAGATTCTGGAGATCGAGTTTGATTTCATCGGGCACCGCCTGCTCTTGCGAAGCAGCCGCGGACAGGAGCGAGTGCTCACACTCGCTCCACAGTCCGTCGCGGAGTTCTATGGCCGCGTGATGGAGACTCTGCGAGATCTCGGTGCAACCATCACTGTCAATGAGCTTCCGAGTGAGCTGCCTGATCCGATTCCTTTCTCACAGGATGTCAGCCAGCGCTCCTACGAATCTGGCGCCGCTCACGCGTTCTGGCGGGCACTGATCCAGGTCGATCGCGTTTTCAAGCGTTTCCGCAGTGGTTTCCTCGGGAAAGCGAGCCCGGTTCACTTCTTCTGGGGTAGCTTCGACCTCGCGGTTACCCGATTTTCCGGCCGGCTTGCACCGTTACATCGCGGTGGCGTACCGGGGTTGTCTGACGCAGTTGTGCAGGAGGCATACTCGCATGAAGTCAGCAGCGCCGGCTTTTGGCCGGGTGCGGATGCCTTTCCAACTGCCGCCTTCTATTCTTATGCCTACCCCGCACCGCCGGGTTTCAGTGACCGGGCGGTGACGGTGGGTGCCCACTTCGATGAGAAGTTGGGTGAGTTCATCATGCCCTATGACACTATCCGGACAGCACCAGATCCGGAAGGACTGTTGCTCGACTTTCTCGCCACGACCTACGCAGCGGCCGCGGACGCAGGCCATTGGGATCGGGCGCAGCTCGAGTGTCCATTGGGCATTCCGGGCCGGCCACGCCCGCTGCGCTGACTGTGCATTATCTCAAAACAAAGCGTCCATGGCATGCCGGTCCGAATCGGTCAGCTCGAACTCAAAAATGCCAAGATCCTCGCGCATGTGAGTCTCCGAGCGAGTTCCGGTCAAGGGCACCATTTCGTTTTGTGTCAGGTATCGGAACAGGATCTGCGCCGGCGTCCGGCGGTGTTTCGACGCCATCTCCCGCACAATGTGATGAGTCAGCACCCCTGGATTGGCCGTCAGTGTCCAAAAGCTCTGGTAGAGAATTCCGTGTCGTCGGCAGAACTCCCGAATCTCGCGATCGTATCCGGTCTCCGCGTAGAAACGATTCTGGACCACGGCGGGCTTGAACCGCGCCGAGTCGTATAACACCTCCAACTCCTCGAGCTCATAGCAGTTACTGATCCCGAGCTGCCTCACGCCGCCAGCGTCCACCAATGATTCGAGTGTCTGCCACACTTCCAGTGTTTGTCTCGCGCCCGGCAAAGGGGAATGCAGTACGACGCAGTCCAGATACTCCGTCCTCAAGTTCCGTAGCGAAACCGCGAACGATTGCCTCACCTGTTCGGCGAGTGGAGCCTTCGGGTCATAGGGAATCCGTGTCGGATCCTGGCCTGACAGCGGCGTGAACTTGGTCTGCAGATAGAGATCTTTGCGAGACAGTTCGCCGCCGTTCAATAACTTGCCGTCCAGCACCGAGGCCACGGCAGCCCCGACGCCGGGCTCGTGGTAATGCTTGGGCTGACAGGCCGTATCGATGCCGCGAAATCCTTGCAGAATGGCTGTCCGGACGAGGACTTCCGTGTCATCTTTCTTCCACGCGGTCCCATAGAGAATTCTCGGGCTGCGCACACCTGCGTTGGAGGTTACGAAAGCGTCCATGGGATGTTGTTCCGTCAGGAACGCCGCTGGGCGTCCAAAGGTCGCTCAGCCATAGGATAGGCCAGAAAAAACAGGGCCACCCCGAGCATCAACGCCATATCCGCTACATTGAATATCCCGGTCCGGACAGATCCAACGCCCATATTCAGGAAATCGGTCACGTGCCCGTCGAAGCGAATGCGATCGATGAGATTGCCGATCCCACCTCCGCTGATCAGACCCAATGCGGCAGCCCGCAGCCGCCCGGATTGCGCGGCGACCAATGCATACAACAGGGTCGCCAGAACAAAGGCAACACCGCCTATGGTGAACACGGCAGTACCCCAACGATGGGGAAGTGACGCTCCAAGGCTCAGGAACGCACCTGGATTCTCTGCATACTGCAGTCGCAGTGTATCGCCCAGAAAAGATACCGCGGCGTGACCCTGCAAATGATCTCGCGCCAGAAACTTGGTCGTCTGATCACAACCCACGCAGCCGATCAGTATCACGAAAATAAGGGCAATCCGCCTCAGTCGTTGCACGTGAGCTCTCCAGGGCGCAGGTATCCGCGCGGTCGTAGCGATAGGATACGAAATTCCCGTGCCTTTCAACCCCAATTGGGTCCAAACGTGCCCGAAATCAGGCAGCTACAATCATACCGCGCCTAAGTTGAACACGGCCGCCACACGAGCGACAGCCTCACTGTCACCGGGTCGGCACTGACCCATCCCGCATCGGTACGCATCAGGCGCGCGTTCCGGACCAGCCCCATCCAGTGGAGACCGGTCTCGACATTGAGTTCCCCGGTCAGCTTCCACGAGGCGCCGACCTCGGCCATCATGCCCATCGATCGCTCACGGCGTGTTGACAACGCCGACGCAGGGGTCGGGGCGCGCGACTCCAGGTACACGGCCCGATCGATCCCGGCCTCGCTGTACAGCGAAAATGGCGACTCGGAAGCAAATTCGTGCCTCAATGCCACCGTGTCGGGTCGATCCCAGAGGTGCCGGTGTATGACCACCTGGACGCCCCGGACATCGAGCAAGTCAGTGAGCACATCGGACGCGGTGCGTCTCGCTTTCCAGCCGAGATCCAGGGCCGGGTGGCCTGACGCAAGATCCTGCTCGGCGTCAGCACCAAGGAGAGGCTCCCCGGGTGTTGGAAACATCGTTGGTGGGATCACGCGGACAATGTCACGCGAAAGCACGGGTTGAGCCAATGCAGAGGGCTGAGCCAACACAGAGGGAGGAGTCAACGCAGCAGGCTGAGCCACTACAACGGGCTCCTCCAACACAATCAACTGTTCTCGGGTCGCATAGGCAGAGCCGGCGAGCAGTGCGAGTGCACTGGTGCTGGCCAACTGAAGGGTAGACAGGCTCATGGAAGCCACTCCGCGAAAAAGGACACGTGCGACGCGCCCTTCCATATCCGCAGAGTGCCAACGCAGTCTGCACCGGCGAGGGCAGCAAAATGTCCATTGTGGCCATCATCCGGGCAAATTATGGCGCCCGGTCACTGTCCGTCCATGACCCGGCGGATGAAGTCGTCATATTCCCCACCCATTGGAATGTTTTCATCGACTTTCACGCGCCTGCGCTCTGCCGTGACTTGCTGACCGGTCATAGGATTGGCGCCCTGTTTCTCAAACCGCTCCGAGTACGGAGATCTACCCGCCAAGTCCGCATTGCGCGGCGGCGGCCCGGAAGGTCTCGACGAGATCGGCATTCGGCGAAGGATCCAGGATGGAGAACACCACCTTCGAGAAACGCCCCTGCCACTCGGGGCGGGCCAGCAGCTCCATGAAGGTCCGGGCAACGAGCTGCGGATCATTGCGAAATACGCCGCAACCCCAGGCACCCAGCACGATGTCGCGAAGACCCTGTGATGCGGCGAGCGCCAAAACATATTCCGCCCGCCTTCGAAGCACGTCTGGAACCAAGGTCAAGTCCTGGGGAGCGTTGTGACTCAGAGCGCCGGCGTTCGGAGCCGCACTGGAGATGAAAGTCGCGTGGCGCACGCCGCTCAGGAGAGCGCCCGTGTCATCTCTGAATATTGGGCACCCCGGCGAGAGAATCATTGCGTCGGAGTAAAGCGGAGACGCCTCTTTTCGATGTCGCTCATAGAAATCCCACGCCTTCATCAGCGAGGGGTACAGGCCGGAGCTTCTTGCCAGTGACTCTTCCTGGGCCTGACTGCCCGAGAGAAATCCGCCACCCGGATTCTTTGCAGAAGCGAAATTGAGCGCGCCCACTGTCGCGCAACCCGCGCGCAACAACCGGGCTATCCCGGAAAGCGTCGTCTCGTTTTCAATCTCGACAAGGGTTGGGACCGCTGTACCCGGTTCGGCGAGAACTTTGACCAGGTGCATTTTCAGGTCTTCCGGCCAAAACAGTCGTGTTGCCTCAACACAATTTCTGAGGTCGTCCTGGATCCTGACATGGACTCCATCGAGCGACGTATAGCTGCCGCCTTCAAGGATTGCCACCGTTTGCTGTGCCATCGCTGCACGCGCGGTACGATTCACTTCTCAACTCCCGAAAGCGGATGCCGGGCAAGAAAGGCAACCAGGCCCTCCGCCATTCCACGCGGATTTTGTACCTGCAACAGATGCGTTGCGTCGGGCAACACAAAAGGTTCGACGTTGGGCAGCCACGACAGCAGCAACTCCTGTCGCTCGTTCCAGATGGGGCTCAGTTCCTGGCTCTTGGCGCCGACTACCGCAAGGACCGGCTGCAGGATCCGACGCGCATCGTCACGCGTGAATGACCACTGTCGCATCGCCGGAAGCTCCACACGGAAAAACGTGTCGGCATCCGCGACGTGTTGGTTGAAAGCTCCAGGCAGTGCTCGGTCCAGCACCTCGCGGTAGCCCGACCCGCAAAGCCCTTGCAGAAATAGATCGATGGCACCGGCTTTGTCACCCACACTGTAGAGCTGGAGCGCCTTCTCGACGAAGACGCGGGGCGTCCGTGCACTCGCCGCCGAATATAAGGCGGGTTCCAAAACAGCCAAAGAGCGAACAACATCGGGAGCATCCAGCGCCAGTTGCAATACAATGTTTCCGCTGGAGGAATGTCCGACCAGGTGCGCTCGCTCGATTCCGAGATACTGCAGTAGCAAGCGGCAGTGAGCCCCCTGCTGCGCGAGACTGATCGGCCCTTCGGCCGGACTGCTACCCGCGCAGCCGACACGATGATAAGTCAGCAGGCGGTAACGATCAGCAAGCACCGGCTCGGCCGCCAACGGCATGAACCAGTCGGCAAAGTGCCCGGGATGAATCAGGACTACCGGCTCACCGCTTCCCCGGATGTCGAACTCGAGCTCAATGCCCTCGAAAGCGGCTCGATCCATGTGTTGCAATCCTTTGGTCGACATTCGCCTCAATCCCCATTTTATCAGACGGCCATGGTGGCATCGAGCCGCCTCGCCGTCGCGTTATCTTTGCGTTTGTTGTTGATGTCCAGTAATACTCGGACTCGGACATGCAAACGAAGATGACCGGCTGCATCGGGATCGCGGTCGGGAAAGCGCTGTTGAAAGTCTCATCGAAGTACAGCGCATGGTTGTTCTGGCCACGGTCCTGGGGGGCTCTGGTTGGCATCGGCCCCGGCGTTCGTCCAGCTCGCGGGCGTAAAGCAGCCGACCTTCTTCAGCCAGACGAGCCAAAACATGACGCAATCGAAGCGGCCCCCAGGTATCTCCCCCGTCAGATGTCGACAATCAGCGACAGTTTGCGTCAACTTGTTACGTGAATACGCCCACGCGCTCATTTCGTGCGGAGCTCAATTAATCCATCTAAAACAATTACTTACATTGTAAATCCCAGGTTTGGCACACCTCCTGCTTGGTGCTCACCAACCGTGCGCAGGTCAGACACGGACACTTGCAGCAGGAGGATAGGGTATGCGCGTCGCTCAGAAGGGATTCACGCTCGTCGAGTTGATGATTGTCGTGGCCATCATCGGAATCCTCGCGGCGCTCGCGATTCCGGCCTACCAGAACTACATGATTCGCGCTCAGATCTCCGAAGGTTTGAGCCTGGCGGGCGAAGTTCAGGCGGACGTCGCGGCTTACTACACCGAGCACAACGCATGGCCCACCCAGCTCATGGGACCCGCGCCTGCTCTCGGATACACGTCCAAACCAACCAGTAAGTACGTTTGGTTCATCGACGTGAGCGTCGGCACGGTCATCATCAAGTACGGCAATCAAGTCAACCGGACCATCACCGTATGGAATGAGCTCGACCTGCGGCCGCGGCTCAGTGCCAACGGGGATGTGATCTGGGTTTGCGGA
>Ga0105239_10003620_pt1 | contig 18885 bp, 20 predicted proteins | sample KBSC44metaG_FD_92761 | JGI IMG/M metagenome (GOLD analysis project Ga0105239, IMG submission 92761) | Corn rhizosphere microbial communities from Kellogg Biological Station, Michigan, USA - KBS C4-4 metaG | ecosystem: Host-associated > Plants > Roots > Rhizosphere > Soil | place: Michigan, USA...
CGGGCTGATTATTCCAAATGTTACCGAGCTCAGTTTTTGGACGCCGTGGCAGGTTCCCATGATCGCTTTCTGTTCCGTAGTCGGCGTCAGTCTTTTTGCAAGCCTGTTTGGCATTCGCAAGGTCATTAGCGCCGAGCCTGCAATGGTTTTTCGAGGATAAACCCATGAAATCAATACAGTCTGATTTAAGGGGTGTTTCCGTAGAGAACCTGAATAAAAGCTACGGTGTCGGCGAAGGGCGTAACCATGTCCTGCATGATGTTTCAACCCAATTTCATGCGGGAGAATTAAGTTTACTCGTCGGGCCCTCCGGCTGCGGAAAAACGAGTCTCATCAGTATTATTGCCGGCATCCTATCCGCTGACTCCGGCACCATTAAAATTTTCGATACCGACTTACACCATCTGAATACGGCACAGAAAACAGAGTTTCGAAAACAAACCATCGGATTCATTTTCCAACAATTTAACCTCGTGCCGACATTGAATGTTCAGGAAAATGTGGCTATACCACTCCTTATCCAAGGCATGGCAAGGCGAAAGGCGATGTCTCAGGCAGCCGCCATGTTACAAGAAGTGCATCTTTTGCCTCAAATTGAGTTATTACCCAACCTGCTTTCGGTAGGCCAGCAACAACGCATTGCCGTTGCACGGGCCTTGGTCACGCAACCCAAACTATTAATCTGCGATGAGCCCACTGCCTCACTGGATGCAGAGAATGGGCGTAATGTGATGCAGTTGATCAGTCGACTGGCTGTGCAAGAAGACCGTGTTGTGATCATCGTCACCCACGACCAGCGAGTTCTTGATTTTGGAGACAGGGTAATCGAAATGGAAGACGGTCGAATCCGACACAGTTTGCCTCGATCCGACTATAAGGAACTCCTTTAATGCCTCATCCTCACGCCAGACGTTTTTCCATTCCTTTGAGTATCTGGTTAAGCCTGCTTGGCTTCATTGCCGCAGGCTTTTATCTGGTAGACGTGAATCGTGCGGACCCTCTTCATCCGCCATTTCGCCAGCCTGCTAACAAGCCGGAGGAATATGGCATTGCAGGAGAGGGGATTATCGAAGGTCGAAATGGGAATTTTACACCCCAACCCATTCGACCGGGCCGGGTGAAATCCGTTTATGTGAAGGCCGGAGACACCGTCGCAAAGGGACAGGCATTGTATAAAATGGATGTCCCTGAACTGCAAGCGCTTTTAAGTGAAGCCAATGCGGACCTGAAAGCCAGCAAAGAAGCCTATTTACATGCCAAAAATGATGAGCCCGACTTGCCACAACAACGAAAGCCCGGTTCCCATCAGCTCAATGCGCTTAAAGCCCAAGTGGCAGCCAGGCAAGCCAAAATACGGGAACTTCAAATCCAACAGAGTCAATCGATAATCCATGCGCCGGCAGCGGGGGAAATTTTGAGCGTCAATGTCAGGCCTGGCAGCTTCCTGAGTTGCTCTTCGATGGAGCTGCCGCCGCTTTCATTGGCAGCATCCGGTTCCAAGCAGGTTCGGGTGGATGTGGATGAAGTCAATACCGGCAGCATCCGCCCCGGTATGGCTGCGATTGCCTACCTTAAAGGACAGACGGCGCATTCGTTTCCGCTGCTTTTTGATCATATTGAACCGGTGATGCACCCCAAAAGTAATCTTAATGGAAGTAGTACGGAGCGGGTTGACGTTCGAGTGCTGCAAGTTATTTATACTTTTAAAACAACTCCGTTTCCCGTGTATGTTGGCCAGCAAGTAGATGTTTATTTGAAAGAGAGATAGTGATGAAAAAAACTGTATCGATGTCGCTTTTACCGGTTACGCTTCTAGGCATAACGCTTAGCCTTACAGTCTATGCCGATGACTCCCAAGTCGTTAGCCTGTGGTACCCGAAAGTTGCCCCGATTCTCAACAACAGTTGTAGCCAGTGCCATGTGGCAAAAGAGAATGGTAAAAAAGGGATGGCAGCCCGCAAGTTTGATTTAACCAATTTTCTCTCGACCAAGCAGCTGAAGCTATCTGGACCCGAATTGGCGATGCTGGAAAATGTCATCCAAAAACAAAGCATGCCACCCAAACCCTATACCTGGCTACATCCAGAAAGCAAAGTATCCCCGAGCAACAGGAAGATTCTTTTAGAGTGGATTAAAACTGAGAAAGCAAACTAAAAATACTAAAAACAGAAGTTTCTGGAGCTTGCAGAAACAATTAGTGATCGGCTCCACAGTTGAACTCTGTCAGATACCATTACTTTTAAAAAGTATATATTAGTTTTAAAGGTTTCCAATCTATACAAAGTCAACAGCGAAAGCTTTAAGGAAGTAAGGTATGCTGAGCGGATTAATGTGTGGAAATGGTGCTATCGGATTCTGCTGCAAGCGGTCAATGGCAGCCTTGCAGAGAAAGCAATCAGGATTTAATTGTTGTAATTGATGATACGTGCTCAAAGCAGCTTCATTTTTGTATAAAGCTTCTTGAGAAAGTGCCCGGTAGTATAACATAGAGTCTGTCTGGCCATAAATAGCTTCTGAACGGTTTAATGCGTACTCGGCCTTTTCAAAGTGTAGCAAGTAATAATACAAAATACCCAAAATCACCCAGATATCTGGCCTGTGAGCCACAAAATAAACTTGAGGCTCCACCTTCTCCATGATTTGAAGAATTTTTTCAATCTGAAGCGGCGTCAATTGCTGATAGATCAATATCCATTGCGGACTGGCCAAATACAGCGTCCACGGATCGTAAAGATGCGTTTCCATAAAGGCACAAATACTAAGGAAGGCGGCATTGGGTTCCCGGTCTGCCTTAGGATCCATAAGCGGAAAACTATTCACGTAATTGAGAAAAGGATTTTTCTGGAAAATTTCTTCTTTAAAATAATGCGTCGTGTAGGAAAAATCGCAGGGCATGCTTTCAGGCAGCATCATCCCTAGACTGGTGATAAATCGAGTATCCCGCGTGCAGATGAAGCGACCCTTCGCATTTTCAAAGTACTGGGAAATCGCATGGTAATTCACCATCATCGAGAACCCATCGCCGTGAGCTGTATAGAGAGTCTCTCCAAGATTATGCAAGGTTGAAAGATCTGAAAAGCCTTTGTCTGAGCTTAACAAGAATAATTTTCCATTTGAAAGCTGCTGTAAATTTTTAAGAACCTTGAACGCTCCGATGGGAATCGTAAATAGAAACGTATTATTCGGCTGAGCATACAGGTTCAGAACAGCATTAGCCTCAGAATCAGGGTAATAATTGGGCCCAATGTTTATCATCTGCTTCAGATTTTTAAGTTGCGACAGTTTGAGTGGTGCATCGGTCGTAATCCCGTTCAGTTCCCGGAAAAATGTCAGCGATGCTTCCTGAACTTGTCCATTGTCCACTTTGAATAAATCATGCTTAATCGAATCAAAAAAATAATTACCGATTGCGACTATCGGATTTTTCAGGCTTTCAGCAGACAAGGTGCTTCGCTGGAATTTCAAAAATAGTGTTGGGTCGTCTTCCGGCCTGAATACAGCAAAATCCAGCTTACCTGCAGCCTGATAAGAGTTAAACTCAGGATGGGTTTCCCAGCTTGAAAAATTGGTATCCGAAAAATCCGTCATAACAAAGCAAACGTCTAACGTCTGCAAGGCTTCAAACTGCGCGATTTTATGAAACAGGCGTTCCAGGAAATAATAACTGAAGCATCCTGCCCCTGCTGCCATTTCTAGAATATAAATTGGCGCAGCTTTGTCCAATACAGGAAGGAGATCGAATAACAAATGGCAAGTTAGCTCTGCATAAGCATTCGCAATCACTCGGTTATTGGTGATGTAGAAGGGAACATCATCCCAAGCCTCAATACCGCCTTCCGTATAAAAATTTTCTAGTAGCCTCCAAAGGATACACTCGGAAAGACGCTTGCCCTGCTCCAAAATCTGGAGTTGAGGCGCCTCAATCGTCTCACCCTCCACAATGTATTGTTCATTTGGATTTGCGTAAACCGGCATGATAACTCTCCCGTAGGGATAACCCCTCACAAGACTATTATACTGCTTCTGACTTTTCTTCTTTTGGATCAAAGGAGCAATGCATTCTCAAGGATTCAATGCTACTTTAAATTTTATCGTTAATGCATCAAAGGCAATATCCCATGAATTTAAAAGAGTTATTCCATAAATTCTCATCTAAAACATCTGAGATTGTCGGATCAGCGGGTGCCTTCTGTGCTGCTGCAGGTCTCATCTTAGTGTGGGCCGCATGCGGACCCTTTGTCCATTATTCTGAAACATGGCAACTCGTTATTAATACCAGTACAACCATTATCACCTTCCTTATGGTTTTCCTCATTCAGAACACTCAAAATCGTGACTCCAAGATAGTGCATTTGAAATTAGATGAACTCATTCGTAGTCAAGAAGGCGCTCGTAACGACATGATTGATTTAGAGTCGTTATCCGATGATGAATTAGCCCGCCTCGCACAAGAATTTGCTACGTTAAGAGCAAAAGACGACAGCCTCCATAAAACGCTTGATACCGTAAGTAAGATCCTGGATACCCATAAAAAATCTAGAGGCAAGCATTGCAAGTCTGCCTAATCATTTAATGTCGTTCCTCTATCAAGCAATCAAAAAACTAAGGCGCTCCCCTTTTCAGGAAGCGCCTTAAAAATATCTTTGGCGAGTTTAGTGTTTAACTTTGTCCCCAGCAACTTGGTTGGGTGCAATAGTTTCTTTACCCGCAAAATTTTTGCGATCGGAAGTACCGGTATAAGGATCAACTGTTGTTCCATGTTGAACCGTTACAGGTTTATCAGCAAAAGTTGCTGTTTTCTGATCGCCTACAGTTGCCTTATTGACGACTGTATCGCGAGGCGCACCTACACTTGTGTTGGAATGCGTACTTTCTGCCATCGCGGAGGCTGTCGTAGCGACTAAAATCAACATGCTGGTTAATACTAAATTTTTCATACTAATCCTTTCAGTTCATAAAACTTGGGGTAGTGAACATAATCAAAACCTTCTAAAACTTTTAAGACACTGGCACTTCAGGTTGTACAATATCAGCGTCAACTTTAATTTCATGGGCGCCAGCATTCTTAAATGCAGCTTTTACTTCGGAGGATTTCTCTTCAAGAACATGTGCCGCAATGAGCACACTGCCTTCTTGCTCTAAGCGTTTTTCATAAGCCTTGGCTTCATACTCAGGAATACCAGCACCGACTAAAGCACCCACCATACTGCCAGCGGCTGTACCAATAGCACCACCCGCAATAGCACCGACGATAGGACCGGCCACGAGTAAATTAAGACCTGGAATCAGTAAACTTCCAGCCATAGTCAACCCACCAATGAGGGCTCCCAAGCTTGCGCCGGTAATACCACCAATATTTGCACCTTCAGGAGCTTTAGTTTCGCGTTTAATCGCCGCATATTTATCACGAGTCTTGTCGGACATCCAAACTGTCACATGCTCAGAGCCAACGCCTAACGTTTGCAACTGCTGTAATAAATTATCAATGTCAGATTCTGAATCAAATAAACCTGTTACGATCAGATAATTGGAATCATTCCAAACCATAATTGCCGCCTTGTTTTCTCTCTGAATTTTTTGTAAAACCCTAAACATACACATGAGCTTGAATCAATAATGAATGCATAAGTCTTAGTAGCTTATGATGGTACTATTCATTCTTCATAGCCCCCAAAGGAGTTATTTATTATTGTGACTCTTATCCCTCTATGAGATTTCATCCTTTGTTGGTTTATACTGCCCTATAGTCGGCTATCGCAAATTCCAATCTTTTTAAAGCACGATCCATCAGTTCCCGTTGCCTTAAGTATTTTTGATAGCAGCTTTTAAACTCACCATTCTCAGAAATAGTTTGATACCATTCACTGATCCAAGTTTCCTCAGCATCAAGTTGCAAAATAGCTAACAGATCCTTCATTTCTTTATTGATCAAGCGCCCATGGATAATAGCAATCAATTTATCTTCAGTGTCCAAAAATGAACGCTCGGAAATTGCAAAATCGGAATGTTTTTTGACTTCAGTTTTAAATAGATTACCTTCTTCCTGCATTTTGAGATAAGCAGTCATAAAAGTATTCAAGGCTCGGATGGTTCTATTTTTTAAATGCTTATTCCAATTGATGAGGGGAGCTGTTGTAATCAATCCATGAACTTTTTTGAGTTTTGCGTTATAAAGAATCAAATCATCATAAACAGGCGATTGATCCAGCGTAAGCACTGAGCTCAATTCGTTGGCAAAGGATTGGAATTCTTCCAGGCAACGTTCACGGGCGTTTCGCTCATCTTCTTTTCGATGAAGTGAAAAAACAATGTATCCGACTAAAATCCCCGTAAATGTACTATAGATTGTTCCCGAATAAAGGCCCGTATAGAACGCAAGCCTAAATTGATGCCTGTCGATTCCTTGAAGCTGCGGAAGTATCAGCATTAAATCGGCCCAAGGAACAATAAAAATGCCCGCAAATAACGTTATGAGTAAAAGCCTAAAGTATTTTCTCTCTCTCACCCAATCCAAAAAAGCTTTTTTCAATCGTCTAATATTGACTGTCATGAATTTGTTATCCCAGCCCTTTCACAAGTGTATCCCTTCGACATCTCTAAGGTTTGGATAGTATCCCATCCTTGATAACCCAATAACTCCAGCATCTGTCTCCATCCATTTTTAGCACGTGATTTATAACACCATAGAGGGTTTTGAGCTACCTTGATGCTAACTGGACGAGCTATCTTCTTGGCAAACTCATGAATCTTGGACCACAATCGTTCCAGCAGCGAAGTCTGCAATGCGTTTTTCCTGCTTGGTCATCAGGATCATTAAGGCACTCACTCCTCCCGAAAACAAGGCCATATCCACGATATTAAAGACACCACGGATTAAGGCAGTTGTTGCATTGATTTTTCCGCCCCGCTGACTTACAACTCGTATCCCCATCAATCTCTTACCGGGTGTCTGGCCATTCATAAAATTGTGAAAGGCCCAATAATAGGCAAAATCTGCTACGGTAAACACGATGATTGACGCAATCTGAATGGATGCGAATGCCGCCATACTCGTAAAATAATACCTTGCAGTCAATGCCAGCCAAACAAAATAGGCGATATAAAAAAGCAGCAAAATTGCCTGATCACAAAGGCGGGCCAAGCATCGGCGAGCAATCCCGGCCAATGGCATGGACAGCTCAACCAGTTCGGGCGTCCAAATGGTATGATGTTGATTGAGTTCGGGTGGTGAGTTCAATGGGAGGCACCTTTTCCTCAGTATGAATGCTCAAGCGCTTCCAGATAACTATCGGCAAGTTTACGATAACTTGAAGAATTCAGTGAGCTATTCTTCTCGCCACGGGATGAAAAACATCCCGGTGAAGGACATTGAGGATTTTTCTCACCATTATCTCATTGCCATTGGTATTTTGAGCCGATTGAGAGCCAATCCAGCTTTGCGAGGCTATGTTCAACCATTCCAGAAACTTCTGCTGGAAGCTAATATCCTTCTCTATCCGGAAGAATCCTTAAGTGCGAAGCGTTTTTTCAACTATTTATGGACAACCGTTCCCGCGCAACTTTGGGAAAATCGCTATTTTACCGGATTATCTGTTGCTATTTGCGGCCTGTCCTCGATTATTGGCTTCATTATTGTGTTACAGCATTTTGAAATGGCTGAAGTCTTTCTGGGCGGGATGCGTGATAGCCGGGATATTGAAGAGTACCTATTTTCGCCGGAAGCGCAGCGAAAAATGCTGCAATCGGGTCGCGAAAGCAGTGATGCCACAAAAAGTGCCTTTGCAGCCTTTTTAATGGCCAATAATATCAGGGTTACCTTGCTCTGCTTTACCACAGGGGCTCTTTTTGCCATCCCAACACTCCTGATCCTCGTCCAAACAGGTCTGATGCTAGGAGCGCTTCCCGCACTATTTTATAAAGGTGATTTATACGGGCTGGGCGCTTGGCTTCTTCCCCATGGCGTGCCCGAAATCAGTTCCGCTTTACTGGGCGGAGGCGCGGGATTAAGGCTTGGTTTTTCAATGCTAGCGCCCAGTCCCAATGGCATGGCGGTTCAATTCCGGGCCGCATTGAAGAGCGTGGCAGGAACCGCGATTGTTTGTGCGGTCTTAATGATCTGGGCCGGACTCGTTGAATCCTTTATCCGCCAAAGCACGCTCAGCAATGAAATTCGGTATTTGATTGCCGGGGTATCCGTTATCCCGATACTACTGCTTTACTGGCGAGGCTATATTGCGTATCAGCAATCCGTTAAGCCCATTCCCGAGTAATCGTTTACACTAGAGATAGATATTTTTTGCTCGTCGTTTGTCATTTGAGTCGTTATTAGGTAGAAGAGAAGGCAGGAAACAGTTATGGTACTTCCAAACACCACAAACTCAGAAGCCTCCGTTATCGATATTGTCAGCTTTGGCTATCGCCAGGCATTTCAAAACTTATTGCCGGTCACTAAACTTGCCATTCCGACCATTATTATCGGAGCCCTGTTAGGTGCTGTTCAATTTTATCAAGCCGGATTAAAACCCCGAGATCCACAACAAATCATCATTGCTTTAGCCATACTGCCTCTGGTGTTTGTGAACCTCTACAACTCGTATTGTGTTTCGCGCTATGCCCGTGATCATTATTTCGGCGAAGTCCAAGACTCTGTGTATTCTTATTGGATACCCAATAGCACTTTAGTTAAGGTAATTTTATTAGGGCTTTTAGGGAGTCTGGTATTCATTCCAATGAGCATCGTTGGAGTGATTGGAATTGTTTTACTGATTGTTCCTGGCCTCATTTGGTTCACCTACTGCTTCACAGTGTATAACTTAATTTTTGCGATTTTGATAGACAAGCCAGATTTAGGCGTTCTCGGGAGTATCAAAGAAGGCTTTCGTTTGATGAAAAACAATATCAATCGCACGATTGGCCTGGGCCTGCTGACCGGAATTATTTACTTCGCAATTTATTTCCCAATGTCCTTCTTAAGAGGGGTGCTCAGTGGTGTTGCTCGTTTTTTACATTCCGATGCGTCATCGATAGGAATTTTAGGATTAAGTGCGGCCTTGAATGCCCTGATATCCTGGTTTGCAATTACAGTGGGCTTATGCGGCACCATGTTTGTTCTGTACCGCTATATTACCGATCTCAAGGCTCGTCATGGCGAGCTTGCTGAATCTAATTACAACCACGAGCCTTCAAACTTGCCTCCCGGTATGTTCGGTGTGAAGCGTTAAAAATAGCGTTTTTAACAAATCAGCTTTTTATTTAGATGACCTTTGAAGGATTATCGTTTCAATGGCATCCACTGATCCATTAATATCACCGGTTACGGATAAAGCAGCATCCGTACTTGATATCGTGTCTTATGGCTATCGAACAGCCATAAGACATATTTGGCCGTTAACGCTAATTGCATCGCCAGCCATTCTTTTAAGTATCTATCAAGGCTTTCATTCAGCATCTGATTTTGAGGCAGGTGTCGCAGCTGGACAAGCAGCCCGACTGCGACACACATCTATTCCAGCCATGTATATTGGATGGATAGCTTATCTAATTCCGCTTTATTTTAACTACTGTGCAACACTCTACTCACGAGATGTTTATTTTAATCAAGTGGACCGACCCATATATTCATATATTTTTGGGGAAAAGAAAACCCTGAGTGCAATTTTAGTTTTTAGCGGGATTTGCCTATTAGCTCTAATACCTGCGGGGTTAATTGGAATTATAGGGCTTACATTATTAATCATCCCCGGCATTATTTGGTTTACCTATATATTAATGGTTTATAACATGGCTATTGTTCTCATCCTTCAAAAATCGACAATGGGTGTTAAGTGGTCTATTCAAGAAATATTGCGCTTACTAAAAAACCACACAGGGCGCACAATAGGCCTAGGTTTATTAGTCTGGTTCATCGGCACAATTGTTGCAGTCCCAATAACTTTACCTGGAATGTTTATAAGCATGGGACCTCACATGTCAGGCAATCTGCTAATGTCTATTCTTTCGGCGTTTAGTTACGGCTTAGGCAGTTGGCTTTCAATGTCTATCGGTATTGGAGGCGTCGTGTTTACAACCTATCGTTTCATCGCCGATTTAAAGATTTGGCATGGAGATGAAGATGCAGACAGTATGCTGCCTGCCCCTATTGAGCAAAAGGCTTAAAAGTCTGTGGATAACGATGCCATTCGCAAGGAAGCCGAACGCATTTTAAAGGATGCGGATTTTCATCAGGCCAAACCCGACAATCCTTTCGCAGAGCTTCTGAAATACCTGGCGGATCATTTGCAAATCAAAATGCCACCCGTTGAAAAAGCGCTTGGAAATCGATGGATTTGGGATAGTTTGGGTGGATTTCTACAAATCATATTTTATGGCCTGCTTACGGCTCTGGCACTCTGGCTCATCTATTGGTTGTGGAAAAAAATCTCGACAATGAAACAAACTACAAAATCTGCCTTTACAGTTAGCCAGGCAGAACGGCAGGAAGCGCGATCACAGTATCTACAACAGGCGGAGCAAGCCGCCCAGGCTCAGGATTATCGTCTGGCAGTTCATTGTCTATTTATGGCAGCGGTAACACAAACCATTCGCGATACCGATTTTCATCGAGCAGAGTTTTTAACAAACCGAGAGCTCGGCAATGCGATGGATTTTTCCGGCTATCAATCGTCCGAACATTTGATTCGTTTGTTTAACGAGATGCTGCAACTAGATGAACCCCGATGGTTTGGAAAAACAGAGACAAGCCTACCTCACTACCATTCCATGAGAGGTCTGCACTTAGATTTTTCAAAGCAACTTACTTTTAAGTCCAACAGCAATTCCCCCACTTCTACAGGAGATCGCCGTTATGCCTAAGCGGTTGATCTATTGCTTGTTACTACTCGGGCTGATTGTTGGGCTCGGGGTTTTGATGCCCGTACTCGATCGCAAAAAAAGAGAAAATGAGAGCACTGGTAATGCCGTCAGTGTTGCCGCGAGTGGCTTTAATGCCTTATTTCGATTGCTGAAAGTCACGAACAAAGAACCGATCCGGTTATGGCAGCATTCCATGATGTTGTTAGATGTTCAAAAGCCTCAAACCATGTGGTTTATGGAGCCGGATGATTCATTTTTTTCCGATAGCACTTATTACGTTAAACATCTTCGTTCGCTGGCGTCACACGGAAGCAATCTCATTTTTGTCTTCCAGCCGCATACTCAGGAGCATAAAATAAAACAGCTCAATCAATGGTTTCATTTAAAACTCAGTCCTCAAACTATTCCTTTCTTAAAAACGATTGAAGTCAACAGCAACTTCCCCAGCCGACGCATTTCACAATTAACCTATATCCGTCCACCCGCCTCAGAAGAAGAATGGTTAAATAAAACCCTAGAAACCCGAAAAATTATTAAAGAAGCCCAACGCAGGATTGCAAAAGGGCAAAAAATAAAATCATCAAATATGACTCCAGAGAAACATGAGTTGCACTTGACGGGCTGGGATAGCAAATTACTCGATAAAGCAGACGTGCTATTGGAAACAGCTGAGGGACATGTGCCACTCATTGTTCGCCTTCCCTACGGTAAGGGCTCGATTACCGTATTTGCAAACAGTCCTTATTTAGAAAATTTGCAATTAAGCTATGCTGATAACGCCGCGTTGGCAGTTGCACTCTCCGAGCGCAATGCATCACCTTCTACACTTTTCGAAGTGTATTCCTCAGGCTTTAATGAAAACCAAGATCTTGTCAGTTATTTAGCGACCTCTCGCGGCATCTTAATTCTAATCTCACTACTACTTGGATTAACGGCTTTCTGTGTTTGGTTGACCGCACAGCCCCTTCGAAAAAAGATTTACACACCTAAGAGCGATGATCGCTTTTTTACCCAGGAAGTCTTCATAGAAGCCTTAGCGAACCATTACCAATCTACTCAGAATTGGGGCGAGCTTTATGAGAAGTTCACTCAGCCATTTCGTCATCAAATAGAACAAAAAATACCGAATAGACCCTTTGATGATCAATTGGCACTCATCACAGAAAATCCATTTTACGAGGTTACTTTGGCAGATTTGAAAAGCTGCTTTGATTACCCATTGCCACGATCCGAAGCGGACTTTATCCGTCTCAGCCAACATTTACTGACTGTACAGGGAAAGGTTAACCGGTATGAGCAACACCTCCATTCCAAGCAGCTCTCCATTTCAACCGCTCGTTGAGAATATCCGACACTGGGTATTTGGGCTGGAAACACCGTTGGAGAATACATTGATCGCACTCTTGTGCGGTGGCCATGTTTTGTACGAAGGTCCGCCGGGGACAGCAAAAACATTAATGGCAAAATTACTGGCGCAAAGCATGCACTGCCCCTTTAAACGCATTCAATTCACGCCGGATATGATGCCCTCCGACATTATCGGAACGAATATTTTCAATCAGGAAAAGCACGCCTTTCAATTTAATCCCGGACCAGTTTTTACGACATTCTTATTGGCCGACGAAATCAATCGTGCGCCTGCAAAAACTCAGGCGGCTTTGCTGGAAGCCATGCAAGAGCACCAAGTGACTGTCGATGGAACTGGGTATAAACTTTCCTCTGCATTCACAGTCATGGCAACGCAAAACCCGCTAGAGCAGGAGGGAACCTATCCGCTGCCGGAAGCACAATTAGATCGTTTCCTTTTTAAAATTAATTTCCCCTACCCGAATCGTGATGCCGAAGTCAAAATGATCCAAAACCATCATGGGCAGTCGGATGAAAAACAGGCGGTTTCAGTTCCGGCATTGCTTCAGGAAGCAGACTTATTGGCGCTCCGTAACCAGGCTAATAGCATTGAAGTCCAAGACAGTATTCTTGGCTATGTAGCCGATCTCGCCGAACAAAGTCGCAAGCATCCACGATTGGCGGTTGGCTTAAGTCCTCGGGCAAGCGTGCTATGGGTTAAAGCTGCAAAGGCAAAAGCATTTTTGGAAGGCCGTACTTATGTAATCCCGGATGATATTAAGACTGTGAGTGTTCCATTACTGCAGCATCGTTTGGTGCCCTATCCTCAGGCTGAGCTAGAGGGAAGCACTGTTGCCAGCATTATCGAGCAATTATTATTCACCGTTAAACCTCCGCGCTAAAGCGCAGTGATAAGATTCATTCTCAATAGGCTCAAAAAACTTAGCTTCTTGAAATCACCAGGAATTAAGCGATGACACAAAACAGCTACACACCAACTGCAAGGCTTTTTATTCTTCTATCTATTTTGTTGATGGGAGGCATTCTCTGCCTGGTATGGGATTGGGCTGTATTGCTGTGGATGCTGTCGTTGTTCGTTGCGATTATCGCGTGCATTGGTGATTGGTTTTCACTCCAAAAAAGCCAATTTAAACAGATGAAACACGCTTGCCATCCCCACCCGACGATGAAGCAGCCTTTCACTTTGCGTGTTTGGATAGAGGCAGAGAGTCAATATCCAATCCATATTGACTCCGTGCAATCTGATCAGCTCAAGCTGGATTCTATTCAAGCAAAGCTCGATGCTGCTACTCCAGGAACGTTGATTGCCCAGTGGAATATCACCCCGACAGAACGGGGGTTACTGGAATGGGGAGGATGCATCATCTCACTGAAAACTCCTTTAGGTTTGCTGTGCCGGTGGCAAACCCTGGAAAGCATTCAAATCAAAGTCTATCCAAAACTTAATAAAAACCTACAAAGCATGACTCCAAAAATGCTGCTGCAAGCATTAGGAGCGAAGCAACAGCGCTTCCGCAGAGCTGATCAAGTCTTTGAATCCCTGCGCCCCTATGTATCCGGCGATCCACTTAGACATGTCGACTGGAAAGCTACCGCACGCTCCAACGCTTTGATCACACGACAATACGATTTAGAGCAACACCACAACATTTTGATCTGCCTCGATAGTAGCCGATTAATGGGCACCTTAACCGAGGATGCATCCAAGCTGGATTGCGCCATAGAAGCCGCACTGCATCTGGCACACTTGGCAAACTCAATGAACGATCGCATCAGCCTGATGGTATTTTCTCAATCAGTAGAACAATGGATCAAGCCGCAACGAAATCCCGTGGAGGCCTTTTTGCATGGACTCTACGATATCCGTTGCAAGATCGTGGAAGCGGATTTTAATCAGCTCTGTACGCAGATTCTAACCATTCAGAAAAAACGATCCCTGGTCATCTTTCTCAGTGATTTCATTGATTCATCTGCATTGCAGCCTTTCATGCCAGCATTTAGCAATCTCAATAGAAAGCATTGTAGTTTGTTCATTGGCATTGAAGATCCTGCTTATCAAAAATATCTTTATCCAGTAACCAATGAACAGAAAACAACAGCCCAGAATCTAACGCGTCGATTGGTCGCACAGGATTCCATGGCACGCCGCCAGAAAGCGCTGGGTGAGTTAAGACGACTCGGCCTGCATGCCATTTCTGCCCCGACAGAAACACTCGCTATGGCAGCAATGGCAAGTTACTTACAGATTAAACACGATGGAGCGATTTAACACAGACTCCATTCAAAGCGCTTATTTGAGGTGTTTTCATCTTTGTAGGGCTCGGGATTTAGACCAACTTTGCGACGCAACTGCTTTGCTTTTCCTCGAAAAATAATCTTTTAGTATACAATTGCGCGCTACACTGCCATCATTCAACAAGAAGATACGATCAGGCGTACCTGTTTTGTAGTAGATCACCTGATTGGGAGATAGCCAATGACACAGTGTCCCATAGCGGAAACTCAGATTCATCCCTCAGTCCAGTTCGGAAAAAATGTAATACTGGGCCACAATGTCACCATCGAAGCGAATGTCACAATCGGGGACAATTGCCGACTGGATGCCAATGTCTATATCGGACATGACACAAACATCGGAAATGACTGCCATTTTTATCCCGGTGCGGTTGTGGGAACCGATCCCCAAGATTTAAGCTATAACCCCGAGAATAAAAGCACGACGACCATCGGCAACGGTGTTCAGATTCGGGAATACGCTACAGTGCATCGCGGGACCGGAAAAGACACCGATACCAAAGTCGGTGACCATTGCTATTTAATGGCATACAGTCACGTGGGGCATAACTGCCAGCTGGGCGAGCATGTCATTTTAGCCAACAGTGTGCATTTGGGCGGCTACGTAACAGTAGGAGATTACTCCAATATTGGAGGCGGGGTCGTCGTTCATCAGTTTGTGCGAATTGGCCGCTTGGTGATGATGGGCGGATTCGGCGGCATTCGGCAGGATTTACCCCCGTTTTGCCTGGCTGCAGGCGAAGGCTCCTATGGCGGACCCAAAGCGATCAACCTGATTGGCCTGAAGCGTCGCGGAGTCAGCAAAGAAGACTGCAAAATGCTTCGAGAAGCCTACAAAATACTCTGGTTTAGAGGTCACACAAAAGCAATTGCACTGGCACAGCTGGAAGAGCAGTTTCCCAATCAGCCCTTGGTTGAGGAACTGGTGGAATTTATTAAAACTTCCAAACGCGGAATCCATAAACCCAACCGCAATAGCGCGACAGTGGAAGCTGAGGAATAGCACCGGAGTCGAAGTCAAATGAAAGCTGCCTAGCTGGAAGATTAGCTTTAATTCCCTCGCTTGAGTAATTGTGTGCGACTTGCAAACTCCTTACGATGAATAAGTGCAGTAAGGAGATTTACTATGAGTACCGTATTCAGTCTTTTAAAAGAACAACATAAAGAAGCCAAAAAGCTTTTCGATGAAGCCTTGGCGAGCGATCCGGTTGATCGCGAAAAAGCGAAGCTCGTCTGCAAAAAACTGTCGCTCCATATGGAATTGGAAGAAAAGTACCTCTATCCGGTCATGGAAAAACTGGACGATACGGAAGTAGACGCAAAAGAAGCTGAGCTGGAACACGCGGAAGCAAAGAAAGCCATCAAAGATATTCTGGCCGATAAACTCGATGACACAGAGCTTAAAGTGAAAATTGAATTGCTTTCCTTGGAAATTGAACACCACGTGAAAGAAGAGGAAAACGAGTTTTTCCCAAAAATCAGAAAAGACTTACCGAAAGAACAACAAGAGAAAATTAAAGCTGAGATGCTCGCCCTGATGGAGAAAAAAGAAGGCAAAGAAAAAGCATCCGTGTAGCTTAGTTTTTTAAATATCAAACATTTTCAAAAGAGGCTGACGATGATCGTGGGCCTCTTTTGGTCTCCATCAGCTGCAATTAAAAAAGGATTCCTCAATTTATATTGCTTGCAAAAATAAATTTTTGCAGTAGATTCTCAATGTAATATAGCTCGTCAATATAATGTGGTGTTTGTATTTGCAGAATTGAGGAAAGCCTTATGGTTCAGGGAATTAATAACGCGCGTCAAAACAGCGATGATTTAATAAATCGAGAACATAGTCAATTTATCGATGGAAGCATCAATTTAAACCCGGCAATCTTGCCGATTAACTTGCATTTGATCGGAACCCCGAAACGGGATTCACTGGAAGGAAAATCCGGGAACGATACCCTCGAAGGACTCGCCGGAGATGACACGCTCAAAGGAATGGGCGGGAACGATCAATTACTGGGCGGATCCGGAAACGATTCACTGGATGGGGGTACCGGCAATAATACGTTGATCGGCGATACCGGTAACGATACGCTGCTGGCTCAAGAGGGTAATGATTCCTTATCCGGGGGCCAAGGGGATGACCTGCTCAATGCCGGTGACGGTAATAACACGCTGGATGGCGGCACCGGTATTGATACTCTGATTGCAGGCTCAGGAAACGATACGCTTTCAGGCGGCGATGGTAATGATCAGTTGAATGCGGGCGATGGGAATAACTCCCTGAATGGCGGAAATGGGAACGATAACCTGCAAAGCGGATCGGGGAATGACACCTTAATCGGCGGCCTCGGAAACGACACTTTAAATGCGGGTCACGGCGATAACATTCTGTACGGGGGTGATAACAACGACTCGCTCACGAGCAGAGACGGAAATGACTCGCTTTACGGAGGCAATGGCAGCGACACCTTGGATGCCGGCGATGGCTCTAATTTAATCGATGCGGGAGACGGCAACGATGTGGTGCTTGTGCCACCCGTTTTCGAAATCGATGCCTATCCCTTCTACACGCACGACACCATTTTCGGAGGCAATGGCAACGACACCATTGGCGTTTCCCGAGGGCTGAATTTTGTGGATGGCGGCAATGGCAACGATGCGATTGAGAGCACCCTGGGGCAAAATACGATCAAGGGTGGCAACGGTAACGACGTGTTCTACAGCGGCGGTTCCGACGGCGATTCCATTGATGGCGGTGATGGAAACGATCAATTCTCGGGTGGCCCTTTGAACTACAACCCCGATGAAAAAGCAACGATGAACGGCGGCACGGGCAATGACACCTTTACGATGGATCATGGATTCTACTCCTTGAATGGCGGAACCGGAAACGACAATTTTTCACTGTATAAAGCCTATGCGACCATCGAGGGTGGCGATGGCAACGATACGATTGAAACGGAGTTTTCCGGAGGGCCCATTCGCGGAGGAAAAGGGAATGACGTTGTTTACTCGTCCTTTTCCAGTGATAATTTCCTGTTTTCTGTCGGCGATGGAAAAGATGAAATTTCATCGCAGCACAGCATGGACCAGGTTCATTTCGATAACACCTTCAATCCGTCGAGCATTGCGTTTTTCAAAACCGCAGGCGGTGATCTCCAAATTGGTAATTTGACGAATCACAATGATTTAATTACCATCCACGATCAAAATCTAAGCAACACTCAAATGGATCGCTTTGAGCTCAGTGACGGGTCTTATCTGACGAATGATGATGTCAACGCCGTCATTCAGGCGATGAGCAGTTATGCGGTGGACCACGGCATTAGCATGACTAATCTGCATGATGTGGAGAATAACAGCCACTTAATGTCCATCATCAGTTCGGCGTGGCACCATTAAATAACTCGAATTAAAAAGGGCAGGCTGAACATCGGTTCGGTCTGCCCGAATTCGAAACATAAGCACCCGACAGCTAAAACCCGCATTTATGAAGTAGAATGGGGAATGTTGTTGCTGATTTGGAGGGGCTTAGAATGGTTTTGCCGAATAAACTGAACCTCACCAATCAGGTGGATTTGAATAAGGCCGAAGAAAAAATCAGCAAGCAAAAAGCCAAGCAACTTTTTGAAAGCGGGGAAATCAATCGGATCGAGGTCGGAACCTTTGCCGGACTCTCGAAGATTCATGCATTCCTGTTCGATGACATATACGCTTTCGCAGGGCGCATCCGCGATGTGAATATCGCCAAAGGCAACTTTCGTTTTGCGCCGGTGATCTACCTGAAGCAGGCGCTGGACTCCATCGACCTCATGCCGCAGGGCAATTTTGACGCCATTATCGAAAAATATGTGGAAATGAACATTGCGCATCCCTTCCGGGAAGGGAATGGTCGCGCGGCCCGCATTTGGCTGGATTTAATACTGAAAAAAGAAATCCAAAACGTGATTGATTGGAATGCGGTGGATAAGGAAGCGTATCTCTCGGCCATGGAGCGCAGCGTGGTGAAGGATGTGGAGATCAAGCAGCTACTGAAGGGGGCGCTGACGGACGAGATCGACGATCGGGAACTCTATATGAAGGGGATTGATATCAGCTATTACTTTGAGGGCTATAGCGAATTCAAAACCAATGATTTGTGAGAAATAAACCCCTTTAAAGCAAAAACCCCGGCGACGCAGACCACTTAACAGTGCGGAAGAACATCCAGGGATACTCCCTTATTTTAACATAGCGGATTTCGCCTCATCACTGTAGAGAAGCAAGCCTTCATCAGCGATGGTGGATAGAAACCCATCGAAACCTTGGACACGCATTTGAAAATCTTGGGGGTCTCTCACCAAAACATCAATCGGGAAATGACGAGGGAGAATACGA